>Ga0256841_1003457_pt1 | contig 11815 bp, 4 predicted proteins | sample 356308metaG_FD_185971 | JGI IMG/M metagenome (GOLD analysis project Ga0256841, IMG submission 185971) | Hydrothermal vent microbial communities from Mid Atlantic Ridge, Atlantic Ocean - 356-308 | ecosystem: Environmental > Aquatic > Marine > Hydrothermal vents | place: Atlantic Ocean: Mid...
TAGTATTTGTAAAAAAATCCAAAGTTGCACCTATTCCCACATTAATTGTACTTCCGAAAGATTCCATATTTTTATAAAGCCATTTTTCTTGTCTAGGACAACCGAGAGCGGCAAAAACAATATCCGGTTTAAAGTTGGAAACTTCTCGGATTATCCGGTTATTAAGTTTTGTGTCATTTTCGAAATTATATTGTGGTGATATAAACAACAAATCGTCAGACGGAATTTTGTATTGATTTATTAAAATTTGTTTTGTTTTTTGTGATACGGATTCCGACGCTCCGATTATTGCAATTTTTTTATTAAAATTTTTTGAAATAGAAAGTAGTAAATGGAAAAGATCGGAGCCTGTTATTCTGGGAATTTTTTCATTATATTTTTTTTTAATTAAATAAACAATTCCGTAACCGTCGGATAAATTTATTAACGACTTTTTACAAATATCAAAAAATTCGCTATCTATGGATGTGATTCTTAAAAAATCCAAATTGAAAGTTGTAATCAAATTTACGGAATTTTTTTTTAGAAGTTCGGAAATATATTTTTCCAAATTTTTTATGGTAAAATTATGAATTTCAATATTGTTGATTCGATAGCTATTAAAAAAACTAATATTTGTCATTATTTTATCAATAAAATAATTATCTTAAAAAATAAATTTAACATTATTTAGGTGAATATGAAGAATAAATTATTAGCCGTTTTTTTTCTTTTTAATTTATTGTTGTACGCTCAAACAGAGTTAAAAAAAGAGAATATAGAAAATAATAAATTAAAACTGGAATTTGTTACGTTATTGAATTATACAATTAAAAAGGAAACTAATAAAAATATCTTTTTAGTTCCCGATTATGAAGATGAAACCAAAGCCGGAGACGTAAAACTTCCTTCGTATAATATTTTTATAGCACTTCCTTTTTATGAAAAACCTTCGGTAAAATATTCAATTTTAAAGTCCCAAAAATTCAATGCAATACCTCGATTTAATAGAAAAGCAGAAGTTAAAAACAAAAAAGTAGTTTATACAAAAACAAAATTTATTACGAATACAAAGAAAAAACACTTTAAAGTTAAGGGATATTTATGGTTCGAAAACAGTTTTTGTTTACAGTTGGAAATTACGCCTGCTATTTTTATTTCTCAAAAAAATACCATTGATTTAATTAAAAATTTTAAAATTGAATTGCAATTTAAAAACAATATTCCTCAAAATTTTTCAACCGGGGAAAAATTTAATTCGGATAATACAATAATAAATAATGCATACCGTATTAAAAATATTACCAATAAATTTCAAATAAAAAGCAATGATAATTGGATTGATTATTCAAAAACTTATTTGAAAATTGCAACTGCCGAAAATGGTATTTACCGCATTACAAAACAAAATTTGGAAAATATTGGTATAAATGTCTCAACTATTAATCCTAAAACATTTAAGTTATTCTTACGCGGGAAAGAAATACCAATCTATATAAAAGGAGAAAACGATTTGAATTTTGACCCGCAAGATTACATAGAATTTGTAGGAATAAAAAATAAGGGCGGTCACCATCGTGAAATTAGTCCGTATGGGAAACCTTACAATGAATATTTGGGAAGATATACGGATACAACTGTTTATTGGCTAACGTGGGAGGGAAATATAGGCAAACGTGTTAAACAAATGCAAAATTATTTAAGTACACCGGACACCCTAAAATATTATTCCCAAATAAATCACTATGAAAAAAACAATTGGTTCGATTTTTCTTCTTCAAATATTGTTAATAGAGAAAAACCGTTTTGGACTGAAAACAAAACGTGGAATGAAGGTGGTTTAAAAGTAAGAATAACAAATAAAGTATTTTATGTTGATAATTTTGTACCGGATAAAATGTTTACTCTTTATACCAAATTTCAAGACTATGCTTCCAATATTACGAACAAGGCTCACTACGTAACGTTAGGATTAAATTCCGATAATTGGGGAGATTCGGTTTATCTTAACAAATACGAAAAAATTGTACTTAAGAACAAGCTTAATACTAATTTGCTAAAAGAAGGAAAAAATTATTTGAGTATAAATTCTATGCCAACAAATGCATCGTTAAACGAATGTATTTTTGATTGGTATGAAATTGAATATCCCAGATATTTAATCCCGATAAACAACCGGTTAAATTTTTCATTTCCTTTTTTAAATAATTTGAGTCTGAAAAATATTATGCTGAAAAATGTATCTTCCGATTTCTATTCTATTTGGAAATACGGTAACAATTATAAAAAATATTTAGTAGAAAGAATAAGCGATAAAATTATTTTTTCGGATACTGTTTCTGCCGAAGATAAATTTATCTTTTCGGATATTACCAATATCAAAACTCCTAAAATTTATTATGCAAAAAAATTTAATAATTTAAGAAGTAATTCAAACAAGGCAGATTATTTAGCTATTACACATAAAAAATTTAAAAATAAAGTTAACGATTATTTACAATTTATTGCTAATAGCTATAATGTAAAAACAGCTCTAATAGATATTGATGATATTTATGATGAATTTGCTTACGGTTTTTTTAATCCCGAAGCAATTAAAGATTTTCTAAAAACCACACATCAAAATTGGCAAAAACCTTACCCCAAATATGTTTTTTTAATAGGAGGTGCTACTTATGATTATTATGGATATAAACATAAAAATTTCGGAATCAAACGTGTAAAAAATTATGTTCCGTCTTTTGGCGCACCTGTTAGTGATAATTGGTTTGTTACTTGGGATACAACCGGCGCCTACATTCCGCAAATGAATATAGGTAGGTTACCTGTAACAACAAATGAGGAATTGGAATGGTATTTTGAAAAACATAGAAATTATGTTACACAAAACTATGATGATTGGAATAAAAAATATTTGTTTTTTTCCGGTGGAGACGAAAAGAAACCGAGTGAACTTAATTCGTTAAGATTAGCAAACCAATTTGTGATTGATAACTATGTTTTGCCTTCACCTATTGGTGGTAAAGCAGAACATTTTTATAAAACTGCAAATCCAATTACTAACTTCGGACCGTATTCCAAGCAATACATACAAAATTCAATTGATGCAGGCGGAATTTTTATTTCATATCTTGGACATAGTGGAACGCAAACTTGGGATAATTCGATTATTTCTCCCAAACAATTGGCAAATAAAAGAAATCGCTATCCAATAGTATCGGATTTTGGTTGTTCAACAGGTAAATTTGCCGAACCCGATGTTACTTCTTTTTCCGAGCTTTTTACATTAAAATCAAATGGGCAAGCTCTGGCTTATATAGGAAATTCATCTCTCGGGTTTCTTTCAACTTCTTTAATAATGCCAAAATTGTTTTATAAAAATATTCTTCAAAAAAATATTTTCACAGTTAGTGAAGCTCATAAACAAGCTAAAATAGAAATGTTGAATTTATATGGTTCTACCGGCGTTTACCAATTATCTGCGCTCACAAATTTATATTTCGGTGATCCCTTACTTAAATTACCTATACCGACCAAACCGAATTTTATTGTAAAACAAAATGCATTCAGTACAAAGCAAAAAATAGTAACCGACTTAAACGATAGTGTTAGGATAAAAATTAAATATAATAATTACGGTTCCGTTTCTAAAGACAACCTAAATATTTTAATTTTACATGAATATAACGGTAAAAAGGATTCTCTTAAAATACAGAAAACGATACCAAATTTTTCGGACTCTTTTTTTGTAAAAACAGCTATAAAAAATAAAAGCGGTATGCATAAGCTTATAGTTAAATTAGATTATAATAATAAATTTGACGAAATCTATGAAAATGATAACAATGCAGAATTTAATTTTTATGTTTTTAGTTCTTCAGTTCGTCCGGTAGTAAGTTCACAGTTATTAAATGGTATTAAAAACAAAATTAAATTTATTAATCCTTCAACAAAACCGTTACAAGAATCAATAATTTTAGAACTTGCAGACAATAGGAAATTTAACAATGAAAATATTTATGAAATAAAATTTGATTCCGTAACTTCATCTTTTGATTTAGACAATCTAAAGCAAAATAAAAGATATTGGGGTAAAACCAAATTAAAAGGAGAAGAAAATACTTCTTCGGTGTTTTCTTTTATCAAAAACAGGAATAAGTTTTATATTGCCGATAGCTTAAGTTTTGGTAAAACAAATAGAAACAACATTTATGTTAAAAATAATAAAATTGGAATAGATACTACAAAAATTAAGTTTGAAGTTCTTTCAGCCGGATTTTCCGATGGTAATACAGTTCTAATAAAGAAAAACGGAAATAATTTTGTAGAAAATGCCACCATACGCGGGCATTACATAACTTTATTTGAAGATTCTACTTATAAATTTGTAAAGTCAATCTTTTTTGATATTCTCGGTGGGGGTAACAATACGGTACAAGAATATTTGACATTCTTAGATACTGTTTCAACAGACTATATACTATGTTTTGCAATTAAGGATGAAGGAGGAATAAATCTTTCAACAGAATTACGAAATAAAATTAAAGAGTTTGGAAGCGTTCTAATTGATTCGGTAAAGTTTAGAAGTTCTTGGGCATTCATCGGTAAAAAAGGAGCAACACCCGGTTCAATGCCGGAAGCGTTTTCCCGCGAAGGGGACGGTTTGGTTACCGTTGATACAACAATAGCATTTCTTGCCGATAAAGGTTCTATGATAACACCGGAAATCGGTCCCGCAACAAATTGGAAGAAACTAATTGTAAATCAAAATCTCCCTAACAATTCCAAAATAACTTATGTGCCTATTGGAATTACGAAAACCGGATTGTACGATACTTTAACAACCTTATCATTATCAAATTCGGAAGTTTCCTTAAAGAATATTGATGCTCAAAAATATCCCAAACTAAAAATACTTGCAAACTTTAATGCAAGTACGGACAAGCAATCGCCAATACTAAACTCACTTGGTGTAGATTATGATTTGGTTCCCGAACTTGGTACAAACTATCAAGTAGTATCTCTATTGCAAGATTCGGTTCAACAAGGAGAAAATGTTAATCTTAAATTTTATGTTTACAATGTTGGCGAATCTGCTGCCGATAGTTTTAAGGTTAAGGTGGATGTTATTCACGCCGATAATTCGAGAGAAAAAATATTCGAGCAATTTATAGATTCGCTTGGTGCCGAAAAACGGAAACTATTTAATGTATCTTATAATACCGTAAGTTTTAGCGGAAGAAGAACTTTCGCAATATCTATTGATCCGGAAAATAAAGTTCCCGAACTCTTTGAAGATAATAATTTTTACAATATCCCGTTTTATGTTAAAGGAGATACTACAAAACCATCACTTAATATTACATTTAACGGCAACGAATTATTTGACGGGGAATATATTTCGGCAACTCCTAAAATAAAAATAGAAATGAATGATCCGTCTCTTGTTCCCGTAACGGATACAAGCGCAGTAAGTATTTTCTTAAATAATAAACTTGTACCTTACAAAGGAAATGAAGATATACTTTCAATCAATTATTCGCAAACAAATCCCAAAGTTGTTGTTAACTATACCCCTAACTTGGAAAACGGAGAATACAGACTTATTGTCTTCGGAAAAGATGCCAGTGGAAACGTGGTTGATTCGACCGGTATTTCCAAATCGTTTATTGTTCAAACCAGTGCAAGAATCTTAAATATTTATAATTATCCCAATCCGATGACGGATGATACTTATTTTACTTTTAAACTTACTCAAATACCTGACGAAGTTAAGATAAGAATATTTACAATTGCCGGAAGAATGATTAAGGAAATAAAACTTAATAATTCCGAGTTACATTACGACCTTAATAAAATTTATTGGGACGGACGTGATAACGATGGAGATGAAATTGCCAACGGTACATATCTTTACAAAGTAATTATGAGTATAAACGGAAGAAAATATTCTCAAACAAAAAAACTTGCAATTGTAAAATAATTATATTTATTACCGGTAGGGAAGTTAAAAAATAAAACACCGGTGTATTATTTTTTGCATTGATTTATTAGATTATTTCTCGATAATATCATTGTAAAATAGTGATGAATAACGAGGAACAACAATGAAAAAGCTATATGTAATTTTTTTACTATCTTTCTTAGCATCTACAGTAACAAATGCACAATATCAAGGGTTTTATAAATTAAATCCGCAAGAAGGATTTTTTGGCGGCGGTGCCGGAATGACGTGGATTGATAACAAACCTTATGTTTCCGTACATCTTTTCCCCGAATTTTCTTTTGCAAATTTTGGTGTCGGTTTAGATCTTAATTTGGAATTTGACCAAGAAGGAAAAATTAGGAACGAAAATTTTAATGAGTTTTCCGATTATCTAAGTGTTATCAGATATGTAAGATATGGTCAAAAAAACGATCCGCTTTATGTACGTCTGGGTGCTCTAGACTTTGCGTCACTGGGGCATGGAAGTATTGTTCACCTTTACAATAACAGCATAAGTTACGATACAAGAAAGGTAGGATTGTCTTTTAACGTGGATTTTCATTCTTTCGGTTTGGAAGGTGTTTACAGTAGTTTTGGCGAAAAAGGTGTTGTAGGATCAAGAGCTTATGTTCGTCCGCTTTCTTTAACAACACTTGGAATACTTCCGATTATTGGCGGATTGGAATTAGGAGCTTCTTACGCAATGGATATGAATAAATATGCCGGAGTAAAATCGGGTAATCTGAATTTACAAACAAACACATTTGAGGCAACCGAAGATGTTGGAGCAATTAGAATTTTCGGTTTCGATGCGGAACTTCCGATTGTAAAAGCTTCTTTCGGCAAAATTGCTTTATACTTCGACTATGCCGAAATTGTAAATTACGGTGTAGGCAGATCGCTTGGTATAGAATTTAATTTGGACGGTTTGGGGTTAGTAACCGTTCGTTCAAAATTGGAAAGACGATTTAACGGAAATAATTATTTGCCTTCTTATTTCGATACCTTCTATGAGTTAGAAAGATTTAAATTTGATGAAACTACAAATTCAGTCCAAAGTAAAATTCAATTTTTGGATGCTAATACATCCATAGGAAACGGGTATTACGGCGAATTGTGGATATCGGTATTAAACTCATTTGATATTATAGGTAGTTATCAAAGATTGGATATAAATCCGGAAAGCGGAGTGCTTCATTTACGTACGGATGTTTCACCGGAAAATTCATCAATGGTTGTAAGAGCCGGTTACGATAAAATAAATATAAAGGATGAAAAAGATTTAATTACTTTGGACGACCGCTCCTATGTTTATGCTGAGGTTGGCTACAAACCTTTTAAATATCTTTTAATGTCGGTTATCTATCAATGGACTTTCTCTCCTTTAAGGGATGCAAATAATAATATAATTGATTTTATTCCGCAAAAAAAAGTTGAACCCAGAATATCATTTGTTTATCCTTTTAATCTTTAAAATTCTTAAAGTTGGTAAAGAACATTACCATTAATAAGTTAGAATAACCAAGCTTCATTTTTGTTTGTCATATCTTAAGCTTAAATTCCTTAAAGCTTTTCAACAAATTGAAATTAGCCGATCCTATAGGTATATTTCTAAGCTAAAATAAATATATTATTATGAAATATATTAGAAACTTTTGCATTGTTGCACATATAGACCATGGAAAATCCACAATAGCCGATATGCTTTTGGAAGTTACGGGAACGGTATCTCAAAGAGAAGCCCAAGCACAATTGTTGGATGATATGGATTTGGAGCGTGAACGCGGTATTACAATAAAATCTCACGCTATTAAAATGAATTACAAACATACCGACGGAAACAATTATAACTTAAATCTCATTGATACACCCGGACATGTTGATTTTTCTTATGAAGTTTCCAGAGCATTAGCCGCTTGCGAAGGAGCTTTACTTGTTGTTGATGCCGTTCAAGGTGTAGAAGCACAAACTATAAGTAATGTTTACTTAGCTGTTGAAGCCGGTTTGGAAATAGTACCGGTTATAAATAAAATAGACTTACCAAGTGCAAGAATTGATGTGGTTAAAAAACAAATTATTGATTTGATTGGATGTAGAGAAAACGAAATAATATTAGCAAGTGCAAAAGAGCATATCGGTTTTGAAGAAATTTTAAATGCTATTGTAGAACGTATTCCCCAACCGGAAGGAGACCCTAATAAACCTTTACAAGCTTTAATTTTTGATTCCGTTTTTGATTCATACCGAGGTGCAATTGCTTATGTCAGAATTGTTAACGGAGTTTTAAAAGAAAAAGAACAAATAAAATTTTTTGCTAGCAAAAAACAATACCTTGCCGAAGAAATCGGTTTGCTTAAACTTAAAAAAGAAAAAGTTCATCAGCTTACAACCGGAGATGTAGGATACATTATTGCCGGCATAAAAGACGTTCACGATACCAAGGTTGGCGATACTATAACACACGTAAAAGACGGAGCGGAAAAACCTCTAACAGGTTATCAAGAAATTAAACCTATGGTATATAGCGGTTTGTATCCTTCCGATTCCGATGATTACGAAGATATGCGAGATGCCATTGAAAAACTTCAACTAAATGATGCTTCCCTTGTTTTTACTCCGGAAACTTCTGCTGCTCTCGGTTTCGGTTTTAGATGCGGTTTCCTTGGAATGCTTCACATGGAAATCGTTCAAGAACGTTTGGAAAGAGAATATAACCAAAATTTGGTTACCACTTTACCAAATGTTGAATATCATGCATATCTGAAAAACGGAGAAAAAAAAATTGTTGATAATCCGGCAGACCTACCGCCAATGGGAGATTTGGAAAGAATAGAAGAGCCTTTTATTAAAGCACAAATAGTTGTTCCAAGCGAATATATGGGAAACATAATGAAGCTTGCAATGGATAAAAGAGGAATTTATAAAAATACAACCTACATAGATCCAACAAGAGCAGATGTTGAATTTGAATTTCCGCTTTCCGAAATAATTTTTGATTTTTACGACAAATTAAAATCCACAACTCGCGGTTATGCATCTTTTGACTATGAATACATAGGTTACAAAAAATCCGATTTAGTAAAATTGGATGTTATGTTAAACGGAGATAAAGTTGATGCTTTATCAATAATTGTGCATAAAGATAAAGCTTACGATTGGGGAAGAAAAGTTTGTTCCAAACTTAAAGAGCTTATTCCTCGCCAAATGTTTGAAATAGCCGTACAAGCTGCTATCGGAAATAAAGTTATTTCCAGAACCAATATTAAAGCGTTACGAAAAAATGTATTGGCAAAATGTTATGGCGGTGATATAACCAGAAAAAGAAAATTATTGGAAAAACAAAAAGAAGGTAAAAAAAGAATGAAACAAGTAGGAAACGTGGAAATTCCCCAAGAAGCATTTCTTGCGGTTTTACAATTGGATAATTGATTGTTTAAAAAAGGTCGAATTTTTTTACACTATAACAATGGAAACAAAATTTGTAAATAATTTTATAATTAAACTATTAAAAAACAAATTCAGAGCTGAATATTAGATGAAAAAAGAAAATGAAAAAAATAATATAAAATCACCCAAAAAAAAGTTTTGGGATTTTTGGAAAAATTTATTTTTTGCAGCAATTGCTGCAATATTAATTAAAACTTTTTTAATTGAAACATCAAGAGTTCCTACCGGTTCAATGGAAAAAACAATTCTTGTCGGCGATTTCCTTTTTGTAAATAAATTTATTTACGGTTCTTCATCTCCACGAAACATTATGTTTACGGATATTAAATTGCCATACTTCCAACTTCCCGCTATCAGAAACCCAAAAAAAGGAGACATATTTGTTTTTGAATATCCCGGTGATAGAGACGACTTGGAAGCACGTTCAATAATGAGTTACGTAAAACGATGTATTGCCGAACCCGGTGATACTTTGGTAATTAAAAATAAAGTTGTTTTTATAAACGGAAAACGTGCTCCTATTCCTACACATATACAATATTTACAAAGAGATATTTTACCTAAAAATTACCATGAACCACGTATATTTCCCAAAGGTAGCGGTTGGAACAAAGATCAATATGGTCCTCTGGTAATTCCCCAAAAAGGAGAGGTAGTAAAATTAACACCGCAAAATATTGAAATTTACAGAACACTTATAAACAGAACTTATAAACGCAAAGTTGTTGAAGTAAAAGGTAATGATATTTATATTGACGGAAAAAAAACCGTTGAATATACAATTCCTCAAGATTATTATTTTGCAATGGGAGATAACAGAGACGACAGTGCCGATAGTAGATACTGGGGATTTGTTCCTAGAGAAAAAGTTATTGGCGAAGCTTTAATGATTTATTGGTCGTGGGATCCGAGTATTCCTTTCTCCGATTTCTTTAGATTGTTAGGTTCAACAAGGTTTAACAGAATTGCCAAAATAGTTCATTAATAAATTTAAGCCGGTTAAAATGAAATACATTCTTGCTTTTTTTGTTTTAATAAGTTTTTCAACTTTATTTGGGCAAGAAAAATATCTTATTTACTTTAAAGATAAAGGAAAATCTGCAAAAAAAGTTTTATCTAAAAGAACTGCAATTGAAGAACTTGCTAAATTAACTCTATCCGAAAGAAGCATTAACAGAAGAAAAAAGAATTGCGGTAATAACTTTTTTACTTACGATGACATACCTTTAAATAAAATTTATTTGACAGAATTAAATAGACTAAATGTTAAAATTGTTAATAAACTTAAATGGTTTAATGCAGTAAGTGCATATTTAACCGAAGAACAACGCAATAAACTTTTAAAAAAATCTTTTATAAAAAAAATCACAAAGGTTAAAACATTACATTATAAAAAAAACACTTCGGCAAAAGAATTCAACAATAACCTTGCAAAAAATAAATCCGGTGATTTACAATATGATTACGGAGCTTCATATACTCAAAATCAACTATCGCAAATTCCGGCTGTTCATAATCTTAATTTAAATGGTAAAGGTGTAATAGTTGGTCTATTGGATGCCGGTTTCGATTGGAAAAACAGAAAGTGTTTTGAACACTTAAAAGTTATAACCGAACATGATTTTGTAAATAACGATAGCGTAACAAATAACGGTGCATTCGGACATGGAACGGCAGTGCTTTCAATAATAGCTGGCTTTGATGAAGGTGAATTAGTTGGTCCGGCGTTTAATGCAAAATTTGTACTTGCAAAAACCGAATACGTTCCCACCGAAACCCATGTGGAAGAAGATAACTATGCTGCGGCACTTGAATGGATGGATTCCATTGGTGTTGATATTACTTCATCGTCTCTTGGTTACAGTGAATTTGATAAAGGTGAAGAATCATATACTTATCAAGATATGGATGGACAGACAACAATAGTTACTAAAGCTGCAGAGAAAGCATTCGGTAAAGGAATTTTGGTTATTACATCGGCGGGAAACGAAGGAAACAAAAAATGGCATTATATTACTGCACCTGCCGATGGTATTAACGTTGTTGCTGTTGGTGCCGTTAATAGCGATAGTACAAGAGCATCTTTCAGTTCTTTGGGCCCTACTTACGATGGCAGAATAAAACCCGATGTAGTTGCACAAGGAACAAATGTTTATCACGAAAGTTTTTATAATGAAGGATATTCTTTTGGTAGCGGAACATCTTATTCCGCTCCTATTGTTGCCGGAATTGCGGCACAACTTATTTCAGCATATCCGTATTTGAAAAATACACAAGCCAGAAATATTTTATTCGAATCCTGCAACAATGTTACTTCTCCAAATGATTCTGTCGGTTATGGAATTCTTAATGCAATTAGTGCCGTTACTTATCCCAATATTGAAAATGTAAACGGGAAATATT
>Ga0256841_1003459_pt1 | contig 11814 bp, 13 predicted proteins | sample 356308metaG_FD_185971 | JGI IMG/M metagenome (GOLD analysis project Ga0256841, IMG submission 185971) | Hydrothermal vent microbial communities from Mid Atlantic Ridge, Atlantic Ocean - 356-308 | ecosystem: Environmental > Aquatic > Marine > Hydrothermal vents | place: Atlantic Ocean: Mid...
GGAAATCGGGGATCTGCTCGCCTTGCGCGCCGACTCGAAGGCCCGTTGCTCCCAGGTCCGGGAGAAGGCCGAACAGAAACTTGCCAACGTCGAGGAGAGGATTCGGTCCCTTCGCTCGATCGCCAAAGCCTTGAAGTCGCTGATTCGTCGCTGCTCGAAGGACGGTCCGACGACCCGATGTCCCATACTGGAAGCCATGGATGACACCTGAATGGAGATCCCCCGCCCGCATCGCTCGGCTGCTTTTCGTCCTGTGCGCCCTCCTGGCGCCGGTGCTCCTGACGGGATGTACGAGCTCCAGACCTCCTCAGGGGGGGAACGAGCCCCCCCTGGCGTCGACGACGCGAACGATGGGGGACGCTTTGCCAGGGCTGCTCGACGCGAGCGACGAGAAGACCCGTGAACGAAAGCGAGAGGAGCTCTCCAACCTGATCGCACTCACGAAAGACGACACGATTTTCACCATCTCCGCGCGCACCGTCGACTTCAATGGGCAAGCGCTCGTTCCACGTGTGACGTTGACCCGCGCCTCGAATCTCTTCGATGGCCATGACGATAGGGGCGACCCTCTCGACCGGGAACTCACCGTCGTGGCTTCGACGGTCCAGGGTGTGATCGGCCTCAACGAGGACTTGACGCTCTCGCTCACCGTCCCCTACCTCGTGAAGAGCTTGAAGACCCGCATCGCGGGCCAACGCACATCATTGAACTCGGATGGATTCGGCGACATCCCTCTCATTGCCAAGTGGCGCTTCTTCAAGGCGCTCGAGCTGGGAGGAACGACCGAGGTGTCGTTGCTGGGCGGCATCAAGCTGCCGACGGGGCGCTTTCATGAACGCGATGTCGGGATGAGGCTGCCACGACCTTTGCAACCGGGTTCCGGTTCCGTCGACGGGATCCTCGGGGCGGCCTTCACGCGACTCTGGGACGGTGGACGGTGGCTCATCAACGCGGACACGGTCTTCCAACTCAACACGGAAGCCGAAGACTATCGTTTCGGAAATCGCCTGAGGTTCGACGTGGGCGCTCAATACCGGATCCACCCGGCCCGATACGAATCCTACGACCAGACCACGGTCAATCTGCTCCTGGAATTCAACGGCGAATACGGATGGAACGATGAACAGGATGGGCATGATCTGAAGGCCACCGGCGGATTGCAGCTCTTCGTCTCGCCGGGCGTCCAGGTGATCGTGAGTGAGGATCTGCTCTTCGAAGTGGGAGTGCAGATACCTGTCTATCGGGACCTGAACGGACCGCAACTGGGCGTCGACTTCCGAGCAACGGCGGGATTGAGATGGAGATTCTGAACGAAGAGGTTTCCTGTTCGCTCGTCCTCACCCCGAGAAAGGCAACTCTCATGAGACACGCACTTTGGACACTCTTGCCCCTCGTCGCCGCGGGGCTTTTCGCCTGCGGAACCACTCATGACGGCAACACGTCGCCGACCACCTCGGAAGCCGTCCCGTCCGCGAACGCGGACATGCCCGTCGTCGAAATGACCGTGGCCGGCGTCACGTGACCGATATGAGGGGGGGCCCTCAAGAGGGCCCTGGAGCGCCGGTTCGGCGCCAGCCATTACACCTTCGACCTCAACTTGGGCCGCGGACACTTCACGGTTGAGCGCGACCGCCTTCCGACGTTTCAGAGTCTTCGCGAAGCGGTAGCCGACGCCGGTTTCGAGTTGAAATCGGCGAAGATCCCCGGCGCGCCATCACGCTGACGGGCATGCGACGGCGGCGCGGCGTGGAGTGACCCGGGGTCGGTTTACACTGCGCCCCATGGCCCCGTGGATTCTTCATCGCTGGAGCGAATGGTCGACACCCCTTCTCGGGATGGGGCCCACCCCTCAGGCCGTGCTGCTCAGGGGAGTGGGCGCCTTCGTCATCGCGTTCATGGTGGTCTTCCTGGCGGGGAGACGGGGCGCGGCTTGGCTCTATCGGAAGAAGGTGCGCGACCGCGTCCGAGATTTCGACGCGTTCTATGGCAAGAACAAGACGGGCACGCCCACCATGGGCGGCCTGTTCGTCGTGGCGGCCATCGTGGCGGCGTCGCTGCTGATGAACGACCTGGGACAGCGAAGCGTCCCGTTGCTGATCCTCGCTACGCTGTGGTTCGGCGCGGTGGGAGCCGTCGATGACCTGCTGAAGGTGCGGGATCGGGCCGGTGGCGGCCTCTCCCGGTCGTTGAAAATGCTCCTTCAGGTGGCCTTCGCCTGTTTTCTCGCCTTGATTCTCTCTCTGGACGGAACCTCCCCGTTCCCCGAGGCGTGGCGGCACGTGGTCTTCCTGCCGGCCCCGGCCATCATGCCGGCCCAATGGAACCTGGGGTGGGTCTACCCTTTGTTCGTGGTTTTCGTCATCGTCTCCATCGCCAACGCCATCAACTTCGCGGACGGGCTGGACGGATTGGCGGTGCTGCCATCCGCCTTCGTGGCGGCTGTTTTCGGGTTCTTCGCCTATATGGCCTGGAACAGCGCCATGGCGAAGACCTTTGGCTTCGTACCTCTACCGGGCATCCAGGAGGTGGCGATCTATTGTTCCGCGGTGGCCGGTGCCTGCATCGGTTTCCTGTGGTTCAACGGATATCCAGCCCAGATGATCATGGGGGACACGGGATCTCAAGCCCTGGGCGGCACCCTGGGTGTCGTGGCCGTTCTCACGAAGCAGGAGATGCTCTTCCTGCTCGCCGGTGCCATTTTCGTCTACGAAGCCTTCAGCGTCTTCTGGCAGGACTCGGTGGGCATTCGGCATCTCGGCCGCCGATTCTTCTTCCGCGCCCCGGCCCACCACTCCTTTCAACACCAGGGGGTGGCCGAGACCAAGGTGGTTCTCCGCTTCTGGATCGTCTCCCTCCTCACCGCCATCCTCTCCATCGCGACTCTCAAACTCCGCTGACGAATGGGGCTCGTTGCACGCGGTCCGGATCGAGATGTCGGGATCGGGCTCGACTCGCGGTATCCCCCGGTGCCGCAAGTCGCCCGACACGAGCCATGGCTACTTCTTGTTCTGCTTGGCCAGCAGGTCGCGGATTTCCGAGAGCAAGACTTCTTCGTTCGTCGGCTTCGGAGGTGCCGCGGGCTTCTCTTCTTCCTTGCGCTTCAGAGAGTTGATCCCTTTGACGGCGAGGAAGATTGCAAAGGCCACGATGATGAAATCGACGACGGTCTGGATGAACTTGCCGTAGTGGATCGCTACAGCGGGGTCCTTTCCGGACGCCTCCTTGATGGTCACGGCGAGGCTGGTGAAGTCGACACCGCCCAGAAGGACACCGATCGGAGGCATGATGACATCTCCCACGAATGAAGAGACGATCTTCCCGAACGCGGCGCCCACGATGATGCCGACCGCCATGTCCACAACGTTGCCTTTGACGGCAAAGTCCTTGAATTCCTTCATCATGCCCATGAATGATGCCTCCTTAGTGTCTATTTGATTGGGGGTTTGGGACCGGCGCGATGCGACGCAGCATAGGGGATTGACCCCAGGACAACAAGGGGACCCAGTGCTGCACGGCGACCCTCCTCGAACAGGCTGACACCACAGACGGCACGATGCGCCGTCCGCCCGCAGTGATGTTCGTTCAGAAGCGGCGCCTGGGGGCGTGCTTGTACCGACAGAAGGGGCAACGGAGGGTGTCCAGCGCGAGAACCGTCGCGCGCTCGCCCGACCTGCGGATGCACAGGTTGTCGCCTCCCTCGGCCCTTGCAACGGAAGGGTCGTTGTCTGCCGTGACGTCCGCGGGACCTCGCGAGATCTCCACCACCACCTCGTCGTCCTCTCGGAGGACGAGGTGGTGGAGGAATTCGGTGCAGTTGTTGAACGCGATGCCGATCCCGCAGCGAAACGTCGTGTTGGCGATGGATCGAAAGTAGGCGGAGCTGCCGAAAGGCGTGGCGACGACCAATCCGTCACCGATGATCTCGTCCGTCGCACGCTCGCCGTTCACCAAGACGGAGAATCGAACGGCACTGCGAAGATCACTGTTCCTGAGGATGACGTCGTTCAAGCCGAGGAAGGCGCGAGAGCCCATCTCCGCGCGGAGTTTCATGAGTTCGGTTCGACTCACATCGCCTCGGGCCAGCCGGCCGAGGACATCCTCGTCCTCATGCTGACCGCATTTCACGCAAGATCGAGAACTCCTCAGGCCGAGCTTGGGAACACCGGGCCATTCCGCCTCGGCCCCGATGAAGGTTCCATCGCCGCCGTAAGCGATGATGACGTCGGGATTCTCATCCGGCAGGACGATTTCGAAACCGTGACGCTCCACGGCATCGCGAATATCCGTGGCATGACGGCCTACGAGTGCGACACGCATGGCTGATTATGGATCGGCGCGGCCGTGGTGGGAAGCCCGGGAGGCCCGGAGGGGCAAAACGTCAAACAGGAATGCGATGGATGCGGTGACCCTTGTCCTCGAGGGCCTTGCGGCTGTCGTCGGCGACCGGACCGGTGGTGAAGACCCATCCCATCACCGGCTTTTGGGGAATGTTCTCCTGAACGGCCTCCAGCATCGACAAGAAACACTCCCCGTCCTTCTTGCTGAACCTCGAACGACGGTCGAGGGGCCAGAGGCACCAGGTCGCCGTTCTCGCCTTGGCGATGATGACATCCTGATCTCCCTTGCCGCCCAATTCCTCGGGGTCCATTTCTTGGATTTCGGCGAAGCGGGGCAAGCGGACGACCTCGCCATCGACTTCGATCGGGGCGCCCTGCTTCAAGCGACGGACGAGTTCGCGACTCTCTAGAAACTGATTCACGGATCGACTCCAGAAGGGATCGTAAGATTGTCATTCTAGGCCATGGATGGGGGGTTTTGTCAAGAGGCAGCCATTTGGTCCAGGGCCTGATCCAGGTCGGCCAGGAGATCCTCCTGATTCTCGATCCCCACCGAGAGCCTCACGAAGTCGTCCGTAATCCCCAACGCTTGGCGGGTTTCCGGGGGAACCGATGCATGAGTCATGATGGCCGGGTGTTCGAGGAGCGACTCCACGCCTCCCAGGCTCTCCGCAAGAAAAAAGAGCCGCGTCGCACGACAGAACGTCTTCGTGCTTTCGAGGTCCGCATCGAGACGGAGTGAGATCATTCCGCCGAACCCGTGCCCCTGCTCTCGCTGCATGGCGTGCCCGGGGTGGCTTTCCAGGCCCGGGTAGATGACCTCGCGCACCCGAGGATGGTCGACGAGGTGGCGCGCCACGGCCATGGCATTGCTCTGGTGGCGCTCCATGCGCAAAGCCAGCGTTTTCATGCCCCGAAGGAGCAGCCAGCTATCCATCGGACCTGGGACGGCGCCGAAGGAGTTTTGGGCGAAGGCGATCCTCTCCCCCAGATCTTCGTCGGCGACGACGAGAATGCCTCCGACCACGTCGGAATGGCCACCCAGGTACTTCGTGGCGCTATGCATGACGATGTCGGCTCCCAGCTCCAGGGGTCTTTGGAAGAAGGGGCTCATGAAGGTGTTGTCCACCCCCAACAGGGCGCCTCGATCGTGGCAAAGCCGCGCGATCCCAGAGATGTCGCAGATCTTGAGCATGGGATTCGTCGGGGACTCCACCCAGACCAGGCGAGGGCCGGCCTCGAGCTTGGCGGCGACGGCGTCCAGATCCGTCATGTCCACGTAGTCGAAGAGCAACCCCAGATTCTTGAAGATCTTGTCGAAGAGGCGAAACGTTCCCCCGTAGACATCGTCCGAGCAGAGAATCCGGTCCCCCGCCTCGAAGAGAGTCATCAGCGAACCGATCGCCCCCATGCCGGAGGAGAAGGCGAAACCGCGGCGCCCGCTCTCCAAGGACGCTATGCAGGTCTGAAGCGCGTCACGCGTGGGGTTGCTCGTCCGGGAGTATTCGTGCCCCTTGTGGACTCCCACATCGGGCTGGGCATAGGTGCTCGTCTGAAAAATCGGCACGACGACGGCCCCCGTTTGGGTCTCGGGCTCCTGTCCGACGTGGATGGCGCGGGTTTCGAACTCCATGGTCCATTTCCTCCAGGTGTAGGGGCGAGGCCAAGGATAGCCAACGTGGGCAGGGCGAAAAACCGACGCGGCGGAGGACCTTCCGTCTCGTTGCGACCCTTGCCTGGGCTCCGCCCCAGCCCTACGTTGGGGATGACCCAGGAGGAATCGGCCATGACGTCGGACGGATTTCAATATGACGCGGCGGGCGTCGACACGCGCAAGGCCCGTTCCGGATTGGAAGCTCTCTCTCGATCGATTCGGGACACCCTCTCGTTCCGGGACGATCACACCTTCGGTCGCCCGGCGACGGGATTCGGCTACTACGCCAACGTCCTGCAGATGCCTCAGGGCGGCGGGCTCGCCATCGCCACGGACGGGGTGGGCACGAAGATCCTCATCGCCGAGAAGACCGGACGCTACGACACGATTCCGATCGACATGATCGCGATGAATGTGAACGATCTCATCTGCGTAGGAGCCGATCCCTTCGCGCTCGTGGACTACATTGCCGTGGGGCGCGTGGACGAGGAGGTCTTCGAAGCGCTCGGACGAGGGCTCCGCGAGGGTGCCCGCCAGTCGGGCATCACGATTCCCGGAGGCGAGATCGCCCAAGTGAAAGAACTCCTCCGAGGCGAAGGCCCGACGGAAGGGTTCGATCTCGTGGGAACCGCCGTGGGATGGGTGCCCATCGACGAGGTCAATCTGGGCATGGACGTCCAGCCCGGCGATCACGTGATCGGTCTACGGTCGAGCGGGCTCCACTCGAACGGCTATACCCTGGCTCGCCGGGTGCTTTTGGAAGATGGCGGCCTGTCCCTGGATACGGAGTTGCCCGACCTCGGCCGCTCCCTCGGCGAGGAACTCCTCGAACCCACGAGGATCTACGTCCCCCACGTCCGGGCTCTCGAGCGCGCCGGCCTCCGACCTCATGCACTCCTCCACATCACGGGGGATGGCTACTGCAACCTCAATCGTGTTCAGGCGGACGTCGGCTTCGTCCTCGATGGACTCCCTTCTCCCCCGCCGATCTTCCAACGCATCCAAGACATGGGAGCCGTACCTCCCGAGGAGATGCACTCGGTGTTCAACATGGGCATCGGGTTTTGCCTCGTGGTGGGCGACAAAGACCGGGATCGAACGCTCGAGGTCCTCCGGTCTTTGGGAGAAGAACCACTCGTGCTGGGGCGAGCCTCCGCGGAGCACCCCAACGAGGTTCTCATGCCTCAGGTGGGCCTCATCGGCCGCAAGGATCGCTTCCACCGCGAGGGATGAGCTGCCGCGCCTGGCTTTTCACCTTTCTCGTCGTCCTTGGATGCGGGTGCGGCTCGACCCCCTTTGATCCCTCGGAAGACCCACGGGAGGACTCCGCCTACTCCCCCCCCGACTACCGGGCCGCTCATGAGCCCTGGGGCTCGGTCGCCGTCCGCTCCGTCACGGATCGCCGGGGCTCCTTCGAGTTGGGGAAGGAAAACTACCTCAACGATTCCTGGTACGCGGAGAGCCTCTTCACCCACCCAGTGCCTCTCACGTTGAAACGATTGATCGAACGAGAACTCCTTGCCGGAGGCGTGATGACCATCGCCGAGGACGACGGCTCGGCCAAGTACCTGATCGATCTCGTCATCGTCCACTTCACGGCCCACGCGGACCGAGATTTGATCGGTCTCATTCCCGTCATTCCCAGCGTCGCGGTCGAGGGTCGAATCGACTTGAAACTGCGCATGACGGACCAGGATGGCCGACCGTTCCTCGACGTCCACTACCAGGACACGGAAGAGGCCACGGCCGCAACCGTTTCGGGCATCGAAGCCACGGGCTCACGGGTGCTGCTGACAGCCCTCGCGCGCGTGATGGCGCGACTTGTCCAGGATGTCGACCAGGCCGTGCCTCGATTCTGGAAGGAGTTGGGGCTGCCGGTGCAGTGACCGGCCTCTCCATCCCGGGACGTCTTCAGTAGTCGGTCGTCCAGAGTCGCTCGTTGACGAACTTGCGCCAACTCGGTTTCCGTTTCCCTTCATGGATACCGAGACACGGCGACCAATTGGGCCGACGCGGCGCTCTCAACAGTCTCATGCCCACATCACTCGGTCGGCGATCTCCCTTGCGGACGTTACAGGGGAGACAGGCCAGGACGCAGTTTTCCCAACTGCTGCCGCCGCCGCGGCTGCGGGGAACGACGTGGTCGATGGACAACTCGTTCAAGGGTTTTCGCGTGCCGCAGTACTGACAGCGGTGCTCGTCACGTCGGTAGAGATTCTTCCGAGTGAACGGAACCTGCTGACGAGGCGATCGGTCGTAGCGGGCGAGCACCACGATTTCGGGCAGACGGATGGCGTACCCGACACCGTGGACCCGTGCGTCGCCGTTGGTGGGAGCATGGGATCGCCACGATTCGAAATCGTGGAGCTGATAGGTCTCCGGCTCGATCACGGACGCCGAACCCTTCACGACCATCACCAGCGCCTGCCGAACGGTGATCGTGTTGATCGGCAGCCAGGATCGGTTCAGAACCAAGGTGGGCTCGTCGAGTACCGTCGTGACCAATGTCCCCATGAAATCGTCTCCAAGAATCCGGCTGGCGGGCCCGGATCCGGCAAGGATTATACGGAGTGATCCCCCGGAGCGTCATGAAAAGACGGAGGAGAGCCTGTATTCTTCTCCCGTCGGACCGGGTTGGGGGTCCCTCTCACGGCCTATACTGCGCCTGCTCCGCAGTCCGAATCGAGGTCATCATCATGGGTTCTTCGCTCTCAGCCAGGGTGTTTCGGGTCGCCATCGTTCTCTTTCCCCTCCTCGTCGCTCCGGCCTGCCGGGAGATCGAGGAGACGGAAAACCCGGTGAGTCGCCCCCTCACGGACCTGGGCGCCACGTCCGATCCGTCGCTGGCGAACACGTCCTTGGTGTTGTCCCGGGTTCAGTTCGATGATATTCCGGTCCCTCCCGGTTTCTTTTTCCGGAACCAGCGCAACGAAAGCTTCGGCTACGAAGACGGAGAATCCCGTGTGGGGCGATTCGTCTATTGGGGACGCAAACCCCGCGAGGAAGTCGTTGCGCTTTATCTGGAGAAGATGCCGAAGGATCCTTACAACTGGTCCCTGGCCTCCGGGGGGGACGGAGCGGATACACCGCTGATCTTCGAGAAACCCGGGCAGACATGCAAGATTCGGCTTCTCAAGGAGCGTCACCGCCCCCGAGGAGGCCTCTTGCTCACCATCAGCGTGGAAGGCTCGAGACCTCATGACCACGAAGAGCCCTGAAAAGTCAAAGACCACCAAAGCCTCGTGGTGGGAACGCCTCATGGAGACCTCGGAGGATGCGGAGGCGGGCTCCAACTTCCTCAAAAAGCTCCTTTGGGGAGGAGGCATTGTTTGCGTCCTCGTCGCGGGATGGCTGTTTTTTCAGAAAAGTTCCCACTCCAAGGAGGACGCCAACGCCCAGATCCTGGCTCACGCCTTGGCGCTTCTTCCCGACCAAGCTCCGCCCGGCTTCGAAGGGTATCTCCCTCACCACCGGTTTCCTCAGATCTCCCTGAGCCGCTACCACTACTTGGTCTCATCCATGCAGAACAGCCAGAGATCTCGTCTCTGGGGCGCCCTGTCTGATCAAGAAAATGCCAAGAAGTACGTCGACGACGTGGAGTCGGCCATTGAAGAGCTCAACGACAACACCTCCCGCTTCGAAGGGACGGACGACGAGTGGCTCTTCAAGAATGCTCTCCAGCAGCTCCACTGGTTCGCGGGCATCAATACGATCGAGACCGCGGGCCGTAAGTCACACTTACAGAGCCAGTTGGCGATTCTCGCGGACATGTTGCCCGCCTTCAAGGATCACATCGTCCTCGGCCTCCACCCCGACCCCGACAAGCCCGACAAGAACATCATGGAACTTTGGCAGGATGCCGCCAAAGCGGAATTGAAGTTCTTGGAGACCCACAAGGGTCCCCCGGCCCTGGAGCCGGACCCGGGCCTGAAGGTCACCCTGACACTGGAGAATGGCGGTCAAGTCGTTTTTGACCTCTACAGTCGCGTCGCCCCGAAGACCGTGGCGAACTTCGTCGCCAATATTCAAGGCGGCGTCTACGACGGCACGGCCGTCCACGGGGTCGACAAGGCCCGTGGCGCTCTGCTCATGGGCGACCCGTTCACCCGGTTGGCCCCCGACCGTCCCTTCATCTGGGACAAGGCGGACTCCGGCTATGCGATCCCCGCCGAGCTGAACCCTCTGCTCAAGCCCAAGAAGGGACGCCTCTACATGGTGCGCAAGGGGGCGGCATCCCACCCCTTCCACTTCGGCGTCCTCACGAAGGATCCGGACAACCCAGCATTCTCCGAGACCGTATTCGGTCAAGTCACCGAAGGCCTCGACCTCCTCCTTCCCTGGCTCGACACCGAGGTTCACGACGAGGTCGGGCTGACCAACACCTTCCTCCCCCGGGTTCGTCTCGGGGTCAAGTCCGTGGTCGTGGAGGGCAAAATCGCCTACCCCGGCGACGACTCCTGGAAGCCTCACGTCAAGATCCCCGAAGTGCCCGAAGCGACACCCGCGGAGGAGAAGTTCATGGAGGCCATCAAGCCCGCCGAGAACGCTCCGAAAGACGAAGGGGACGCCAAGAAAGAGGATTCCGCGGGCGACGGCGACCAGCCGGCACCCAAGAAGGATGGGTGAAGAGTCGAGGATGAGAGGGGTCCACCCCCTCCCCTCTCACCCTCCTCACGCCTCTGCAGATCCTTCCTCCGCATAGCGGGACCGCACCTGCTCCGCTCCGGCTTCCACGACGTCCAGGACGTGCTGAAGGCCTCGGGGGTCGCTGATACGGAGGCTCACCTTCCCTCCCTTCTTGAGGAGGCTCACTCGCACCTCGACGCCGAGGGCCTCCCGAAGCCGCTCCTCGATCTCCACTTCCTGGGGATTCCGCGACCCGGAGCCGACACCGGAGGTTGGAATCGCACGGCCGCCGCGAACCCGTTCCGCCTGGAGCTCGCGCTCGAGATCGCGGACGGAGAGCCCTCTTTCCGTCACCTCTCGCGCCCAACGGCGTTGGCGGACGGGTTCGTCCAGACCAGCCAAGGCACGCGCATGCCCCATGGTGAGCCGCCCCGTTCTCAGTGCCTCCCGCACATCCTTCGGCAACTCGAGCAGCCGCAAGTAGTTGGCCACAGTGGAACGTTTTTGGCTGAGTCGCTTGGCCGCCTCTTCCTGGGTCAAGGCGAAGTCGTCCATGAGGCGACGGTACGCCTTGGCCCTTTCGATCGGATCCAGGTCGGCCCGCAGAATATTCTCGATGAGCGCCAGCTCCAGCATCTGCTGGTCCTCGGTCGCCCTCACCTGAGCCGGGATCTCCGGGAGCCCCAGTTCCTGGCAGGCGCGCCACCGACGCTCGCCGGCGATCAACTCATAGCCGTCGGCGGTCTTGCGCACGGCGATGGGCTGGAGGACACCGTGCAGCCTCACACTCTCGATGAGGTCATTGAGTTCTTGGATATCGAACGTGCGCCGAGGTTGGTAGGGATTCGGACGGATCGCGTCCACAGGGATGGCCTGCACTCCCAAGGGCGGTGTCTGCGCGGGAGCCGCCGAGGGCGTGGGCGTCGAGCGTCGAATCAAGAAATCCAACCCCTTACCGAGTTTTCTGTCTGTCATGCCGGGTGATCTCCTTGACGAGTTGAGCGTAGGCCCGAGCAGCCCTCCCCTCAATCGCTTCCGAAAAAACTGTCTGTCCGCGGGACCGTGCGGCCGTCACGTCGGGGTCCTCAGGAATGATGGTGGCACAGACCGTGACGCCTTTCGTCGCTCCACGGCTCCGAAGCCACTCCAAATCCTGCGTCTCCCGAGACCGGGTCGGGAGAAGCCAAAGATCCACGA
>Ga0256841_1003460_pt1 | contig 11812 bp, 12 predicted proteins | sample 356308metaG_FD_185971 | JGI IMG/M metagenome (GOLD analysis project Ga0256841, IMG submission 185971) | Hydrothermal vent microbial communities from Mid Atlantic Ridge, Atlantic Ocean - 356-308 | ecosystem: Environmental > Aquatic > Marine > Hydrothermal vents | place: Atlantic Ocean: Mid...
CGGGTCGGTGCTGGTGAGTCATTCACCATGGCCGATGTGGTCGTCACCGTACAGCCACCCCAGCTCGACCATATCCAGTCCATGCCGGCCGGCAGTGTGCTGATCGGTACGCTGACCCCGTTCCGCAACCCCGAGATCGTGGCGGCGCTGCGCGACCGCCAGATCACCAGCTTCGCGATGGAACTGATCCCGCGCATCAGCCGTGCCCAGGCAATGGATGTGCTTTCCTCACAAGCCTCGGTGGCTGGCTACAAGGCCGCCATCATGGGCGCCGACCTGGCCAACCGTTTCTTCCCGATGATGACCACCGCCGCCGGCACCATCCGGCCTTCCAGGGTCGTCGTGATCGGCGCCGGTGTTGCGGGCCTGCAAGCCATCGCTACCGCCAAACGGCTGGGCGCGATGGTCGAGGGCTACGATGTCCGCTCGGCCACACGCGAACAGGTCGAATCACTCGGCGCCAAATTCATCGAGCTGTCGATCTCGGCCGAGGGCGAAGGCGGCTATGCCCGTGAACTGACCGAGGAAGAGAAGCAGGAACAGCAAACCGAGCTGGCTGGCTACATCGCCCAGGCCGATGTGCTGATCACCACCGCCGCAGTGCCGGGCCGACCGGCGCCGAAGATCATCCCGGTCAGCACGGTCGAGATGATGAAGCGCGGCGCGGTCATCATCGATCTTGCTGCCGAAGGCGGTGGCAACTGCGAACTGACGCAACCGGGCGAAGTGATCGAACACAAAGGCGTCCGCATCAGCGGCCCGCTCAATGTACCCAGCCAGGTACCGCTGCACGCCAGCGAAATGTATGCCCGCAATATCTTCAATTTTCTCTCGCCAATGATCAGCGAAGGCGCATTCAAACCCGACTGGGATGACGAAATCGTCGCTGGCGCCTTGCTGACGCGCGAGGGAGACATCATCAACGAACAGGTCAAACAGGCGGTCGAAGGAGCAGAATCATGATCGAAGGATTTGTCGCACTGTATATCTTCATGCTGGCGGCCTTCACCGGCTACGAGGTGATCTCCAAGGTGCCGGTCATCCTGCATACGCCACTGATGTCCGGCTCCAATTTCGTCCACGGTATCGTACTGGTCGGCGCCATGGTGGCGCTGGGCCATGCCGAAGGCGGCATGGAAACACTGATCGGATTCTTCGCCGTGCTGCTGGCGGCCGGCAATGCCGTGGGCGGCTATGTGGTCACCGAACGCATGCTGGAAATGTTCAAGACCAGCAAGGGAGACAAATAGATGAACTGGATCATTCAGGCATCATATTTTGCCGCGGCGGTACTGTTCATTCTCGGCCTCAAGCAGATGTCCTCGCCGGTCACCGCCCGGCGCGGCATCATCTGGGCCGGAGTCGGCATGGTGCTGGCCACCCTGGTCACCTTTTTCCATCCCCACATCCATCAGAACTATGTCCTGATCGTGCTGGCCACCGCCATCGGCGGCGGACTCGCCTGGTGGTCGGGCAAGCGGGTCGCGATGACCGACATGCCCCAGATGATCGCACTGTACAACGGCATGGGGGGCGGCGCGGCAGCCGCCATCGCCGCGGTGGAACTGGTGCGTGGCGAACCGATGAATGCCACCGTTCTGATACTGGCCATCATCGGCGCCTTCATCGGCTCGGTGGCCTTCTCCGGCTCCGCCATCGCCTTCGCCAAGCTGCAAGGCATCATGCGCAAACCCATCCGTTTCACCAGCCAGCGCACCGCATCGCTGGTGGTGGCCGTGCTGGCGCTGGTCATGGGGCTGGTGGTATTCAAGGGCGGACATGAAGCCAGCAGTTTCGCCCTGTTTCTGTTTTTCGCCCTGTCACTGGCGCTGGGCGTGATGATGACACTACCCATCGGCGGCGCTGACATGCCGGTGGTGATCTCTCTCTACAACGCCCTTACCGGCCTGGCTGTCGGCTTCGAGGGATTCGTCCTGCAAAACCCGGCTATGATGATTGCCGGCATCGTGGTCGGCTCGGCCGGCACCTTGCTCACCCAGTTGATGGCCAAAGCCATGAACCGGCCTATCACCAACGTACTGTTCAGCAACTTTGGCGATACGGCTGGCGGCGAAGGTGAGCAAGTCAAAGGCTCGATGAAACCCATCGAGGCCACTGATGCCGGCGTCATGATGGCATTTGCCGACAAAGTCATCATCGTACCTGGATACGGCATGGCAGTCGCCCAAGCGCAGCACAAACTCTGGGAACTGGTGCAACTGCTCCAGGAGCGTGGCGTCACCGTCAAATTCGCCATCCACCCGGTTGCTGGCCGCATGCCCGGACACATGAACGTATTGCTCGCCGAAGCCGGCGTGCCTTACGACATGATCTACGATCTCGACGAAATCAACAATGACTTCCCCACCGCCGACGTGGCGCTGGTCATTGGCGCCAATGATGTGGTCAATCCGGCGGCACGCAACAACCCGGACAGCCCCATCTACGGCATGCCGATCCTCAATGTCGATCAGGCCAAGAACGTCATCGTCATCAAGCGTGGACAAGGCGCAGGCTTCTCGGGGATAGAGAATCAACTGTTCTTCGCCGATAATACCCGTATGCTCTATGGCGATGGCCAGGAGATGGTGGGCAAACTGATCGCCGCCATCAAGGAAATCTGAGCAGGATAGAGGCGCGTCGATTGACCGCCTCGCAGACCGACTCCGCCGTACTGACCGGCGAGGATGCATGAACAGGTTCGTCACAACATTCACGAACGCCAGGCTGGCAATCCTGTTGCTGAGTCTCTGGCTGCCTGTGGCCGCCCATGCCATCGAAGGCGTCGGCTATGTGACCGACCACCTGCAACTGTCCATGTATGCGGAAAAAGGCGGCCAGGGCGACAAAGTCAAAGTGCTCGAATCCGGTGATGTCCTCGACATCCTGGAAACCTCTGGCGCCTATCTCCATGTCCGGACCGCCACGGGCGAGGAAGGCTGGGTCAAGAAACACTACATCGTTTCCGATCCACCCGCTTCGCTGAAGGTACTGGAGCTTGAAGAAAAACTGAAAGCCGCCGGAAAAAAGATCGAGTCACTGGAAAAAAAGCTCGAAAGCAAAAAGCTCGGCGAACGCCTCAAGGACGACTATGAAAAACAACTGGTCGAAGCCAACCAGAAAAACGTCACCCTGTTCAACGAAAAGGAACAACTGCGCAAACAGCTGGAACAGGCGCGACTGGAACTGCTGCACCTCAACAGCCCATCACAACGGAAAGAAAAATACCCAGCCTACGCACTCCCGCTGGTGCTGACCATCGCCGGATTCATCATCGGTCTGATCATCGGCTGGATGCTGCATGTGCGCAAGCTGAAGAAACGCTTCTACGGCTTCAAGATCTGAAGATCGGTACGCGCATTTCTCGCAGCAGTGCCGGGACAGGTAAATAAAAAAAGGGCCTCGTCGACGAGGCCCTGCAATAGTCATGGATGGATCATTCGCATTCCCTGCGCTATTTGCGCATCCATGACTCCCCCAATCACCAGATTGAGATCTGTGTTCTTGTTCTTCCACTTCCCTGTTTGTTACCCGTTCGGCATCCCTCTGATAGCCCGGGTGGCGTCCTGCCTTGCGGGTACACGAGCAGTATCTGCAACGCTGCCACCCCCGACAATCAGCCGACGCGACAAGCACGAACTGGTTCAGTTTTTCCTCGCCTGTAGCGAGACGAAAGTAGGATTTTCAGACAATACCCGCAGTCAGCACAGTGCTGGCTCGGGGTTGATCTCTGCCCATTGGCGCAGACTGATCCGCTTGATGGCGCCATCGGCAAACTCCAGCAAGACCTGGTCATCGCAGATATTCAGTATCATGAAACTGCGATTGCCCTCATCCCGGTAGATACACCCGATGGCGGGTTGGTGAAGCGTAGAGCGTGTGTCGGTTCCTTCGACTTGTTGTTCCATTTTTCCATCCCTTGGTTTGGCTGCACAATGCCCGGCACTCCCTTGCCGGACGTTTCCGAGTCCTTACGCCGCCAGCTGACGCACCAGCGGATACAGACGCTCGGTTTCATTTCGAATGCGCTGACGCACCAGCTTGAAGATATCCTTGGCGTCATCGACAAATTTTTCATGATCGTTGATCAACAACGAGCGGTTCTTCGACCAGCGACGGACAAAACTGTGAAGTATCCGCCTGATTTCCGAAGTCCCGGAAATAAACTGGTTGGTCGTATTTTTTGTCACCTGATCCGAACCAGCCAGCAAACTGGCGTACAAAGGCTGTTCATCGGACAGGTGCTGTTCGATTGCGTCGAAATACCTGAAAAACAGCTCGGATACGATATCGTTGTCCAGTACCAGCCGATCATCGATCAATGTGCGCAGAACATTGGTCAGCGCCGTAATCTCATGATTTTGCTGGTTTAATTCATCGAAAGTCATCATTGTCGTGAATACCCCTGCTAATAACCATGACAATATTAAGGTAATAAGCTCGCATGGGTAAAGATCACGAGACCAAACCGAGTGAAATTCCGATGAACTCCTGACTGATTAGAATACGCTCATGGCATGATCGAATTTGTTGATCCAGTCACAAATCCACTGCTGCCAATGAGGGCGCGCCATACCCGACAAATGGTTTATCATTCCCTAACCCGGATTTCTCACAGGGTCGCGTAGCGAGACCGCTCAAGGTGGTGTGATGACTGGTGTTCGCGACCGAGGGCCGCGCAGGCGTAGTCGACAGTACGTCGAGCTACCCGACCGAGTGAACGCCAGTCAGCGCGCCGCATTGGGCGGTCGCAGTCGTGACTCTGTGAGAAATTCGGGCCAGTCGATGAGCTCGTCATCAAGCCGTTTCTGATTCTGTCAAGGAGGCCCCATGCACATCCTGTTCCTGTTGACCGTGTTATGTCTCGCACCAGCAACCACCCTGCTGGCAAACGAGCCACCTGCCTGGAACTACGAGGGTGACACCGGCCCGGCACACTGGGCTGAACTGAGCCCGGACTATGCAACATGCGGCACTGGCAAGAACCAGTCTCCGATCGATATCGAAATGAAACGCAATGTTGTCGATGCCAAGCTCCCGGGCATCAAAATGAATTACACCATGCTGACCCCGCAGCAGATCATCAATACTGGACACAGTATCGAGGTTGATATGCGTTCGGGTGGAGAAATCGAGCTGGATGGAAAAACTTTCACACTCAAACAGTTTCACTTTCATTCACCCAGTGAAACACTGATCAATGGCGAATCGTTCCCGATGGAGATCCATTTCGTTCATACCAGCGATGACGGTGAATTGGCCGTGGTATCGATGCTGCTGATGCCGGGTGCGCCACACCCGACGGTGGACAAACTCTGGCGAAGCCTGCCGCCCGAAGCCGGCCTGGCAGCGGAATTACCGTCGTGGGTACTGAAGGATCTCGAAATCGAAAAAACCGAGAAGGATTATTTTCGCTACAATGGCTCGCTGACCACCCCGCCTTGCACGGAAGGTGTGCGCTGGATCGTGTTGAGAACACCGGTCACGGTCTCCAAACCCCAGGTTGAAGCCCTTCAGGCGGTGCTCGGGCATGCCAACAACCGGCCGGTACAGCCACTGCATGCTCGCAAGGTCATGAAATAAAATCATCCCTTGAAAATTCAAAGAACAAGCGAGGACTCATCACTCCGCTGTCTTTCCTGACGCAAAAAAAAACGGGCCAAATGGCCCGTTTTTTCATCATCGTTGCCCGATCAGAGCAAAACGACATTGGCGGCCTGCGGGCCTTTCTGGCCTTGCTCGACCTCGAATTCGACTTCCTGACCTTCAGCCAGTGTCTTGAAACCGTCACCCTGAATCGCTCTGAAGTGAACGAAGACATCATTGCCTTCCTCGCGCTCGATGAAACCAAAGCCCTTCTTTTCATCGAACCATTTAACGCGGCCTGTCGTAGTAGCCATAAGTATTCTCCAATAGAAATTAACGTGTTATGTGTCGTTGGCGCTATCGCCTGTGAAACAAATGGTGCTGAAAGATGCGGAATTACTTACGAACTAACAAGATGGTTTACCGGGAGGGTTCATCGTATTGCGTAGACATAAAAAATCGCCGCTGTAATCTTTACCAGCGCGCCCAGTGTAAAGCATTCGGTACCGATGTAAAGAAAATGATGGCGTAAAAGGGCATTTTTCCTTGCCGGAATGTCGAGCAGACCTCATGCCTGCGGTCAAGGCTCGAACACGACTTCCAGTCTCATGCCCAACTCCCACTGCATGACGTAATCGTTCGAATCGGCAAAGCGAATGCCCGGAGCCACCTCGAAAAACAGCTTGTGTTTCCAGATATCGCGCCGGTAACGCACACGAAATCGTGTGACATCGATGATGAATGCAGGCTCGGTAGGCACGGTCGTCAACCAGTCCACAGCCATGAAATTGCGCATCGTGAAGCGGTGGAAATAAGTCAGGCTCTGTTGCAGAACCAAACCCGGATCTTTCTCCTTCCAGCCAGGGCGCTCGGTAAAACGCAGGTAATCGCGATGGGTGAAGCGATGCTCGAGATCGAAACGCACATTGGCTTCCCATCCTTCCGAAAAATCATAACCAATGGCCGGCGTCACTCGTGCCAGTGATCGCTTGCGCTTCATGCTGCGGCTGGTTCGAAGCTGCAAGAACAGGCGGGGATCGCTGAGACCACCGCGGAAACCCAATGACAGACTGGTCTCGCGCAACAGCGTCTCCTTGACCTTGTAACGCAACGACGCCGTTCCTCCCGACTTGTCCAGTCCGGTGATATCGTCATTCTCCGGCTCCCCCTCGAACACCAGCTGAAGGCGCTGCTGAATCCGCGGCAAATTGACCTTGCCGCGCAACTTCAGCTTGGTCTCACCAGCTTCCGCTTCCACATAGTTGCCATCGAGGCTCAGCCGAACGACCGAGTTGGCCAGGGACTCGATATCCCGATCATCGCCAAAAAAACGGTCCAGCCAGCGGCTCGAACGCTGCAAGGCCTCCGTGATCTCGGCATGACGCCGTTCGATCTGACTCATCGGCGGCGTGCCGCACTGATCCGGTTCCATCGAAATCCCCGGAAAACGCGGATCCTCCCCGCCAGCGTCCGTGGAACGAACAAGCCGGTCGGGGCGATCGGCGCCATGCGCCGGCACCACCATCAGCAATGCCATGACCCCCACCCATCGCCAACCCATTCGAGCGCCCTCACCCGGAATCACAGGCGCGTCAGGCGGAATTCACCCTCGCTCGACAACGCCAGCAGATGATGCTCAGGAATCAGCCGCCAACCAGCGCCCTCGGTGAGTGGCTCGGAGGCGACCAGGGCGGCGCCGGGAAAATCCGCATCCTCAACCGCGAAATACAATGGTGGACAATCCTGCCCGGTCGCTTGACGCGCCGCCAACAACTGCCGGCCATCACTCACCACCAGATTCAACACCGAGGCACGATCACGCAGCGAAACCTCCAGCGTACCGAGTACATCCTGCACCACCGGCGCCAGGGCGAGATGATCAGGATCCAGCAACCGCTGACGGATCATTGCAAACAAATATTCGCCAGCGGAATGCCCCTGGATCGAATCCATGATCTGCGGCGACAGATACTCCAGACAGGCCGGCAACAGCACCCGAGTATGGCCCTCGATGAAGCCCTGATGCATGAACAAAAGCTGTTCATCCCTGAAAGGCTGGATGTTGCCGATCGACATACCGACACCATCCGGTGCGTTGCCCTGCAAGTTGGTCAGCCAGACCGAAGCCCGCAATGATGCAGCCAAATCGGCAACATTGACATCCTGCCAGACGGGTCGAGTACGCACATAACGGTGTGGTCCATCGTTCAGAAACCACCCGAAGCCAAACCCGTCGGCACCGGAAGGATGGCCATTGGATGCTTCAAATCCAGCGTACTGATGGCGTCCACGCGCTGGCATCAGCAAAGTTTGCAAGGCAATCGGTGGACCCACGTAAGCGGCAAGAAGAGACATGATGCTAGTCTATACCGGTCTCTGCGCGAAATCATGGGAACATATTCACAGCACCGCGCGTACGAAGCGACAACGCCAATGCCCGGGCACCTACCCGGGCGAAGACTGATGCGACCACCCTCCGCATCAGTTAGACTGGCGCCCGACACAACCGTTGCCAGCGACGGGACGACAGACATCCGCTCAACCAACCCGATTCCCTATGCAAGAACCATCGATCGACGACTATCCGCCCGATTCGACTTCCGTGGAACCCCTCAAGGTACCTCCCCATTCCATCGAAGCCGAACAAGCCGTATTGGGCGGACTGCTGCTCGACAACAACGCCTGGGATCAGATTGCCGACCGGGTCGCCGAAACGGACTTCTATCGACAGGACCACCGCCTGATCTTCCAGGCCATCGCCGCGCTGGCGGAAAAAGGCCAGCCGTTCGACGTCATCACACTGTCGGAATACCTCGAACCACTCGGTCAACTCGAACAGGCGGGTGGACTCGCCTATCTCGGCGCCCTCGCCAAGGACACCCCCAGCGCCTCCAACATCAAAGCCTACGCCGACATCGTCCGTGAGCGCGCCATTTTGCGCCAACTCATCGGCGTCGCTGGTGAAATCGCCGATTCAGCCTTCAACCCCAACGGCCGCGACAGCCGCGACATCCTCGACGAAGCCGAGCGCAAGGTGTTCCACATCGCCGAACAAGGCATGCAAAACCAGCAAGGCTTCCAGCCACTCAAAACCCTGGTCAAGGGCGCGGTCGAATTCATCGACGCCATGCATGAAAAGCAGGACGGCATGATCGGCATCCCCACCGGCTACGACGACCTCGATCGCATGACCTCCGGCCTCCAGGGCGGTGACCTCATCATCGTTGCGGGCCGTCCCTCGATGGGAAAGACCAGCTTCGCGATGAACCTGTCCGAATACGCCGCCATGAAAGCCAACAAACCGGTCGCCATTTTCAGCATGGAAATGCCCGGCGAACAACTCGCCATCCGCATGCTCTCATCGCTCGGACGCATCGACCAGCAACGCCTGCGCACCGGCAAACTGCGGGATGACGACTGGCCACGGCTGACCAGCGCTGTCGAACTGCTGGCCAGCATGCCGCTCTACATCGACGACACCCCGTCACTGACCCCCACCGACGTGCGCGCCCGCGCCCGCCGGCTGGTACGAGCCCATGGCGAACTCGGACTGATCATGATCGACTACCTGCAACTGATGCAGGTTGCCGGCAGCAGCGAAAACCGCGCCACCGAAATCTCCGAAATCTCCCGCAGCCTCAAAGCGCTCGCCAAGGAACTGAACGTTCCTCTGATCGCCCTCTCGCAACTCAACCGCAGCCTCGAACAACGGCCCAACAAACGCCCCGTCATGTCCGACCTGCGCGAATCCGGTGCCATCGAACAGGACGCGGACGTCATCATGTTCATCTATCGTGATGAGGTCTACAACGAAGAATCACCCGACAAAGGCATCGCGGAAATCATTATCGGCAAACAACGTAACGGCCCCATCGGCTCGGTCAAACTCACCTTCCTCGGCCAATACACCCGGTTCGAAAACTTCACCCCCGATATCTACTCCAGCGCCGACAGCGGCCCAATCCCCGGCGCACCATGACCCGTCCCGCCCGGGTCCAGATCGACACCCATGCCCTGCGACACAACCTGGCGCTGGCGCGCGCCCGGGCAAAACACGCCCGCATCATGGCCGTCATCAAAGCCAATGCCTACGGCCATGGCTACCTCACCGCCGCCAAAGCACTCGACAGCAGCGACGCCTTCGCCGTCGCCAGCTTGAGCGAAGCGCTCTACCTGCGCCAACACCAGATCGAAAAACCCCTGCTCGTCTTTCAGGGCGCCCAATCCCTCCAAGACTACCGTCTCGCCCGCCAGCACCGGCTCATCCTCACCATCCACCGGCTGCCACAAATCGACCTGCTCGAACAACTGCCCAAACCCTGGCCCGATACTTGGCTCAAAATCGACACCGGCATGGGTCGCATGGGCATCCACCCCCAACACGCCGACCAAGCTGCCGCCCGCCTCGGCAACAGCTGCCAGGCACTGATGAGCCACCTCGCCTGCGCAGATCAACCCGAGCACCCTCTCAACACGAAACAACTCGAAACCTTCGAGCGCATCACCCGCAATCTGAACCTGCCCACCAGCCTCTACAACTCCGCCGCACTGCTCGACGACCGCTTCCAACTGACAACCGACTGGGTTCGCCCCGGACTGATGCTCTACGGCGCCTCACCACTGATCGGCCAAACCGCCGCCGAACTCGGACTCCGCCCCGCCATGAAACTGCAAGCGCCCCTGCTCGATATCCGTCATCACAACGCCGGTGACACCATCGGCTACGGCGCCACCTGGCAATGCCCCGAACCTATGCCCGTCGGCATCATCGCCATCGGCTATGCCGACGGCTACCCCCGCCACGCCCCCAGCGGAACCCCCGTGCAAATCAATGGCGCCACATGCCCACTCATCGGCCGGGTTTCCATGGACTCCATCACCGTCGACCTGCGGCCCTGTCCCGACGCCCAGGCCGGCGACCTCGCCACCCTCTGGGGCCCCGGCCTGCCCGTCGAACACATCGCAACCCGCGCCGAAACGATCCCCTACGAACTACTCTGCCACGCCGGCCAACAAGAAACCGCCCGCTCGTAAGCCGATCCAACCCACCACATCCGGGTTTCCACGCCTCAATCCTCTGGCAAGGAATCGAACTCCATGCGCCTGGCATCGAACCATTGCTTCATGTCCGCTGGATTCTTCATCAACGCCCGCATCTTCTGCATCGCCTCCAAATGCGCCGGATCCTTTTTCTGCATCATCTCCATCGCATGCTGCTTACTCAACTCAGCCATCTGTTCAAATGTATTCGCATGAAACGCCTGGTCACATGCGCCACCCAACTGCCTGCAAGTCATAGTCTTCACTGAATCCTCCTCCAACAATCGATGAGTACACGAACGCTCCAAATCCACCCCGGAACACACAGGTGGCCACCCGGCCGGGCGGGCGTCGGCCGCAGGACGCGGTCATCGAGCCTACAGAGACGTATTCACGGCGTCCCGTGAACGACCGGATGGCCAGCGGGGTACGGGGGTGGAAAGAACACCTACCCACTACCTGCACGATACCCGATCCAAACATTCAGATGGGTTTCGCTGCGCTCTACGCCATCCTACGGCAAATACAAACCCCACACCCACCTCGGAGCACACTGGTAGCCATCCGGCCGTGCGCGGCCGTCGAGCCTACAGGGACGTATTCACGGCGACCCGTGAACGACCGGATGGCCAGCGGGGTGCGGGGGTGGAAAGAACAACCATGCTCGAAATCAGCAGTACCGGACGCGCCTAGCCCGGATTTCTCACAGGGTCGCGTAGCGAGGCCGCTCAAGGTGGTGTGATGGCTGGCGTTCGCGACCGAGGGCCGCGCAGGCGTAGTCGACACTACGTCGAGCAGCCCGACCGAGCGAACGCCAGTCAGTGCGCCGCATTGGGCGGCCGCAGCCGTGATCCTGTGAGAAATCCGGGCTAGTTATGGTGGATAGCGCTGCGCTGATCCACCCTGCGGCGGGGTCGGAGGTATGCTCGCACTCTGTTATACTCGCCCGCCAGTTTGACACGGACTCCCACCATGAGCGACTACGACGTATCGACATTCCAGGGGCTGATTCACGCCCTCCAGGACTACTGGGGCAAACAAGGCTGCATCGTCGTTCAACCGTATGACATGGAAATGGGCGCCGGCACCTTCCACCCCGCCACCTTTCTGCGCGCCATCGGCCCCGAACCCTGGCGCGCTGCCTACGTCCAACCCTGCCGCCGCCCCACCGACGGCCGCTACGGCG
>Ga0256841_1003461_pt1 | contig 11810 bp, 8 predicted proteins | sample 356308metaG_FD_185971 | JGI IMG/M metagenome (GOLD analysis project Ga0256841, IMG submission 185971) | Hydrothermal vent microbial communities from Mid Atlantic Ridge, Atlantic Ocean - 356-308 | ecosystem: Environmental > Aquatic > Marine > Hydrothermal vents | place: Atlantic Ocean: Mid...
TGTTCACCTGTGTCACCGGGGTCTCGGGTTCGGGCAAGTCCACCCTGGTGAACGACACCCTGTACCCCTTGTGCGCCAACCGCCTCAACCGGGCCAGTCTGGACGTGGCCCCCTGCCGGGGGATCCACGGCCTGGAGCTGTTCGACAAGGTGGTGGATATCGACCAGAGCCCCATCGGCCGCACCCCCCGCTCCAACCCCGCCACCTATACCGGCCTGTTCACCCCCATCCGCGAGCTCTTCGCCGCCACCCCCGAGGCCCGCTCCCGCGGTTACGGCCCCGGCCGCTTCAGCTTCAACGTCAAGGGCGGTCGCTGCGAGGCCTGCAAGGGCGACGGCGTCATCAAGGTGGAGATGCATTTTCTGCCCGACATCTATGTGCGCTGCGATGTCTGCGAAGGCCGCCGCTACAACCGCGAGACCCTGGAGATCCGTTACAAGGGGCGCCGCATCGACCAGGTCCTGGGGATGACCGTGGAAGAGGCCCTGGAATTCTTCCACCCGGTACCGGCGGTGCGGCGCAAGCTGGAGACCCTGGACGCGGTGGGCCTGAGCTACATCGAACTGGGGCAGAACGCCACCACCCTGTCCGGGGGGGAGGCGCAGCGGGTGAAACTGTCGCGCGAGCTGTCGCGCCGCGGGACCGGACGGACCCTGTATATCCTCGACGAACCCACCACCGGCCTGCATTTCCACGACGTGCGCCAGCTGCTCGAGGTGCTGCACCGCCTGCGCGACCAGGGCAACACCGTGCTGGTGATCGAGCACAACCTCGACGTGGTCAAGACCGCCGACTGGGTGGTGGACCTGGGGCCCGAGGGGGGCGACCGTGGCGGCGAGATCGTCGTCACCGGCACGCCGGAGGAGGTGGCCCGCTGCCCGCACTCCCATACCGGACGCTATCTGCGGTCCGTGTTGGGGCCTGGGCGCGGCGGGGCGGAACAGGGGGTGTCCCCGGGCGAATCTTGTTCTTAGCAGGGCGTTGAAGGTGATCTGCTGGGGCAGGCTGTGCCCACCTGACCCGCAGGCCGTGCGGTCGGCCCGGGTGACAGAGTGGATTCAGCCCTGTGGCGTCAAGCGATCAGGCGGATCGCCTGATCCGCCGGTAGCGGCCGGTGGAAGAGAAATCCTTGCCCGCACTCGCAACCGATGTCCTTCAGGTAGGAGGCCTGCACCTCGCGTTCGATGCCTTCGGCCACCAGGTCGAGATGCAGTCCGCGGGCCATGGAGGCGATCGCCCCGACGATGTTGTCGCCCGTCCCGGGCCCTTCTATGTCCGTGAGGAAGCTCCGGTCCACCTTGAGGGTATGGATCGGCAGGGTCTTGAGGCGGCTCAGCGACGAGTAGCCGGTGCCGAAGTCGTCGATGGCGATGGAGACCCCGAGTTCGGAGAGGGCCTGCAACTTGGATACCACCAGGTGCATGCTGGTCATCAGGATGTTCTCGGTGAGTTCGAGATGGAGCAGGCGGGCGGGGATCCGGAATTCGTGCATCAGCGCCTTGAACTGGGTGACGAAGCCCGGGTATTCGAGCTGGATCGCGGAGACGTTCACCGCTATGGGCACCGGTTCGACCCCCTGGTCGAGCCAGCGGCGCAGGTCCGCCATCACCTGGCGCAGGACCCATCCCCCGATCTCCAGGATCAGCCCGCTCTCCTCCGCCTCCTGGATGAAGGTGTCGGGGCGCAGCAACCCGCGTTCGGGATGGTGCCAGCGCAGCAGGGCCTCCATGGAGCGCACCCGCCGGTCCGAGAGCCGTACCAGGGGCTGGTAGAAGACTTCGAACTGTTCGAGTTCCAGGGCCTTGCGCAGGCCGTGCTCGATGCTGAGTTTGGTGGCGTAGGTCTGGTCCAGGCTGGACGAGTAGAAGCCGTAGGCGTCACGCCCGTGGTTCTTGATCTCGTACATGGCCATGTCCGCCCGTTTCATCAGGAGATCCGCGCTTTCGCCATGCTCGGGAAAGATCGCGATGCCCATGCTCGCGCGCACGAACAGCTCGTGGCCGTCGAGTACGAAAGGGGTGTGCAGGGCCTGTTGGATCTTGTCGGCGATCAGGGTGGCATCCTGGGGATGGGCGATCTGCGGCAGCAGCAACATGAATTCGTCGCCACCGATCCTGGAAAGGGTGTCGGCCTCACGGATACTGCGGCGGATACGGTTCGCCACCTCCTGGAGCAGACGGTCCCCCAGACTGTGTCCCAGGGTGTCGTTGACCAGCTTGAAACGATCGAGATCGAGGAACATGACCGCGAAGGAGGTCCCGTTGCGTCGCGCCTGGGTGATGGCGCGATCGAGGCGGTCGTTGAACAGGGCGCGGTTGGGCAATCCGGTGAGCAGGTCGTGGTAGGCCTGATACTTGACCAGTGCCTCGGCCTCCTTGCGCTTGGTGATATCCCGGGCGATGCCGTAGATGGCCGGGGTATCGGGCAGGTCAGGCACTGGGATCTCGTCATCGTGGATGGGTGCGGTAGTCAACTCCACATTGATGAAGAAGGGCTCGCGAGCCCCAGCGGGATTGGCCGGATTACGACGCAGTTGGGCCTCCATGTCCTGCAGATGGCCGAGGTGGTCGAGCCATTCGTGCGTGCCTGGGGCCGGCAGCCTGTCCTCTTGCATGAGCAAGGTCCGGAAATCGCGACCTATCAGATCCTGGCGGCTGAATCCCAACAACCTCTCGAATCCCTCGTTGACGAATTGGAAGCGGAGTTTGCGATCGAGGATGAAGATCAGGTCGGGTGATCGGTCCACCAAGAAGCGGTGGAGGCGCTCGGACAGTTCGAGCAACGCCGACATCTGCGCGTTGTGCGCCCGCAGTCGCCGCCCTTCGAGGACACGCGCGACCGCACCGATGAGTTGCTCCGGCCCGTAGGGCTTGCGCAGCAGATCCTCGGCACCCTGGCGCAGGGCCAGGGAGGCATTCTCCCAGGTGGTATCGCCGCTGAGGATGACCACCGAGACATCGAGGTGCTCGGCGCGCAGCTCACGCATCACCTCGAAACCATCGATCTCCGGCATCCGCAGGTCGAGCAGGAGGAGTTCGAACCCGCCCTGGCGCAGCCGTTCCAGGGCCTCACCGCCACCGAAGGCCGTTTCACAGTGGTATCCCGCGGTCCCCAGGACACCTTTGACCCCTTGGGCTTGCAGGGGGTCATCGTCTACCACCAGGATACCCGGCTCCGTTCGCACGACCGTTGGTTCCCGGTTCGCCATGAGTCTGAGGAGGGCTGCCGGTGCGCTCACCTGTGTCGAGGAGGGCTGCCGCCGGTTATCGTCTTTCTGCATGGCAGGATGTCTGTCGGACTGCTGGATGGCTGCTGGAACCAGGAAGTGACTCGTGTCCGGAAGCACTCCACTCCTGGACTTTTTCCACCATCGGAAAGGGAGGAGGCAGTGTCTTCCCGCCCTTCATGTTCACTTCCTTGCCATAGCCGAAAAACAGTGGTCTCCTCAGGCCGAGATGTCGCTCGAATGGAAACGGGGTTTGCGTTCAGGCGCCGATTGTTCCCCAGATGATATGGAAAACAATGAAAAAAGCTAATGCGCTAAGTTCCTATCACTCGTCTGCCTGGGGATGAGGATGTGGAATTCGGTTCCTTGAGCGCCCGTCCTGCATTCCAGGCTGCCGCCCATCTTGCGCATCAGGTCGAAGGAAATGGACAACCCAAGGCCGGCATGGCGGCCCCCTTTGCTCGACACGAGGGGACGGAACAACTGTTTTCTGATCGCCATGGGTAGCCCGGGACCGGTGTCTGCAATGATCAGCTCCACGAAGTCTCCTTCGGCGGAGATCAGGTGATCGTGCCCCTCGATCCGGATCCGCCCGCCCCTGGGCATGGCCTCGGCGGCATTCTTGAGGAGGTTGACGAGCACCTGTTTCAGGCGGGTTCCGGCCACCGCAAGGGGCGGAATGTCGGGGGGGACTTCCACTTCCACGGTGATTCCGCGGGGCTCGAACAATGTGGGTCCGAGTACCTCCAGGAGACCGTGCACGAGAGTATCGATCTTCAGGAGGCCATCCGACGCCGTGCGCTCTTCGTCGGTGGGTGAGAGGGTCGCGAGGATATCGCCGACCCGTGCGATCTCCTGTTTGACGATATCGAGTTCGGTCCGAGCCGGATCCTCCTTGCTCAGCTTGTGTCCAAGGACATGCAGATAGTTACTGGCGATGCCCAGTGGATTGGCCGCCTCGTGACGGATCGCCCGTAGTCTCTCCAGGGCCTGGGCCCGGCCCTCGGCGGCCTGGATGCGTTCCCTCTCGCGATCCGCACGCCGTCTCAGGATCAAGCGGGTGGCCTCTCGCGCGAACCGCACGAGTAACGCCCGATACGGCGCGAGTGCCTCGATACCCGCGGGCTCGACGCCACTGAGTATCACCCCCAGCCGCTCCTTGCCCAGGATGAGAGGGATGGCCAGGATACCCGAGGATCCCAGGCGGTGGATCAGTTGCCGGTCCACCACATTGAGAGTGCCTTTGATGTCGGCGTACGCGAAGGAATCCAGGGGACGGTCTTGAAGCAAGGCATCGCAGAGCAGACTGCGGCCGGGGGCCAAGGTCACATGGAATTGGGCCACCCAGCGGTCTTCGTCGCCTACGGGGCTTCCGCGCAGGTGCCTGTCGCCCTGTTCGAGCAAGAATACGGATCCATCGAGGCTGAACAGGATCGAGAGGAAGGTCTGAATCGTTGCCAGGGGTTCGAGCGCCTCGGTTTGGTCATACATGGCCGCCCTCACGGTCTCGATCAGGGCCGAGTCCTGGACCAGGGCGGCGAGCCGGGCACGCTCTGGCGGGAAGGGGGCGATGTCCACCTCGGCTTCCATGCCGCACTCCGCAGCTTCGATCTCGATCCCGATGCCAAAGGTCTCGGCTGCCTCCCGTGCTTTGGCGTCTGCCGTGGCGAGTCCCTCTTCAAGGGCGGTCCTTTCCAGGCTCAGCAGTATCGCTCCGTCGTCGAGGGCGGGAACACGGTGATACGGTTCGGACAGGCGTGCACAGAGATTCATCAGACGCACCAGCCCAGGTGCATCCAGCATGGAGCGGGCGGCTTCCCATTGGTAGCGCAGGGCATCACTGAACAGATCGCCCAGATGCCAGTGAGAGGCCAGCCAGGCGGCGAGTTCCGCGTGATCGATACCGAACTGTGCCTGTTCCGCCTGGCGCAGGCCACTTGGGTCCTGGTGGGCCTCGATGAGCCGCGCGTAGCCCTGGGGGTCGCTGTTCACCAGTACCCACTGGCCGATCCGGTGGAGCAGGCCGGCCAGATAGGCCTCCTCGGGATGGGCGAGGTCCGAGGCGGCCGCGAGGTCCCGCGCGAGTTCGGCGCAGAGCAGGGAGCGATACCAGATGCGGCCCAGGTGGCGTTCCCGGCCATGGCGTAGTCGCGAAAACAGCTCCGCCACGCTGGAGGTCACGGCGATGGCCTTGAGGGTCCCAAGACCCAGGACCACCATCAGCCTCTTCAGGTCGCTCACTTGATTCCATTGGGCGTAGACCGCCGAGTTGGATACGTCGAGGACCTTGGAGGTGAGGCTCGTGTCCCGGCCGATGATCTCAGCGAGTTCCGTGAACCCCACCTCCGGATCGTTGCAGGCCTGGAGCAGGCGCAGGGTCGCCTGTGGCAGGGAAGCGAGCTTTTCCAGACCGATGCGTTGAACGATGTTGGGGGGTGGGTTTTTCACGTCGTCGCTGATCGCCGAGATCGCTTGGGTGTCGGATCATTCTGGTTGGGGGGACTGGAGATGTGATCTGCATCACAGTATAACCGCTGGCGGCCAGCCCTGATATTGCCGGGATACGGTTCAAGAACAGGTGAGTCGTTGGCCGCTGTAGCGGCAGGATTGTCTGTGCATTGATGGACGCTCCTGCGTGCATGCCCAAGGGGGAGGATGCAGAATCGTGGAATCCTTCGATTCCCATGTCGTTAATGGGGAACCATGCCGGTTGGTAACGGCCGCGCTGCCAGGCATCCCCGGATCGGCCCGTGGGGGTGAGGGCCCGGGTCCACGAGGGACTGAATCACTGTGCTCCGGCCGACCGGAGGTTGGATCCCGGCAGCGAAACCCGCGCGGCGGCCCAGAGAAGGTGTTCCCGTACCAGCTCGGAAGGGTGTTCCCGCCGCCGCCACAGGGCTTGGCGCACCGCTTCCCCACCCCCTGAATTGCCCAGCGCCACGGCCAGGTTGCGCAGCCAGCGCGGGTGGCCGATGCGGCGGATGGCGCTGCCTTCGGTGCGCCTCAGGAATTCATCCTCGTCCCAGGCCCAGAGTTCCATCAGGGTGGCCTGGTCGAGGCCCTGACGAGGCAGAAAATCGGCCTCGGGGGTGAGGCGGGCGAAGCGGTTCCAGGGACAGACCTGCTGGCAGTCGTCACAGCCGTAGATGCGGTTGCCGAGCAGGGGACGCAGTTCCACCGGGATGGACCCGGGGTGCTCGATGGTGAGGTAGGAGATACAGCGACGGGCGTCCAATTGATATGGGGCGACGATGGCGCGGGTGGGGCAGTAATCGATACAGCGGTGGCAACGACCGCAATGGTCGCGCGCGGGCGGGTCGGGACGCAGTTCGAGGTCCGTGTAGAGTTCCCCCAGGAAGAAGAAGGAGCCGGCCTCCCGATTCACCAGGTTGGTGTGCTTGCCGATCCAGCCGAGTCCGGCCTGGGCCGCCAGGGGCTTTTCCATCACCGGCGCGGAGTCGCTGAAGGCCCGCCACTGAAAGGGGCCCCGATGGGCCTCGATTCGCCGGGCGAGCCTTTGCAGGCGCTTGCGCATGAGCCTGTGGTAGTCCCGGCCCAGGGCGTAGCGGGAGACGAAGGCGCGTGCCGGATCCCTGAGCAGGGCGCCGGACTGGGCCAGCGCCTCGGGCAGGTAGTCCAGGCGCACCGAGACGATGCTGCGGGTGCCGGGCAGCAGCTGGGCGGGACGGCTGCGTTTGTCGCCGTGACGGGCCATGTAGTCCATCCCGCCGTGATACCCGAGGCGCAGCCAATGTCGCAGCCGGGCTTCGGCCCCATGCAGATCCGTGCCGGTGATGCCTGCGGCCTGAAACCCCAGTTCCAATGCCCAGCGATGGATGAGGTCTTCGAGGGAGAGGGGTGCCGTCAGGCGGGACACCCCTTCTTTTCCACATCCACTTCGGCCAGCCGGGTCTGGTCTTCGACATAGGGCGCGCGTCCCTGGCAGCCGTGGCCGAGGCCCTGGAGTACGTCCAGGGCCCAGGTTGGCAGATCGGGATGGATTCGGTAATGGATCCAGAGGCCGGCGCGCCGGTCACGTACCAGGCGGGCCTCGCGAAGGATGGCGAGGTGGCGTGATACCTTGGGCTGGGCCAGATCCAGGGCGCCCGTGAGTTCGCACACGCAGAGTTCCTCGTGGGCCAGAAGCAACATACAGATGCGCAACCGGGTGGGGTCGGACAGGGCGCGCAGCAGAGTGGTGGGCTCGATCATGGGCAAACTATACCTCATCTGCGGGGATGGGGATAAGTGTGGGCCAGGGATGACCCCGCCATTCCAGGCGGAGACCGGGATCGCAGGCGGTGATGGAGGCCAGGGAAAGCAAGGTTTCACCGGCGAACACCAGGGGTAGGTAGGGGCGCAGCCAGGCCGGGATGCCCGCCTCCTGGAAGATCTGTTTGAGCCTGCGCCGGTGCGGCCGTCCCTGGGGGCGGCAGCGCAGGCCCTCGACTCCGAAGCGTACCCGTAAGGGACCTGGCGGCGGTCTCCGGAGGCGTAACCGGCCCAGGCCCGGGGGCAAGGCCAGTTCGCGCGCGCCCGCCGGCCAGTCCAGATCCGTGGGGCGGGGGGGCAGAGGCGGCAGGACCAGGAGTTCGCCCCGGTGGCGGCGTGCCTCGGCCCCCGGCCAGGCCACCAGGGGATGACGGTCGGGGGCGGCGCCCAGGACCTCGCGGCGGATGCGTTCCAGGTGTGCCAGATCGGGCCGGGGCAGGCCCTGTTCCCGGATCCAGCGGCGCAGGACCGCGTGGGCCAGCGGCGGATCCAGGGTGATCAGTGGGCGGATGGCGAGCCCATGCCGGCCACGGCAACGGGCCAGGGCCGCGCCGGCCTGGCGTTGCGCCAGGTCCTCGGCCTCGGCGCACAGGCGGGCGCCGCGGCCCAGGGTGCGATCCAGTCCCGGCCAGCGCGCCCGGAGCCGGGGCAGGACGCGCTGGCGCAGGAAGTTGCGGTCGAAGGCGGTGTCGGCATTGCTGGGGTCCTCGATCCAGGGGATGCCGGCCCGGCGCAGATGGGCCCGCAGGTCCCGGCGTCCTTCTTCCAACAGGGGGCGGCCGAGCCAGCCGGGGCCGAAGGGGGTCAGTTCCGGCATGGCGGCCAGGCCGGTGGGCCCGGCCCCACGCAACAGCGCCAGCAACAGGGTCTCGGCCTGGTCCTCCCGGTGGTGGGCCATGAGGAGGAGGTCTCCCGGATGCATGGCCCCGGCCAGGGCGGCGCGGCGCGCCGCACGGGCGCGCGCCTCCAGGCTCTCGCCGGGGTGGGGTTGGAGTCTCAGCGGGATCACCCGCAGGGGGACGTCCAGGCGTGCGCAGAGGTCCTGGCAATGGTCGGCCCAGCGGGCCGATGCGGAATGCAGGCCGTGATCCAGGTGCAGGGCATCCAGGGGTGCCGGCAGATCCAGCCGGGAGAGGCCATGGAGCAGGGCGCTGGAATCGGCCCCACCGCTCAGGGCCACGCGGTAGCGATGGGGCCGGGGCCAGGCGCGCAGGCGTTCACCCAGGCGACGGATCAGCGGATCCGTCGCTCCACCGGTCATGCCGCGGTGGTGAATTCGCCGTAGCGCATGAGGCGTTGGTAGCGGCGCTCCACCAGGGCATCGGGCGAGAGGCTGGCGATCTCGCCGAGGGCGCGCAACAGGGCCTCCTTGAGCGCCTTCGCGGTGGCAGCGGGGTTGCGATGGGCCCCACCCAGGGGCTCGGCGACCACCTCGTCCACCAGGTCGAGTTCCTGCAACCGCTCCGAGGTGATGCCCATGGCCTCGGCGGCCACCGGGGCCTTGTCGGCACTCTTCCAGAGGATCGAGGCGCAGCCCTCGGGAGAGATCACCGAGTAGGTGCTGTATTGAAGCATGAGCAGGCGGTCGCCCACGCCGATGGCGAGGGCCCCTCCGGAGCCGCCCTCACCGATCACCGTGCACAGCACCGGCACCCTCAGCGCGGCCATCTCCTGGAGGTTGCGGGCGATGGCCTCGCTCTGGCCGCGTTCCTCGGCGCCTACGCCCGGATAGGCCCCGGGAGTGTCGATGAAGGTAAGGACCGGGAGGCGGAAGCGCTCGGCCAGGCGCATCAGGCGCAGGGCCTTGCGGTAGCCCTCCGGGCGCGGCATACCGAAATTGCGGCGGATCTTTTCTTTGGTGTCACGGCCCTTCTGATGGCCGATCACCATGACCGGGCGTTCGTCCAGGCGCGCCAACCCGCCGACGATGGCCTGATCGTCGGCGAAGGTACGGTCGCCATGGAGTTCGTGGAACTCTCCGAACAGGTGGGCCACGTAGTCCAGGGTATAGGGGCGCTGGGGATGACGGGCGAGTTGAGAGATCTGCCACGGCGTGAGCCTGGAAAAGATGGACTCGGTCAGTTCCCGGCTCTTGGTCTGGAGACGCTCGATCTCGTCCTGGATGTTGATCTCGTTGTCGTCGCCCACCAGGCGCAGTTCCTCGATCTTCGCCTCGAGTTCTGCGATGGGTTGTTCGAAGTCGAGAAAGTTCATGTCCATGGAGGAATCTTACCCGAAGCCGCGGGGGCTGGGAAATCGGTGAGGGTGCCTCGTCGATTCCGAACAGGGCAGGGGGTCCCGCCACGCGGGGCCGGGGAAGATGTGGGCAAAGCAGAGATCGCATTGCCGCTTTGCAACTCACAGGGCCTCGGGATCGGGGCTTACGAAATCCCCATGAGTTCATACAGACCGATGCCGGCGAAAAACATCAGATAGCCAGCCAGGACGAAGCGCAGGACGAATCCCGCCCCTCCCCATCCGCTGTCTTCGCAGTGGGTGACATAGAGGCGGTAGGTGATCAAGTTGGCCATGGCCGCCATGAGACTGCCGAAGCCCCCGACGTTTGTACCCCACAGGAGGGCCCGCCACTGGTCCGTGAAAGGGCTCAGCAAGAGGGTCGTGGGGACGTTGCTGATGAACTGGCTGGTGATGGCCGAGAGGACGAAGATGTGTTCGGTCGCATCCCGCAGATCGGTGGCCAGTACCTGGCGCATTTCTTCAGCCAGGCCGATGAAACAGAGAAAGGTGGCCAACAACCCATAGTCGACCTTCAGGCCCGGCCGGTCGCAGCACAGGGGATAGGCAAGCACGGCCAGCGCCAGCCAGGGCGGCAGGAGTCGCAGTACGCAGAGCACCACCCATCCGAGGAGGAGGGAATAGACCAGGGCCCGTCCGGGTCGCAGGGGAGGGATGTCGCGGGTGGGCGAGCCTTGGCTGTGCGTCCGCAGCCGTAGGGCGATGGTGACGAGCAGGCCGAGCAGTCCGAAGGAAAAGGGCGCGATGGTGCGCAGGAATTCGGCGGGGTTCAACCCATAGTGGGAGAAGATGAAGAGATTCTGGGGCGTCCCGAAGGGCGTGAACGCTGCGCCCAGGTGCGCGCTCAGTGCCACCAGGATGGCGAGCGGTTCGCGCTCCCGAATATCCAGTTTGAGGGCCAGGGGAATCATGATGACCAGGCTGACGTCGATGGTCACCACCATGGAGAGCAGGAAGGTGGCCGACACCAGTTTCACCGACAGCCATCCCCCCTGTTCGAGGTGCTGGCCGATCCGGTAGAGGAGGCCGCTCCTCTCGAGGCCCCGCACGGCGATGAACAAGGCCAGCAGCAGGCCGAGAGGGAGCAGATCCGCGCGCGTGAGGTGCGGCGCCCGGCCGAGGTGGAGGGAGCACGCGGCCAGTGCTGCGAGGGCACCGGTCAGTAGCCATTCCCGCAGGGCGAGTTCGACGATGGGGTGGTGTCTGTTCACGCGGTTATCGCATCGTCCGGGTTTCCCAAACCCCGTCAGGGGGATGACAGAGGGTTGCAGTGCTGGAAACTCCGCCCGCGGCCGGCCACCTGGGGATCGTAAGGGACGAATCGTCTTCGAGATTCAGGCCGGGTTCAGTCACCAGCGCCTATCATTATCCGGGAATCGTGAGGCATAACCTGGAGAATTGTCATGCGCACCCACCTGAGCACTCTGGCCCTGAGCGTTACCCTCACCCTGGGCACCCCCGTGGCCCATGCCGATTCCTACGCCCCGGCCCTCTTCGGGGCCCTCTTCGGCGGGGTCGTGGGTAACCAGTTGTCCCACGGCCACCACCACCGCACCGCCACCGTGGCCGGGGCGGTGGTGGGAGCGGCCCTGGCCCAGGCCATCGCCGACAGCCAGCGCCCCGCCTACCACCCGCATCCGGTCCGGCGCCGCCCCGCGCGTTACTGGCAGGGCTATGACGAACGCCACCCGGCCTACTATGAAGCGGACGACGACGGCTATTACGAGGACGGGGACTACGGGGAAGGGGACTACGGGGACGGGAACGAGGGCGGCTGGGACTGGGAGCAGTGACCAGAGTCGCTGCCCAGGCCTTTCGGCAGGCCCCGGTCTCCGGGAATATCCGGGTGAAACCGGCCTGGATGCGTAGCTTGGGGGTACCTTGTCCCCACGTGTGCGCCCCATGCCCGCAGTCCACGGGATACTGGAGGCGGGGTGTTCCGGGATTGCCCGGCGGTGTGCCGGATGCACACCGCCGGCAGCCGTGATCTGCGCTTGGCTATAAGGGGGAGAGGGGAGGACCGGCCCCAGGCGTCGGCTGCGCCTGGGTGGCCGGC
>Ga0256841_1003462_pt1 | contig 11808 bp, 12 predicted proteins | sample 356308metaG_FD_185971 | JGI IMG/M metagenome (GOLD analysis project Ga0256841, IMG submission 185971) | Hydrothermal vent microbial communities from Mid Atlantic Ridge, Atlantic Ocean - 356-308 | ecosystem: Environmental > Aquatic > Marine > Hydrothermal vents | place: Atlantic Ocean: Mid...
CGACGTGTGCGGCGACGACGAGGACGACGACGACGGCGACGACGAGGACGACTGCGTCTCCGACGACGAGGACGAAGGTCAGAACCAGGTGACCATCTGTCACATCCCGCCCGGCAACGTCGACAACGCGCATACGATCATTATCGCCGAACCCGCCGTCGATGCGCACCTCGCGCACGGCGACTACGTCGGCTCCTGCGCTGAATCGAACGGGAGCGACGACGAGGACGACGACGATGGCGGCGACTTCGACGACGACAGCGGCGACTTCGACGACGACGACGGCGGCGATACCGATGATGCCGGCGAGAGCGACGACGGCGATGACGGCGAAGGAGCCGAGGTCCCCCGCGGAGCCCTGCACTTTACCATGCAGAACCAGGCCCAGATCTATTACAGCACCGAGACCATCGGCAAACTCGCCTCTCGTCTCTCCGCGCTGAAATCCTCGTCATGGATCGTCGCTCACGACCAGTGGGGAGGAAAAAATGATCAGTAAAACTGATCCGGCTCCATCGGTCCGATACCCTCTAATCAGGAGAAGGAAGGCGTGCTCCGGCGCGCCTTCCTTCTTTTTTGGCGGGTCGGGCGCTTGTGGAAATGTCCGCGAAAAAGAGCAGGGTTCGTTTAAGATTGTCCGGATCACGACGATCAAAACCATACCCCCTTTTCCCAAAAACGAACCTCGGATAGAGAGCGGCTCGACCGAACCGGAAAAACCCGCCCTCCTGCCTTCCCTTCAAGCCGAAGGCAGATCCCGTTCAGGTTGCCGCCGCATTCGTCGCTCATTTTCGCCCGGTACGAATCATGCCGCAAACGCTGCTCGCCTTCGTAGCCATCATGCTGGTGACCACCTATACGCTGAACGTCCAGCAACAGTACGTCTTTAACCAGCAACGAGACGTCACCCGCGAAATCGAAGAGATGGCCGGCTCCGTGGCCCTCGAAGTCATGGAGGTCATCCGCGCCCGTCCGTTCGATCAGGCCGTCGTCGATGGCGCCGTCACCGGCACGCTCGAGGACCTCGACCTTTTTTCCTTCGTCAACGCCACGGACCACTTCACCCCCGGCCAGGGGTGCAGCGTCTTCGGCGCGGGCGTCGACCTGTGCGACGACATCGACGACTTCCACAAGATGCAGACCGCCCTCATCCCCTTCGCGATGGGCGTCGACACGGTCTATTTCAACGTCGATGTGGAAGTCTATTACGTGGATGAAAACCTCGAACGCTTCGACGGCCGCACCTTCAGCAAGGCCGTGACCGTCACGGTCGAAGACACCTGGCCCGGCAGCGACCTCGAACCCTACCTCGCGCAGCCGGTGCAGTTGTCCCGCATTTTCTCCTACGAATTCTGAGCCGGGGCGCCTCGCGGGCTCCGCTCCCAGACCGTATGCATGCATGACCCTCTTGTTCGACAACATGAGCGCTGCGCTCGTCGGCGCCACGGTGATGCTGATGCTGCTCAGCCTGCAACTGAAGCTCTCCGGCATGAACCTGGAGCAAACCTCTACCTACATGGTCAAGAACCAGGCATCCGACCTGGCCACGTGGATGGAGGAGGACCTCCTCAAACTGGGAGAAAACATCGACAAGACGAAGGAGGTCCCCTTCACCAACCCCATCGACTCCGCCGAAGTGACCATCGACTATACGTTCTCCCGCGACTCGCTCGACACCGGCGTGACGCCCCCGGACACCATCCGCATCGACACCCGCTATCAACTCCACAAGACCGGCGTCCGCGTCATCGATCACGAGACCATCGACGTGTTTCGTCTTTCCCGCTCGGTGCGCTACGACGGGGGGGTATGGCAGGACGCGGGGGGCAGTTCGTCGCTGATCGGCTTCTTCAAGATTGAGATGCTCGACCGGGACGCCGCCCCGGTCGCCGATCCCGTGGCGACGGCGACCGCCGACCCCGCGGCGATCCTCAACACACGCATCCGCTTCTCGATGGTGACTCCGTTCGAAACCGAAACGACGGCGGTGCGCAAAGTCTATTACGGCTCCACACTCCTCATTCCAAACTGACCAGGCATGCCCGGAGGGGAAGGCATACCCGAGAGGGTTTTATTTCCAGATCATCTGCAGCAGGGAGGTTCTTATGGGTAAGCTTGCAATCTTACTGGCGACGGCGTCCATCATCGGTGGCAGCACGCTGCTCTTCCAGTACAAACAATCCTCCGTTCAGACCGACTGGCGACAGGCGGAACGGCAGGGCCAGATGGTGGCCCGTGAGATCGCCCGCTCAGGGCACAACGCCGTCCTCTCTCGGACGCGCCGGCTCCAGCGCGAGTATCCGGACGATACGCTCGAAGAAACCATTGACCGCGTCAACGGAACGCAGGGCTACATCACCGGCGCGTATCAGGGCGGCTCCTATGAGGCCCGCGTCTATCTCACCAGCGCCTCTACCTTCGCCGTCGAGTCGATCGGCTACTATGCGATCAACGAGCACGAGATACGCTCCGAGTCGGACGAAGCGGGTTTCCTCGACGACGGCATCCTCGAGGTGACCGAACCGAGCACGCTCCGCGTCTCCTTCCTCGAATCGATGGCCGGATACTGCTCGGCAATCTACCTTCAGCGCATCTTGCCCGACACGGCCCCGGAGGATCAGCCCGAGCCGGAGCTCATCTTCACACCCGGCCACAACCGAGACGGCGCCACCACCGAACCGCAGGACATCGTCCTCGACCCCGGCACTACGATGAATTTCATCATGGCCGTCGACGCCGACTTCTCGTGCGAAGAGGAGGGGCATGTGATCCCGATCACGCACGGCACCTACGAATATACCCGCGAAGCCCTGGTCTCCGACGTGGGGAATCTCGAAGAGATGACCGAGGGGAAGTACGCGATGATTCAGGAGAACCCCAATCGCCCCGGCGTCTGGCGCATCGCCTTCGAGGATCTCTTCTTCAGCGACGAAAAGCTCTCCGACACCAAACAGAACGGCTACGGCTCTACCTCATGGGACTCCGAAAACCAGACGTATGGTGGCAACGGGTGGACCGAGACGGACAGCAACGGCTACTGGCTCCTCGAAGATTATGGTGGAAAACCTGACTTCAGCGACCAGGTCATCGAGGTGGAGCTGCTCCCGGTTGGCGAAGAAGCGCTCTGACCTTCAAAAACGTTCGATTCGTTTGACGTCGGTGCGGCGGGCGGGCCCAGGCTCGTCAGCCGCACCGATGTTTGAGGCCTCGCCGATCACGCATCGAGCGGTCCCTCACAGAAGATGTAGTCGGCGCCGTACGTGACGCGCCGCAACCCGCCGTTCGCATCCACGAGCCAGTGGCTAATCCGGCGAAGCCTGCCGGTGCGCGGATCCCATTCGATGCCCTGAAAACGCTCGACGGCTTCGGCCACGGCTTCCCGGCCGGGCCCCTTCAGCCACACGACCTCGATGCTCCGGCGACCCGGCTCCTCCGCAAGGTCGGCCAGCACGGGCGCGACGAGCCGCACGGCGAAAAGGACGCCCGGAAACCTTTTTTCCAGGGTTTGAAAAACCAGTTCGACGGTTTCTTTCGGGGAGAGGTGCATGTAACGGCCGGTCCTGAAAATGATCGTTCGCGCGCACGCGCCGCCCCGCTTCGGAGGCCGCGCCCTTGCCTATACGTAAACGCTCGATTCCCGGAAATTCGCACGCATGCGACAGGTTCGTTCACCGTTTCGCGCGGCCCTTTCGAAACCGTTCCCCCAGCGCACCACCGAGCACGTAGAGCCCCGCTCCCGCGACGATCCACCCGAGCGAGAAACGGAACATGCCCGCTACGGCGATGAGGACGCCCCCACCGGCCACGATCCCACACGCTATTCCGGCAAGCCTGTGCATGAAGCCCGCCCCCCTTTCGGTCGGAACGACCACGCCGCACTTCTCCGCTCATAACGCCCGTGGATGGTCGTCGTCGAAGGCCTGTCGGATGGCGACGAGATCCTCGAGCGACCGATGCAGCGCGTTCAGATGCGCCGTCTGCACATGACTGACCGTGTCGGTGAGCGCATCACTCCCTTCGAGCAGATCGAAGGCGGCCCGGAACACTTCCCGCATCATGAAAAAAATATCTTCTCGTTGCACCCTCATGGCAACCTCTTCTCGTTGACGGTTCTTTCGTCGTTCGTCCTCACAGGTATCGGCTGCGCATCATAAGACAAAAAGCACTTTCGAACAATAGGTGAAATCCATCCTCCGGCCCCCACGAAACGCATCGGCGGCGGCCGAGTAGAACCCCCTTCCGGAATACGCGCCATCCATTCACCGGACTGATCAAAGGTTTTCATGAAAGCAATCTGGAAGGGGACCGTCGTGGCCGAGAGTGACGACACCGTGGTCGTCGAAGGCAACCATTATTTCCCGGCGGACGCGATCAATCCCGCCTATTTTGAGGCCAGTGAGACGCGAACCACGTGCCCGTGGAAAGGAGTGGCCTCCTATTTTTCCATCGTCGTGAACGGCGCGCGGAACAAAGACGCCGCGTGGTTTTATCCCGACCCCAAACCCGCCGCTGCTCAGATCAAGGACCGCGTCGCGTTCTGGCGCGGCGTGAAGGTGAAGCCCTGACCCCCGCCCGACGCATGCCCGCCCCGATGCCCACTGAGACCGACCGCGCCGCGCGGTACGAAGAGACGCTCGCCCGCATCGATGCCCTCCTCGACGGCGAAGGCGACTGGATCGCCGCGATGGCGACGGTGGCGTGCGAACTCCATCATAGCCTCCCGCATTTCGACTGGACGGGGTTTTACCGCGCCGTTGCGCCGGATCTGCTCGTTATCGGACCGTATCAGGGGGGGCATGGCTGCCTCCGCATCCCCTTCAGTCAGGGCGTGTGCGGAGCCGCCGCCCGCGAGCGGCGCACCCGGCTCGTCCCGGACGTCGAGGCGTTCCCCGGGCACATTGCCTGCTCTTCTTCCACCCGCTCGGAGATCGTCGTGCCCGTCCTCACGCCGGAGGGCCGCCTCCTCGCCGTCCTCGACGTGGACTCGGACGCCCCGGCCGCTTTCGACGAGACCGACCGGCTTTTCCTCGAACGTCTCTGCCGAAAGCTCGGCGCACAATTCGCGGCGACGAAAACGCTCTGAGAACCCGCCGAACCCGTAACACCCGCCCGGCGCCGGACACTACAGAGAGATACGCGCTCCCCGCATCGCCACCCTTAACCCGGACCGCCCATGCCCTCTGAAGCCACCACCCTACACGTTCCTTCTCTCCGCTCACCCCGCCCGACGCCCCTCCTCTTCCTCTTTTTCAGCCTCCTCCTCTTCGGGTGCGACACCGGCGGGCAAACCGTGGGTATCGACGAACGGGAAAGCCCCTCCGCCAACGTCTCCCGATTCGCGCAAAAAGCGCCGGAAGGCCTGACCCACTTCGGCTTCGTCGTCGGCTTCAGCAATACGAAAGGCACCGCCGAAGCCACGGAGCGAATCGGCTATGCCGGCGTCTTCGCCCCCATGAACGTGCTCCAAAAGGATGAGAAGATCTTCGTGAGCCCGCGCCCCGACGACCGCGACTATCTTTTCAGCGGGTTGCGCAATCAGTACTCCTTTTCCCAGCAAAACCACGAACGCCCGACCTTCATTTACTGGATGATCGGCATTCAGGGGCAGGAAACGCCCACGGCCTCCCTCGCTCAAAAGGAACAGGTGGCGGATCTGCTGACCCTCCTGCAGCGCATCAGCCGGGGCGCGCCCATCCTGATCAACCCGATGTCCGACTATACCGAGGATTCCTGCGAAACCCCCGGCCCTTATGGTCCCGAAGTGGCCGTCGAGCTCGTGGACTATCTCGAAGCGAATTTCCCGGACGGTTTCGTGCGCATCGAGCGTTTTCCGACGCTTGCGCCCGAAGACACGCGCGACGGCTGTCATCCCACCGACGCAATTTACGAGCGCGACGCCGAAATCCTCGTCAACGCCATCGAGAACGTGCTCGACATTCCCGGAACGTGAAGCTTAGGCCCCGTCCCGCCGCTCTTTTTCGTCGGATGCTTGTAGAGCCGCTTCGCGTTTCTTAGAATGACCGCCCGTCCGTTGCTTCCGGTCCGGTCCGAAAACGCTCATGAGGCTCGACGTCATCCCTGCCGTCACGATCTTCGAGTTCGCGCCCGCCGCGGATGAGATATGGGGCCTCGAGCCGTCGCCGGAGACGGGCTACGCGCGCCGCGATCCGGTGCACGGCACGATCACCTTCCTCGACGTCCCCCGGCACGACGCGAAGATGCGCCCCCGCGTGAAGGCGCTCTATGCCGGCGGCAAGGCCACCAACGTCGCGCGCGTCTTCGATCGGCTGCTCGGCGCCTCCCCCGTCGCGACGCCCGCCCGCCGCGACGAGCTCCGCGCCACGCTCGTCACGTTCCTCTCCGAGAGCCGGCCCCGCGACGACGCCTCCCCCGCCCTCACACCCGGCGCCGTGTTCGTGCAGGCCCTTCAGCGCCGGGAGATGCGGCGCATCACGCTCACGTATGAAACCTTCCCCCCGCGGGAGGGCCTCATTGCCGACCGCCGGTGCATCCACCTCTTCGACGAACGGGACCGGACCGACCTGCTCAATTTCAGTCCCCGGCTCCACTGGTCCGACCTCGAGCAGACGGTCGTGCTTGCCTGCCTCCGCCGCAGCCCGCCCACCGGGCTCGTGGTGCTCGCCGGCTCGGCTCCGCTCGGCGTGGAGACGCTCTACCGCGAGATCATCACCACGCTCCGGACGACCTCTCCCGGCATCCGCATCGCCGTGGACATCGACGTGCCCTCGCTCGTACGGTGCCTCTCCGAAGGCGCGCCGCCGGACTTCGTGTCGATGAATCGGAAGGAGTACAATAGCGTGGAAGCCCGGTTCTGGGAGGCGTTCGAGGGTGTCCTGCACGTCCACGACCACTCGGGCGCGTACGTCTGGCGCGGCGACGGGGCGCGGCTGCATAGGAGCGACGCCGGCCTCTTTCACGCGTCAGTGTCGCCGCTGACGACCCGCTTCGGTCCGGCCACGGGTCCCACCATCGGCGCGGGGGACGCCGCGCATGCGGGCTTGCTCTTCGGGCTGCTCGCCGGGCTCGACCTCCACGCCGCCGTCCGTCTCGGGCAGGCCGTGGCCGCCGACGCCGTGCGAAACGCCGAGGGCACACGCGGTCTCGAGCCCGAGCGCATCCGCACCTATCTCGACGCCCTCGGCTCCTGAAGTCGTTCCTCCGGTCCGTCGTCCATGAGCACGGCTTTCACCCGGCCGAACAGCGTCTCCGGCCCGGCGACGATGCGCTGCCCCGCCGTCTCGTACCGCCCTCCGGCCTCGGTCATGATGAGACGGGCGGCGGCCACGTCGTGCGGCTTCCAGCCGCTGCCGAGGTTCACGTACACGTCGAAGGCGCCGGCGGCCGTCAGGCACAGCCCGATGGAACTGACGCCGACGATGCGCACGCGCTGGGTGTGGCGGATGAGCGCTTCCAGCCGTTCGAACGCCCACCGCTGCTCCTCCCCGCCGGCGTGGCGGCTCGGGATCTCGACGCACGGCATCGCCCGCTCGACCGCCGTCTCCTCCGAGACGCGCAGGGGACGCCCGTTGAGGGTCGCGCCCGCCCCACGCTCCGCCACGTAAAACTGCTCCACCTCCGGAAGGTACACCACGCCGAGCACCGAGGTCCCGTCCCGAAGCAGGGCCAGCGACACCGAATACATCGGGTTGCCGCGCACGTAATGCTTCGTCCCGTCGATGGGATCGAGCACCCACACGTGCTCCGCATCGGTGCGCTCGCCGCCGCGCTCTTCCGAAAAGAAGCCGTGTTCGGGGAAGGCGCGCCCGAGTTGCGAGAGGATGTGCGCCTCCACCGTCAGGTCGGCCGTCGTGACGAAGTCGCCCTGCCCCTTGTCCGCGCGGATGTCGATGCGGCGGATCATGTCTTTCGCGATGATCCCGCCTTCGCGGACGAGCCGCACCGCTGCTTCCCTATAAGCGCGCATCATATCCCATCCGGTGAAACCGTCGCGGTTGGCGGACCTGAGGCGCATCCGACGAGCGTCGCCCGGTGGACGAGCGTCGCCCGGTGGAGCCGACGCCGCCTTCCGAAAGCGGGACGCCCCGGATCCCCGATCGCGCCCCGCTTATCGGCGCGGCGCTTATCGGCGCGGCGCTTTGAGCACCTCACGAAGGGCGTCCATGAGAGCCGTTCCCCGTTCCTTGAGCGCCTTTTTCGCCGCCACGAGCCCGTCCGCCGCCGGGACGGTGTGAAGCTGGATGTGGAAACGAAGCGAGTTGCCCGTGCCGGAGGGACGGATCGTCAGGTGGTTGAGCTTTTCATCGTCGAAATAGAACCGGATCCCCTCGTCGGGGAACTGGAAGTGCCACGTCGCCGGATAGATGGAGTCGTACTTCCCGGTCCGGTAGATCGTGGCCGACTTGACCGGTAGGCCCCCGATCTCGAGGTCGCCGGCGAGCGCGAGCTGAAAGAGCGCGAGCGCGCGGCGGAGGATGGCCAGCTTGATGCGGTCGCCCTCGATGCCGGGATATTCGCCGTCGAGCGGGTCGGGTTCGTAGAACGTCATGAACAGCCCGATGTCGGGGTCGAGGTAGACGTGGCGGTCGAGCAGATCGATGAGGCTCGCGCCCTGCTCTTTGGCCCACGCTGCGATCTCGGCGACGAGGAACGCCGCGAACGTTCCGTCCTTGTCGCGCACGTGCCCGCCGACGCCGAGCGAGCGGTTGTCCGGCGGCGGACCGCCGAGGAGCGAGAAGCCGTTGCTCTGCTCCATTGCGCCGATGTTGAACGAGCGCCGATCGTCGAGGTCGTACGCGGTGCACACGAACGGGTGGCAGAGGTCCACGTACCGGTCGTTCCGCCCTTCGTGAAGGCTCGCGATGAGCTTCTGCTTGCCCTCCCACACGTCGCGTGTGGCCGCCGAGAGCGCCGCAAAGCCGACCCACGTCTTGACCGCGCCGATGCCGTATTTCCGAACCAGCCGCACGAGGCTCTCGGACGTCGTATGCGAGAGCGTGATGAACTTCTCCTCCGGCTTCCTTACCGCGCCGTAATGCTCGATCTCCCGGAAGAGCCGGTACCAGATGAGCAGCGTCCACAGATCATCCGATGGCATGAGGTAATAATCCTTGCCTCCGTAGACGTCGCGCTGATCTTCCGGCACCTTCACCACCACGCCGCACCGGTCGGCGTCCGGGTCGGTGCCGATGAGGAGGTCGATCTCATCCCATGCCGCTTCGCCGTACTCGGCCTTGAAGGCATTCACGGCGATTTCCGCCGCGCGGGGGTCGCCGGGGTCGGGCTGCTGTTCTTCTCCGGGATCGCTCTTGAACGAAGGGAACAGGCCGTTCAGGTCGTTCAGGCCGTTGTGATGGATGGCGCGGACGCGCGTCAGGCCGACGTCGTGGAGCAGGCGCGGCACGGCCTTCCGCCCGGCCCCGTGAAAGGCGCAGTACGCGATCTCGAGCGGATCGTCCGAGGCCGCCTGCCGCTCGGCGAGGTCGGGCGTGAGCAGAAAGGTCTTGACGTGCGCCTGGTGCTTCGCGTGGATGTCGATCAGGTTGCCCTCGCGCCCGCCGTAGTCGAAGCCCTCCACAGGCTCGGCGCCGCCGAGGAAAGAGAGCTTGTCCTGCGGCGCGTCGGCGAAGCTCATGAGCTTGATGCCGTCGGTCGTGGCCGTGGCGATGTAGTCGTTGTACATCTCGTTGCGCTCCTTCGGGTCGAACTGCGAGCCGTTGGCCGAGGAGAGCTTGTAGCCGTTGTACCGGTAGTCGTTGTGGCTGGCCGAGATGAGGATGCCCACGTCCGCCTTGAGGTGCGGGATGGCGAACGTCACCTCCGGATACGGACACGGCTCGTCGAAGAAATACACCGTGTAGCCGTAGGCGAGGAAGAGTTCGGCGATCATGCGGGCGAAGTCCTGCCCCCGCACGCGGCTGTCGTAGCCGATGACGATGCGCTCGAAGGCCGGGTGCTGATCCTTCCCGAACTGCGCCACGCCGACGGACGTCTTCAGAAAGACGATCTCGTTGATCGTGTTCGGCCCCTTCAGGATGGGCACGTCGATGCCTTCGTCGAACATCTGCACGATGGAGTCGCGGTCGAAGGCCATCATGCCGCGAATGCCGCCCGTGCCGAAGCGGAGGTTCTGCCGGTAGGCGTTGACGAGGTCTTCCCACCGTTCGCCCTCGACGGCGCGGAAAACACCTTCTTTCAGGCGTGAAGAGATCCGGTCGATGTTCGGATCTTCGAGCCAGAGTTTCAGGTTCGGCGTCGTGTTTGCCACGGCGGTCCGGTACAACTGTTCGTCGATGCGTCCGGCGTCGCGGGCTTCGTTCAAATAGGCCAGGATGCCGGCCTCGGCGCGACGAAGCATCTCCGCCGTTTTGTCGGTGACCATCGGCATTTTCTCCGTGATGTGATTCTGAAGGATGCGTGCGTGGCGCCTGCGAGGCGCCGGGGCGCAGGATGCGGAGACCCGAAACATTCGTCCCGCCTAATCTTTCTCGCTCCGCCGCCCGACGGCGATCAGTTCGCGCGCGCTTTCGAGGGCGGCTTCGGTAATTTCGGAACCGCTGAGCAACGTTGCCACCTCTTCGGCGCGTTCGAGTTCGGAGAGTCGGCGAATTCTCGTCTTCGTGCGCCCCTCCTCGACGTATTTCTCGACGGCGAAGTGCACGTCGCCGAGCGCGGCGATCTGCGGCAGGTGGGTGATGGTGATGATCTGATGATAGAGCGCGAGCTCGTGCAGGCTCTCGCCGACCTTGTGGGCCACGGCTCCGGAGACGCCCACGTCGATCTCATCGAAGACGAGGATCGGCAGGCGGTCGCTCTTGGCGAGGATGGTTTTGAGCGCGAGCATGATGCGGCTGATCTCGCCGCCGGAAGCCACACGCGCGAGCGGGCGAAGCGCTTCACCGACGTTGGTGGAGATGAAGAACTCGACGTGATCCATGCCGTTCGGAAAGGCCGTGAAGCGCTCGCCGTCGGCGAAGGTGATCCACCCCTCGGCGTCTTCCCGGCGCGTGAACCGGACCTCGAAGCGGCTGCGCTTCATGCCGAGGCGATCGAGTTCGGCGGCGATGGCGTGCTCGATGCGTTCGGCCACCTCGCGCCGTTTCGCCGAGAGGCGCTCGGCGGCGGCGGAAAGCTCCGCCTGCGCCTCGGCCACACGCCCGTTCAGCCGCGCGATGGCCCCCTCGAAGTCGGCGGCGAGGTCGTATTGCGCGCCGATCCGTCGCCGGTATTCGAGCACGGCGGCGAGCGTCCCGCCGTAGCGACGCTTGAGCGACTCGAGCTCGCCGAGCCGGAGCCGTATCACTTCGAGCCGCTCCGGGTTGAACTCGATCCGCGCATTGTATTCCTGGAGAAACTTCGCCACCTCGGAGACGATGATCTGCGCCGAACGAATCTCGCCGAAGGCTTCCTCGAAGTCGCGGTCCACGCGGGCCAGGTCCTGAAGCGCGTTGCGCGCCACGACGAGCTGGTCGTGCACGGCGGCGTCCGACTCGTAGAGCATCTCATAGAGCTGCGCCGTCACCTCATAGAGCCGTTCGGCGTTTTCGAGGACGCGGCGTTCGGCCTCCAGCGCCTCCTCCTCCCCTTCTTCGGGCGCCACCCGGTCGATCTCTTCGATCTGAAAGCGGTAGCGTTCCTGCTCTTGCCGAAGCTCCCGTTCGCGGCGGACGAGCTCGTCCCGCTCCCGAAGCAGGCCCTCGACCCGCTCGTATTTCCTGCGATAGGCTTCGAGGAGGCTGCCGAGCCCGCCGAAGTTGTCGAGCAGTTCGAGGTGCGTCTCGGTGCGGAGGAGCGACTGATGCTCGTGCTGTCCGTGCAGGTCGATGAGCC
>Ga0256841_1003463_pt1 | contig 11807 bp, 10 predicted proteins | sample 356308metaG_FD_185971 | JGI IMG/M metagenome (GOLD analysis project Ga0256841, IMG submission 185971) | Hydrothermal vent microbial communities from Mid Atlantic Ridge, Atlantic Ocean - 356-308 | ecosystem: Environmental > Aquatic > Marine > Hydrothermal vents | place: Atlantic Ocean: Mid...
TTTTATTTTTCATTCGTTTGAACTATTTCCATTATTTTGTCAAACGTCTTTCGAAATTGTTTGTATATCCGATGGTAATAGGATAAGAATGAACTGATTTTATGATGTAAAGAAATGAATAAATTCGTATGAGTATTTTTTTGTGGGAGCTATAGGATTCGAACCTATGACCCCCTGCTTGTAAGGCAGGTGCTCTGAACCAACTGAGCTAAGCTCCCGCTATTGTTAATAGCAATTTTTAGAATGTGAAAATTAACTTAATATTTTGAATGATGCAAATATTTTTTGTGTATTAATTTTTTTATGTAATTTTTTTTCACTTAAAGATTAAACATAATTTTTCTTTTAAGTAATTTTTGAATTAACCGATTAAAAGTGAATGTATAAGTTGCTCATCGGAAAAACATTTGTTAAACAATCATTATAGTTTATAAAGGTTTCTATTTGGGGGAATAATTTTAAATTTCCGGAATTTCAACATTTATATTTATGAAAATATAAAATTTATGATTTCATTATATTTCAATTCTCATATTTACGGGTATTATGTCTAAAAAGAAAAAATCAAATATCAAACGTCAAACTAATGAATTATTTATAATATTCGGAATTGCTCTTTTCAGTATTATATTTTGGGATTCTTTTATTATTTATCCGATAAAATTTTTTGTTGTTATTTTACACGAAATAAGTCATGCCATTGCAACAATTATTACCGGAGGTGTTGTAAAAAGTATTACTGTTACTTTGGATTTAGGCGGTATAACCAAAACCAACGGTGGAAACTATTTGATAATTGCCTCTGCCGGTTATTTGGGAAGTTTGATTATAGGTGGGTTTTTATTTTATTCGGCCTACAATTTGAGAACAAGAAAAATAACATCAACAATTTTGGCAATTATTATTTTGCTTTGTACGGTAGGATATTTAAAGGGAAACATACAAATTTTTTTAGGTTTGATAATTTCATTTCTTTTTTATTTATTACCAAGATATTTTAATGAAACTGTTGCATCATATTTTTTAAAATTTATCGGATTGGTTAGCTGTCTTTATGTATTAACAGATATTAAAAACGATTTAATTACTACTTCCATTAGAGAAACGGACGCACAAGCAATTGAATTTATTACCGGAATCCCTTCGTTACTAATTGGTTTCAGTTGGTTGTTTATTTCCCTTTTGGTAATTTATTTTTTGATAAAATACATATTAAAAAATATCTGATGTACTTTTAATTTTATCGTTATCATTCACAAAGTTTAAGATAATTAATCCCACAATAAAAAAAGCCGCAATAGAAAGTATTGCAAAGCGTTGATTTTCCGTAATGTAACTAACATATCCGAAAACCAAAGGACCGACTACGGCGGAACTTTTTCCGAATAAAGAATAAAATCCGAAGAATTCCGTTTTTTTATCGGAAGGCGTAAGTTTACTCATCAAACTTCTGCTTGTAGATTGTGTTGCTCCCATTACGCTTCCGGCAAGTAAACCTATAAAATAGAAGCTTTTAATCATCAATTCTTTGGGTGTTAGCTTTGTAATTTTCACAAGAAAATTCATTAACATATTTTTTTCTTCGCTTGTATAAAAAGCAATGAGTATTGTAAAAATCCAAATTACAAGTGTTATTACTATGGATTTTTTTTGTCCAATTGAATCCGATATAACACCGAATACCGCAGAACCAATAATAGCAGTAGTTTGAACAATAATGAAAAACATTATCAGTTCTTTCATTGTAAAATTTAATGTGGTGGAGGCATAATTTCCGGAAAAGAAAATAACGGTATTTACTCCTTCTATATAAAAGAAAAATGCTAAGAGGAAGATTGCCAAATTTTTATAATTTTTTAAATGTTTAACCGTTGAAGCAACTCTATTTAATCCTATTGAAATATAAAAATTTGTTTGAACAATTTTTCTTCTGGAATCTTCTAAATAAATAAAAATCGGAATTGCAAAAACCAAAAAAAATAAAGCTGCCAAAGGGAATGTTTCTTTAATCAAATTCTTATTTATAAAAGGTAAAGATATTGCCAAAACGGCAAGCGAACCTAGATAACCCATTGCAAAACCGTAACCGCTTACTCTTCCGTAATTTTTGGGTACGGTAATTTCCGGAATGAATGCGTCGTAAAAAACCAAACCGGCTTGAAATCCAATATTGGCAATTATAAAAAGTATTATAGCAATGTAAACATCTCCTTTTCCGGTAAAGTACAAAAGTGAAGTTGCAACAATGCAAAGTAATGTAAAAAATAAAAGGAATCTTTTTTTTCCGGCGGAATAATCTGCAATTGCCCCTAATACAGGTGAAATTATTGCAGTAATTATCATTGAAACGCTAATACCAAAACTCCAGTATAAATCACCTTCCGGTTTACCTTGTGCAATTACGTTTTTAAAATAAACTGCAAAAATAAATGTAACTACAACAATGGAAAATGATGTATTGGCAAAATCAAAAAGTGTCCATACAAAAATTTTAAATTTACTTTCCTTAGGATTTTTGCTTATTAGATTTTTCAATAAGTCCTCTGCCAACCTTTTTAATTTTACCTTCTTTTTTTAAATCAATCAGTACAGCATCCAAAATACCGTTTATAAATTTTCCGCTATTTGCCATACTAAATTCTTTTGCAATTTCAATAATTTCATTGATTGTAACTTTGGTGGGAATATCTTCGGCAAATAAAAACTCTGCTATTCCAATTTGAAGCAGTAATCTATCTATTATTGCAATTCTATAAACTTCCCAATTTACTAATCTTTTTTTTATAATTTCATCCAATTCGGTTTTGTTTTCCGTTATGTAATTTATAATTCCATAAACAAAGTTCAAATCATTTTCATTTTTTATTTCAGGAAATTGTTCTTTTATAATTTCGGTTAATTCATTTCCGCTCAATTCATAAGCATAAAGAATTTGTAAAATTTTTTCTCTAAGTTTTCTTCTATTGGATTTCATTTTATATCCGTAAACAATTACCGATTAATTTTTTGTATAAATTTTTTTCATACCGCCAATATGTTTTAATCTTTCCTCGGCTATTTTTGCGGAAGCCAAACACGGGGGAACATTTTCTTTTTCTGAAATTTCAATTACTTTACTAAGATTATGGTATATTTTATCCGCTTGCTTTAATGCTCTGTCTTGTCTGTAACCTTCTAATTCGTTTGCTACGTTGATTAGTCCACCGGCATTAATGACGTAATCCGGGGCATATAAAATTCCTTTTTCAAAAAGCATTCTACCATGTTTTTCTTCGTTTTCCAATTGATTATTAGCCGAACCTGCAATTATTTCGCAATTCAATTTATTTATTGTTTCTTCGTTAATAATTCCGCCAAGTGCACAAGGAGAAAAAATATCGGAATCTATTTCGAATATTTTATCGTGCGGTACAAATTCCGCTTTTACGGACTTGGAAAGATTTTCAATTTTTTCGGGATAAATATCGGTTATAAAAACTTTTGCACCCGAAGCGGTAAGATATTCGGCTAAGTTTTTCCCTACTTGTCCGGCTCCTTGAATAACTATTTTTTTGTTTTCCAAAGAGTCGTTTCCCCACCTTGCGTTTGCACAAGCTTTCATTCCTACAAAAATACCGTAAGCTGTAACCGGAGCGGGATTACCCGAACCGCCAAGCGCTTTCGAAATACCAGTAACATATTTGGTTTCCATTCTTACAAATTCCATGTCTTCAACGGTTGTACCAACATCTTCGGCAGTATAATATCGTCCGGCCAAACTATTTACATATTTTCCGAACGTTCTGAAAAGTAATTCCCTATTCTCTCTTTGGGGATTGCCAATAATAACAGCGTTTCCACCTCCGTAGTTTAATCCGGTTACGGCAGCTTTGTAGGTCATTATTTTAGATAATTTCATTACGTCCGTTAAAGCTTCGTCAACACTTCCGTAATTCCACATTCTTGTTCCGCCAAAAGCCGGACCTAAACTGGTATTATGAATTGCAATTATTGCTCTTAAACCTGCATCTTTGTTAGAGCAAAATATTATTTGCTCATGTTCGTCCCTTTCAATAATTTCAAATAATTCCATACAAACTCCTATTCAATTTTAAATTCCGAATAACCAAAACAGTAATAAACCAATACTATCTCTAATTCTGTAAAATAATAATTTTTTCCAAGAAAGTTTGTAATCGGATGAAATTCCGATTGCTTTAAGATTATAAAAATCCGCCATTTCCAAAATTCTTTTTAAGTGAAAATTATCCGAAATAAAAATAATTTTTTTCCCCCCTAAATTTTCTTTGATAAATTTTATCTGTTCGTTGGTTGTGGTGGTATGCTCTTCCAATAAAATATTTTTATCCTTAATTTTTTTATTTTTTTTCAAGTAATTAAGTGCCGCTTTTGCTTCGCTAATTTCTCCGGGTGCATTCCCTCCGGTTAGTTGTATTTTTTTTATAATTTTTTTTTTAAGCAATTCAAAACTTTTTTCTATTCTTCCTTTAAATATCGGACTCGGTTTATTCCCACTCCATACTGCAGCACCAAAAACTATTCCGATATCGTAAGGTTTGGAAGAATCTACCGAATTTTTTTTCAAATTATATGTTGATATAAAAGAAAAGATGAGTAATATTGCAGTAATTACAGACAAACACACGAAAGAATTTACATTGAATAATTTTTTACAATTGAAATAATTGTGAAATAAAAATATAAAAAGGTAAAGTTGTATAAGTTGATTGAATAAAAGTAATAATAACGGAAATATTTTTTTAAATGGATACCCAAATAAATAAATCGGTAAATAATTAAAATCAGCTATTTTCAAAACGATTGCAAAAATTAAAAATGAAAGATAAATGTACGATAAAATTAAGACAGATTTTTTTTTTGAAAAACTATTTTTGGTAAAGTTTAGGTAACAAACAATTAAGAAAAAAACAGTTAGAATCAAATTTAAAATATTTCCGGTTTTTAATAACGAAAATTCCTCAATGGATAATCCGTTTATAAAATATTTGTAAAAATATAATAATATTAAATTACATATTGCAATAAGCGAAACGGTTATCAGACTTCTTTTATTAAAAAATTCCATTTAAATATTTTACCGCCAATTGTACTTTTTTTTAACATCAAATAGTGTTAATTATTAGACAAATTTAATTACATACATGAATTTTAATTAAAATTCATTAGTCGGTACTCTTTTAATATCGGCACCTAAATCACTTAATTTTTCTTCAATTCTTTGATAACCTCTATCCAAATGATAAATTCTTAAAACCTCCGTGCTCCCGTGTGCGGCTAAACCGGCTAAAACCAAAGAAGCACTCGCTCTTAAATCCGTTGACATTACTTTTGCTCCGGTTAACTTTTTAACACCTTTTACAACAGCACTATTGTTAAGAATTTCTATATTTGCCCCAAGTCTTTTTAGTTCGGGTACATGATTAAATCTATCTAAATAAATCGTATCGGTTATAGTTGATGTTCCATTTGCCAAAGACATGTATGCAATCCATTGAGCTTGCATATCGGTTGGAAAGCCGGGATATATTGCTGTGGTTACATCGGTATTTATTGGCTCAATATTCCTTGAATCAATAGCAATTAACTTATTATTTAACCGAATCTTAGCCCCGCTATCTTCAAGTTTTTGTAAAATAGCAGTTAAATGATTGGGTTCGGCATTTTCCAGAGTAATATTTCCTTTGGTAATTGCTGCGGCAATAAGTAAAGTTCCCGCTTCAATTCTATCGGGAATATTATTTATGTTGGATGGATTCAACTCTTCAACACCTTCAATTTCCAAAATTTTTGTACCTGTACCCTTTATTTTTGCTCCCATCGAAATAAGAAATTCAGTAAGTTGCGTTATTTCGGGTTCAACAGCCGCATTCAATATTTGCGTGCTCCCTTTTGCTAACACAGCCGCCATAATTGTATTTCCGGTTGCTCCCACAGAAGAAATGTCGAAGTTAATTCGTGCTCCTTTTAATTTTTTAGCTTTAGCAACAATGTAACCTCCATCAAGTTCAATTTTTGCCCCTAATTTTTCCATTGCTTCCAAATGTAAATTGATTGGACGCGGTCCCCATGCACAACCACCGGGCATGGAAACTTTTGCATATCCGTATTTTGCCAATAACGGTCCTAATACATAAACCGAAGCTCTCATTTTTTTTACATGTTCATAAGGTGCAATTTGTGAAGTGATATTACTTGTATCCAAGGTTATAATATGATTTTCGAATGTTGTTTTTACACCCAAGCTGTTTAATAGTTTTAACATCGTATAAATATCATTAACTTCAGGAACATTTCGTATAATGTTTTTACCGTTATTAAGTAACACCGCAGGTAAAAGAGCCAAAGCCGAATTTTTTGCTCCGCTTACTTTTACCTTCCCTTGTAAAACATTTCCACCTTTTATTACAAACTTGTCCAAATCCTATTCCTTTTTTTTAATTGTTTTTTTCTTTTTAAATATAGAAAGAAGCAGTATTAAACAAAAGAGGTTATTCGGGTCATACAATTTTTTATGTCTAAATATACCGGCATAGATTTGTTTCTATGGTTAATTTGTTAGTTTCAATAAGGTTTAGCAATTTTAATATCAAAACGTATTTTTGAAAACGAAATCCTTTAATAATGTATTTATAAGTATAGTAAATTTATTCGTTTTTTTTATTACAAAAAAATAGAAACAAGCAGCAACATAAAGAACTTAAGTAAAGGAAAATATTTTTTAATTAACATCCTTAAAGAAAAATTTTGTTTCCACGTTACCGTATTGTTTTCCGTTAATGAATAAATACGGATAAATTAGATAATTTACTTTTTTAATTTTTCCGTTTCCTATTTTCAGCGGAACATCTCGACCAACGGTAAAAGCAACTCTATCGGGATCTAAAGAACCGAAATAAAAATTTTTGCGTTCGGGATTTTTAAATGCTTCGGAAGCATCAACGGGAACCCAACCTTTATTATGTAAATAAAATTCCGCCCAACAGTGATAACCCGATATTTCGCCCTTGCTTTTATTCTGCGGAATCGGAAAACCAATTATAAATCTTGACGGAATTTTTTCCGCTCTGTTTAATCCTATAAAAAGAGAATGAAAATCCGTACAATTACCGGAACGAGCATTACATGCATAAATAATATCGCCTCTGCCCCAGCCGGTTGTACTTTTTTTATCATATACCATAGTATCAACAACGTGATTGAATATTATTTCCGCTTTTTTAAAAGTGGAAATATTTTCTTTGCTCACAATTTTTTTCGCTTCTTTGGCAACTATTCCAGTAATCGGAACCAAACTATCGGACATTAAAAATCTATTAATCAATTTTGTGTCTTTTGAATATCTTTTTACAGAGCTTAATTTTCGGTTTACGTTAAAATCAATTCTTACATTTATTTCCCGAGGAAAGTTTTTGATTAATTTGATGTGAAAAATTTCATTATGATATTCCGAATCTTCTTCCAATAGATATTTTACATTGGTATTTATTTCCAAACCGGTTATCTTTTGAACACTGTTACTCTTTGGTAGAGGAACAAATAAATCCAAACTTTTTGCTTTTATCGGAATAGTAGGAATTTTAACTATATATGAAAATTTAAATTTTCTAAATTCTTTTACCTTTACTTTTTTTTCACCAGTGAAATTCAATGATAAAAGGGATATAAAAATTATTACAACAAAATATATTTTATTTTTTTTCACTTTATTATCCTGTAAAATAAAAGAAAGTTCCGAATAATCAGTATATAAACAAGTTGTAATTTTCTACAAAAAAACTTTTATTATTCAACTTTTTATTCGATTATTATTCAAAACTTTCCAATTAAAGATACTTTAAAATATAAGTATGGTTTTTACCGTTAAACAAAAGAGAAAGTTATTTCTTTTGATATTCTTTTGTTTTCCAAATTCCATTCTCTTCGAACCAAGTGTATCTTGGTGTTCCGTTATCTTTGTGAACCAATGTTCGCGTTGCTTTCAAGTTTTCTTCGGAAGTTCCTTGCATAAAAATATCAATATCATAAGTATTTCCATCATCGGCTTTAAAATCCGCGCAAACAAAATATTCATTGTTACCTAATGTGGCAAGTCGTTTTTTATGAATTTTTTCAAGCTTACATTTCAAAACTTTTTTTTGTTTTGAATCATTTACCAAAAAATAACCACCGGATTTTTTTACTTGTTTGGCAACATAATGCTCTACTGCATTGGCAAATTCTTTTATTGTAAGTCCAGATTTTTCTTTTTTTACCGGATGCTCATGTTTTGCTTTTAATAAATATTTTTTTATACCCTTTTTAATTTTCTTATTTGCCGGATGCTCAGGCGGATTTGAGGGATGTTCCACACTCTTTGGATGTTCAATGCTTGTTGGATGTTCACCTCGTTTTTTATTGGTCGGATGTTCTTGTGCTATAATGTTTGTATAAAAACATATAACCGACAATATTACTATATAAACCATATATTTATAATGTTTCATAACTCCTCCTAAAAAGTTAGTTAATAAATTATATTACTTTTACTGATTTTTTCGAAAGCAATAATCATATCTTTCCAAAAAATTTTCATATCATCTCTTACGAATATTTTTTTGTAGCCTTTTCTCTTTTATTAGATAAGATAATACTTCAAATAATAATTTACAATGATAAAATAAATGATAGTTATACACACATTAGTCAAATAGTGGACATTAAACAACAGTAGAACTTCATAGGTTAAGTTTATCAATTTTATAAATAATTTTTTACAAATAACAGGAGGAGATTATGTTTAATAAAACTTATAAATACAACAACCTTATGATAATTGCTTTTATTTTTTCATTTTTTATTTTATCAACCTTAATTCATGCTCAAAAAAAGAATAGTGGAAAAATGATGCAAAAAAAATCCATGATGATGAAAATGATAAAAAAAATGCAAACAAAAGCACCGGCCAAAGGTTATTTGAAAGCTCACAATATGCTTCAAAAACCTATGGATATTATTGGTGGAGCAATAACAATCGAGTTAAATCAAGAAAGTAGTCCTGTTTATGTAGGATTACCTGACCATAGAAAATTGGACCCGCAAATTTTCGGAACCGTAGATATGCCAAGAGCTTTTGAAGGAACGCCCGGGATAACCGGTTTACCCATTATGTTAAGAGAACATAAAGGTAATGGTTTTACACAAATGAAAACTCTTTCACCTTTTGGAGACAAACATATAATTTTATCAAACGGAACTTTAGAAATTAAGGCAACAGATAAAACTGCAACAGACGCTGCAAAATCCGACGATAAAGTTTCTTTAGTTGCAACTTGGAAAGACAAAGCCGGTAATACTTACATGGTAAAAGCCGGTAAAGTAATTCCACACGGATTAGAATATCCTACATTCGGTGGTGTTGTTACCAATCATATTTTACATGGTTTTAGCGGTGTTGGAACTCCTTTAATGCCAAGTGAATATACTTATTTTGCTTTTTGGGCTATAGGAAATATTTATAAAAACGGAAAACTAATGGACAAAATGAGAATAGTTCATGGGATGTTAACAGAATACGTAAGAACCAAAGGTTACAAATTAGGTTTCGATAAAGATGTTACTCCAACGGCTTTGCAATTTCATCTTATGGTTCCTCCGTTTAAACCAAATATGAAAACAATGGCGTTTGATAAGGTTCCGGTTAAAACCGGTTTTAAATTGCCAAACGGAATGGAATTACCTTTCTGGCATGTTATGTTTGAAAACGTTGAAGTAAATGCCGGAAGAAAATAAAGTTAATACAACTTCATTCCCGGAATTTAAAATATCCTTTAATTTTTTTTGCAATAAGTTTCGGGAATTTAATTTATTTTAAAAAATTACGAGGTATTACAATGATTAAATATTTTAATATTAAAACAATAAAAACTATTATGGCAATTTTAATATTGTATTTTTCATTAAACATTATTTACGGTTGTTCGAATAGCAATAAAAATATTAACAAAAAAACTACTCATTCATCTTTTGCAGAAAATAAAAAAATAGCAAAAAAAAATAACCCGACAGGTAATAACATCTGGATGAAAAATCTTGCCTTTGTTCCGAAAATTAAAACTATCAAAGTTGGAACTACCATAACTTGGGTTAACAAAGATGTTGCTATGCACACCGTACACACAGGCACACCGGAAAAACCGCTTTCTATGATCGACAGCGGTACATTGGGTAAAGATGATAAATACAGTTTTACTTTTAAAAAGAAAGGTACGTATAAATATTTTTGTACTACACATCCCACTATTATGCAAGGTATAGTTGTTGTTCGCTAAATTTCTATCAAATTGTAGTAAACCTTGAATGTTTCAATAATATAGATAGTAAAACAAATTAGGAATTTTTTAAACTAAATTGTAACATAATTATATTTTATTTTCAGCATAATTTAATTGTGAAAAAATCTTTTACTAAGTAAATATCATGCAAGAAATATTTTTTACATTATTTGGTTTGAGTAATTAAAATTTTATTACACATACAAAGCATTACCGAATTATTTTAAGTTATATTGTTCATAGGAAAAAAGTTTTTCAATGTTTTTAAAAACATTTGAAACTTCGAAAATTTTTGCGGGAAATATTTTTTGAGTTGACAAACTGAATATACAGATAATCATAGAAAAATCTAACAAACTTTTTTTAATAAAATTTCTATGAAACAAATGAAATTTCTGTAATCGGAAATATCTATGTCAATAATTTCTCTAATTTTTTAAGCACTAAGGTTGGAACTTATAATGAACAGATAAAATCTCAAAAGTTGTAATTTATAATATAAAAAGTTAATTTTGAACTTTTATTTTTGCGAGAGTGGCGGAATTGGTAGACGCGCTAGATTTAGGATCTAGTATCCTCAGGATGTGGGGGTTCGAGTCCCCCCTCTCGTACCAATTCGTTCCTATCACAATTGAATTGTTCCGGTAATATTTTAAAGAGGTAAATAATTGGAAACAAAAGTAAACGTACTATCCGACACAGAACATGAACTTGAAGTAAAACTTGAATATAAAGAGATTCAAGATGAAATTAATAATGCATATAAAAAAGAACGTAAAACCATTTCAATGCCGGGCTTCAGAAAAGGTAAAGTTCCTATTGCAATGCTTAAAAAAGTTTACGGAGAAGCTATTGAATATAAAGCAAGCGAAGATATTGCCAATAAAAAATTTTGGGATATTGTTAAGGAGCAAAACTTAAAACCTATAAGTACACCTCAAATGACAAAGCTTGATTTTTCTATGAATTCCCCTTTGATATTCAGTGTTAAATATGAAGTTAAACCGGTTTTGAAACTTAAAAACTACACCGGGTTAAAAATTGAAAAACCGGTTTTTAAAGTTCACGGAGAAGACATTGAAGCTGAAGTAAATAATTTATTAAAATCAAAGGCTACTTATAAAGTTGCCGATATTATTGAGGATAACAATTTTAGAATTACTGTTGATTTACAAAGAATAGATAAAGACGGTAAAAAAATTGAAGGTAGTAATAGCAATAATATGGTAATTGATCTTAGCGATCCGAAAGTAAATACCGAAATTGTTAAAAATACTATAAAGAAAAAAGTTGGCGATACTTTTAAATTTACATTTGTTGACGAACATAAGCATGACGATCATGTTCATAAAGAAGAATATATTTATACCGGAACTATTAAAAAAATTGAAAAAATTGTAATCCCCGAACTTACTGAAAAGTACATCCAAGAAATTTCCGGTAAAAAAGCTAAAACAATTGATGATCTTAAAAATA
>Ga0256841_1003464_pt1 | contig 11807 bp, 10 predicted proteins | sample 356308metaG_FD_185971 | JGI IMG/M metagenome (GOLD analysis project Ga0256841, IMG submission 185971) | Hydrothermal vent microbial communities from Mid Atlantic Ridge, Atlantic Ocean - 356-308 | ecosystem: Environmental > Aquatic > Marine > Hydrothermal vents | place: Atlantic Ocean: Mid...
TTAACCGACAAATTTACTTGTACAATGTAAATCGAATTCAGGGGTATCGTATTAACGAAGCACTGGCAAAGGAGATCGACAAACTCAAAAATACATTGGAATTTACCCTTGAAGAATTAGGCCCAGAGTTAGTGACCGCTTTAAGAAAATTACACCTGGTTGAAAAAATTTCCGTGGAGAAAAAAGTTGATTTCAATCCCCCGGAAAGAGTTCCAGTGAGTAGCATATCATTGAATGTTGCCCAGCTATGTAATCTGAGTTGCATATATTGTTATGGAGTAGACGGTGAGTATGGAGAAAAGGGATTAATGAAAGAAGAGATTGCATATGCTGCGGTTGATTGGTTGATCGAACAATCAATGGGTTTGTCTGAAGTACACATCAATTTTTTTGGTGGAGAACCTTTGTTAAACTTTTCTCTTATTAAAAAGGTGGTGGAATATGCAAAGCAAAGGTGTAAAGAGCGAAATAAAAAAATCAGGTTTAGCATGGTCACCAATGGAACGTTATTAAAAGACGAAATAAATCAATTTTTAAATGATCACGATTTTTCAATTACCTTAAGTTTTGATGGAGATGCGAATGTTCAGGACAAGAATCGCCCGTTAAAGGGGGGACGGGGCTCTTATAAAATTGCCCGGAAAAGGGTGAAGGAATTCTTAAAGTCTCGCGATGGACGAAAAACCACCGGAAAAGCAACTATCACCGGATTTAACGTAAATTTAAACCAAATACGAGATGCCCTTGTAGAAATCGGGTTCAAGCATGTTAAAACCACAGTGGTAACGTTGCCCGAATCATCTGTTTTTCCGAATTCCAATGGGAATGGGAAATTACCTGTCCGGAACGGATGTGGAACAAACGGAATGTCGACTGACAATGGTTCAACAACATTTAAAAATACATCTGCCCCGGTTCAATTAAAAGGAGAATTAGCAAAAACAGCCAAAATATTAAAATTAGACGAGGCTCATCTTAATTCCGCCCAGTACAAATTCTTACAAAAAGATTTGGAACAATTGGCTCAGGATACTTTGCGGAGAATTAAAAACCGGGAACACGTTTATGACCGAACCATTCTGGAGCTTATTGGAATGCTTCATAAACGGTCGCCTAAATTATATTTTTGTTCGGCTGGCACGCGGTATTTTACAATATCGATTTCGGGTGACGTGTATCCATGCCACCGGATGGTAGGACAGAAAGATAAAGTTCTGGGAAATATCAATCGATGGGATCCTTCGGTACAAAAACCGTACATTGAAAATTACGGTATGTCTCACCCCAAATGTAAAAATTGTTTTGCGCGTTTCCAGTGTGGCGGGGGCTGCTTTCATGAAAGTCTGGAGACAAATGGAAGCATGGCTGAACCGAATAATAATTATTGCAAATATATGCGGCGTTCATTAGAATTAGCAATAGCCATAAAAGATCAATTGAACATTTTTGACAAAACTCATTTAGGATTGGTAAATAAACCACATAAAAAACTTAAAAAATCTGATAAACCTTCGGTGAAAAAGGAAACTGTAGCGGTATGATATAGGAGTTTAATCTTCTAAGTCGTAAGTTCTCATAGTCTTTTCTAATTCGCTGTTTTTTTCATTCATTTCGCTATAACCTCCTCATAGGTGGTTGAAGAACATTCGTGTAGTAATGCAGTTTGAATGTACTGACGTAACATTTCTTACTTCAACTGTCGGTGAAAAGTTATTGTTTTATAGGGACTATGAACTTCACAATAAATTAAGATCAATTTTCTTATTTGTAGCTACTCAGGTTTTTTTACCACCTTAAAAATGGTTTTAAGCGCTTTGTTTAACCACGGTGAACGCAAAAGGCACGCAACGTTTTAACATTTTGATGATAGGTTATATCGATGTGACCGTAGCGGTGAAAAAAATCTGCTCAAAGTATAGCGTAGTTAAAGAAAAGAGGATGTGGAGAACCCTCCCATCCATAAATCCTTATGATGTTTGAAGCTGTATTTTCAACTCTCCCCCTTTCATCCACCTCTCCTGGAAGTCGAAGATCCCGATTCGTCGGGAAGGGGGGCAAAGAGGGGGTGAGTTCGAGGGAATGAGCGGATAGAAACAGTTGCTTGTAAATCTTTCAAGACAAGAATTTATGAAATGTTTTCCTTCGTCACTTTAAACAGCAAGTTCACTGATTCGAAGTGAGAAATGTTTGTACTGAATGAAATTGCTCACATCTCAATGTGCCTTCAAAATCCCATACAAAAAAAGCTCATCGCTTATTTTTCTAATCAATTTTGTTGAATTTTTTCAAAAATTCGAGTATTATCAACTGTGCTAACTAAACTAAATTCCTTAAATGATGAAAAAAAAGTTTCTTATAGTTGGTGTAGTCATTCTAATTTTAGTCGGGGCAATTAGCATGTCCCTGGAATTCGGTTATAAAAGACCGCAGACTCACCGGAAAGTAACACCGGAAGAATTTTCAAGGGAATACCCGGTTCAGGTGCTTGATGATGATATCGAGTTTATGATGCAGACCCTGGAAGCGGTTCACCCGGATTTATATTATTATACCCCCCGGGATTCAATTCTTACTGCAAAAGTGCAATTGGAACATTCCCTGTCAAAACCGATGACTCGGGTCGAGTTTTACCCGTATCTTGCTAAATTTGTGGCACTCTTTGGGGATGGACATACCACCGCTGTTTTTCCCTGGGAAGAATGGGAAGCTTATACCGAACAAGACAATTTGGTCTTTCCTTATGATGTCATTAAAACCGACGCCGGCGTAACAATTAAAAATATTTACCAGCCGGATTCCCCGCTTCAATCGGGTGATGTGTTACTCTCCATCAATCATGCTTCGGTTGATTCTCTCTTTTCAATATTTATTCGGGAAATAAGCGGGGAGAAGATGAGTTTCCGGACTTCAGTAGCGTTAAGAGCCTTTCGCCGAAATCTCTGGCTGCATGGCATTCGAACCCCATTTCATGTAAAATGGAAGTCTCATCAAAATGGTAAGGTGATGGAGCAAACCATTACCGGGATACCTTATCAGGAAATTCTGCAAAGAAGAAAGGAAAAGGGGGCGGGAACCCAATATTACTCTTTTAAACGCCTTACCGATGATGTCGGGTATATCAACTTTCGTTCAATGGTTGACTTATCGGCATTTAAAAAATTTCTCCGAACAACATTTAAAGATATCAAACAGCATCCCATCCGGGGATTAATTGTTGACCTTCGAGAAAATGGCGGCGGCAAAACTCAATTGGGGGAGAAATTGCTCTCCTATATCACGGATAAACCCTACCGGTTTACTGCCCGGATGGAGTGGAAAGTAAGTCGCCAGTTAAAAGATTATTTAAGAGGTTATATTCCTGCCGGGCTGCGCTGGCTGCCGCTTCAATATCTTCACCCGATGGGGAGAAAAATCTGGACTACTCCCGAAGGACAAATGGCAGTCTGGGAATTTGAACCGGAAGCCCCCGGGAGGAACTCTTTACGCTACAAAGGACCGGTATGTGTGCTGATCGGACCCCATACCTTTTCCAGCGCCATGCTCCTTGCCGGTGCCATTGGCGACTTTCATCTTGCCACACTTATCGGGCAGGAGACCGGTGGAGTTCCCAATGGCTTTGGTGAATTGTATTTGTTCGATCTTCCCCATACCCGGTTACAGGTGGGTGTTTCTACCAAACGATTCGTTCGGGCGAATGGTAATGCGGAGCAAAAAGGAGGCGTTCAGCCGGATATGCTGGTAACGCCAAAGCCTGAAGATATCCGTAGAGGGGTGGATACCGTATTAGAAGCTGCAAAACAATGGGTGTTTCAACAGTAACCGATTCTCACAAAAAGTCTACCGGCGGGTTTGATTTGGGTGAAGGGATATTGGAAATCCACCGCAATGCGGGAGGAGCAAATAATTGCCAGATTATTGCCGCAGCTTAAAAAAATGTGAATTCTTACCATCCAATAAGTGAACGATACCCATTACTTTGATGTTGACACTTTGGAAGGGAGATAACCGATTTACCTTGCCCATATATCTCACCTCATTTCCCATACGTTCTCCTCGCAGGAAATACATTTTATGGACCGAATAGCTGCAATTCCCCTGTAACAGCTTTATCATAGGGTGTTCACTCTATCAGTAACCGCTTGTTTTTATTGCAATAAAGCCATCTAAAACAAAACAATAGATACTCTCCTCTAACATGTTCCAAAAGAAATAAGAAAGAGCGATGATTCAAGTTAAATGTTTTCAATGTGTTGCATCGTTTTACAGTCTTTGGCATATATATTGTTAACATAAAAACCAGATATGTTTGCTGTAATTTCTTCTGAAACACAGGCGCCGTGTTGCAGAAAAGTTGTTAAGTTCAAATGCTAACTTTTTAAATGAGGAGATGTATTATGAGCTATCAAGTAAATTCCCTGGGTGAAGAGCATCAAAAAGCATTGGATGCGGTGTTAAGCCGGGCAGCGGAAGACAAATCCTACCGTGAGAAACTGAAAACCGATCCGGCCTCGGCAATTCAGGAAGAAACCGGGTTGAATGTCCCGGAGGGCTTTGATATCCGTTTTGTTGAAAACGAAGCTGATATGACGGTGGTTCTGCCCGATTACCAAAGTGAAGAGATTTCCGAAGATGCATTGGAAAGCGTTGCTGGCGGGGCTGAAGCTTGGATTGAGGTATGTGGTAATGACGTCTGTGTTGGTGATAATGTTACAGTGAATACCTAAGAATCCACCACTCATTAAAAAATTATGGGGTATGTATAAAGGAGCGATTGGAACATTTTGTCCTGTACATACCCCTTTTATAAATTATTATTTGCTAAAAAAACAAAGGTGATTACTGTCTCTCAACTTTTGCGAACTTTCCCAAAGTGATGAATTCATGAAGATTTAAACATCCGTTATCCTTATTTTGGAAAACCCTTATAAAAACATTCGCGTAGGATAAACCCCGCGAAACCCGGAAACAGTATTTAAAGCAAAGGGATAAAATGATTATTAAATCTCTATATAAAAAATATAAAGCCACAAAGGAAGATCGTTCGAAAGATTTTTCTTCTACAGAAATTTCTGAAAACGACCTGGAAGCCGTGGTTGGCGGATTATCCAATGAAGAGCTCATCCGCAGTCAGGTGCGAAAGATCAGTGAAATAATGGCGGAAAAGAACTCGCAGAACGATGAATGAGGTAAGATTACAGATATCATCGGTAGATCAGTCCCAGAACGTTCGAAAACAGGTGCTTGTGGAGTTGGGAGCAAAGAATTCGACGCTTGAGGAATTACTCCATTATAACGATCATCCGTTTATTTTTGACTCGCTACATTTCCCCTTATCGTTTCCGTTAAGTTCCGAAGCTCATATTCCAACCTGGGAATCCTACCTGGAAGAAACTTATATGCGAGGGGTCTTCAATACGCTTCGGGAGAAACTGGTTCAATTGCACTTCCCGATATGCAAAGGGATTAGTGAAGGCGATGCATATCGTGCTGTAACCCGACGTGGTATTCCGCCGGAAACGATTTCGGAAGCAAGTGGTCTGAATCTAAAGGAACCGGAAAATATCCGTTTAATCATTTATAACAGCCTGGCGGGCAAAATTCCGGTGATTATTGTAGAAAATCGTCAGGATTTTGTTTCCCTCATACAGGCGTTAACACAAAAAAATGAACCACAACCAATCCCTAATTCCATGGGCGCCTGCATGATTGCCGGATATAATAATTGGGACAGGATTAGAAAAATCAGAATTCAGTGGGAAGCGGAAAGTCCTTTCAATCGCGGAGAAATCCGTTGGCAAAAAAAGTTTAAAGAGATTATTCCCCGGAAGGAACTTTACCAGGATCGTTTTATGATTCTTAGCACCGGGTATTATAGTGCCATAGCGCCTTCCGAACTTGGGTTAGATGATGAAGAATGGAAAAAATTGTCTTTGATTATCCGATTGGAACATGAATGCACCCACTACCTTACCCGTAGATTGTTTTCGTCCATGCAAAACAATGTTTATGATGAACTCCTGGCGGATTTCATGGGAATTGTTAGCGCCATTGGCAAATACCGTGCTGATTGGTTTTTACGGTTTATGGGATTAGAAGCATATCCGCATTATCGTTCCGGGGGAAGGTTAGAAAATTATCGGGGGAATCCTCCTTTATCAGATGAAGCATTTAACATTTTGCAAACTTTAGTAAAAAATGCCGCTGAAAATCTCGAATGCTTCATGAGAAAAAATAACCACACGGCTCAATCATCCATCCGTCATTGTGCGGTTACAACCTTACTGTCGCTCTCCAGACTTACTTTAGATGAGTTAGCTTCTATAGATGCGGTTGATTTTCTGATGAATTATTATAATGTATTGGAACCCTTGGTATCCCTATCGGAATAAGACTATCCATTATCTTCTTTCAGTTTTTAAAAAACATCCTGGTAAAAAAAGGATTGAGGACAATATTAATTCTGGAAGAAATTTACAAAATTATTACCTGCGTATTTTATCCCCTCAAAACGGCAAATTTTTGTAGCCCAAAACCTTGTTTTCAATCCGAAGCTCCACCCGTACGTAATGTTTCCCCGGGTTAATTTTAAAGGAAACCACACCCTCTTTTTCCCGCTCCGGTTTGAGGCTGCCCGGTGTGAACGCATTGGCAAATTGATCATTGGCAAATCCCTCCTGTGCATTCCCGTTTTCATCAATCAGAAAAAAACTTCCTGCACCAATCTGGTAATTTTCGTTGCTGTTATTGTGTGCCACAATCAAATAAGACAACACTTTGCCCTTGCGAATCTTATCCGTAATGGCAATGGGCACCTGTTGATCGGGATCGAGCATATTCAGCGTTTTTTTGCGGGAGGTCATCAAAGCCTTGCGTAGGTCGGTATGGTCCGGGTTCAGTTGAAATGCCCGGGTCAGGTAGTATTCGGCGATCAGATAATTGGTCTTATCCTTTTTTGCCTGTTGGTAGTATTTCATCCCCTTTTCATACATTTCCGAGAAGTTTTTGTTCTTGAACTGCTCCCACGCCTGTAATGCCCGGGGATTATCCGGCTGGTACCGGAGGGCTGTTTGCAGGTGCATCCGGGCATTGTCATAAAATTGACGCTTCCGAATGATATTCTCCGGCGGAGTATTCATATAAGCTTCGGCAAGCGAGACGTGCACCCCGCTGAGCAGCTTTTTCGTTTCGGGGGTAAGAGAGTCGGGGAGAAGTTGAATTCCCTGGTTCACCTGCGCCGCAAATGCTGAAAGCACCTTGCGCTTCCGGTAATAGTATTCACCCAGTTTAAAATAGGAAAGTGCCAATTTTTCCCGCACCTGATAATCCTTTGGATGAGATTGGTACGCTTCACGATAAAACTTGACCGCTTTGGCGTACTCCCCTTTCTGGAAGGCATTGTCGCCCTTCTGGATGGGGTCGCTGGAGCAGGCTGCCAGCAACATCATCATAAAAATTGCCAACAACAAATTCAAGGTAACACGGGACATGTTCCATTCCTCCTCGTAAACATTTTAGGATATGGTTTTAACTCAGCTTTTTCTGCCGGCTTCACGTTGCACCAAATATTCGTCGGGTTAGTTCAACATCCTGTTACGATACACGAAATAGTATTCGGTAAAGTAGGAAAATTTTTGAGCAAAATCGATAATCATTGCTGCAAACCGGAGATTTGTTATTATTTGAAAAACACCACATTAGTTTTTGTATTCCGGCTTATTCCTCCTTACATTTAATAAAATCACTGTGAAGGGGGCGCCATGTCACAAGAGATTCAAATAAGATTTTTGGGAACCGGCACCATTATTCCCGATCCCGGGCGTTCCTGCAGTGCCACATTGTTAGAAACCCCCAAAGAAACATTATTAATAGATATTGGTGCGGGCACGTTGCGCCGGATGGCAATCGAAGGTGTGGATATTCATCGCATCAATTATGTATTTATCACCCATTTTCATCCCGATCATATTGGGGATCTGGTTCCGTTCTTATTTGCGCTTCACAATTCCCGCAAAAATGATGACAGTAGTGTGTTGCGGGTATGGGGCCCGGTGGGATTATACCGGTTTGTTCAGAGTATGGAGCGGGCGTATGGGAAGTGGATTCAATATTCCTCAGAGACGGTGAAGTTTTACGAGATGAAACGCCGGTTGTTGGATTTTCCCGGGTTTCGCTTAATCTGGAGCAAGGTGATCCATACCCAGGAAAGTGTGGGGCTTCGATTTGAGATAGCGAATAAGGTGGTGGCATTCTCAGGGGATAGTGGCTACTGTCAGGAGTTGATCCGGTTATGTAAGGATGCTGATATTGCCGTGCTGGAATGTTCCCATGCCGATGAGTTTGCTGTGAAGGGACATCTCTCACCCAGTCTGGCAGCGAAAATTGCCGAATCCGCCGGAGCCAAAAAAGTGCTCTTGAACCATCTGTATCCGGATGTTCTCCAGGGGGATCCGCTACGCATTGCCAAAAAGTATTATAATGGGGATATTACGATGGTCAACGATGGGGATTTGATTCGCTTGCCATTGGAAGAATGAACCTGAGCGCCCCGGTTCCCAACATAAGGCTGAAAACCCGGAATCCTGAAATCTCAGGTAACCCAGAAAATACCTTCTTGCATATTTTCTCAATAGATGTTGCGAAAGTAATTGTTTTCAGCTAAAATTCAACATTTGAGGCGGGGGTCACGCATTCTTTCATTTTCAATGCGCTTATTCGATGAACGTTGGTTGAGTTTTTGTTCCGTATAGATGTTCCGGTAATTCGACCTGAAATGAGATTGCAAGCGGGATAGCATTGACCAAATCTACAATGAGACACATAGCCGGGTTTACACCGGTAACGCCTCCCCTGATATTTGCCCATCGGGGTGCCAATAGTTTTGCACCGGAAAATTCCATCCCGGCATTCGAAGCCGCTGTCCGGCTGGGTTGTGATGGTATTGAGATGGATGTCCGTTTGACCGCCTCCGGCGATATCATCATCTTCCACGACCGCCGCTTAAGCCGGATGACCGGATGCCGGGGAAATGTGCATCAAATGCCCCTATCCCGGATCCGCAAGTGTTATCTGGAAAACGACCCTCAATTTAAAATACCAACTCTCCAGGAAGCCCTGGAAGCGGTGGGCAATCGGATTTTGATTAATATTGACGTCAAAAAGGAAACAATGCGTCAGAACGGCTTGGAAGAAAAAATTCTGGCGGTACTGCGTGACTTTCGCTTAACAGACAATATCATCATTTCATCTTTCAATCCCCTGGTACTAAAGAAATTTGCTCAGTTGGCACCCGAGTACCGTTTGGGCTTTATCTATCGCCAACGCAGTCATAAATTTATTTCCAATGGCGTGCCGGTGGAATCCTTGCATGTTTACCACCGGATGTTGTCACAAAAGTATATCACCAATCTCCATGAACGAAATTACCGGGTTTATGCCTGGACGGTAGATAAGGAACGGCACTTTCGCCGGATGCTGAAAATCGGAGTTGATGGGATCATCACCAATCATCCCGAAGTTTATTACCGTCTCTTCCGAAACGAGGAAATCGAGACGGGAGTTGTGGAACAAGCCAAAGGGGAATGATATTTTATCTTATAAAAAACTCCTGGGAACTGCATCTCTCGGTCGTCATCGGTGTTCCGGCGGAACAGTCTCCACACCATGAAAAACCTCGTTCAACATATCAAACGCAAAGCGCTCGATATCGGTTTTAGTGATATCGCTATTTGTGATGCCGAACCCCTCCGGGAAGGCGGGGGACTGTTGCAGCAGTGGTTGGCGCAGCGTTTTCATGGTAGTATGGGATGGATGGCAACAACCGCCCGGGAACGCGCCAATCCCAGGAGCTTTTTTCCGGAGGCACAGTCGATAATCGTGACCACCTTAAATTATTACCGCTCCGATGAGCCCTTGCAGCGCCCCCCGGACGAGGGCAACATCTCCATCTATGCCCGGGGACGGGATTATCATAAAGTGATGAGAAAAAAATTAAAAGAGTTGTTATCATACATTCAGTCGATCGTGCCGGAAGCAAAGGGGCGCATCTGTGTGGATTCATTCCCATTGATGGAGAAACCGCTGGCAGTAAAAGCCGGTTTGGGATGGATCGGTAAACACACCAATCTAATCCTCAAGCGCAAAGGCTCTTACTTTTGCCTGGGAGAGATTCTGTTATCGCTGCCCCTTCCGGCAGACGATCCGTTTACCACCGATCATTGCGGCACCTGCAACCGCTGCCAGGTTGCCTGCCCAACCAATGCCCTGCAACAGCCCTATGTGCTGGACAGTCGCCGGTGCATTTCCTATCTCACCATTGAACATCAGGGTTCCATCGATCCGAAATTACAACCCGGGATGGAAAACTGGGTTTTTGGCTGCGATATCTGCCAGGCAGTATGCCCCTGGAACCGTTTCAGCTCCCCTACCGGCGAAAGCGATTTTCATAGCCGTATCCCGGAGGAATGGTTTTCCCTTAAACGTCAATTAAATATGAGCGAAGAAGAATTTGAAACCCTTTTTCGGGGCACACCGGTTCGCCGGAGCGGTTACAAAAATTTTATCCGCAATGTTAGAATAGCCTATCGGAATATGAAAAAGCGGGCAGGCAATACCAAATCCTGAAAGGGTGTTTGAAAAGCTGCCAATCACATGGTCATGCTTTGGCAAAAGCCTATTGGCTATTTCTCTGTTGCCGCTTTCCGAACAATTCCCAGAACATTCGGAATCGAAGAGGGGGTACCCAACGGTTGATTATCCAATAAACCATTTTGAAATGTCCCGGTTCTGGAAATGGTTAATCCGCCGGCGGATACGAAAAGTGAAGCCACCGGTCCCCCTTCCAGGTACATGGCATTATAAATTTTTATTGGAAGTGTAAGCAGCATATTAATAAAGGTATGTACCGTATAAGGGGAACGGGTAAAAATGAACAACACATTCCCGGAGCGATCGATTCCCAGAGCTGCGATACTCCACCGTTGGGATTGCGGTTCCCAGACGTTTTCCTGCTGACAACTAATCATCCGGATACTTTGTAAAAAAGAATGATATTTATCTCTCAAGCGGGTAAAATCCTGACAGGTGCGATCAATAATCTGAACCGGCGGCACGGTTGAATCCACCGGATTGAAAGCCAGAATGGCATTGTTGCTGTTCAAATAGGGGTTGTTGAAATGCTCAAAGTTTTTTAAGAATCCTACTCCGGTTAAGTTGTCTTTCTGGTACATGCCGGCATTGACGGCGGCAAGGAGATGAAATTTTTTTGCCCATGTCTCAATCGGTCGGGAAATGCCATCGTATTCAGTAGCACAAAGCAATTTCAGTTGATAGCGGTTGGGATCGATCTTCAGCACCGTGATGCGGGAGTCTCCTACCGGCGAAATGACCGGGGCAGTAAATTCTGCCAGGGAGAAACCGGGTTCCAATTTTTTCCACCGGTTAACGAAAGAACGGTTTTCACTGAAAAATTCTACACCAAGCAAATAACACCCGACAACAATGGCGAAAAACCCCAGAAGAACAATTGCTTTTTTAAAGATGTTCATACCAAACTATTCCGTAACAGTTGATTACCTGATGGCAAAGTTTACCAACTCACCGTGTTTTTATCTCAATACAGCGCATCAAAAGACTGCCAGAACACGACAAAAATTTTTTGTTTGGATTAAAAGCGCATTTCGTTTTAATTCCAAATTTGTGAACTCGTTCCCGGAGCGTTGATATTGCTTTCCCTTTCCCTTGCCCTTGCCTGCTTCACGTACTGGTAGGGAAGCGGCTGTTTCTTCGAAAATCGTTATTATGAGTTTACC
>Ga0256841_1003465_pt1 | contig 11805 bp, 9 predicted proteins | sample 356308metaG_FD_185971 | JGI IMG/M metagenome (GOLD analysis project Ga0256841, IMG submission 185971) | Hydrothermal vent microbial communities from Mid Atlantic Ridge, Atlantic Ocean - 356-308 | ecosystem: Environmental > Aquatic > Marine > Hydrothermal vents | place: Atlantic Ocean: Mid...
AATTAAAAGTAATAGGAGATATTACTTGCGACATTGAAGGTTCGGTGGAGTTAACCGTAAAATCCACAAAGTCGGATAATCCGGCTTTTGTTTTTGAACCTTTAACCGAAAATGTTATTAACGGAATTAAAGGAAACGGACCGGTAATTTTAGCTGTAGATAAATTACCGGCGGAACTTCCCAAACAAGCTTCCGAATCTTTCGGTAATGCACTATTACCTTTTATAAAAAAATTAGTTAAAGTTGATTATACTAAGGATTTTGAAAATTTGGATTTACCTAAAGAATTTAAAAAAGCAACAATAACACATAAGGGAAAGTTAACACCGGATTTTGAATATCTAAAAGAATATTTGACCAAAAACTAATTTTACTTTTATTTAGTTTAACCGATTATATAGTTAAATCATAAACAAAATTTATTTGTAAGGAATTATTTAATGAAAAATATTCTTGTTCTCGGTGCCGGACAAAGTGCACCTTATCTGATTTCGTACCTTTTAAATGAAGGCAAAAAAAATAATTGGCTTGTAACCGTTTGCGACGTTAATGTGGAAAATGCAAAAGCTGCGGTAAACGGACACCCAAACGGAAACGCGATTGAATTTGATGTGAACGACGAACCGTTAAGACATACGCAAATTAAAAAAGCAGATATTGTAATTAATTTTCTAACTCCGATGTTTCAACATCTTATTGCTCTCGATTGTTTAAGATTCGGAAAACATTGTATAACGGCTTCTTACGAAAATCCGAGAGTAGCCGACCTAAACACGGATGCAAATAGGAAAGGGATTTTAATATTAAACGAAATGGGATTGGATCCAGGAATTGACCACATGTCTGCAATGACAATTATACGACGAATAAAAGATAACGGAGGTTGGATAAACAGTTTTATTTCTTACGGCAGCGGAATACCAGCACCTGATGTTAAATCAAATCCGCTTGATTATTGCATTACTTGGAACCCAAGAAATGTTGTTACTGCCGGTGATGCCGGAGCACAATATTTGGAAGACGGAAAAATTAAACTGGTGCCTTATCATAACGTATTCCGCAGAACTTGGCCCGTAGAAGTTGAAGGAATAGGAACATTAGAAGCATATCCCAATAGAGATTCTTTATTGTATAAAAAAATATTTAAATTGCAAAATGTTGATACAATGATTAGAGGAACACTTCGCTATCCTGGCTGGAGCGAAACTTGGAATCAAATTGTTAAACTTGGAATTCCATTGGATACAATGGCACTACCCGATATTTCCGAAATGACTTACAGAGATTTTACCGAAATGTTCCTCCCGTTAAATATTTCCGGTCCGCGTTTAGAAGCCCGTATTGCAAATTATCTTAACATAAGTCCTACGGGAACAATAATGAAAAACTTCAAATGGCTGGGTCTTTTCGACGATAAAAAAATCGGTAAAAATTATAAAACGGCGGTTCATTTAATGACGGATATACTCAAAAAGAAAATGCCTTTACCCGAAGGAGCCAGAGATATGGTAATTTTACAGCACGAAATAGAAGCTTATTACCCGGAACAAAAAAGGAAAGAAAAAACAATTTCTACAATGATTGAATACGGTGAACCTAATGGTTTTACAGCTATTTCCAAAACCGTTGGCGCCCCGGCAGCAATTGCGGCAAAGCTTATATTGAAAGGCAAGTTACCAATTACAGGTTGTCAAATACCAACTCATCCTATGATTTATACAAAGGTTTTGGATGAATTAAAATCTTTGGGAATTAAATTTTCGGAAAAAACAAAAGTTGTTGAGTAATTAAGCAAAGCGGTTTTGTCAAAGTAAAAAAATTTCAATTTGATTTCTAAAAATAACACTTTGCAAGTTTTAATAAATCCGTAATAATAAAATTGGAAAAATAAATTTATTGATTACATACAATTTAATGAATTAAAAAAAGGTGTGTTATTTTAGAATTTCCTCTCATGCTGCGTTTTTATTGGCTTCTATAAATCCAATAAGTTTGTAGAAAGCGGTAATTTCTTTTTTCTTTAGTTTTGTTTGTACCGTTTCGAATGCAATTTTTAACCAACGTGTGTTAATTGTTTTGCATCCTTCGGCAATATCTTCCGGAGTTTTATTTTTCTTTTTGGGTAATTTTTGTGAAAACGCAACAGCGGCTTTTACATTAATAATATAATTCAGTTTATTATTATTTGCTATGGAAACAAGTTCCAAAAGTAATTCGTTATATTGTAAACAAATTTTTATGGCGGTTAATCCGGCATTAATTCTTTCATCAATTTTTTGTATGTTTTTCAATTCTTGGTTAGATGCAATTCTAATTAGTTTGTCAATACTTTCTTGTGCTTTGTATTTATCTTCTTGAGCCGATTGATAATTTTTTTCTATCGCATTTTCTATTGCTTCGGAAAGTACACTTTTTGCTTTTTTAACTAACTCCAAATCTGCACCCGGAACGGTTTTGGTTTCTTTCAAAATTTTTTCATATTCACCGTTTAAAGCAAATTTTTCTATATCTTCGGGTGTTAAATTGCTTTTTTGTGCATTTACTTCGCTCCAACCGCGAGACCTTAATTTATTTGCTTTATGTTCTTTTCTCTCTTCTATAAAATCTACTATTGCTTTTTCTCTATTCATTATTTGAATATCGTTAAAAGCAAATTTTTCCAATGTCAGTTTGAAGTATTTATTATCAACCTTAAAAGTTATAATTTTTTTTTCACCTACTTTCCCTATTTTAAATTTTTTAACATGAAAGTCAGGATACTTTTCTTTTAAAACAGATAAAATTGATTTAACTGTAATAAATTCTTTAGGTTCTATTAATGCTGTAATTTCTTTCATAATTCTAGAATGAAAATTTATACTTCTTCAAGTTGATTAAATTCTTCGTTAGATAAAATTTTATCCAAATCCAATAATATTAACAATCTGTCTTCCAATTTACCTATTGCCGTTATATAGTCGGAATTTATACCCGAAACAATTTGCGGTGGTGCTTCCGTAATACTTTTGGGAATACGAAGTACTTCTTTAACTTCATCAACAATAAATCCAATTGTTTTATCCGTCATTTCCACTACAATAATTCTGGTATCCAAATCGTATTCTTTTACCGGCAAATTTAAACGTGCTCTTAAGTTAATTACAGGAATAATTCTACCTCTTAAATTAACAACACCTTCTATAAAGTTAGGTGTATTCGGAACCAGAGTAAGTTCCATCATTTTATTAATTTCTTGAACTTTTAAAATATCCACTCCAAATTCCGCATCACCTATTTTGAAGCTTACCAGTTGCAGTAGTTCTTCGGTTATAATATTTTCATTTTCTTTTTTTTCCATTTTTATTCCTTTGCTAATAGCCGGTTATTTAATGTTTAATTATTTATAATTTTATTATGTTACTGTTTCGTAATTATTTTTTTCAAATTCCGGTTGAGTATGGTTATTTGTTTTTGAATTAAACTTAAATTGTTTAAGTATGTCTTGCAAATTCTCAGTCATCTGATTAAGTTCGTAAGTAGCACCGGCAACTTGTTGAATTCCTATAAGTGTTTCGGATGAAACATTGTTTATCATAACAATATTTTGAGATACTTGTTCGGATGTAGAAGATTGTTCTTCGCTTGCAGTAGCAACTTGACTGATTTCGTCAACAACTTTATTTGTTTTTTCAACAATATTTAATATAGCTTCTCCTGCTTTTTCGGCAAGTATTTTACCTTCTTTAACCTCTTCGGTTCCTTCGTTTATTGAAGAAACAGCTTGCTTGGTATATGATTGAATTTCTTGTACCATATCGGCTATTTCTTTTGTTGCCGAACTTGTTCTTTCGGAAAGCTTTCTAACTTCATCGGCAACAACGGCAAAACCTCGTCCGTGTTCTCCGGCTCTGGCAGCTTCAATTGCGGCATTTAACGCAAGTAAGTTTGTTTGTTCCGCTATCTCATTTATTACGGCAATTATTTCGCCTATTTTATCGCTATTGTTACCAAGTTCTATTATTTTTTCTGCCGCTTGAGAAACTACCGTAGAAATTGTTTCCATTCCGCTTACAGCTTTATTAACAACCTTGCCACCTTCATCAGCCATAATACCGGCATCTTTAGCCGATTGTGCCGCCGATGAAGTGTTGTGTGTTGTTTCAACTATTGTTTTTGTCATTTCATCTATAGATGTAGCTATGGAATTTGTTTGATTATTTAATTCTTCTGCTCCGGCGCTCATTTCTTCTACGCTTGCCGCTATTTGTGTACTAACGGACATTGTTGAATCTACAGCTTCGGAAACTTGTTGAATTGTTTGTTTAATATTGTCAACCATTTGGTTTATACTTGTAAACAAACTATCTACTATTGCACTTTTACCTTCCGGTTCCAAATAAACTGTTAAATCTCCTCGAGAAACTTTTTCCATAACATCGTGTAAGCGTTTTGTACTTTCATCCAAATATTTTTCCTTTTCTTTTGTTGGTGTTAAATCGGCAACAAACTCTACGGCACCAATTATTTTGCCTTCATTATCCCTAGTTGTTTTTCCCGTATAATAAATTGGCATATCTTTATTATTACCCGGATTAGCAATGGTTTCGGAGCTGACCAATCTATCTTCTTTCATAGCAATTGCACAAGCGCATTTTTCCGTTTGACAATCGTCGGTTTGCATTTGGTCGTAACATTTTAATCCCGTTAAACTTTCCTGGTCTTTCCCAATTAAATTGGCACCAATTTTATTTATATATGTAATATTAAAATCCGTATCCATTGCCAAAACAGGCGTAGGTAAATTATTTAACATTTCCGATTGCATTTGAATTCTTTTAATTATTGAATTAATGGACTTGGCAAATTCGGAGAATAGTTTATTATTTTTAATTTCCGCAATAAGATGCTCTTTATTATTTTTTTCATAAGCTAAATTTCTGATTTTACCGATTTTAATTGCACTTTGCATTACCGTATCCATAGGTTTAAAAATATTAGCGTTAATATTTATTAAGCTATATATTACAATACCAATAACAAACCCCAAAATAAGAATGTACCAAAATTTCAACGTACTTACTTTTTGCTTATTCTCCTCTTCAAACATTTTTACGGCTTTATTCATTTCTTTCAGCAAAGTAATATTGTTTTTAGCAATGTATTTTTTTGCTATATCTATTTTATTTTTATCGGTTGTATTAGTAAGAGTATAGATGGATTTATTAAAAGGTTCCCATAAATTTTTTACTTTTAATAGTTGAGTTTTAATTTTATTATCGTCAACAGGTGGTAAATTCAATTTAGCATCTCCGAAAATAAGCCCACTTAATGTTAACTGAAAAAGATCTGCTGTTTTTTTTAAGTTTGTAAAATTTTGTTCTTCTTCTATTTTACTAAAAGCTTCTTTAGACATTTTTTGAGTAAGCATTCTTTGCCTTCCGGCTAAATTAATTACTGCTCCGCTGCTTTTAAGTGAATTTAAAAAGAAAATTGTATAAAATAATCCTCCAACAATGAAAAACAATAATAATAGTATTGGTACAAAAACTTTTAATTTCATTTGTTTCATTATATGTTTTTTCCCCTTTTATTTACTCTTCGTTTATTTTTATAACTGATTTATACTAAATTAGGTTATTGTAAAATTTCCTCTTCGGGAATGTTATAATTTTTTTGTTCTACAGCATAATTATCTTTTTGTGCTAAAGAATCTTTATCAATTGTAAAATTTTCAATAGCTCCTTGCAACGTTTCCATTAGGTTTTCCAAATCGGTAGTTGCGCTGGCAATTTGCTGTAAACCGATTGCAGATTCTGAAGCGACATTGTTTATGATAGCAATATTTTGTTCAACTTGTTCTGCGGCAGAAGCTTGCTCTTTACTTGCATTTGCAACTTCATTAATATTTTCTACTACAACATTTGTAGATTCAATAAATTTTTTCATTACATCAACAACTTTTTGTGTAAGCTCTTTCCCTTGTTGAACTTCTTGATTACCATTGTTTATAGACTTAACGGCACTATTTACTTCCGTTTGAATATTTTTAATTACGGTGGAAATTTCTTCTGTTGCTTGTGTGGTTCTTTGAGAAAGTTTTCTAACTTCGTCGGCAACCACTGCAAAACCTCTACCATGTTCACCTGCTCTGGCGGCCTCAATTGCGGCATTTAAAGCTAATAGGTTTGTTTGGTCTGCAATTTCATTTATAACACCTATAATATCTCCAATGTGTTCGTTGTTTTTACCTAATTCGGTAATTTTATTAGCGGCTTCCTCAACAATTTCGGCAACTTTTTCCATACCTTCTACAGAAGCTTGAACAACTTTCCCGCCTTCTTCGGCTAAAGCTCCGGCTTCTTGAGCGGATTCGGCAGCTAATGCGGCATTTTGTGTTGTAGCAATAATTGTTTGTGTCATTTCTTCAATAGCACGTGTAATATCCGTTGTTTGCGTACTTTGTTCTTGAGCATTTGATGCCATTTCTTCGGCACTTGCGGATATATCCAAACTTACAGATGAGGTTTGTTTAATAGCTTGAATTAAAACATAAATTATTTCCTTAATATTATCTAAAGATTGATTAAAACCTATATATAGTTTTTTCATTAATTCATTTTCATTATCAACGGTAAGATGAGCGGTCAAATTACCATGTGCAAATTTATCCATCGAAATTAGTAATCTTTCGGCTTTATTTTCAATAACTTGTTTTTCATTTATTAATTGTTCACTATATTTTTTCAACATTTTATCGGCATTAGATAATGTTGTAACAAATGAACCTTTCAATCCTTTTGCTAATACAGGTCTGAAATATTTTTTATTGGTAATATATTCTATTGATGTTGATAACTCTTTTACCAATGCTTCAAATTGATCGGTTGTGTCGTTCAAATTCCAATAAATTTTTCCGAACTCATCTTTGTTTTTTATAAAAGTTATTCGTTTGGACAAATCACCGTTTGATAAATGATTTAGATGATTATTCAATATCTCAAGGGAATTAAGAAAATAGTTTATAATTTGATTGGATATAAGAATTAAAATTACCAATAATAATAAAGCCGATATATAAAAGATTATATCAATTCCAATTTTATCCGAAGTAATTTCATTTAATTCTTTTACCGAAAAATTTTTTTCTCCATTTAAAACTTTTGTATAATAACTCTTAGTTAATTCCGTTTGCCGATTTGCATCGTTAAGTTTTAACGCAACGGCAATTCCGAAAAAAACCATAAACAAACCCATAACGGCGGCACGAAAATATATACCTTTTTTTACGGATGTATAATTATAAAGCGAAAATAAATTCTTCATAAGTCATACCTTTTTCATTTAATAATTTATTTAATAGCTTTTCCGAAGCTTGCATACCTTCCTTTTTGCCATATTTTTTTTCTTCTTCAAGCAGTGTTTTATATAAAGATTTAACTTTACTAAGTTTATGTTCGTCCGGTTTTCTTCTTACGGAATAATAGCCTTGTAGGGTTCCCTTATTGTCATAAACGGGTGTTATATTTGCATCAACCCAATAATAGGAACCGTCTTTTGCCAAATTTTTTACATAAGCATTTATTTCCCTTCCTTCTTTTACCGTATCCCAAAGTAATTTAAAAACCACTCTCGGCATATCCGGATGTCTAACAATATTATGTTGTTGCCCCAATAATTCATGTTCATCATATTTAGCAAATTCCATAAATATTTGATTGCAATAAGTAATAACGCCGGTTGGATCTGTTTTTGAAACAATAAAATCATTTTCCCTCATTACATTTTCAACATTTGTGGGTTGAATTTTCGGTCTCATTTTAACTCCTCATTCATTCTATTGGAATATAGGACTATATATTTTTTGTGATATACAACATAATTATCGCAAAAAAATTTGCACGGTTTAGTGTTTTTAAAAAGATATTTTTTTGAAATCTCGAAACTTTAAATTATTTTGTAACATACAAATTACACATAAAGGTCTGTTTTGAAACATATCTTAAAACATCAAAAAAATAATTTTTTCATAAAATCTTTTCTATCATTTGGAGGTAATTAATGGGCTGGTTATCTGATCGATTAAGTTCTTCAATAGGAAAGAAAATTATTATGGCTTTAACAGGTTTACTGTTATTACTGTTTTTAATTATCCACCTATTGAATAATCTACTTTTATATGTAGGGCCGGAATCGTTTAACGAAAATGTTGAACGTTTGGAAGCAATTAAACCATTTGTTCGGATAATTGAAATTCTTTTAGCAATATTATTCGGTTTCCATATTTTTAACGCAATAAAATTATGGTACGAAAATAAGAAAGCTAATCCGAATAAATATGCAATCAATGTAAGTTCGGAAAACACTACGGTTTTTTCGAGAAGCATGGTAATAACCGGCGTAACAATAGGAATATTTTTACTTATTCATTTGGCAACTTTTTGGAGAACATTTAATTTTGAAGTGGAATCTACCAATGGTGCACATCAATTTTATGAAGTTATCCAAAATGCATTTGCAAATCCTTTTATATCGTTATTTTATTTTATAGTAATGGTAGTATTAGGATTTCACTTAAAACATGCATTTCAAAGTGCATTTCAAACAATGGGTTGGAGGCATCCGAAATACACCCCGATTGTTGAAAAAATAGGTACTGCAATAGCTATTATAATTGCAATTGGTTTTGCGTCAATTCCCATTTTCTTTTATATATCTTCATTGGGAGGTAAATAATGGTAAAATTAAATTCAAATATTCCGGAAGGACCACTTGCGGAAAAATGGACAAATCATAAGTTTAAAATGAAACTTGTTAACCCGGCAAACAAAAGGAAATTTGATGTAATTGTTGTTGGTACGGGTTTAGCAGGTGCCGGAGCAGCTGCTACCTTGGGTGAATTAGGTTATAAAGTAAAATCGTTTACTTATCACGATTCCAGCAGAAGAGCACATTCAATAGCCGCTCAAGGCGGAATTAATGCGGCCAAAGATTATCAAAACGACGGAGATTCGGTTTACCGTTTGTTTTACGATACGATTAAAGGAGGAGATTTCAGATCTCGTGAAGCCAATACTTACAGATTGGCTGAAGTTAGTAATAACATTATAGATCAATGTGTTGCACAAGGAGTTCCTTTTGCACGTGAATACGGCGGTACTTTGGCTAACCGTTCTTTTGGTGGGGCTCAAGTTTCCAGAACTTTTTATGCCCGCGGCGAAACCGGTCAACAATTATTACTTGGAGCTTACAGTTCGTTAAACAGACAAATAAAATTAGGCAATGTTGAAATCTATCCGAGACGAGAAATGCTGGATTTGGTTATTGTTGACGGAAGAGCAAAGGGAATAATTGTTAGAAATTTATTAACGGGAAAAATTGAAAGATATTCCGCCCAAGCAATTGTTTTGGCTACCGGCGGATATTCTAACGTATTTTTTCTTTCAACAAATGCCATGAACTCAAATGCTACTGCAGCTTGGCGGGCACATAAAAGAGGTGCTACTTTTGCAAATCCTTGTTACACTCAAATTCACCCCACATGCATACCTGTTCATGGAGAAGGACAATCCAAACTTGTTTTGATGAGTGAAAGTTTAAGAAACGACGGTAGAATTTGGGTACCGGATAAAGTTGGAGACAATAGACCTCCGGCCGAAATTCCCGAAAACGAAAGAGATTATTATTTGGAAAGAAGATATCCTTCTTTCGGTAATTTGGCTCCGAGAGATATTTCTTCGCGAAGCGCCAAATATGCTTGCGACGACGGAAAAGGAATAAATGGCGGTAGAGCAGTTTATCTTGATTTTGCCGATGCAATTAAAAGATTGGGAGAACAAACAATTAAAGAACGTTATGGAAATCTTTTTGAAATGTATGAAAATATAACCGGCGAAAATCCGTATAAAGTTCCTATGAAAATCTACCCGGCACCACATTATACAATGGGAGGATTGTGGGTAGATTATAATCTTATGAGCAATGTTCCCGGTCTATTTGTTGCCGGTGAAGCTAATTTTTCCGATCATGGCGCAAACAGATTGGGTGCAAGTGCTTTAATGCAGGGTTTGGCTGACGGTTATTTTATTATTCCTTATTCAATCGGAAATTACTTTGGTAGTGAAAAACCGGATAAAGTTGATACCGATAGAAGCGAGTTTAAAGAAGCGGAAAACAATGTTAATAATATCATTAATAAATTGCTTTCTATTAACGGAAAACAAACCGTTGACGAAATTCATAAAAAACTTGGTGAACTTTTAATTGATAAAGTGGGAATGTCCAGAAGCGAACAAGGACTGAAACAAGTTATCAAAGATATTAAAGCATTAAGAGAAGAATTTTGGACTGATGTAAAAGTAACCGGAAAAGCCGATGAACTGAATCAAAATTTGGAAAGAGCAGGTAGGGTTGCTGATTTTCTGGAACTCGGTGAACTTATGGCGGTTGATGCATTAAACAGAGACGAATCCTGCGGTGCTCATTTTAGAGAAGAACATCAAACCGAAGATGGAGAAGCAGTTAGAAATGATGAAGATTTTGCTTATGTTGCCGCTTGGGAATATATTAAACCGGGCGAATGGGAATTGAATAAAGAAAACCTTGAATTTGAATTTGTAAAATTTGCTACAAGGAGTTATAAATAATGAGCGAAAAAATAAATTTAACATTAAATATTTGGCGACAAAAATCCGCCGATTCGAAGGGAAATTTTGAACAATTTAAAGTATCCGTATCGCCGCATGCTTCAATATTGGAAATGCTTGATGAATTAAACAACAATTTGGAACGTGAAGGTAAAATCCCCATTGCTTTCGAAAGCGATTGCAGAGAAGGAATTTGCGGAACTTGCGGTTTGGTTGTTAACGGACATCCTCATGGTAAAATTCCTAAACAAGCTACCTGTCAACTTCACATGCGAAATTTTAAAGATGGTGAAACTCTGTACATAGAACCTTTTAGAGCAACGCCTTTTAAAATAATCAAAGATTTAATTGTTGATAGAAGCGGCTTCGACAGTATCCAACAAGCCGGCGGTTATATTTCATTTAATACCGGAAGTGCACCGGATGCTAACAATATTCCCATATCCAAACAAATTGCAAATTTAGCTCTTGATGCAGCCGAATGTATTGGTTGCGGTGCTTGTGTTGCCGCTTGTAAAAACTCTTCGGCTATGTTGTTTGTCGGTGCCAAAGTATCGCAATTTGCATTGTTGCCGCAAGGTCAACCCGAAAGATACAGCAGAGTGGAAAAAATGGTTATTGCAATGGACGAAGCCGGTTTTGGTAGTTGCACAAATACTTATGCTTGTGAAGCCGAATGCCCCAAAGGAATTTCAGTTTCCAACATTGCAAGAATGAACAGGGATTATTTAAAATCAACTTTTGTTTCCGAATAGTAATCTTAGTATTTAATAAAAGGGAATACGATAAAATGTATTCCCTTTTACATAAAAATTATATCAATAATTTTTCATAATACTTTGAAGTTCCGGTATCAATTATTTCCAGAATTATTTTTTTTATTGCTTCTCCTATTCCGTTTATTCTTTTCAGCTCCGTTCTTATTGCCGAAACGGATGTATTTAATTGCGAAATTTTATAAGCGGCATATCCGAAATTGGATTTATAATTTTTTAATTTTAGCAAATAATCTATATGCTCCAGTATAACTATTACCAAATCGTTTTCATTTAAAATTGTATTGTAAAGATAAGGCGGAATCCGTTTTGGTATTTTGTATTTTTTTGCAACCAAATCGAAAGTAAAATTTATTGTGTTGTAATATTCTTTTGTTGCATTTCCCCAATTATCATCTTTGTAAATG
>Ga0256841_1003466_pt1 | contig 11799 bp, 13 predicted proteins | sample 356308metaG_FD_185971 | JGI IMG/M metagenome (GOLD analysis project Ga0256841, IMG submission 185971) | Hydrothermal vent microbial communities from Mid Atlantic Ridge, Atlantic Ocean - 356-308 | ecosystem: Environmental > Aquatic > Marine > Hydrothermal vents | place: Atlantic Ocean: Mid...
ACATTATGTGCAAAATAAACAAAAATGTGCGCCATTAAGTTCCTGTCTGACAAAATCTCCATCTTTTTGAAAATATGGATAATCTGGTCTATTTTATCCGGCAGGGAAGTGCGATACTTTTGGATGTAGAGTGCAGAACGGACAAAAACATTGGTGATATTTTCTATCATTTTATCATCCATTCTGGCGACATCCAGAAATAGAATTTCAAATTGAGGAATGTATTTCCTCAGTTCATCCGGAAGTTGATCAATGAGCTCTGAAATAGAGCGAACTTTCCATTTTTTCCTTCCTTGGTAGAGGAGAACGGGGATAATGGGCTCCAAGGGTTTGTCTTGCTTTATAAAAGTGGCATATCCTTCCGCCAGGTAGCGTAAAAGTTGGATATACACCATGGAGTACGGCTTGTCTTTGTGCTCTATGATCAGGGTGACATGAAGGTGTTGGTTAGAAGAGGTTTTTCTTCGAAATCGCAATATTACATCGGAGAAGAACTCTCTGAGTTCTTTGTTGACAAAAGAGGTTTTCGGGAAAGAGATGGATTCCACATCTATTATAGAGCGTATGTGCTTTGGGAGCATTTCCTTACAAAAATCCATGGCAAAAGCCTTGTTGGACATCATCGCCTTAAAGAAACGGTCATGTGGAGTAAGTGGATGTTTAGACATAACTAGAGGTGTTAATACCAGACCGATACCAAATGCTGATTATAAAAAATTTAGTTTTCACTTCTTCATCTTCAAATAATCTTAGCACAGCTTAGGCTATGCTAAGATTTTTTTAGATGGAACAGGCAAAAATTAATTCTTATTATAATTGCCATTTTGATAAAGGTTTCGTATAAGTGTGTACTTTCGTGCAAAGATAGGAAAAAATAAAGGATGTAACCGAGTAAAAGAGTATCCCATTAGGGATATATAATATAATTGAACCGCCGATTATGTCCTTCATATACCCCAGAGAATTCAATTTTCTTTTTGAGGTCTTTGAGGGAGAGGGTCAGATCTTTTGTATTTTGAATAGGATGTCCATTTACATGAGTAATGATAAAACCCGGAACCATATTGGTCTGTTGATCCATTGGACTTCCCATGAAGATCGTCAATACTTTGACCCCTTTTTGACTGATTTTATGACGTTCCTCAGAGTACAGATCACGTACCTGGATGCCTAAGCTTCTCAATAGTTTATCTTGCCCGAAAGAGACAAGTTCTGTATTGTTTTTTGTATTTTTAAGTATCACTTTGGTCTCCTTTATTTGGTCCTCGCGGCGATATTGGACAGAAAGTGTATCTCCTGGATGTTTTTGTCCTACGAGTTCTTGCATACGAGGAACATCATTGACGGATTGTCCATTGATATTGAGCAACACATCTCCCGGTTTTAACCCCGCATCATCTGCTCCACTCCCTATCATAACATGTGTGATGAAGATTCCATTGAGGTTCGGCAAGTTATAATTATTTTTCATCTCTTCTGAGATGCGACTGATAGATACCCCTAGCAGACCCCTTTGAACATTGCCATATGCTTTGAGGTCATTGAGGATTTTAGCAGCGAGATTGGAGGGGATGGCAAAGGAGTAACCTTCATATTGGCCACTGTGTGAAAGGATGGCACTATTGATACCCACTAATTGACCTGCGGTATTGACCAATGCGCCGCCCGAATTGCCCGGATTGACAACGGCATCTGTTTGGATAAAGGACTCGATCCGCAAAGGATGTTCTCTTAAGATATCAATATTTCGTCCCTTAGCGCTTACTATTCCGGCGGTGACAGTTGATTGTAAGCTGAATGGGTTGCCCACAGCTAAAACCCATTCCCCTATTCGCAAGGAATCAGAGTTTCCAAATTCAATAGAGGGTAGCGAGTCTGCTTGAATTTTAAGCAAAGCCAGATCTGTGGAGGGATCTGTTCCTATCAATTGGGCTTCGTATTTTGTTCGATCATTGAGTTGAACGGTGTAGGTAAGCGCATTCTTAACCACATGATTATTAGTGGCGATATATCCATCGGGAGAAATAATGACACCTGATCCCGTCGCCGTTCCATACCTATTTTTCATCCAGGGGTAAGTTTGAAGTTGGTGTTTTGTCTCGATATAAACGACGGCAGAAGTGCTTTTTTTAGCGGCTTCGGCAAATGAGGTAGGAGCGTAACTCTTCAGCGTCCGAGTCTTCCAAGGACGAGGTGCAGAAGGAACGAGCACCGTATTTGCGGGATGTTCTATAGGAATAGGAGAAGGGTGAGGTATGAAATAGCGATCATATGCCCATACGACTACGATAGCACTGAGTAAAGAAGTAAGGAAAAAGAATATGTATTTCATCACCAATAAACAGTATTTTTAAGATGCAATGTTAACGATTTCTCAGGCTGTATTGTTGTCTGTAAGTAAGGCTGGTGATCTAGGGGTTAATGGTTGCGTTCTATCGCTTCCTGTGCTTTCTTGGAATACTTGATTGGGACCAATATTTAGAGTTCCTCCTTACATGACTATAGGGTGTAAGAGTCAAATTACCTATATTTAGGTATTGCCCAATGTAGCTTTTATGGATAATTTTGCATTAAAATATAGTATGTTCTAATATAAAATATTATGTATATATATTTAATCAAAATAAAATGCTAAAAAATATTAATATTCCTTTTAATATTATCAAGCATACAGCATGAAATCTATTTGTTATCGAAATACGTTTTTATTCGTTTTTGTTCTTTTGTTTTCTGCACTTGATGGGAAAGCTCAGGATCGACAGTTTGCTACCACTTACCAGTCCAACGTACTTGGCAAAGGGCAACGCGATTTGGAAATATGGACGACCTACAAGAACTCAGGGGACGGGAAGCTCGCATTATTGAATCGTTTAGAGTTTGAATTTGGGCTTGGTAAAAGATTGCAAGCTTCTCTTTACCTCAATCAGAGTGCTATGCGCATAGTAGAGCATTCGACTCAAGTACCAAATCTAACTAATTCCTTCTCTGTTTCTACAGAGTTGAAATACAATGTATTGACTCTAGGCTCTTCTCCTGTAGGGATTGCATTGTATGCTGAGGGCAATGTTTCCGTAGAAGGGTATGGATGGGAGAGCAAGTTAATAATGGATTGGAGAAGTAGGCATCATCTTGTAGCAACCAATCTGGTTGTAGAAAGAGAATTGAAACTTCCCATAAGCCCAAATGCGGGAAATTCAAGTGAGACAAAGCTGGAAGGAGTAGTCGGTTATATGTATTTATTTTCACCTTCATTTGGTATAGGATTGGAAGGGACTACAGAAAGGGAGCTAAGTTTACATGATTCAAAGGGAGAATCAGCGAGTGAATTTGTGGTCGGACCCTCCCTGTATTTAGCCCGTGGAACTAGTTTTGTAATATTTCATACCTATAAATCCATAGGAAGAAGAGAAGGGGTAGGGGTATTCTCTTCAAGAGATATATTTGTTCGACTATTAATTGGGGTGCGTTTGTGATTTACTCGAAGATTTTTTTCTATTATTCCTTCTGCCGCCGCGTCCTTATGAATAAGGTGTACCAAGGGGTTTTTGTCGTATTTGTGTTAGGGCTTTTAGCCTGCAGTTATCGCTTGTATCCACTTCCGTCTCAACGTGATCTAAATCTGATGAAGGATTATTCTCCTATGCTGCCGGATTCTATTGAATTGTCGCAGGGTAGTCAATTATATGCTATGAAATGTGGCAAATGTCATTACCTCTATCGACCTCATCAATTTCGTGAAGAAGTTTGGCGAACTCAGGTTCAGGAGATGGCTGCAAGGAGTCATTTGGATTCCGCAGGTCGAATAGCGGTCCTCCAATATCTTCTCACTATAAAGAAGTGGGAAGAATGGAAGAAAAAAAATTGATTTATCCCATATCCTCCAAATCGACAATTCCGTTCATGACGGCATAAACCGTTAGACCTGCAATGGTTTTGATCCCTAATTTACTGATGATATTTTTTCTATGGGTGCTGATCGTATGATGGCTGAGATGTAGCAATTCCGCCATTTTTTTTGTTGTAACTCCTTGAACCATGTGTCGCAATATTTCTTTTTCTCTTTTCGAAAGGGTGATAGAGTGCTCTCGGTTCGGGTTTTCATACTGCTTGGGAAATAAATTATCTAAAGTCTGATAGAACATTTCTTCGGGAGCATCCAGCAATAGATTGTGGCTGTACCTCCCTTGTCTAGCATTTATTTGGAAGCGGTGCAATACAATAGTTTTTAATTGGGGCTGTGTGAATTTTATTTCTGTCCAATTCAGTCCTTGCTCTTCTGCAAGCCCTCCTTCAATGATAAGGAGTACAACCGCATGTCGCAATAGGAGATGTCTTAATTCAGCAGTAGTCTGAACTGAAAAAACAGATGCTTTTCTCTCAAAATGAGTAGCAATCAGAGATTCTATCCCTTTTCTTACGATAGGAGAGGGCGAAGCGACAATGATCCCGAGTTCTTCAGATATTTTTGGCATTAGATTGGGTTAATTTCTGCTTCTAGATGTTGTACTATTGGGATAAGTACCTCGTTTTCCAATCTTGTGTGACTGTACAAGTCTCTTTCCAATTCGAAGAGCTGATGGAGAATTTTTCTTCTGAGTGGACCTTTCTCAGTTTGTGGAATGTGGCGGATTAAAATATTTTTTACATCCATTAGCACACTTTCTATATCATCGTGATGGGCTCCGTAAACCCCGATGTGATAGGAGACACTTTGGTCCGGGAGCTGCTGTTTTTGATAGCAGGAATAGAGCTCTTGAATGTATTTGAAGACTGTCTCATTTTCATATTGAATGTGCTCTGAAACCTCGGCGATATAATGCTTAAATAAATGGCTTAAGGCACGTGCTTTATTGTCACCCAACTCCAAAATGAGCCGGTTGACATCATCATCTACTTGCGGTATCTTTATCTCTGTAAAATATCGGTGAGAACTGCTTAGATATCGAAGGAGTTGCGGTATGAAATCGTAGGATTTACCGGATTGAGGGACATATTCGGGAAATGTGGAAACATTGAGCACCAAGGTGAATAAGTTGGGTAGAACCTCGTGTCTTTCACAAACAACATCAATCGTGTCATTGCCCAGACCTAATGGAATTCCAAATCTTTCCAATATTTGTAGTGTCCCCGGATATTGGAGGATGACTTCTGCTAAAATATTATTTTCGTGGTATGCCATACGCGATTGGTTTGAGTGGTGAAGATAATACAAACCGCTTAAATAGGGCATTGTAAGTTTCAATTTTTCTATCTCAAAAATCATTGATTTGCGAGCATAAGATGCCTTCTTATACTGTATTAAAGAATGGAAGATACGATGGATTGGTAGTAAAATATAGAGAATAAAGGATATAAATATATGTAATAAATATAATTTGTGTAGATTTTTTATAATATATACTTGTTTGAATGAGTGATCCTCTGACCTTATTTGTAGATGATTTATTGATATTCAGAATTATATGTATTTTAGAGGCTAACTTCTAACCTAGTTAATTGAGATCTAATGGAGAGTATTCGGGAAATATTGAATTTGGATACTTTCGTAGTAGTCAAAAAAGCGAAGAGAGGGACAATAATTCAGAGAGCAGGAGTAAATACTTCCTTAGGTTACTATGTACGGAAAGGGCTACTCAGATCTTATACTATTGATGAAAAAGGTAAAGAGCATATATTTATGTTTGCTTCAGAAGGGTGGTTAATTGTTGATATTGAATCTCAGGAGTTTCATCATTCCACTGAGTTGTATATTGATTGTTTGGAAGATTCTGAAGTGGTTATTTTTGACCGAAAGGATATCAATGCCTCCAACTTGACTAAAATACAACTTGAGCGAATTAATGACTTGCTCTCAAGAAGGATCGCTGCTTTACAGAGGAGGGTTATTCTTTTGTTAAGTGCCACCGCAAAGGAAAGGTATATTGCGTTTTTGGAGACCTATCCTGATTTGCCTAATCGAGTACCTCAGCGTATGATTGCATCGTATTTAGGCATAACACCACAAGCCTTGAGTACGATTAGAGGAAAGATGGCAGGAAAAAATTAATTTTATCCTCATTTCTTAATCTACATGAATGTGTAAGTGCCTGGTTTTACCCACTTTTGCATCAAACAAAACTTATAAAAATGAATGGTAAACTCAATTTAGTCGTCAGGATCCTCTTAGGATTAATGTTAGTTATTTTAGGGCTTAACAAGTTCTTACAATTTATGCCTATGCCTCCCATGCCGGATGCAGCAGGTGAATTTATGGGTGCTTTGGTTAAAAGTGGGTATCTTATGGTGGTAGTTGCACTAGTTGAAATCGGAACTGGGCTTTTGCTCCTTGTCAACAAGTATCAAGCTCTGGCACTCGTACTTGTTTTTCCGGTATTGCTCAATGCCTTTTTATTTCATATATTTTTGAATCCTTCAGGGATCATGTTTGCTGCGCTTGCCATTGTAATGAATGTTTATTTAATGCTTTCAAACAAGGCAGCATACGAGGGAATGTTGCAGCCATAACGGATAGATCTGGTTACTTCCGGCAAGTCATTATTTTAGTTTATTTTGAAGGCTTATTCTCCACTTTCCTTGAAATTAGGGTAGAGGTTTCGTGGGGGTATTGGGCTAAAGGGGATTGCACGGCCTGGAAGGTGTTTGGATGACTATCATACTTTTCTGTGTAGTAGAGATTTCACTGTGAAAGGAAGATTTTAAGCGATCTGAATCCTGCTCTCACCGAGATTATTGGAAACTTATAAGTGTCGTAGTGTCAGTTGTTATTGTGATTGTCAATGAGCGGATAGTGCCGCTAGACCCATTCCCAAGATGAGTAGGGATATCTTCTTGATTCCGCCGCTATGATGCTCTTTATCTATTTCATACAAAATCGTAGTGGCAATGTGCAACATAAACCCAACGACTACTGAAATAGTGATAATTTGAAAGTCTTGATCTAGCGGAAGAAAGTGAGGGAGGGCAGCACCCAAAGGGGTAGCAAAAGCAAAGATTAATAACGGCCCATAAAATCGGATTCCTCGTAGGGACATCCCTTTCATTAAGACGCCTAAAGTGAAAGCGGCAGGAAATTTATGAATGACGATCCCCCAATACAGGGCATTGATCGAGGTGTGATCTTGTGTATGTGTCTCGAGATCGTGATAAAATTCGAGAGGTAGGCCTTCAAGAAAAGCATGGAGTGTCAAGCCGAGTACCAAAGGCCAAAATTTGTGCTTCATCCCGTGGTGCTGATGCCCGTGTTCAACTCCTTCTGTTAATGTTTCAATAAGGATCTGTATTAAGAATCCCAATAGAATACACACCCCAATATATGGATGTTGGGTGCGTCCGATCAAGGGAATAAGGTGGACGGCTACTATGCCAAAAAGGAATGCCGCGCTGAATGTAAGAAAATCATTTATGGATTCCTTCTTAATTAGAGTTGTAGATTTGGCTATGATTCCGCCTGCCAATACGACTCCAATTAGAGTGAGATAATACATGGGATTCATCGTGGTCTCTATCTATTGGATTCTGATTTTAGAATAAAATACGTAGCTTGGTGCGAAGATACATCCAATAAATGAGACGACCAATTCCCAAGCCTAGTAAGGCGCCAAAAAGAATATCAGAGGGATAGTGCACCCCGACAAATACTTGTGCCAGGGCGACCAGTGTAGCCCAGACGACTAAAGGTAGAAAAACGCTACGATTGTGGGTTTTTCTTATAAAGGAAAAGAATCCGACCAAGGCAAAGTGATCTGTAGCATGGGCGGAAGGGAAGCTCCACCCACTTCCACATTGCACCCTTAGCAGTAGTCCATCGATCGGTACCTGACATGGCCGCATTCGCTCTATCCAGGGCTTTAGGACATGGCTGGAAATTTGATCCGCCAACGTTACTGCAATAATAACCCATAATAGTAACCAGATTCCCTTAAGTCGGTATTTGTACGTGATCCATACTGCAAATATTAAATAGAGTGGTATCCATGTTGTCTTCGTCCTCCAATAAATGAATAGTGTTTCTGCCCATACGGCAGGGTGCCACCCATTTATCAGATGAAAGAGATAGGGATCTATGGATTGTAAGGACTCCAACATGCTGTTTAATGTGTTGCGGTCAAGATGAGTCGAGGAGACAAAGCCTCCTGATAAGGTTGAAGCTGGTAATCTCCAAAACTTTCCAGTAGTTCCAGTCCCGCTAGTTGAAACATTTTGCCTAATTCCTCCTTCGTGTAAGCGCGAACCCTTTCGATGAAGAAGTAGTCTTGTCCCTTCGATTTGAATCGGATCTCCTTGTAAATAAATCCTCGCTCTATCTTCCTCTGGATATGAAAGTCAATGCCCGCTTTGTGGACAGTCTCTGCTTTTACCAATCCCGCTTCGACATAGGGGGCACTGAGAAAATCCATAACAAAAATACCTTTAGGGTTTAACGCATGTTGGATGTGCCGGAGTACATTTTGATGTTCTGCCTCTTTTTCAAAATATCCGAAACTGGTAAATAGATTCAGAATATAATCAAATGTGCCAAAAGTAAAAGGCTGACGCATATCGTGAATGAAATATTGGTCTCCGCCACAGGACATTTCTTTGGCTTGGGTAATGCTCGCCGGAGAGAGGTCTACTCCGGTTACCCGCATGCCCATTTGCGCCATCTGTCTACTGTGTCGACCACTGCCGCAAGCTAGATCTAGAACGGCACTTCCCTTTGGTACTTGGAGATGGTCAAGCAGGTTTCTTATAAAACCTCTGGCCTCTTCTTCACTTCTGTGATCGTAGAGTAGATGATAGAACGGGGAGTCAAACCAAGTGGCGTACCATTGCATCGGATTGTATTTTGATTACCTTTTGATAACAGTTTTTTTGAGTGAATGTTGTTCATGGAAAGCTCTCCGCACCTTTTAGATGTCAGACAATGAAAAAAAAGGTATATTTTGTTATTAATTCTTTCAAATATATAAATATTTAATATATTTGCTTTGAAATTAGTAATTATTGTAAAACGTAAACCAAAATTTGCTGTTATGTGGAAAGAATTTAAAGAATTTATTACCGGAGGTAATGTGATTGAATTTGCTGTTGCAGTCATTATGGCGGGAGCTATTGGACTGGTTGTGACAGGGTTTGTAAACTATGTCGTCATGCCATTTGTTGGCCATTTTACAGGTGGAATGGACTTCAAGGATATGAAGTATGTCCTGGATGAAGCCGTTGGCAAGGCTGGAGAGGCCGGATATGTCGCTGAGAATGCTATTATGTATGGATCCTGGATCAACACCATTATCAACTTGCTTATTGTAGGGTTTGTAATGTTCCTGATCGTCAAAGCTTATAATAAGGTAAAGACGCCACCACCTGCCCCTGCTCCGGCCGGACCTTCTACTGAAGATCTTCTGACTGAGATTAGGGACTTATTGAGTAAGAAATAATCACTCATAAAATCACTTAGTTTTTAATATTGGGAGAGGACATGGATATCTGTGTCCTCTCTCCTTTTATCGAGGAAAGTGCTTCAGAGCTTCTCGCCGACTCAAAGGAGTCAATTCCTGACGCTCTACAAAATCCAAGACCCATTTAGGATGTGTTCGGGCATATTGGCGCAGTGCCCATCCTATAGCTTTGTCGATAAAAAATTCTCCGGTACCTAAAGAATGGGTGATCGTCTCCTCTAGAAGATGGGGCATTGTTCGGTCTTTATAATGGAGTTGGAAAAGAATCGATGTGCGCCTTAACCAAAGATTTCCAGAGTCCATACATTGCTGGATAAATGTCATGCCATTTTCCGGAAATGATATGCAATATCTCCCTATAAGATGGGCAGCGATATAATCTACTGTATCCCACCAAGATTTATGTGTGATCATAAAATTTAAAAGATGAATATCTTTCTGATTGAATTGATCTTGATATTTATGGACTAATTCCATTCCGAAATATTGGAATTCTCGCTGAGGGTATGTCCAAAGCACGTTGACTATTTCCTCCAAATATTCTTTGGGGGGAAGTTTTTCTTTTCTTAGAAAAGGACGTTGGATCACTCGTCGTTGAGGAGCTTTAATCCCCCAAAAAGCAAAACGGTTTTTCATATAGGCCGTTTGTCCTATACCGATATCTCGATGGCTGTGTTTCTCAAATTGAATCGCAAGAGACTTTATATATTCTTCTACAAGAAACACTACTTCTTCCCTTGTAACGACTCGAAATCTCCAAATACCAAGTAGGCCTCGACAAAATGTTTTGGAAGTTCTCTGTAGGCATTTTGAATCCGTGCTTTATCCCCGGAAGTAATACTTGAATCTATTTCTACAAATGCTTTTTCTGCTTGTTCAAACACCTGTTGTAAGTATTGTCGTTTTTTTTGTGGTATTTGATACAAAGTATTGTCAAGTTTTGCAGCCTTGATTTGTTCAAAATTTTGCTTGATTAACTTAAGCATATTTTGTGTAGACTGTAGCACCGTTTGAAAGGCATCTTCCGGTATGTTCCCATTAAGTGAACTTGCCATAGATTGAGCCATCGAGTGCAAGGATTTTAAAGCATCGGGATAGTAGAGGCCCAAAGAATTGCGATTGCGCATTTTGATTAATGATTCGGACAAGGGATCCAAGTCTTGTATATTTGCTTGCTTGAGGTGATTGGATTTGACATGTTCATCCGCATATTTAATGTGGGCTTTGATATTGTCGATATCTCTATTCCAGTATTGATCCGAAGGATTTTTATTTTCATATTTTTGTATGAAATGGTTGATTTGCGGTTTTAGCTTCGACAGGGCTTCAAGACTGCTGAATTGCTTGTTGATGCTCGTTAGATAAAGCGCAGGGATCAATGCTTTATCTATAGCAGCCATATTTTTGAGAAGCTCTTTTTTGTCTAAAGGTCGGTCTGTTGATTTTTCCTTACAACTGGAGAAACTTAAGGTGGAAATTAGAATGGTAATGAAAAATATGAAATGGCGCATAAACAGTTTTACTTTTGTTGGGCAATAGCTACGAAAGCAGCGGTTTTTGTTGAGCTTTGACGTAGCAAATGGAGTTTGTCATTTCCCTTATCTGTCCGATAAAATCTCGATTTTGAAAGAGAAAACTCTATGCTTTGTTCGTCTCTGACTCCTAATACTCAATCATATGAAACCCATTTTAATGGCATTGGTTCTTTACAGCTGGAATTTGTTTCAAGGAAGAATTAGTTCGAAGTATCGAGCCTTTTGTCCGATCGCCGATAGGATATTGGTATTAACTGTTGATGAATGAGTTGGCTTAAGTTTTTTCTATTATATTTTGCAGGCTATGGATGTTCGATATTTTCAATATTTCCGTATAGAATTAGTAAGTGATTCAGAGTAGGGGCTTACTATGATTGACAGTTAGTCGAAGATATTGTTTTATTTGTAGATTTGATTCCTTGAATGGGATTTATCCCCTTTACATTTGTATCTTAAAGTTGAAGTTGGACAAATGGTCAAATTTTAGGGGGCGAAATTCATCTTGCTTTATTATCAATTTATTAGAAAATTTTAAAGATATGAAACGAACATGAATTTTATTAAACATAAATTTCACATAGAAGTATGTTTAAAAAAATTTGTGTGAGAGCGAAGCGGTTCCATAGCTGCAGAAATTTTATAATACATTTATTTTCAATTTATTAGAAAATTTTAAAGATATGAAACGAACATGAATTTTATTAAACATAAATTTCACATAGAAGTATGTTTAAAAAAATTTGTGTGAGAGCGAAGCGGTTCCATAGCTGCAGAAATTTTATAATACATTTATTTTCAATTTATTAGAAAATTTTAAAGATATGAAA
>Ga0256841_1003467_pt1 | contig 11796 bp, 6 predicted proteins | sample 356308metaG_FD_185971 | JGI IMG/M metagenome (GOLD analysis project Ga0256841, IMG submission 185971) | Hydrothermal vent microbial communities from Mid Atlantic Ridge, Atlantic Ocean - 356-308 | ecosystem: Environmental > Aquatic > Marine > Hydrothermal vents | place: Atlantic Ocean: Mid...
TGGATGGCTCCGGAAACGTCATCGCCCGTTTCGTCTATGCCCACAAGGCCAACGTGCCGGCCTATATGATCAAGATCGAACCGGCCAGCGGTACCGAAAGGACCTACCGCATCCTTTCCAACTACCTCGGCAGCCCACGGCTGGTGGTGGACGTGGAAACGGGCGAAATCGTCCAGCGGATGGACTATGATGAATGTGGAAAAGTCGTTCTCGATACCAACCCGGGGTTTCAGCCGTTCGGGTTTGCCGGAGGCCTCTACGACTCGCACACTGGTTTGGTCAGATTTGGCGCCAGGGACTATGACCCAGAGACGGCGAGGTGGACGAGCAAGGATCCGATCTTGTTAGGGGGTGGGGATTCTAATCTTTATGGGTATGTTCTAAATAATCCCATTAACTTCATTGATCCCACAGGTTTGTGTAAAGACTACTGGGATCGATATATGGATCACTTGAACGAGTATCTGATCAATGTGGGGCCGTATGCCGCCGCATTGGCAGGTGGTTTGTGGCCGAAGTCGCTTGCGCCTGCCACTGGTGGTCGTCCTCCTGCTCTTGGTTCGACCAATCCACTTACGAGCGTACCCCGAGCAGTGGGTGTTCCTGGTGCAGGATCAGCAGTTGTTAGAACTGGTGCTGCGGGTATCGGTTTGGCAACAATCGCAATAGGTTTCTACAACGTTGGCGTATTTGGAAGCGGATTAGTTTACGCCGCTTTCCCAGGCTCGAATGGACTTCCGTCTGGTTCTTCTGAATGCCTTTGCGGGGTGCAGTAATGCAAGTATCAGGCTGGTTTGCAGGCGCAATCATTGTTGTGGCTATCGGTGTTGTCATGGCTGCACGCTGGATGAGTAAACGTAGTATCTTGAGCGGTCGCGAACCAATCAGTCTTGCAGAAATGTACCAACGAGACGCGGCCAGAATTGGTGTGAGTTATGAGGTCTTCGAGAAAGTATTAGATGTGATAGGTCGAGCTTATCGTATAGATCCAAGGATGCTTCGGCCTTCCGATAAGCTGAAAGCGCTTTACGATATTGACAGTTGGGATCTCGGTGGAGGAACGGAGGCGCTAAATGAGCAAGTTGCGAAAAACTTTGGTATTACGCACTTTAAAGCCGAACCCAAGACCATCATCGAACTTGTTTCTGAAATAGAGAAGCGGACTGGGGCAGGATGATATAAGAATCTATTTGCAGCAAACACCCCACCCAAGAACCGCCCTCGCGGGGCTTGCCGGTTAAACAACATCCCAAGCAAGCGTAGCCCGGATGAAACGCAGTGAAATCCGGGAATACCTATCCTCGGGTGCACAAGATTATTTCATGAGGATGTTCGGGGTCGAGGATGTTCATGGTCAGAGTAAAAACCAGCCCTATCATGGTTGGCGCTCTTGCCGGCCGCCTGGTCGAAGTGAAGCAGGACGGTGTCACCACAGCCACCTACCGGTACGACGCCAACGGCAACCGCACCCATGTCAATCCACCTGTTGCACTAGCGAGTTGAATTCACATATCGCTTTAGTGGCGAATGGGGGGCTTACGCGCGGTATCTGTTGGCTTGATGTCGGGTGAGTTATTGCCGGGTTAGTTCCCGGAAAGGTGATCGAGATCTAGCTGGTCGCTTTCGATGTAATCGCGCGCGGTGATATCGTCCAGAGACACAATCGCGCCGTTTATGGAATGAAACCGCCCATCGTTTCGGACACGCGCCAGCCAGCTCGCAAGATAGGTATCCCAGGTCTGGTCCTCGAACCGGGGTTCGTCTTCGTGCCGAATAAACCAGAAAGTCAGTTGGACGTGCTCGGCATCCCACGAAGGGGCCGCACGTACACGGATCTCCCGAAGGGCACGGAGTGCGCGCCCCTCGTCGCTATTCTTGTTATGCTTTGATATGAGCCGACTCTGCAAGTCCTTCACGAAGACAACGAAGTCGTCCGGAAAAGCAAACCTGGCCCGTTTGCGCGCCAAAGCCAGGGACAGACGCCGAACTTCGTCATCATCACGACAGCCGGTCACCCGATCCCATCCTGCCACAACGGCTTTCTCGACGGTCATTAACCTGTCAAGGTCACCGACAAGCCCGGTGTTATCTGCTATTCCAGGAATATAGGCATAGTTGGGTCGTCGTCCCTTGCGTATCTCGTCAAGCTTGTCGTTATCGACCTCAACGAGTGGACACACTTCGACAAACGGGCGATCACGGCAGCTTCTGACGATATCGCACGTCTGGGTCAACAGCATAAGCCCACGGACTTCGGCTTCGCCTGCATCTGCACCCTCGGCTGCTGCAACCCGGGCCTCCTCAGTGATTGGCGCGCCTACGTCAAGGCGGAACAGGAGCCAATGCTCACCAAGGACGCAGTCGCCCTGGCGCCAGTCCTGAAGCGCTTTATCGATCTTGTCCAACGTAGCCGCATCAAGTACCACTCCGCTTGTTCCTTACAGTTCTAGCAGCTCTGCCTTTTCCTATGTCGCGATGAATTTGATCGTTTAGGGCATCCACCATCTCTTCAGGTGATGGCGGACGACGCGCAGCCCTTGCCGCGGGGTCAAGGGCTGTTCGGGCAGCCAAACGTTTGGCGCCTTTTCCAAGAAGCTTTCGTGCTTCCACAAAGCGTTCTGAAGCCAATAGCTCGAAAGGCGTCAAACCTTCAGTGGCGTGAAAGAGTGCAGCACGCGTGCTCCTCGCGTCACCGCGATATCCTTCCCGGATAATATCGAGCACCTGCATAAGTCGCGCTTCATTGGCGGCGCTTAGCGGCTTTCCGCTTGCCCAAAAGTGTGCACTACGACGGGATACCCCGAGCAAGTCGCCCAACTGTTTCCATGTCAGTCCAGAAAGTCGACGGATTTCAGCAACGGCATGTCCCGTGTCCGCACTGGTCAGCGAGTTATCCCAATGCTTATACAGTTGCCCGCCGGGGCTGCTCGCAGTTGATTCCGATTGGCGTACATAAGGCGCTTCCCAGAGCTGCGTCGGCTCGGCGGAGGAGGTGCCTGAAAAGCCAAGCCCACCACTTACGACGATGACGCAAAATCCTGGAACCGGATCGTTTGCGATTCTTTGCAAGAGCCCCACCGGATTGTCTCCGGTTGTAACTGAAGACTCGCGAGTCGATACCGAAGTGCTCATGGCGACCCACCATATCTCTCAAGGAATTCTTCCGTAACAACCCATCGAAAGAATCCGTAAACGTTTACGGCAAGATTCCTTGCCCGAACCATTATGTCATCAATATCGAAGGGACGTGTATCCGCCAAAAAAGCATCCACATCCAATAACCAGCTTGGCTCATCTATCGGTTCCACTGCCGCAGGATCAACGGTGCCCCGTGCCGGAACAAGCCCCCACCTGGCGATCAGTTGACCGGCTTCCGCTGGTAGGGAGAATATGTTCTCGGAAAGCGCCTGAAGTGTGTGTGCAGCTAATGGCGTTGCCATCACTCCGGCCACTTCAGGCCTGATCAAGGTGGGGAGGTCATGCAGGTTTTCCTCCCCGGTTACTCTGTCTATATACCGGACCCCCAGTCTGTCAATGATCTGCGGATCTATGTGATCGCGAAGAGCCGCCAGAACCCGTTCCAGTCGTTCCAGAAAATCGTCTCTGCTGGTGTACCCGGTTGTCTCAAGAGCCAGGAAGTCCGGAGCAACGGAAACACGCCAGACCCCTTTTGAATTCTGGAATCGCCATACGTTAGTGGTCCGTGTATCGACTACACCCTGAGGGCCGATCACGATACCTCGCCCCTGTTCCGTCCGGAGAACAGGGTACTCTCGCCGAATCGCCTCTTGGAAGGGGGCTATAAAGTTTTGCTTTTCTACCGATGCAATCAGTGGAAACCGCACCTGTGCAATAACCCGCACAAGAGGCGCGTTTTCCAAGGGTACTTCGATCGGGGGCTCGGCTGCCCACGGGATCTCGTTGGTGCTCATGGAGTTCCTTGTTTTGCAGGTCGTCCCGGCTCCACGGGAGACGACCGTCGACCGGAATGGTGTTCCGGCTGCCCTTAGCATAGCCCACCAAGAGCAACATGTGAAGTAAAGTGTGAAGCAGGGCAAGCTGTTGCCGGGCCGGATGGTAACAAGGCCTCATCCAGGGGTCCGCCCGAAGGGAGTGTTCCTGACGCATCGGCTCGGCGTTGTACCCGGTGGGCACAAGCGGCCCCTGGCACGGGCGCGCCATTCCCGGCGGGCCGCGCATTGATCCGATGACTCAGGGACGCTCTTGATTACGCAATCCGGGAAAGGATGGCGGGAGGTTCCCCGGATTATGGCCCCGCGGGCCTGTATCCGGGTTACGGGTGGGGGTTGGGATGGGTGTCGGGATTGGGGTAGCCCGGATGGAGCGGAGCGCAATCCGGGGAGTGAGGATTGCGGGGGGGTGTTCCCGAATTGCGGCCCTGGCGGGCCTTCATCCGGGCAACGGGTGGGGGATGGCGTAGCCTGGATGAAGCGGAGCGGAATCCGGGGCGGTCAGGGCACGGTGGCGTTGCGGTGGATGGAGAGGCCGCCGTCGGGCTGGGTGGCCAACAGGTCCGGGTCGCCGTCGCCGTCGATGTCGGCCGGGAGGAGGGCGCGGGTCCGGCCCATGCCCGAGTACAGGGGGGCGATGCCGGTGAAGACGCCGTCGCCGTCGTTGACCCAGACGCTGTCGGGACCGTCGTGGCCGGCCACCAGGTCGGGGTCGCCGTCGCCGTCGAGGTCGGTCGCGGCCAGGGCGTAGGTGGGGGCGGTGGCCAGGGCACGCCCGGTATCGGCGAAGGTGGCGTCGCCGTTGCCGCGGAAGAAGCGGATGACGGTGCTGTCGGTGGCCACCGCCAGGTCCAGTCGGCCGTCGCCGTCGAAGTCGGCGAGCGTGGCGTCGAACTGGTTCGCGTTCGTCAGCATGCTGCCGCCCTGGCTGAAACCGCCGTTGCCGTCGTTGGTGAACACGACCGACAGATCGGACTGGAACGTGGCCACCAGATCCAGGTCGCCGTCGCCGTCCAGATCGCCCAGGCGCACAGTGGCCACGGGCGATCCCTTGCCTGCCTGAAGGGCGATGCCGGTGAAGCCGCCGCTGCCGTCGTTGCGCCAGACGCGGATGAAACCGGCCCCGGTGGTGTCGGCGCCGGTCACCAGGTCCAGGTCGCCGTCGCCGTCCAGGTCGCCGAGCACCGCGGCCGTGATGCCGGTGCCGGCGTCAAGGGTGCCGGCGGCGCTGAAGGCGGGGCCGCTGGCGGCGCCGTCGCTGAGGAAGAGGTGGGCGCCGTCGTCGGCCACCAGGATGTCGGCGGCGCCGTCGCCGTTCAGGTCGCCCGTGGTCACGGCCATGAAGTCGCCGCTTCCGCCGGTGAAGCTCAGGGTTTGCAGGGGGGCGCCGTAGCGCCCCCGGGCGTCGCCGGCGTGGATGGCGCAGGCGCCGTGCGCGCAGATCACCAGCTCGGGGCCGGGGGCGGCGTCGAGCGGGGCGGCGGCCACGGCCAGGGGATTGGGGATGTCGTCGAGCACGGGCATGACGGCGCGGAAGTCTCCCTGGCCGTCGCCCAGCCAGACGCGGTTGGGCAGGCCGCCGACGGCGTTGGGGGTGCCGTAGTGGTTCAACGGATTGCCGTCGGCGCGGCCCTCCACCAGGTCCAGGTCGCCGTCGCCGTCCAGGTCGCCCAGGGCCACGGCGCCGGTGTAGCCGGAGAAGGTGCGGGCAAGGCCGAAGGCGCCGCTGCCATCGTTGAGGTAAAGGGAGGTGGAGCCGTCGGCACAGGTGGTGGGGATGGCGGAGCTGCAGAGGAAGGGCAGGACCAGGTCCAGGTCGCCGTCGCCATCGAGGTCGCCCAGGGCCAGGGTGCCGAGGTGCGCGGGGTCGACTCTATCCACTGGGGGCAGATTCCGCACGGACAAGGTGAAGGTTCCCTGGCCGTCGTTCTTCCAGACGGTGCTGTTGGTGCCGGAGTTGCCGGCCACCAGGTCCAGGTCGCCGTCGCCGTCGATGTCGCCCAGGGCCAGGGCGCGGGTGCTGTTGTTGCCGAGAGTTTGCCCGGTGTTGGTGAAGACGCCGCTGCCGTCGTTTTTCCAGATGGTGTTGAAGTAAGAGGAATCGGGGGTGTAGTACCTGTCTCCGGTGCCGGCCACCAGGTCCAGGTCGCCGTCGCCGTCGATATCGCCCAGCGCCAGGGCGTAGGTAAACGCACGGTAGGTCTGGATCTGGCCCGAGACGGTAAAGGCGACGTGCCCGTTGTTCGTCCAGATGGTTGCGCTGCCCTGTCTGCCGGTCACCAGGTCCGGGTCGCCGTCGCCGTCGATGTCGCCCAGGGCCAGGGCGTAAGTTGCGATCGTGCCCAGGGGCTGGCCGGAGTCGGTGAACCTGCCCCTGCCGTCGTTGAGCCAGATCCGGTTGCCGCTGCCGTCGAGGACGCCGAAGACCAGGTCCGGGTCGCCGTCGCCGTCGATGTCGCCCAGGGCCACGGCGGTCACGACGCCTTCGCCCGGCAGGGCCTGGCCCGAGTCGGCGAAGCCGCCCTGGCCGTCGCCCAGCCAGACGCGGGTGCTGGTCCAGGTGGCCGTGCCCGTGTTGGTGTCGATCGCGCCGTTGACGGCCACCAGGTCCAGGTGGCCGTCGCCGTCGAGATCGCCCAGGGCCAGGGTGGTGGTGGCGCTGCTGGCGGGCATGCCGCCGCCCAGGGGGCGGTCGAGGCGGAAGCGGGCGGTGAGGCGGCGGTCGGCATCCGCGGTGAAGGCGTAGGCGGCACGGGTGCTCACGGTGGCGCCGTTTTCCCGCCAGTCCACGAAGGCGAAGCCGGGGGCGGCGGTGGCCACCAGGGTGACGGGGCTGCCCGGGGCGTAGTCGCCCGCGCCGGTGACCGTGCCGCCGGTGACGGGCGCGGCGGTGCCGGGGGCGGCGCTGGCAGCGGCGGAGACGGTGACGGAAGCGGCGCCGCCGGCCGGCGTGTCCGACCCGCCGCCGCAGGCGGCGAGGAGGGGCAGGAGGATCGACAGGGCGGTCGTTCGGGCAGGAGATCGTTTCATGATGGCTGTTCCTTGCATGATTTTCGTGCGTGGCACGCGCGTTGGCGGGAATATAAAACCCGACCGGTAACACGCGGGTAACATGAGAGGTTGCGACGTTGCGTATGCCCCGGGCCGGCCTGCAGGGCCGGCAAACGTGGCCCGGATGAAGCGAAGCGGAATCCGGGGGAGGGGTTGCGGGGCGGGGTGTTCCCGGATTGCGGCCCTGGCGGGGCTGCATCCCCGGATTGCGGCCCTGCGGGCCTTCATCCGGGCCACGGTGGGGGTAGCCCGGATGGAGCGTGAGCGGAATCCGGGGCATTCGGCGCGGCGGGATCAGTAGAGGTACACCGCGCCGCTGTTGGTGGCGTTGACGTTGGTCTGATCGCCGCCGATGCCGGTGGCGTCGCTGCTTTCGAAATAGGCAGCCACGGCCAGGGTGCCGCCATCGTCCGGAAGGGCCAGGGCGTTGCCGAAGAGATAGCCGGCGCCGGTGTTGGGGGCCTTGACGTAGGACTGCTGGGTCCAGGCGCCGCCCGCGCGGACGAAAACGTACGCCGCGCCGCTGGAGGTGGCGTTGTCATTATTGGCGCCGCCGATGCCGGTGGCATCGCTGTCTTCTCCGCTGGCGCCCACGGCGAGGGTGTTGCCGTCGGCGGAGAGGGCCACGGCGTAGCCGAAGTAGTCGCCGGCGCCGGTGTTGGAGGCCTTGACGTAGGCCTGCTGGGTCCAGGCGGTGCCCGAGCGGGTAAAGACGTACACGGCGCCGCTGTTGGCGGCGTTGTCGTTGTCGGCGCCGCCGATGCCGGTGGCGTCGCTGTCTTCAAAAGGGGCGCCCACGGCCAGGGTGTTGCCGTCGGACGAGAGGGCCGCGTTGGCGCCGAAATAGTCGCCGGCGCCGGTGTTGGAGGCCTTGACGTAGGCCTGCTGGGTCCAGGCGGTGCCCGAGCGGGTGAAGACGTACACGGCGCCGCTGTCGGCGGTGTTGTCATTATTGGCGCCGCCGATGCCGGTGGCGTCGCTGTCTTCAAAGGGGGCGCCCACGGCCAGGGTGTCGCCGTCGGCGGAGAGGGTCAAGGGGGCGCCGAAACGGTCGCCGGCGCCGGTGTTGGAGGCCTTGACGTAGGCCTGCTGGGTCCAGGTGGCGCCCGAGCGGGTGAAGACGTACACGGCGCCGCTGTCGGCGGTGTTGTCATTATTGGCGCCGTCGATGCCGGTGGCGTCGCTGTCTTCCCTGGGGGCCCCCACGGCGAGGGTGCCGCCGTCGGACGAGAGGGCCGCGAAGGTGCCGAAAAAATCGTTGTTGCCGGTGTTGGAGGCCTTGACGTAGGCCTGCTGGGTCCAGGCGCCGTTGCTGCGGACGAAAACGTACACCGCGCCGCTGTTGGCGGCGTTGTCGTTGTCGGCGCCGCCGATGCCGGTGGCGTCGCTGTCTTCATAGGGGGCGCCCACGGCCAGGGTGTCGCCGTTGGACGAGAGGGCCACGGCGTAGCCGAACTCGTCGTTGGCACCGGTGTTGGAGGCCTTGACGTAGGCCTGCTGGGTCCAGGCGCCGTTGCTGCGGACGAAAACGTACACGGCGCCGCTTTCGGTGGCGTTGTCGTTGTCGGCGCCGCCGATGCCGGTGGCGTCGCTGTCTTCCCCCTTGGTGCCCACGGCCAGGGTGCCGCCGTCGGCGGAGAGGGCCACGGAGAAGCCGAAGTAGTCGCCGGCGCCGGTGTTGGAGGCCTTGACGTAGCCGGTGGCGTCGGCGAGGCGGGCCATGTCCACGGTGACGGTGCCGGAGTCGGCGCAGCCGTCGGCGTTGCAGGCCTGGAGCAGGTATTGCGCGTTGACGCGCGCGGGCAGGAAGACCTCCAGGTCGTGGCTGGTGGCGTCGGCGGGGAGGGTGGCCACCACGGTGAAGCCGGAGCCGCCGTCGGGGTTTTCGAGCAGGCGGTATTCGGTTTCGCCGTCCACGTCGGGCCAGGTGAAGCGGAAGGTCTTGATGGCGGCGTAGTCGAGGCTGAGCTGCGGCGGATTCGGCAGCGTATTCGAGGGCGTGCCGTTTTCGCCGCTGCAGCCGCCGAGAGCGATGGCGAGCAATGGCAGGAGGATTGCGCCGGCAAGGCGTGAGACGGCGGCATGGTTCATGGTTCGGGCTCCTTGGGTCTGACGAGGTTCGCGGGGGCTCCCGCTCCGGCGGGTGCCGATGTATTTAGTGTTGTCCAAGGATACGGGCGGGCGGTAACACCCGGGTAACATGGCGGGGGTGTTTCCGGGGTGGGGTGCATTCCCGGTACGGGTGGGGGGCGGTGCAGGGTGTAGCCCGGATGGAGCGGAGCGGAATCCGGGGAGGGGGTGTGGGCGGAATTCGGGGCCTTCATCCCCGGATTACGGCCCTGGCGGGCCTTCATCCGGGCTACGGGGTTGGGATGGGTGGCGGGATTGGGGTAGCCCGGATGGAGCGGAGCGGAATCCGGGGAGGGGTTGTGGGGGTGGTCAGGGGACGGCGGCGTTGCGGTGGATGGTGGTGCCGCCGTCGTTGTGGGCGGCGATCAGGTCGGGGTCGCCGTCGCCGTCGAGGTCGCGCAGCAGGAGCGCCCAGGTGCGCTCCATGCCTTCGGCGCGCACGGGGGCGGTTTCGGCGAAGGTGCCGTTGCCGTCGTTGATCCAGACAGTGTCGGGCGCGCCGTCGTTGCCGGATACGAGATCCGGATCGCCGTCGCCGTCGATGTCGCCCAGGGCCACGGCGACCGCCGGACCCGTGCCGAGGGTCTGCCCCGTGTCGGTGAAGGTGGCATCGCCGTTGCCCAGGAAGATCCGGACGCCGCCGGTACCGGTCGCAACGGCCAGGTCGAGGCGGCCGTCGCCGTCCAGATCGGCGAGGGCGGTGGCGAAGGCGTTCGTGGTGACGGAACCGCCGAAGCGGAAACCGCCGTTGCCATCGTTGACGAAAACGAGCACGGCGGGATTGCCGCTGAACGTGGCCAGCAGATCGGGATCGCCGTCACCGTCGAGATCCCCCGGCGTCAGGCTGGTGAAGAAGAGGGTGTTGGCGCTGGTGATGAGGCTGCCGGTGAAGTTGCCGGTGCCGTCGTTGAGCCACCGGCGCAGATCGTCGCTGCCGGCCGGGGCGGTGACCAGGTCGAGGTCGCCGTCGCCGTCGAGGTCGGCGAGCGCCGCCTGGGCGACGTTGCTGCCCAGGGTCACGCCGGCATCGGTGAAGGCGGGGGCGTTCGGATCGCCGTCGTTGAGGAACAGGCGGGCGCCGGTGGTGGTGGGAATGACGAGGTCGGTGTCGCCGTCGCCATCCAGATCGCCCAGGGCCGGCGTGGCGTACGCGGGCACGCCAATGCCGAGCGTTTGCAGTGGGGTGGCGGCCGGCGTGCCGTTCGCCATGAGCTGCCGGATGTTGCACTGGAAGCCGCCGCAGATGAGCAGATCGGGGCCGGGGCCGGCGTCGAGCCGGCCGGCGGCCACGGTGCGCGGAGCGGCGATGTCGTTGAGCAGGGGCACGGCGCGCCGGAACTCGCCGCTGCCGGTGTTGAGCCAGATCCGGTTGGGCAGGCCGGTGGTGGTGGCGGCGTTGGCGCGGAACCCCGGACCGCGGGCGCGGCCTTCCACCAGATCCGGATCGCCGTCGCCGTCCAGGTCGCCGAGCGCGAGGGCGCGGGCGTAGGCGGAGAAGGTGCGGCTGGCGGTGAAGTTCCCCCAGCCGTCGTTGACATAGGCCGTGGCGGCGCCGCCCGTATCGGTGTTGCCGATGATCAGATCCGGATCGCCGTCGCCGTCGACGTCGCCCAGCACCAGGTGGCCGTAGAAGCCGGAGCCCACGCTGGCCAGCGACTGGCCGGTGCTGACGAAGTAACGGCCCGTGCCGTCGTTGCGCCAGACGGTGCTGGCGGCGTTGCCGCCGTTGGCGGCGACGATGTCCATGTCGCCGTCGCCGTCGATGTCGCCCAGGGCGATGGCCGTGGTGTCGGCGGAGCCGCCCAGGGTCTGGATTCTGGTGAAGTGCCCCGTGCCGTCGTTCATCCAGGTGGTGTTGGGGGCGTTCAGGTTGCCGAACACCAGGTCGAGGTCGCCGTCGCGATCCAGATCGCCCAGGGCCGCGGCGGCGGTGGCGGGGGCCTGGAAGGCACCCAGCCGCTGACCGGTGCCGGTGAAGTTGCCGGCGCCGTCGTTGCGCCAGACGGTGCCGGGCTCGCCGAGATTACCGGCCACGAGATCCAGATCGCCGTCCCCGTCGAGGTCGCCCAACGCTACCGCCCGCGTGTGGGAGGCGCCGCTTGCGCGCAGAAGCGTGCCCGTGTAGGTGAAGGCGCCCCGACCGTCGTTGTGCCAGAGGGTGACGCCGGCGCTGACGTTGGCGAGCACGAGATCGGGGTCGCCGTCCCCGTCGAGGTCGCCCAGCGCCAGATCCGTGATGTCGCCGCCGCCGGACAGGGCCTGGCCCGAGTCGGTGAAGGCGCCGTGGCCGTTGCCCAGCCAGACGCGGGTGGGGGTCTGGCCGTTGGCCTGATCCGCCCCGTTCACGATCACCAGGTCCAGGTGGCTGTCGCCGTCGAGGTCGCCCAGGGCCAGGGCGAGGGTGGCGTGGGGGTTGTCCATGTCGCCGCGCAGGGGCCGGGCGAGGCGGAAGCGGGCGGTGAGGTCGCGGTCGGCGGCGGCGGTGAAGGCGTAGGCGGCGCGGGTGCTCACGGTGGCGCCGTTTTCCCGCCAGTCCACGAAGGCGAAGCCGGGGGCCGGGCGGGCGGCGAGGGTGACGAGGTCGCCGGCGTTGAAGCTGCCGGCGCCGGTGACCGCGCCGCCGGTGACGGGTGCGGCGGTGCCG
>Ga0256841_1003468_pt1 | contig 11794 bp, 7 predicted proteins | sample 356308metaG_FD_185971 | JGI IMG/M metagenome (GOLD analysis project Ga0256841, IMG submission 185971) | Hydrothermal vent microbial communities from Mid Atlantic Ridge, Atlantic Ocean - 356-308 | ecosystem: Environmental > Aquatic > Marine > Hydrothermal vents | place: Atlantic Ocean: Mid...
CACGATCTTCATTAATTGTGTTCATTGCAAACGGCGCATTGTTTAATTGAACAAAGTTTTTGCTGCCGGTTTCATTTCCTGTTAACAGCAACCGATATCCTTGATCATCATGTAAAATCGAAGCAGTGACCCCTTTATTATCAGTAGCTTTATTAATTTCATCTCTGATTTCCTGCAAGGTCTTGCCATCAACAGCAACTTCAAAAGAATCATCACCTACCTGAATAGTCATCGGAGTAGCTGAACCATACCGAGTAGTATCCGCATCGACCTGAGCTTCAGAAGCAAGCTTGTGATTTTCGGCGATGCGTTTTACTTCAACAGAAAAAACACCTTTCGCAGCATCTTTCGATGCCGTAATGCCAAGAATTTCTTCATCAGTTGAATTAGCTGCATAAATTTTGAATTTATCAGCAGTCCCCAAATTCGCCATCGCTGTCTGAAAATCAGCAACTTTACTTTTTAATTGCCCATAAGCACTGATTTGATTATTAATGGTTGATTCTTTTCTATCCAGTTGCCTGATTGGCTGACGCTCCAGTTCCATTAACTTGGTAACGATACCATTAATATCTAATCCAGAACCAATACCCGGTGCTTGTATGCCAGCCATTTATCAGCCTCTCATTTTCTTTTACGCCTGCTCTTGGAGCAAAATTCCAGAAAATTTTTCCAATGATTCAGCAATTCTCAGTATCTCTTCGGACGGTATCTGCCTGATCACTTCATCGGTTTCTGAATCGATGACTTTAATCACAGTTCGATCTGTTTCTTCATCGACACTAAACCGAATTTCCCTATTAATCTTCTGGGTATAATCATTTAATTGTGCTATTTTTTTATCTAATTCTTTATTTTCTGCTTCTTTAGTCTTTGCATCTAAAAGCTCTGAAGCCAGTTTTTTTTCTTCAGCGGGCTGACCTTCAATCTTGCTAAGACCTTTTTTGCCCATGACAGAATTTGAAAACTCAATCGCTGATGTTTTTGGCCTCATATCGGGCTGACTAACAACCCGATCAAGATTAAATCTTTGTTGAATCTTTACCGGCGAAGCAGTTTGTGTACTCGTTATTTCACTCGCCATCACACTCACCATTGCATTACAATTAAATATACATAGAAACCAATCAGGTTTCTGTTAATCATCATTAACGCAACAATGACAAGGCTGATTGCGGCAACTGATTTGCCTGGGCAACAATCGTAGTTCCTGCTTGTGACAGAATTTGCGCCCTAGTCAGTTTCGATGTTTCTGCTGCAAAATCTGCATCCTGAATTCGACTTCTACCAGCCGAAAGATTTTCAGAATAATTCTGCAAGTTGGAAATCACTGCATCAAACCTGTTTTGAACCGCTCCATAGGTTGAGCGGCTAGCCGCCAAACTTTTAATTGCCGTATCTATTTTATCCAATGCAGCTGATGCATTAGCTTGCCCACTAACATTAATGGTTGATGTAGCTGTTAAATCAGTGGTAAAACCACCTCCAGCGGACAAATCAATATTTAATTGAATTCCAGACACGGTAATTTGGTTATTTGTTTTACCATCTGCCCCTACTTGGAAAGTTAATGCCGTACCTCCACTTAACAATGTCTTGCCGTTATATTCAGTTGTTGTAACTATCCTCGATATTTCTTGAGTTAGCTGATCTACTTCCAACTGTAAACCTTCTCTATTTTCTGTTGTGGCGTTTGCAGATTGAACTGCGATTTCTCTTATCCGTTGTAAGTTATTACCAATTTCAGCCATTGCACCTTCTGCTGTTTGCGCCAATGAGATACCATCTGCTGCATTTCGAACTGCCTGGTTCAATCCCCGAATATCGGAAGTCATTAATTCTGCCGAGAAAAGACCTGCCGCATCATCTTTTGCACTATTAATCCGCAAACCTGAAGACAAGCGTTGCATTGATGTGGAAAGATCCATTTGAGATTTCCCCAGATTTCTTTGTGCATTTAGGGATGCGATATTTGAATTTACTATTAAAGCCATTTTTTTCTCCTGTTGAGTCTAGATTCACATTAAATTTTTAATGCGATATTAATTTCAAACAGGGTAACGGCCATACAAAAAATAACTTTAGGAAATTTTAGGTTTCTCCTCTTGCAATGGTAATAACTGTGAGTTCCTTCTCACTATCTACTTCAAATTATGTCAATCTGAATTTATTGAAGTAGTGATAAAGCCCCTTGTGGCACCTGGTTTGCCTGAGCCAAAATAGACGTACCGGCCTGCTGCATAATCTGAGCTCTAGTTAATTTCGCAGTCTCCACGGCAAAATCTGCATCCATAATCCGGCTTCGTGCCGCTGATAAATTCTCTGAATAATTCTGTAGATTTGATATCACCGCCTCAAAACGATTTTGAACGGCACCATAGGTTGCTCGGGTTTCTGCAATTTTTTCAATTGCATAATCCAAATTATTTAACACCCCAAATGCATTTCCTGAGGTTGTAACATCAATAGTTTTTACCGCAGTTAAATCACTGTTATAACCACCAGAAACGCCGATAATATTCTGAATATCTGTCCCTGAAACAGTCACTTGATTGGTTGATTTACCATCAGCTCCAACTTGAAAGGTTAAGGTAATTCCAGCACTCAAAACAAACTTACCGTTAAATTCAGTGGTTTGGATAATTCTGGAAATTTCCTGTGTTAATTGGTCAACTTCTTTCTGTAAACCTGTACGATTTTCTGTTGTATCGTTTGCAGCTTGGACAGCAACTTCTCTAATCCTCTGAATATTATTGGCAATTTCTGCTAATGCACCTTCAGCCGTCTGAGCCATGGAAATGCCATCTGCGGCATTTCTAATCGCTTGATTAAGACCTCTGATATCTGATGTCATTAGCTCACTTGAATACAAGCCAGATGCATCATCTTTGGCACTATTAACTCTTAAACCGGAAGATAAGCGCTGCATTGCAATATTCAAATCGCCCTGCGATTTTCCTAAATTACGCTGGGCGTTTAAAGACGCCATATTCGTGTTGACAATTAAAGCCATATTTTTCTCCAAAAACTAGCGATATCAAAAAGTATTGATCAGATATGATCTTATTTTTTAATAAGCTATTTTTATGCCAAAAAATATAGTCTATATTATCAATGAGTTATGATTTTTATTATTCTTGAAGATACAGGGGGTCAATATTTTGCCTAGGTAAGCGGCAAAATATTGCCATTTACTAAACTAAAACTTAATGACTCCTAAGAATAGAATTATCAATCTCCTTATTTTTTTTTGGTTTATTATTAGATTGATTTTGCTGTGGAGATAAAGCATTCTGCCAATCATTCAGGTTATCTTCTAAAATAAAATTATCCATTACCCACGATCTTAATTGATCACCTGATTTAGCAGTCATCTCCATATTATGGACATGCATTCTAATTGCATTTATCCAGGCATCAGTGCTATTTCTCACTCTAGTAACAGGTGCATTGTAACTTTGATAGGGGTAAATATCAGTACAAACCACGGGCCAACCTAATATACCGTACTCAAGAAGCCTGAGATTACTTTTAGCTTCATTAAAAGGATTTATCTCAAGAGGAGCAATCGCCAAGTCCAGGTTTAAACTGGCCATTTTTTCAGGATAAGCATCGATTGCAACAAAGTCATGGAATTCTTTGACAAATGGTCTTATTTCATCGGGACACATGCCCATAAAAATCCAGTCGACTTCATCAGCAGTTTCCTTTACCGTGTCAAAGATAATTTCCAGATCACCTTGATGTTGCTGGGCACCAGCCCAACCAACTCTTGGCTTGTCTCCCGCTTGACGTAATGATTTTAAATTGCACCACTTGTTTCTAACTAAACGATTTGGAATAACCTGAATATCTTCAATCATATCCTTGAATACATCAGCTAAAGGCTCAGTGCTGACAATTAAGCGATGACATATTGAAAGTACTTTTCGTAACCGCTTTTTAACATCTTTAAAATTACGTTGGTTGTCTTTATAAGCAGAACTCTTAACAGGAACATTTGTAATAAGATCGTCAATTGTAAAAATTCTATATATGTCGGGTAAGAATTCATTTACTTCTTCAAGTAAATGAATTTGAAAATCATTAATAGCCGCTTGGATAACAAGCGTGTCTGGTTTTAGTCTGGCAATCTCCAACAAACTAACCATAATCTTATCGCTTGAATTCCCAATACGATAATATTCACATTGCTGCCTACCCTCATTGCTCAAAGCATCAAAGGGTTGGATAATTCGATAATCACCACTACCTCCACTTAAGGGAAAACCTAATACTCGATCTCTATCATGAAAATTGACATCCCAATTTCTTGGAATCTGAACTTCAATTCGAAAGTCACTGTGTGCAAGACTAAGATTTGGATTATAGACTGGGTCATCAGCCATAATAGGTAACCATTTACTCAAAAGATTGGAGCGGTCTTGCTGTGCACGATCAATAGCTTTTGCCTGAGCAAGAAAGTCATCCTTCCCCATCTTCTCTCTCGATAAATTGTACGAAATAAGTGTTGAAAATGGCGTCCAAACGATGCGATAACCAGTCTTACGTATTTTTAGACAAAGGTCTACATCATTATTGGCAATAAAAAACTGCTGTTCATCCATGCCAGATACAGCGTGATACACTTCACGTTTAACAAGCATACACCTATCAGTTACAGCCGAATAATTTTGTACAATTTGTCCACGATTCATATACCCTGACTCTTTAAGTGTCAAATCTTTGTAAAAAGAAGCATCGGCATTTCCTTTTAATCCTAGAATTATTCCTGCATGCTGTATCTTTCCAGTTTCAGGAAAACTCAGTCGAGCGCCAACAACACCAACATCATCTCGCTGAACATGAGACATCATTCGACTTAGCCATTCTTTATGCAGTACTTCCGTGTCATTATTCAAAAAAAGAATATAATCAGAAAGAGCAGAATTTACACCTTTGTTGCTCATGGCAGAAAAATTCAAATCACCTTGATATTCAATAACGCGAAACTTGTCTTGTAATAAACTTGTCATCTCGTCATATAAATACAAAGTATCTTTGTCTGTAGTGCCATAATCAACAATAACAATTTCGTAATCAGGATACTCAGTCTTGTCAATTAATGACCTCAAACAAGATTCAAGATATTCGTAACAATCACAGTTCAAAATTATGATGGAAACTTTGGGAATTTCTTCGTGAAGATAAATAACTTGAGTCGTTAACGCTATATATCCGCTGTGCACAACAGCAACAATGTTACTACGTTGCAAATGGTGTTGAATAGATTTTTGGAAATCCAATTCATTCTTTTCCCTAATTATTGTTTTATTAAAACTAAAAAGCACATCGGATATATGGCCAATACTCTTTTCACCCGACTGTTCAAACGCTTTAAAAGCCACATCAGTATTTTCAAAACCAGAATATGCTTGATACCCTCCAATTGATTCTAAAAAACTTTGTTTAACCAAACAAGCCCTTCCGATGAAGGGGGTAGAACGCAACATATCAAGATTAAAATCGGGTTTAAATTTTGGATCTATTCGATTACCTTGCACATCAACCAAATCTTCATCTGTATAAATAAAATTCCAATATGGTGTGCTATTTATATAATCGCCAACACGAATTAATGTATGTGGCAACATTCTCATTCCAGGTTCGATGAAAGAAACCCAATCAGCTTGTATGTCAAAAATACTATCGTTAACCAGCTTATAAGGATCTTCGCCAGAAAATTGAATCCATTTTAAAACATCAAGTTCTTGCCAAAGCAAATCAGGCGCTTTAGTTTCCGCAATGACTGTTAATCTCCATCCTTGATATAACTGGGCCGCAAAGGAATCAAGGGTATCTGCCAAAAAGGACTCCTCTCCCGGGAACAGAAACATAATAAAATGAAATATTGGTCTTTGATGCCACTTTAGAACCATTCTTTCAGCAAACAGTTCACCGTCAATTTCTCTAATTTGATGGTTTTTTATCCAATTATGGTAATCACTGGTTTGTAGGAGTTCTAAAATTTTTGCACGTAATTTAAGTGCTTTTTCTAACCCTGGGTCTTCTTCTAGAACTTCGCCCAGCAGCTGAACTGCCTGTCGTAAAGATTTTTGTTCTTCTTTTTTTTCTTGGAAATTAAACAGTATTTCATTTGCAATGTTTACATAAAGATCATGTTTTTTTTCATTATTAACATAATCTTTTGGATTATTTTTAACCATCTCACGAGCAATATTTACAACTGAACCTCCTAGAAAATCGTAACTGATCAAAACCTTCTCTATAGAAGAATCTATTTTGGAAACTTCTAAAATACTCGTGTCAAAATTAGCAGGTTTATAATCAATCCCCCACGATGCCAGCAGCTCCATTCTTTTTTTTTGGACTTTATATGAATCTACTGGGTAGCGATCATATAATTGACGATATAATTCCGGAAACTTATTACGCTCCCGATCGAGCATATGATCGCCTCCAGAAGAGTGGCGTTGATGAACTTCAACTGTTAATTTTGGGATATGAATAAAATCAGTAAAACGCGAAAATCTTAGTAACATATCCCAGTCTTCCAGCGCCGGCAGACTACTGTCAAACAGACCTGACTTTTCTAAAAGTCCACGGCGATGTCCCCATGCATTAACTGGAATAAAATTGGAAACATTAAGACGATCTTTTGAAAATAAAATCCCTGACAAGGGCGTATTTCGGGATACTTCCTGCAGCACACCATTTTGTTCCTTTTCAGAAACATAAATTGCTTCGCAATAAACAAACTCAGTCTGATTTTCTTCTAAAGCAGCAACAACCGTTGCTATATGTTGTGGCAAAAAAACGTCATCATCATCTAGATAACAAATGACTGATCCTTTCGAATTTTTGATACCGGTATTTCGTGCGGCTGAAAGTCCTTTGTTTTCAGAATGACTCACATATTGAATTCTACTCAAAGGGTCAATTGACATAACCAATTCGCGCGTATCCTCTCCTGCATCATTAACAACAATAGCTTCCCAATTCTTATGATTTTGGTTCACTAATGATCTTAAAGCCCGCTTTAAAAGACCGGGCCGATTCATGGTTGGCACAATAACTGATACTAACGAATTTTCTTCAAACAACTTGCTTTTTATTATTTGTTCAGATGTAATAATTTTCGATGTAGGTGATGAGTCCAAAATAGTAATAATCTGATTAATTTTTTCTTTGTATTTAGCTACTATTTCTTCTGGGTAACTTGAAACACGATTTAAAAGATAATTTTTTATTTGAACTCTCCGTCCATCTATCCATTTCAAATCACCGTACGACAGTGCTTTTTCAAGGATTCCAATATGAGCTTCTAAAGGTCTAGCTGAATTATAAAACTCTACTTTAGAATATTGATTGTCATGAATTCGATATGCTGTACTTGCTTTTTTTAAAAAAATGAAGTCGCTAAACTTTAAAGCTAAGTAACTAAATAGATACCAATCACCCGCTCGAATAGACAAATCAAATCCAGGAAACTGATCTAGTGATGTTTTCCGAAATACAACCGAAGATGGAGTTATATAATTATCAAAACTGAGAAGGTCTGCAATCTCATTTCGCCCCCCAAAATAATCTTCTTCCTTATGTCCTGGGTGTTCCAGTAATTTAATTATGTTGTCGTTTTCATCTACCCAATAACAAGGACTATAAGCTAAAACACATTGCTGATGTTCTTCTAATGCATTAATCGCAGCAGACAAATGTCCAGGCAACATAAAATCATCACCATGTAACCACACAAAATACTTACCTCGACCATATTTTATTGCCTTACTATTATTTCCGAATGAACCTAAATTCTTTGGATTAACAATTAGCTTTATTCGTTTGTCGGACAAATAGCCTGCGACTATCTCTGTTGTTTTATCTGTTGATGCATCATCAATAATGATCAATTCAAAATCAACTATTTTCTGTTCTAAGACACTATCAATAGCCCTTCTGATATATTTTTCATGATTGTATGAAGGGATGACAATACTTACCAAAACATCATATTTTTTCTTCACTGTCCAACTGCCTCAATTTTTTGATTCAGGAAACAAGGCTTAATTAAGATTCTAACCGAATTCATAAAGCCTTATAGTTAATGTATGCCTAATTACCAATGTCCAAACCTTTTCTACCAAAATCTTTCGCAATCAGCATCCCAAACAAATCGCTTGGGGAAATTGAGCCTTTTTACAAAATTTTGTATTCTTAAGCTTATAGTTTTGATTCCAGTATAAAGATGGGTCTATTAAAGAATTCCCCGAGCGAATCATCTCTTTTAGAATTTTGATTCGATAAGTCGGAGTAGGAAATACCACCGTTGTTTCTTACTGCTATTCCACAATGCAAAACATCAAAGTACTCTTTTATTCCATTGCAAAGAAAATTCACCATTTCCAACTTTTCACCATTTGGAAAAAGCGGTAAATTAACATCTCCTTTCCAATTAAAACCGATTTGAAGAACTATAATTCGACTTGTTCTAGTCAAAGAATTAATATTGTCTATGATTTTTGATTTTGCTTTATCTATATTATTTAAAGAGTAATCACCAAAATCATCCCCAATATGGTGAACAACATTTAAGCAAAAACACACATCAAAAAACTTTTCTTTTTTCACGTCCTCAAAAGGAAAATATTCATTTGATATTTTTATTTTTTTTGAAAAATTAAGTTGTTTAGAGGCCAAACCTACAAACTCGGCATGCACCTTATTTCCTTCATAATAATGAACATATGTTGCTCCAAAACGAACAGACTCGAATGTAAAATATCCAGTATTCCCTCCGATATCCAAAACATTTTTATCTTCTAAACTAATTCTATCCATAATATAGCTCATTCTTGCTTTTTCCTTTCTTTCCTGATCTGGCTTTATTTCATCACTTAGTACAAAACTCAGGCAATCTGGAAGACTTTGATATAAAGAGTGTTTACTTCTAATTTTATATATCTCTCTCAATCTGCCAATGGTTCTGCTATCTTCACTTAGATAATTTTTCTTTTGCATTTCTCGCATCTCAATACTTTCTAGAAAGCGCTAAGGTATCCAATCTGGAATATACATCTGAAGAAAATAATTTCTCCTCAACATTATTTATCTGTTCTAACCTTGGGTATGCTTTTAATTCACTTTTACAATTTTTGGCACCGTAGTACCAACTATAAAATCCGTCTGATTCTTTTCTATCGGAAAAATATTCAATACCAAACCACTCAGAGACATAAGCATCAAGTATTTGAGGACATTGCTCTAAGCAAAGTTGTAGCGGCCCCCAGAAACGAGGATTTATTTCTATGAAATAAAATTCATTTTTATAAAGAATAAACTCAACCATCAAAGGCCCAAAGTACCCTGATTTATTTATAATTTTCATGAGACCATCAACTTTTATCCCTGGGTTTTCACAAACTCGGGCAAAAACCATTGATTTCCCACCTGGTTGCTGCAGCAAATTTTCTTGCCAATATCCTTCAAAACATCCACCACTGGTTAAAAATGAACAAAAATAATAACTCTGCCCTACAATATATTTTTGAATAAAATAATCATTGCAATTTATCGAGATTTTATTCTTGTTCAGCTCATTAGATGTTTTACATATTAATGGATATAGCACCTTTCCATTATTGATGTTACGAAATGGCCTTAAAACACAAGGAATTTTTTCATCCCCATACACATAGATTTCAGGTATTAAAATATTACTTTGGTTTTTTAATAACTCCTGGGATGACCATTTATTTGTTATTCTGTAATAAATATCCTTAGCTGGCATACCTGGCTCAATACCAATAGATTTTAGAAATTCTGTATTTTTTAAAACAAATGAATTCAAAAACTCAGAAGTTGGAAGATAAATAAAACCAGTTCTATTGTATTTAGAAATCTCTAAAAAAAGTTCTGTGGTTAATAATCTATCTTTCCTTTCTAATAGCACTGAATCTGCATACTTTGTTTTGTAAATTAAGTCTTTTGGCCCACAAGCAACAATGGTAAAAGGGTATTCTATAGATTTAAAATATCGACAAAGGGCGATAACAGCCCGTTGGTTATAACCAGAAAATATAAGAGCAACTTTCAAATAATTTTCCTTTCCTGTAAATATCAGAATGTATTTTCATCAATTCCTATTTTTTACTAATGATTTAATAACTTTGGATACTAGCTTGACACTTTTATTATCCATAGCAGTTCCTGTAGGTAATACCATAACTTTTTCAGCTACATCAATAGTTTGTGGTAACAATAACCCTGCATGAGGAAATAAATCACTATAAGGTTTCATTTTGTGACATCCAGGCCAAAAATACCTTCTGGCGAGAATATTTTCGTTATGAAGTGCATCGATAATTTCATCCCTTCTAACAGGACAGGCTTTATCAATCTCAACAACTACGTATTGAAAATTGTTCAACTCAGAATAGTCATACTTTAAGATGCTGATTCCAGGCAAACTTGATAATTCTTCCAGATAAATACTGTAATTTTCTTTATTTCTGCAAAGAATTCTTTCTAATGACTCCAGATTAGTTAAACCCATTGCAGCTGCAATCTCAGTCATTTTTCCATTTGTACCTGGATGAATAACATTATCAACTCCAGAAAAACCAAAGTTCCTCATTAAGCGAATTTTTTTTGCTAACAAATCGTCGTTTGTAAGCACAGCTCCACCCTCAAAGGAATTAAGAAACTTGGTAGCATGAAAACTAAGAATTTCACAAGCGCCAAAATTTCCAATCATCTTATTTTGATAAGAACATCCAAAAGCATGTGCTGCATCAAACATCAATTTCAAATTATATTCTTCAGCTATTTCTTGTAATTGATCAACTTTACACGAACGACCCCATAGATGAACACCAATAATTCCTGTTGTTCTTGGTGTAATCATTCTGCGTACTGCTTCAGGATCAAGAGTATGCGTATCTGGATCAATATCGGCAAATACTGGTGTAATTGCCTGCCAATGCAATGCATGAGCTGTTGCAATAAATGTATAAGAAGGAATAATTACTTCACCTTCCAAACCAAGAGCCCTAATTGCAATTTCTAATGCAACTGTACCATTACTCATTGCTATACAGTGCTGAACATTATGCAACTCAGCTACATGCTGCTCAAATTTTTTCAGGATAGGACCATTATTTGTTAACCACTGATTTTCAAAAATCTGTTCAACATAATCTAGAAAAATTTTCTTGCTGCCAATATTAGGGCGTCCAACATGTATGGGGCTAGTAAATACTGGTTCCTTATTTTCGAAACTTAAATCCTTATTTTTTTCTATATGTTTCATAATTCATTGATTACTTGACATTATATGTAAACTCATTTGTTCTTTATGAATTCAATATAAGATATGGATCCAACACTTTTTTTAATTGTTATAAATCAAACAAGAAAACCATACAAAAAATAATATGAATTACAAAAAAGTGACATACTTATAATCAAGCAACCTATATGCCAACATAGACAATCACAATAGCCCACCCTAGGTTTATTTACTCTCTTTTACCTTTGTCTTCCATCTCCACCCCAGCTTCAGCAAAAGCATCACCCCAATCCGGTTCTTCAGAAAACTCATCTTCCTCAGCCTCATTTTTCTCTGCTTTTGCGGTAGAATCATCATCAATTGCCGGCGTTGTATCATTTTTTGTATCGTTGATTTCTTCTGGCTCGGAGTCTGAAATTTCTGTCTGATTATCTTCCAGGTTGATTGTTTGCTCTGAAGAAGGATCGTTTTGTGACTCAGAAATAGATTGTTTTTCAACTGGCTTAT
>Ga0256841_1003469_pt1 | contig 11794 bp, 14 predicted proteins | sample 356308metaG_FD_185971 | JGI IMG/M metagenome (GOLD analysis project Ga0256841, IMG submission 185971) | Hydrothermal vent microbial communities from Mid Atlantic Ridge, Atlantic Ocean - 356-308 | ecosystem: Environmental > Aquatic > Marine > Hydrothermal vents | place: Atlantic Ocean: Mid...
TGGTCTGAGCTACTTATTTTAGTTATATCTAAACTTAATAATAAATGTAAAAAGGAATAAAATGGCGACTAAAGAAGATGTTTATGAAGCGATTAAAACAGTGATTGATCCCGAAGTTGGATTTGATATTGTCTCACTTGGGCTTATTTATGATGCAAAGGTTGATGGTGATCATGCAGATGTGACGATGACACTTTCGACTAGAGGTTGTCCTCTTCATGAAATGATGGTACAGTGGGTAAAAGATGCAGTTGTTAAATTACCTGATATCAATAGTGTTGACGTTGAAGTGGTTTGGGAACCTGCATGGAATATCTCTATGGCAAGTGATGAAGTAAAAAAAGCATTAGGAGCATAACATGAACTATCCACTATTTTTTGATAATGTAGAGACGATCACTCTTTTTGATCCTCTCAGTCAAGTGCTAGGAAGTTTTGAAGATGGCAAAATTACCTTTACATACAAAGATATAGTCAAACTTGCAGGACATAGCTGCCCTACTGTTGGAGGAGCTTATTTGATGACACTTCGATCTCTTGAAGCTCTTTATAAAGACTCTTTACCTGTTAGAGGTCAAATCAAAGTAGAGTTTAAAGAAGATGAAAAAGACGGTGTGGCAGGTGTGATTGGTAATGTTATCTCTGATATTACAGGTGCTACACAAACAAGTGGTTTCAAAGGACTAAATGGAAAATTTGCGAGACATTCTCTAATGTTTTTTAATGCAAAAATTGATTCAAGTGCAAGATTTACAAGAATTGATACAGGTAAAAGTGTAGATGTTTATTATAATCCAAATATAGTTCCGCCAAGTTCACAAATGCAACCACTTATGCAAAAAGTTATGACACAAACTGCTACACCTGATGAAATCAAAGCCTTTGGTAAACTCTGGCAAGAGAGAGTAGAAAAGATTCTTTGTAAGCACAATTTTGACGAAAAAGTAATTAAAATAGTTTTATTATAAGCAAAGCTTATTGACATTATAGACTTCTTGATTTAAATCAAGAATTGCTAATTTGATTTATTCTATAATTAGCATGCAATAGTTTAATCTAACAAAAGGAGGCTATATGTCAATTAGCAGACGTGACTTTTTAAAAAGTTCGGCGGCAGCAGCAGCGGCTAGTGCTGTTGGAATCACAGTTCCATCAGAAGTGCAAGCAGCAGCAGCCAAAGGTGAAGAGGGCTGGAGATGGGATAAAGCAGCGTGTCGTTTTTGTGGAACTGGGTGTGGTATCATGCTCGCTACAAAAGGCGGTAAAATCGTTGCTGTTAAAGGTGATCCGGCAGCTCCGGTAAACAGAGGTCTTAACTGTATTAAAGGTTACTTTAATGCAAAAATTATGTATGGTGAAGATAGGCTTAAAACACCATTACTTCGTGTAAATTCAAGTGGTGAATTTGACAAACATGGTTCATTTAAACCAGTTTCCTGGAAAAGAGCATTTGATGAGATGGAAAAACACATCAAAAAAGCACTTAAAGCAAGTGGACCTGAAGGTGTAGCAGTATTTGCATCTGGTCAATATACTGTTATGGAAGGTTATGCAGCTCAGAAAATGATGAAAGCAGGATTCAGATCCAATGCGATCGATCCAAACGCACGTCACTGTATGGCATCTGCGGTTGTTGGTTTTTATCAAACTTTTGGTATCGATGAGCCAAGTGGTTGTTATGATGATATCGAGCTTACTGATACTATCGTAACATGGGGATCAAATATGGCAGAGATGCACCCGATTCTCTGGTCTCGTGTAACAGATAGAAAACTTTCTAATCCAGATCGTGTTAAAGTTGTAAATATTCAAACATATACACACAGAACTTGTGATCTTGGTGATTTTAATATTATTTTCTCTCCAAGTACTGACCTTGCACTTTGGAACTATATTGCTCGTGAAATAGTATATAACCATCCAGATGCGATAGATTGGGATTTTATCAAAAAACATATCGTATTTGCAGCAGGTCCTGTAAATATCGGTTATGGTATGAGAAGAAAAGGTGAGAAATCACTTAAAGATGGTAAATACAGTGCTCTTGAAATGGAAACTATTTCCAAAGAGATGAGTAAAAAAGTTTCAGCTAAAGAAGCACCTGCTCTTGCACCTTATGGGTATAAAGAGGGTGATGTGATGAAAAATACTGCTGGTACTTTAAAACACTGGAAAATCTCTTTTGATGAATATAAAAAATCATTAGAACCATTTACATTAGATTATGTAGCAAAAATTGCTAAAGGTGATCCAAACGAATCACTTGAAAGTTTCAAGAAAAAACTAAAAGATCTTGTAGCTCTTTATGTTGAAAAAGATAGAAAAGTTGTATCATTCTGGACAATGGGTATGAATCAACATACACGTGGTACCTGGGTAAATACACTCTCTTATAATGTACACTTTATGTTAAATAAACAAGCTAAACCAGGTAGTGGTGCATTTTCATTAACTGGACAACCTTCAGCTTGTGGTACGGCTAGAGAAGTTGGAACATTCTGTCATAGATTACCAGCTGACTTGATGGTCAAAAATCCAAAACATAGAAAAATCGCTGAAAATAAATGGCATATCCCTGAAGGTACACTTAACCCTGTAGGTAATCAACATATCATGAAAATTCATAGAGATATCGAAGATGGTGTTGTAAAATTTGCCTGGGTAAATGTATGTAATGCTTATCAAGATTCTGCATCAGCAAAACACTGGATCAAAGCAGCAAGAGAGATGGATAACTTTATCGTAACTTCTGATGGCTATCCAGGAATATCTGCGAAAGTTTCTGACCTTGTACTCCCATCTGCGATGATTTATGAGAAATGGGGAGCTTATGGAAATGCTGAAAGACGTACTCAACACTGGAGACAACAAGTACTTCCTGTAGGTGATGCAATGAGTGATACATGGCAATGGGTTGAACTTTCAAAACGTTTCACTGTCAATGACCTTTGGGGTCCATATACATTAAGAAATGGCAAAAAACTAGCAGACGTTAGAGAAAAAGCCAAAGCAATGGGTTATAAACCTGAAACAACTATGTATGATATATTGTTCGCAAATGAAAGAGCAAAAGCATATAAAGTAGATCTAAACTCTTTCCCTCAAAAAGGTTATGATAACTCAGAAGTTATAGGTGATAGCCGAAATGTAGTAGGATCTGATGGTAAGGTATTTAAAGGTTATGGCTTCATGATTCATGAATATCTTTTTGAAGAGTATGCTTCATTTGGTAGAGGACATGGACATGATCTCGCACCATTTAAAACTTATCACAAAGTCAGAGGTCTTAAATGGCCAGTTGTTGATGGTAAAGAGACACAATGGAGATTTAATGTCAAATATGATCCTTACGCTGCAAAAGCAAATCCAGGTGGAGATTTTGCGTTTTATGGTCCATTGGCGAAAAAAATTCTTCAAGGAAATCTCACAGGTCCTGATAAATCTAAAGGCAAATATGCCTTACCTAATAAAGCCAAGATATATGCTAGACCATACATGGATCCTCCAGAGATGCCAGATGCAAAATATGACACATGGTTATGTACAGGTCGTGTACTAGAACACTGGCATAGTGGTACTATGACAATGCGTGTACCTGAGCTATATCGTGCCGTTCCAGAAGCACTTTGTTATATGAATCCTAAAGATGCAAAAGCAAAAGGTTTCAAAAATGGTGAATTGATTTGGGTTGATTCAAGACGTGGTAAAGTAAAAGCAAGAGTTGAGACTAGAGGAAGAAACAGACCACCTCAAGGACTTGTATTTGTACCATGGTTTGATGAAAAAGTCTTTATCAATAAAGTTTGTCTTGATGCGACATGTCCAATGTCAAAACAAACAGACTATAAAAAATGTGCGGTAAAACTGTACAAAGCATAGAAACAGAGGAATAGGTAGTGAGTAAAGAGGTAAAAAAAACCAAAATCAGTGAAAGGCGAAAGTTTTTCACACTTTTAGCACAAAACGCTGGTCTTGGTGTTATGGGGGGATTGTTATGGGCTGGATATGCTTCTAAAGCAAAAAGCTCACCCCTTACACTCAGACCTCCTGCTGCCTTAAAAGAAGATGACTTTTTAAGAACTTGTATCAAGTGCGGGCTGTGTTCAGAAGCTTGTTACAATCGTCCAAGTAATATAGATAAAGAGACAGGTAAGCCTAGAGGTAGAACACTAAAAATGGCAAAAGCAGAGGATAACGTAACGATTGGTACACCATTTTTTACCCCTCGTGACGTTCCTTGTTATATGTGTGAAGATATTCCATGTGTACCGGTTTGTCCAACGGAGGCTCTTGATCCTCTTTTGGTTACCAATGACAAAAATGAACTAGATCCAAATATGATGGATATGGGGATTGCTGTGGTTGATCAAAATTCGTGTATTGCATTCTGGGGTATTCAGTGTGATGCCTGTTACAGGGCTTGTCCTTTGCTTGATGTCGCTATATCCTTGGAATATGATCGAAATGAACGTACCGGTAAGCATGCTTTCTTAAAACCTATTGTACATATGAATGCCTGTACTGGATGTGGTTTATGTGAACAAGCATGTGTGACGGAAAAAGCAGCTATCTTTGTCCAGCCCAGAGAAGTGGCACTTGGTCGCCCTGGTGATCACTATGTCAAAGGATGGGATAAAAAAGATCAGCAGCGTATACAAAATAGAGTAGATAAAGATGTCACGACACATGATAAACGAAGTGCAAAGAAGCCAGAAGATTATCTAAATATGGGTGTGGAGTACTAGATGAAGTGGAGTAATTATAAATATCTTATATTAAGACGTATAACACAGCTCTCACTTCTGTTTTTGTATTTTGCAGGAAATATATATGGCTGGAAAGTTTTAAGTGGTGATTTATCTAGTTCATCACTTTTTTCTACAATACCTTTAAGTGATCCATTTGCTATTTTGCAAATGTTAGCTGCTGGTGCAACGATAGGTGTAAATGCTATTGTTGGTGCAGTGTTGATCACACTATTTTATGGTCTGATTGGTGGTCGTGCTTTTTGTAGTTGGGTTTGTCCTGTAAATATGATTACAGATTTGGCAAATTGGCTTAGGCGTGTACTATACTTAGATAAGATTGAGAGAAAAGTATGGGCTAGTAGAAATATCAGGTATTATATGCTTGGTTTGGCTTTGATCGTTTCGTTTATCAGTGGGTTGGCAGCATTTGAGATTATTAGTCCTATTACTATATTGAATCGAGGTGTAGTTTTTGGTTTCGGTGCTGGTAGTGGGCTTTTGATAGCAATATTTTTGTTTGATCTATTTGTTCTTAAAAATGGCTGGTGTGGGCATATCTGTCCACTTGGCGGTGTCCACTCGATGATAGGTAAGATGAACTTTGTTCGAGTGAAACACAATAGCGACAATTGTACACTATGCATGAAATGTAAAGATGTTTGTCCTGAATCTCAAGTTCTTGGTATGATCGGTAAACGAAGTGAGTTTGTTGTAAAAGCAGAGTGTACAAACTGTGGTAGATGCGTAGATGTTTGTGATGATGACGCATTAGGATTTAATATCCGAAATATACTAAACGATACTAAAGGAGAAAAACTATGAAATTAAAAAAATCATGGATTGGTTTATTGTCACTAGTAGCGATTGCTGCTGTTGGCTGTGCTTCTGGAGCAGGATCTGTCTCAGAAGAGTCCTTAGGGCTAAGAAAAACTAATCTTTATACAGAGAGTAATACAAAACCAGTAGAAGCAAAATATACAACTGCTGCACCTGGTACTTCAAAAAGATTTGATAGAGCATTTGAAAATGCACCACCAATGATTCCACATAGTGTAGATGGATTGTTACCTATTACAAAAGGGAACAATGCTTGTCTTGGATGTCACTTACCTGATGTAGCACCAAGTATGAAAGCAACACCAATTCCACCTTCACACTTTACTGATTTTAGACCAACAACTACTATGAAAGGTTCTAAAGTTGTAAAAGAGGGTAAAGTATTAGGTAAAAATCTTTGTAATACTTCTGATATAAAACTTGCGAAAGCTAAGAAATTGAATCATTTATATCAAGGAAGGTATAATTGTTCTCAATGTCATGCTCCTCAGGCTGAAATCAAACCATTGGTTAAAAACAACTTTACACCAGATTATAGAAAAGCTGGTGAAAAGAAAAAATCAAATTTGATTGATGTTATGAATGAAGGTGTTCAGTAATCAAGAAATAAGGGAAGGGTAAAACCTTCTCTTTATAAAATTTTTTTAGAGAAGTATATATTACTTTTTTAAAAAAACTTTATGAAGGATGTGGTGTATGAAAGAATATAGTCGTTTATTTGGCTTTATTGCAGGGATTGTGATGTTTGTATATTTACCTTTATCTGCGATGGATATGCAAAAAGTTGATGCATTGGCACAGCAGATTAAAGCTAGATTAGGTGGTGTGGCAGAAAAAAGTACAACTACTCAAGTACAAAGTATCGAAGAAGCCGTAAAACCTGAAATTAAAAAAAGTGAAGTTGTGAAAACTTCTACACCAACACAAGAAGTTTCAGAAGAATCTTTAGGGCTTAGAAAGAGTGACCTTTATAGTGAAGATAGTACAAAACCACAAAAGGTAGCTTATACCAAATCAGCTCCTGGCGAATCCAAAAGATTTGATAGAGCATTTGAAAATGCACCACCAATGATTCCTCATAGTGTTGATGGATTACTGCCAATCACAAAAAATAATAATGCATGTCTTGGGTGTCATATGCCTGATGTTGCACCTAGTATGGGAGCCACTCCAATTCCTCCTACACACTTTACAAACTTTAGACCAATGACAGAGATTGGAAAAGACGGTATTATGACAAAAGAGGGTGTAGAGATAACTAATACAAGTGATATTAAGATTGTCGCAAGACAAGAGAAAAAACTTTATCAAGGACGTTTTAATTGTTCACAGTGTCATGCTCCGCAAGCAGAAGTAAAACCTTTGGTTAAAAATACTTTTACACCGGATTTTAGAAAGGCAGATGAAAAGAAAAAGTCTAATCTCATAGACGTTATGAATGAAGGTGTCCAGTAGTGGCAAGTAGACGGGATTTTTTGACGGCATTTAAAAAGCCGTTGGAAAAGGTTGTCTCTCCCAAAGATAAAGAGTTGATTGTGAGACCTCCTTATGGAGAATCAGAGTTATTATTTAGTCGTGGCTGTAGCAGCTGTGATACAAAAGCTTGTGAATCTTCATGTGAAGAGGAGATTATTGTGATACGAGCTGATGGTACACCTATGTTAAACTTTACAAAAAAAGGCTGTACCTTTTGTGAAGCTTGTGCTCTTGCTTGTGAAGAAGGTGTTTTAACATTAGAAAATATCCATACTAGTGAACATATCAATGCTAAGTTTCTAATCATGCCTAATTCTTGTGTAGCACATAATGGTGTCATATGTTTCTCTTGTAAAGAGCCTTGTATAGATGATGCGATATTATTTAACGGTATGTTTAATCCTGTTATTGACATGGAGTTATGTACGGGTTGTGGTTATTGCTTAAGTAGATGTCCTACAAAAGCGATATCATATGAAGCTGTTGAGATTTTACCAAAGGAGATATCAAATGAGTCTTGAAAAAAAATATCCAAAACTATTTGGGCTACTTGAGGATACAACATTTGTTGATAGTCCAAGAGACTTAGTAGTAGTGGATGAAAATTATGATGATATTGATTCAGATGAGTTTGATGTATTTGATCCTAGTGATTATAACTTTTTAGTCTATATAACGCCTAGAGTTCAAGATGCTTTGGGTGAAGAGGGGATAGGTCAATTGGTAAAAAGATTGGAAAGTGATAAAAGATTTGAAGATTTTTTTGCAAGTGAAATTGATATGTATGGGATAAAAGTAACTGATATGGATGAAGAAAGTATAGGAGATTTGATCATAAAGGTTATAGAAGAGGAATTATTATGATAAAAATATTAGTTATTTTATTGTTGATGATTTGTTCTATGTATGCCAAAGAGTATCAGCCAATTTCTCAAATCCAGGCAAGTGGTATAGCAAAAGATATGGTTTTGAAAGATGATAAACTATATATAGGTACTGACCATGGAATGTTACAAGTATATGATTTAAAATCGAAAAAATTTATCAAGCATATTGATATCCCAAAAGTTAAAGATTTTATGGGTGATGAAATCTTTGCAAGGGTTAGTAGTGTAGATTTTTATGATGGAAGATATCTACTTTTGAGTGATAGTGGTAAAGGTGGTTATGCCAATCTTTGGTTACATGAGAATAATACGACAAAACAGTTATTAAGTGCAAAAGATAAAAGAGCACTGGTCAAGGCACGTTTTATAGATAAAGAGCATATTTTACTAGGCTATCTTGGAAATGAAGCTTCATTACTTGATGTTAATACAAAAAAAGAGAGATATAGAGTGCAGCTTAGTGAATCAAAATTTTCTGATTTTGCTTTAAATGAAGATAGAAGCAGAGCAGTTTTTAGCTGTGAAAGTGGTATATTGTATGTGATTGATACAAAAACAGGTAAAGTTATAAAAGAGCTAAAAGGGCAAAATCTTGACAATGTTTATAAGGTTGATTACAAAAATCACAAAGTCTCAGCAGCAGGACAAGATAGACGTGGGTCGATTTATGATGTAGATAGTGGAAAGGGTGAGTATATTCAGGGAAGTTTTTTGATTTATGCTACGGGATTGAGTCCTAGTGCAAGACTGGTTGCTTTTGCAATGGATGAACAAAACAATATCTCTATTTACAATGTCAGTACAAAATCTAAGATAGCTTTGCTAAAAGGACAAAAAAGTACACTAAATACAATTATATTTAAAGATGAAGAAACTCTTTTTTCTTCAAGTGATGATAAAACGATTATGCAGTGGAAATTAAAATAACAGGAGATAAAAACATGAACATATCAAGTATAGTGATACAATGTAAACAAGAAAATTTTGAAAAAGTAAAAACATGGTGTGAACAAAGTGATTTATGTGATTACCATTTTGGTGAAGCTAAAATAGGTAAAATTATTGTCACTATTGAAGGTGCAGGTGTTAGTGAAGAGATTGAGAAGCTTACAAAGATACAACAGGCACCAGGTGTTATTACAGCCGATATGATGATGAGTTATCAAGAAGAGCTTGATGAAGAGATCAAAAAATTAAATGCTGCAGATGCAGTACCTGCAATGCTAAATGATGATACAATTGATGTTAAAGATATCGTTTACAATGGAGATTTGAAAAAGAAATTTTAACATTAAAATTTCACATAGTTTAAAATTAAATAAGATATAATATATCCCATATTCTTTTTAAAGAAACAAAGGCAATGAGATGGGATATAATTTAAAAGAGATACCGTTTTTCTCAAAAATGAGCGAAGAAAATATTAAAAGACTTTCTAGTATCTCATTTTTTAAAAAATATCATGCAGATGAATTGCTTTTTTATGAAGGTGATGAACCTAAATATCTATATATCTTACTTGATGGAGTACTTAGACTTTATAAAACAAGTCCCAAAGGACAAGAGATATATATTCATCAGTTTGTTCCAACTTCTATGATAGGTGAATTAGCAAATTTTGAAAATATAAAATTCCCTGCTTCTGCAAAATTTATCACTAGTGGAACTATTCTTAAAATAGAGTATAAAAAATTAGAAGAAGATTTCTTCAAAAATCCCGAAATTTGTATGCAAATCATACGTTCTTTGACAACAAAAGTAAAAATTCTTTCAAATGTAATTCATCAAGAGATGATTCTTACATCTGAAGCAAAAGTTGCTCAATTTATCAATGAACATTCAGAACTTTTTGAAAATATACGAAATAATCAAATAGCTGCTATTTTAAATGTCTCTCCTGAGACACTATCTCGCACACTTGGTAAGCTCAAAAAAGATGGTATCATTAGTATAGATAAAAAACATGCAGTTACGATTCATGATACTGAAGCACTAAAAATATTGTACTCATAAATTTCTGTTTTTCAACCTTTTTCTAACCTTCTTGACTTATATCAATCATTAAAAGTTATTATTTTTATACAATTACACTTGTAGTACTAATATAGTAGGAGATTGTATGAAAGAAGTGTATTTAAACATGCCACAGCTCGCTCCTGAGGATTTTTTGCCAATTTTTACATCTGCGACACTGGTAATGATTTTTGGGATTATTTTTGTGGGGTTGTATACTTTTGCCAAGCTTGAAAAAATTCCTCCATTTTATCAATATGTTGGTTATATTTTTTGGTTTGGCTGTGCATACTCTCTTTATATGCTCAGTACTCTGGTTGGTAGTGGTGATTTTACAAGAAAAGTATTGATGATGGCAATGTTAGCATATTTGATATTGCCACATTTTATATACTTTTTGATGCATGAGAGTCACGAAAGACACGATTAAAGGAGGTATCACATGGCAGAACAACCAAAATCTGTTTGGAGCAGTATATCGTTTTGGAGACGATCAGCTGCATGGGTAACAGGATTTGCAGTAGTCTTACTGGTATGGCTCACGTTCGATACGATGGGACAGATCAAAATGGGAACAGATGCAGATCTGCAAAAGGGTGTAACTAAAAGAGTTCCGGCTCCAACGGTTATCAATTATCATATCACGTATGAAATGAATGAAAAAAGAGGTCATGAAGCACCTGTGATTGGTGATAAAGAGCCATTTTTCGGTAAAGAACAAAGTGTGAAAGAAGCGGCTGCTTTACTTCATCTTGGAAAACTTACATCTCAGGCAAAGAACTGTATGAATTGTCATACTCTTTTAGGAAATGGAGCATATTATGCACCAGATCTCACTAAAGCCTGGTTAGATCCTGCATGGAGCAAAGATGGTTCTATGATGGGTATGACTGGAAAAAGTACAAGAGAAGAGGCGATGGCGGAATTTTTACAGCATCCGTCAAAATATCCAACACATGCACGAATGATGCCTGATCTTGGTATTACTGCACAAGAAGCAAAAGGTTTAGTTGCATTTTTAAAACATATGAGCTCTATCGATACAAATGGTTTCCCAAGAAACTTTGGTAAAGAGCAAGGAGGCACTTATGCTAAATAGTATCAAAGCAAACAAATTACAGTTTGAATCCCAAAAAATAGGGATGATGTATTTTCGCGTTGCGATTATCCTTTTTGGTGCTCAGCTCTTGATGGGACTTATCGCTGCAATTCAATTTTTATATCCAAGTTTCTTGTTTGAATTATTTGATTTTTCAGTTGCAAGAATGGTGCATATCAATGCATTGGTCGTTTGGATGCTTTATGCGATGATTGGTTCGGTTTATTATATGATTCCTGATGAAACAGGACGTGAAGTAGTTGCACCGGGAATTGCAAAATTGGCTTTTTGGGTATTAACAGCAGCAGTTACAGTTGTTGTTCTTGTTTATATCTTTATTCAAACTGGATCTGGTAAAGAGAGTACAATATGGCTGATCAATGAAGGTCGTGAATATTTAGAAGCACCAAGATGGGCTGATATTGGTATTGTTGTTGTTGTTTTAATCTTTTATTTTAATGTATTTGCTACATATCTTAAAGGTGAAAAAACAGGTATCATGACTGTTATGGTTGCAAACCTTTTTGCTCTTGCTGGTTTATATCTGTGTGGTATGTTTTTTACTGACAATATTTCTATTGATCAATACTGGTGGTGGTGGGTAATTCACCTATGGGTTGAAGCTACATGGGAAGTATTTGTTGGTACTTTAGCTGCGTATGCGTTGATCAAAATAATCGGAGCAAAACGAGAAATTGTTGAGATGTGGTTGTGGATAGAAGTATTGATGTTAT
>Ga0256841_1003470_pt1 | contig 11794 bp, 11 predicted proteins | sample 356308metaG_FD_185971 | JGI IMG/M metagenome (GOLD analysis project Ga0256841, IMG submission 185971) | Hydrothermal vent microbial communities from Mid Atlantic Ridge, Atlantic Ocean - 356-308 | ecosystem: Environmental > Aquatic > Marine > Hydrothermal vents | place: Atlantic Ocean: Mid...
GCTCTATATCCTGGTCGCGACCCTCAACTATCGCTCGCGTCTTCATCGTCTGGATGAGCAGGTGGTCAACCAGATGCGATTGTTCAGTTTTCACCCGGTAGGAGAGGGATTTGCCGCGGATTTTGTTCCCAAAGACGGAGTCGTGGACCTGGTGCATCTCTACAAGGGGGACCGAAATGTTTATGCCTTTTTTGAAATCCCGGGAAGCAAAAAATACTTGATGAAGCTTTCGCTGCCGAAGGATCGGTACGAAGCGATGTCGGAACAGTTGTATGCCGAGAGTTTTACCGGATGGCCGCTCTACTTTTTGTTGATTGGAACGGTTTCTCTCGCTCTGGCTTTTTATACGCTCTATCCTCTGAAGAAGGCCTTGAAACTCAATGAGGAGTTCGTGCGAGATATCCTCCATGATCTCAATACCCCTTTGAGCTCTCTGCGGATCAATCTCGATATCCTTCGACGTCGCTATGGAGAGGATCGGTGTGTCCGAAGAATGTTTGGAGCGATGGAGACGATCCAGGCCTTCCAGTCCAACCTCAGGGCCTTTCTCAGTCAACAGGAGGGTCGGCAGGAGCGCTTCTCCTTGTATAACCTTCTCCGAGAACGGATAGAGCATCTCCGTGAACTTTACCCCAAAATAGCTTTTCGGCTCAACATACCTTCCGATTTGGAACTTGAATGCAATAGGGAGGCTTTTCTTCGTATCCTGGAGAATTTGCTGAGTAATGCGGGCAAATATAATCGGCCGGACGGAAGCGTAGAGATCACTATGGAGGATAGTCGTCTGTTCATCAAGGATACCGGCATCGGTATCAAGAATCCCGATCGTGTTTTCGACCGTTACTATAAAGAGGGAGAGAGAGGGCTGGGGTTGGGATTGCATATCGTCAAAAAACTGGCCGAGGAGTTGGGGATCGATATCAAGCTTTCGAGCCGACCGGGAGAAGGGACGACTGTAATGCTGAACCTTTCTCCGCTGACAGCCAAGGGGGTTGAGAAATGAGTCCGACTGCGCTCCAACGGTTTCTTCGGGCTTTTCAGTACTTTGTATGTGTCATATTGTTTCTTTCCATGGGCTGTTCGGTAGCCCCGGCAGCTTCAGGATCCTCATCTGCCGTTCCCTCTTCAGAGAGTGAAGTTTCTCGGATCGATCTTATGATTCAGACTTACAAAAGTGCTCCGCCTGAAGAGAGAAAGGCTTTAAACCAGGCGATTCGCCGAGAGATTTCCCGAGAAGTCACCGGGCAGCAGAAACTGGCGATCCAGGAGGCGATCCGCCTGAAAAATCTTCGGAGCCAGGAGCGTATCTCCTCCAGGAAAACAAAGAAAAAAATCCGCCACTTGAGAAAAAAATACTCCAGGAGACATCCCTGCAATACCTGGAACTGCAAGCTAAGAAGACTGAGTGATTCATTTCATCGCTTTTTCCGCAGAGTGACCCAGAAACGGCGCCACCATACTCCACGTCCTCACCCCAAAGATGTACTTCGGATTCCCGAGAAGTAATATCGAATATATGACGGGTCAGAAAGACGGTGATATCGGAAGTTGACTTCAAGCTCTTCAAAACCGTCGCTACTGCCTTCCCCATAAAACCGAATATTTGTAACAACTCTGTAATAATTCTGAAATTCTAGGGAAAAATGGAAAAAAGTTAAAAAAACTTAACAAAGATCAAGATTTTTTAATTTTGTGAGGAATAAAATTGATTTCGGCAGATTGGGTAGATGTACCATATCTGTGAGTCCATCAAACGAAAAGGAGAGAGGAATGAATTGGATGGTCAAACGGTTATCTATGGCAGCCGTCGGCACGCTGGTAGGCGTTTCGATGGCGTCCGCCGCGACGGAACTGGATAAAGTGATGAAGGAGCGGGGGCTGACCCAGCAGGATCTGCTGGCGGCGGCCAAGACCTATACTCCCAGCGGGGGACGGGACAAGTACATCGTCTTCAGCTCCGGCGGGCAGTCGGGGCAGATCATGGTCTACGGGGTGCCGTCGATGCGGATCCTCAAATATATCGGCGTCTTTACCCCCGAGCCCTGGCAGGGCTGGGGATATGACGACGATACCAAGGCGATTCTCGCCCAAGGCAAGATCCGCGGCAAGCAGATCACCTGGGGGGATACCCACCACCCGGCACTCTCGGAGACCAACGGAAAATACGATGGGAAATGGCTGGTCATCAACGACAAGGCCAATCCCCGGCTGGCGGTGATCGACCTCAAAGACTTCGTTACCAAGCAGATCGTCGTCAATCCGGTCTTCAAGAGCGACCATGGGGGTGCCTTCTTTACCCCTAACAGTGAATATATCCTCGAGGCGTGCCAATACGGTGCTCCTTTGGATAACAACTATCATCCCATCGACGAATACAAAGAGACTTATCGGGGCGGGGTGACGGTCTGGAAGTTCGATCCCAAGATCGGACGGATCCAGCCGGAGAAATCCTTCACCATCGAGATGCCTCCTTATATGCAGGACCTCTCCGATGCCGGGAAAGAGGCGAGCTTTGGCTGGGGCTTTACCAACAGCTTCAACTCCGAGATGTACACCGGCGGGATCGAAAAGGGTCTGCCCCCTATGGAAGCAGGGATGAGCCGCAACGATACCGACTTCCTCCATGTTTACAATTGGAAGAAGCTCGCGGAACTGGCCAAAGATGACAAGAATGTCAAGGTTGTCAATGGACATCGGGTAGTCCCCATCGATGTGGCGGTCAAGAACGGCGCGCTCTTCCTGATCCCCGAGCCCAAGTCGCCCCATGGTGTGGATGTCTCTCCCGACGGGAAATACATCGTCGTCTGCGGAAAGCTCGATACCCATGCGACGGTTTACAGCTGGGATAAGATCAAGCAGCTTATCGATAAGAAAGAGTATGCAGGAAAGGATCCCTATGGGATTCCCATCCTTGATCTGAAAAAGGCGATGCACTGCCAGGCCGAGTTGGGCCTCGGGCCTCTGCACAATCAGTACGGTAAGCACTGGAAAGACAAAGGAGAGATCTATACCTCGCTCTATGTCGACAGTCAGGTGGTCAAGTGGAACTATTTGACCTGTAAGGTCGAAGACCGACAGAATGTCAACTACAACATCGGCCACCTCTGCGGCATGGAGGGCAAGACCGAAGATCCCCAGGGGGATTACATCATCGCCCTGAACAAACTGGCGATTGACCGCTTCAACGAGATTGGGCCTCTGCATCCTCAGAACCACCAGCTCATCGATATCCGCGGCAAAAAGATGCAGCTACTCTACGACATGCCGGTACCTCTGGGTGAGCCTCATCAGGCCGTGGCGATCCGGGCCAGCAAGCTCAAGCCCGAGGTCCGTTACAAGATGGGAACCAGCGCCTTTACCGGCAAAGTTCACAAGGGAAAAACCTTGGCAGGTCAGGAGCATATTGAGCGCAAGGGCAATCATGTCTATGTCTATGGAACCATGGTACGCTCGCATATCAATCCCGAGCACGTCACCGTCAACCTGGGGGATACGGTCACCTTCTATCTGACCAACCTGGAGCGGGCCGAGGACGAAACCCATGGATTTACCGTCGATCTCTACAATGTCCATACTTCGCTGGAGCCCGGTAAGACCGTGGCTGTCACCTTCAAAGCGGACCGAGAGGGGGTCTTCCCCTATTACTGTACAGAGTTCTGCTCTGCACTGCACCTGGAGATGATGGGATACCTGCTGGTCAAAGATCCCAACAAGAAGTATATTTCGGCTCACAAGCTCAAGATGGCCAAGATGTCCAAAGAGGAGCTTGAAAAAGAGTATAAAAAGATCGTTGCGACCAATGCCGCGACCGATAAAGTCATTCAGAGTGTCGTGAAGTTCCTCAAAGAGAACCATTACGAGAAATATCCCGTCGTGGCCAACCTGGTCAAAGATGCCCTGGATCAGTACGGCAAGATTCCTGAGCAGAAGAAAAAGGCTGACGAAGCCTATAAAAAAGGAGATCTTGAAAAAGCGATCCTCTTCGAAAACATGATCTGGCAGTACATGGTCAAGACCGCCGATGTCGGCATCCGGGCCCGGGATCTGCTGGTCAAGAAGATCGCCACGCCCATGAGTGAAGCGGCCAAGCGTGGTCAGGCAGCCTATTTGGAGGGCGGATGTAACGGATGCCACGTCATCGGAAAAGTCTCCTCCGGTCCCGACCTGGTCGGCGTCCTGCAGCGACACGAAAACGGTGAGAAGTGGGTCAAGGAGTGGATCTTGCATCCCGAGAAGATGTATGACAACCCCTACATCAAGTCCATGACCAACTACTTCAACCTCCGCATGCCCAACCAGGGCATGACCGAGAAGCAGGTAGACGATATCATCGAATACCTCAAGTGGATCGACAAGAACGCCAACCTGTTCTGATCCTGATTTCGGCTGAATCGGTCCGAGACCGCTTCGGCCGTTTTCCTCTTTATATGTTTTGAGATTCCACGCGTTTTTCAAGAGATTTTTTGACGAAGAAACCCTCGGTATTTTCGCTGTTGATGCCGGTCAATCTTTTGGATAACGATTGGAGTATAATCGTTTCAACTTGCAGAAAGGATGCACGATGAAGAGTTCCATGATGAAGGCGAAGATCTTCACCCTGATTGCCCTGGGGATCCTCCTCTACTGGTTTGTCATTCCTGCAGTCTTCACCCATGACGTGGTGGAGTTGGCCCGGGAAGGCAAGGCCGACCAGATCCCTCAGATCTCCTACAAAGTCTGGGATTATTATGTCAAAGGGCAGTATGTCAGTCCCAACACCCCCAAGGAAGCGGTGGGCAGTCTCAAAAAGATGATCGAGGAGGATGCGGAGCTCTCCGTCGTCTCCGCACCCATTTGGTACGTGGCCCTGGAGGCGCCCAACTATCCCAAAGAGGCCTTCCCTGAAGGAATCCCGGTCTACTACCATTTCGACGGCTTCAGCGGTGACGTGCACGAGATGAATACTATCAACCACTTTATCGGGATGGATCCCATGGAGCGGGGAGCTCCCTATCTGCGGGCTTTGGCGCCTTATGCCCTGGTCGCCGTAGCGCTTTTGATGATCTTCTACATTCTTTACGATTGGAAGATCCTCGACTATTTGATGCTGATCCCGGTGGTGCTGCCGGTAGTTTTCCTGGGATTCTATGCTTATTGGCTCTATTGGTTCGGTCACCACATGCATCCCTGGGGGGCCTTCAAGATCAAACCGTTCATGCCGACGGTCTTCGGGGACGGGAAGGTGGCCCAGTTTACGACTCACTCCTATCCCACGACGGGATTTTGGCTGCTTTTGGCGATCAGCTTCTTCAGTCTCTTGGCGATCATTGCCAAACGCAAAGCCCGTAAAACGGCGCAACAGACGGTGTAACGGCGGCGGATCATGAAACGGATCGGTGCGGCGATGTTTTGGAGCCTGGGGTTCTTGATGGCGGCCAATCCGCTGCAAGAAGCCATTGATCAAGCAGAGCCCGGCTCCCTGCTTCAATTGCCGGCGGGTGAGTTTCACGGCAATATCGTCATCCGTAAACCCCTGATCCTCGAAGGAGTAGGGGAGGCGACACGCATCGTCGGTGACGGCAACGGCACCGTCGTGACGATCCGCAGCGACTATGTGACCTTGCGTAAGCTGAGTATCCTTCACAGCGGGAGCGAGCACGAGCGAGTTGATGCCGGCGTCTCAATCAAAAAAGCCCGGCATGTTACCGTGGACCGCTGTCACATCGACGACTGCCTCTTCGGGATCGATATGGAGCAGGTGAGCGATTCGGCTATCACCCGTAATTTCATCCGCTCCAAACCTTTCAGTCTGGGGCTCCGGGGCGACGGAGTGCGTCTGTGGTACAGCAACGACAACAACATCAGCGCCAACCATCTGACCCACAGTCGGGATATGGTCGTCTGGTACAGTCACGGCAATACCATCGCCGACAACTTCGGCGAATACAGCCGCTATTCGCTTCACTTTATGTATGCGGGACGAAACTATGTCCACCGCAACACTTACGAGCACAACTCGGTGGGGATCTTCTTTATGTACTCTCGGGATTCCATCGCCACCGACAACGTGATCAAGAGTTCTCTGGGGACGACGGGGCTGGGGATCGGACTCAAAGATTGCAGCAATTTTATCTTGAAGAACAATACGATGATCTATTGCGCCCGGGGGCTCTACATCGACCGCAGCCCTTTCCAGCCCGAAGAGAGAAACCGTATCCAAGGCAACCGGATCCTCTACAACTCCGTGGGGATCAACTTCCACTCTCTGAGTATCGACAACGATATCGTGGGCAATATCTTCAAAGGCAATATCGACGATGTGTATGATGACGACCAGGTGACATTGCACTCGGTCAAAAACCACTGGGAAGGCAACTATTGGGATAGCTACCAAGGCTTCGATCGAAACGGAGACGGGATCGGTGACACCCCTTATACCTTACTCTACTATGCCGATCGGATGTGGATGCTCAATCCCAATCTCAAGTTTTTCTACGCCTCGCCGGTGATTTCGATCATGAATTTTCTGGCCAAACTGGCTCCCCTCTCGGAGCCGGTCAAGCTCTTGACGGATCCCCGACCCGTCGTCGATGAAGCATTATTGGAAAAAGGAGGAGTCTGATGGCGGCAAATGATAAGAAACGGCGGCAGTTCATCCAGCAGATGACGGGATTGGGCGTTCTGGGCCTGGCCGCAGCCGGAGGGATCTTCGGCGCTCCCTATCTCAAAGCGGCTCCTGCACGCTTGCGTCCGCCGGGAGCAGTTCCCGAGGAGGAGTTTATCGGCCTGTGTATCAAATGCGGTCAGTGCCTCCAGGTCTGCCCCTACGACTCGATCAAACTGGAGGATATTGACGGAAAAGTCGGTGTGGGGATGGCCTACATCGAGCCCAGGGAGCGGGGATGCTACCTCTGCGAAGCCTTCCCCTGTATCCTGGCCTGCCCCAGCGGTGCCCTCGATCACGAGCACGACAGCATCGAATTTGTCCACATGGGGGTGGCGGTGGTCCACAACCCCGACGGATGCCTGGCCAAAACTGGCAAGCCGGTCCCCGACGGGGCGATCGACCGGATCTACGAGCATACAAAGGTTCTGAACGCTGAGGAGAAGCGTACCCACAAGGTTAAAATAGCTCCCGACGATCCGGAGAAGGTAGTCCTTCAGAAGAAGCTGCTCCAAAAGCTGGAGAAGCATCGGGGCGAAGAGCCCTGTACGATCTGTGCCGATATGTGTCCCTTCCATCCCGATCCCAGCAAGGCCATCGGAATGGTGGATGCCAATGGAGGAGGGCTGCTGCCGGAGATCCGCGAGATGTGCAACGGTTGCGGGGCCTGCATGGAGCTCTGCCCCGTCGATGTGATCAAGGTGATCCCGAGAAAGAGTTATGCCGAAATTTACGGCGACAAGGGAGAGAAACATGCGTAACAAATCCAAGGTGATTCTGGCGCTTCTATTGGTGGCCGGTTTGGCCGGTTGCGGCAAAAAAGAGGAACAGCGCGGTATGAATTCGCCCCCTGCCGCTGAGATTAAAGTGGTCAAGGGTGCGGTGAAAAAGGTCGCCGAGAGTAATCAAAGCAAGGCCAACAGCGGGCAGTTCTACTACTCCTATAACAAGGAGAAAAAATCGGCACCCGTCGCGGAACAGAAGCATCGTACCACATTGGATGCCTATCTGCATATCCGCTCGCCTTACGAGCGGATTCAAGTGGAGCTAATGATCAAGAAGCTCAGCCGTGATTTCATCGTCCGATGTTCTCCCTGCCACGACGATTACGCCAACGGCATCATCGGCCCTTCGCTGTTGGACAAAAATGCCAGCTTCATCTACGGACGACTGATGGATTTCAAAAATGGCAAGCGTAAGAACGTCCTGATGAAGGAGCTCGTCAGTCAGATCGACGACGCCACGCTCAAATCGATGGCAGAGGAGATCGCGGCTTTCAATCGCCAAATCCAGGAAATGAGAAAGGGGAGAAAATGATTCGACATATCATCGCGGTACTCGCTACGCTGCTGGCACTGGGAGCCTACTGGTTTATGGCACAGCAGGATCAAAAAGCCGAGCGCTTCGCAAAGATCCGGGAGATCATTGAAAAGACCAAGATGGAGGTCCCCGTTGCCAAGAAGCCTGCGTCCAAACCCGCGGCAGAGAGTTCCGGATCCGGTACGGCCCAAAAGCAGGAGGATGAAGCCGCCAAGAAGCTCAAGGCTCTGCGGGAACGGGCCGGAAACCTCTCGGCCTTCAAAGTCTCACCCCTCTACAAGCAGAAGTGCTCCTCCTGCCACGGCGTCAACGGGGAGGGAATCATCGGGCCCAAGCTGATGGGCTTGAGTGCTGAAAAGGTCTATCAGGACCTCCAGGATTTCAAGAGCGGCAAACGGAAAAACTACGTCATGTACGGTCTGCTCTCGAAAATGGACGACAAGCAGCTCAAAGAGCTTGCCGACGAGATCGGGACCTTCGAAGCCAAGATGAAAGCGGCGCAGTAGTCCGCGCCCAAGGAGGGGATTCATGGATCGGTACAACAGCAGCATTCGTGAGATACTGCGGGCCTCGTTCTTCTCGACCTTCTACTACAAAACCCGGGAGGGGAAGATCCGTCCGACCTGGCGTTTCTGGCGCTGGATGAGCGTCATCGTCATCAACATCGCCTTTTTCCTCTCCTACCATATCGACATCCAGCTCCTGGAGGGGACGATGAACGGCTCGCGGCTGCTTGGCTTTCACTTGATCGACCTTTTTACGGCCCTGGAGACTTGGGCGGCGACCCATGTAATCCATACCAACATGATCATCGGATCGGTGACGATCGCCGTTTTTTACCTTTTGGTGGGGGGCAAAAGTTTCTGTGCCTGGGCCTGCCCCTACGGCATCCTCAGTGAGCTGGGGGAGCATTGGCATCAGCAACTGGTGCGCAAAAAGATCATCAAGGAGCGCAGTTGGGATCCGAGGATCCGCTTCGCCTTCTGGGCAGTCTTTTTGGTCGTGACATTTCTCGACGGTTTCCTGGTCTTTGAGATCATCAATCCCATCGGAATCCTCAGTCGCTTCATCGTCTACGGCTGGAGCCTGGCGATCGTCTGGGTGGCGGTGATTTTGGCCTTCGAGGTCTTCTACTCCCGTCGGATGTGGTGCAAATATATCTGTCCTGTCGGCACGACCTACAATCTCCTGGGCTGGGTCAGTGCGACGAAAGTGCAGTGGGATATGGAGAAGTGCGATCACTGCGGTGCCTGTCTCGATGCCTGCTTCGAAAATCACGTCATTGACTTCATCAAGCCCAAATACGACAAGGAGCGCAAAGAGAAGGGGATCAACAAACAGATCGTCGTCAACGGAGATTGCACTCTCTGTGCCCGCTGCTTCGACGTCTGTCATACCGACGCCTACAACTTCACCTTCCGTCTCAAGGACCTTGTCTGATGCGTGTCGTCAAAGTGAAAAATGCCGTCAAGCGTTTCATGGGTGCGACGGTCCTCGACGGAGTGAGTCTGGAGGTGGACGCCGGCGACCGTATCGCCATGATGGGGCCCAACGGAGCGGGCAAAACGACGTTGGTCCGCTCTATCCTGGGCTTTTACCATCTCGACGCCGGCTCCATTTGTGTCGAGGAGCATGATCCGATCAGGGAGCGGGTGAAGGTATTGGCATCGGTGAGTTTTATTCCTCAGCTTCCGCCGCCGGTCAAGCTGACGGTGACGGAGCTGCTCCGTTTTGTCGAGCGCAGCACCGGTACTCCCGTGGCGACGGTCCGTTCCAGAGCCGAAGAGATGGCCCTGGATCTGGAACGCCATAAACACAAACCCTTTTTCAAACTCTCGGGCGGGATGAAACAAAAGCTCCTGATCGCCATTGCATTGGCCCGCAAGAGCCGACTGCTGATCTTCGATGAGCCGACGGCCAGCCTGGATCCCAAGGCCCGGGAGCACTTTTACCGGCTCCTGGAAGCTCAGGGCCATGAGTACGCGGCAATCTACATCACCCATCGTGCTGAAGAACTCGAGGGGTTGGTCAACCGTCACATTACAATGGATCTGGGGAGGATCGTCGAAGATGTCCGGGTTTAAAAAGCTCTTCTTTATCCTGTCGGCACTGGGGATGCTTCTCGGCTTTGTCGGATGCGGTCAGAGCCGGGAGCGAGGGGGCGTAGAGGCGATCCATTGGGATCGGGACATGTGCGAACGGTGCAAGATGGTCGTGAGCGAACGCAAATATGCTGCCGAAATCGTCAACCCCAAGACAAACAAGGTTTACAAGTTTGACGATCTGGGCTGTGCGACGCTTTGGCTCAAGGAGGAGAAGATCCCCTGGGCCAAGGAGGCTAGGATTTGGGTGACCGATGCCAAGACGGGGGCATGGCTGGATGCGCGCAAGGCGCTCTATACCGACGACTCTATCACGCCGATGGCCTACGGCATCGCCGCCTTCAGCGAAAAGACCTTCCCCAAGGGGCACAAAGTTTTGCATTTCGATGAGGTGGTCAAGATCATCGAGAAGATAGAAGCAAAAAACAATCAGCTACGCAAGGCGGTACCTTGATGAAAAACCTTTTTCTGGTTGCTTATCTCGATATTCGGGAGTCTCTACGTTCCAAATGGTTCTATGTCTACGCCTTCGTCTTCGGAGGCTTGATGGGGCTCTTCTTTATCAGCGGGATCACCGATTCGGTGGTGATGGGCTTTACGGGATTGAGTCGGCTCTTACTGGTCTTTATGCAGGTGACGATTATTATTCTGCCGATTTTTATCCTCGTGACCACCGTCAAGTCGATCTCCGGAGATCGGGAGAGCAATATATTGGAGTATATGCTCTCCTTTCCGATCTCCCTCAAAGAGTACTACTGGGGCAAATTTCTCGGCCGTTTTGTTACGGTTTTTTTCCCGGTGGTCGTGGCGCTTTTTATCGGAGTTCTCTGGGGGTTGGTCAAGGGCGGTGAGCTTCCTTGGGCGATGGTGGGGCTCTATTCGGCGTTGATCTTCTCTCTCTGTCTGGTTTTTCTGGGCATCGCTTTTTTTATCTCGACTCTGGTGAAGAGTCATGATGTAGGTCTGGGGCTCTCTTTTACCGTCTGGATCGTGCTGCTCGCCTTTCTCGATGTGGCTCTGATCGGACTAATGATGCAAAACCGCCTTCCCGACGGACTCATCATCTCCATCGCCATGCTCAATCCCCTGGAGGCTTTTCGGATCGGAGCGATCGCACTCTTTGACCCCGAGTTGACGGTGATCGGCCCGGTGGCCTACTATCTCCTCGATACCCTGGGGCACGATTTTTTGATGCTCTACGCCGTACTCTATCCGGTCTTGTTGGGGGGGCTGTTCGCCCTCTTTGGCTATTATCTCTTCAAGAGGAAAGATCTGCTTTAAGGAGGCATGTATGAAAAAAATACTTTGCTTGATTATATTGGCGGGACTCTGGCTGGGAGCCGTCGAGGCCGGAGCCGGGGCGGTTGAGAAGACTAAAGCCTGGGTCAACGGCCGGGATCCGGTCTATCTGGTCGATCTGAAAAAGTATCCCGAGTTCACCGCTCGCATGCAGCTTAAAAACGGCAAGACCATCGAATTCGCTTCGGTCAAGTCGATGCTCAACTTCTACTACCACCCCGAGAAGTATCCGAGCTTCGGCGTGCGTGATCGACGCCAGATCGGCGAAATGTTCGTCAAGGACTATCTCGATGGTTCGGAGATCCCGCTGCAGAAGGCTTGGTTTGTCTTCGGTTCCCGCCTCGTCGGTCCCCACGGTGATGATTTGATTCCCCTCTCCTCCCGGGCCCGGGCCGAACTTTTTACGAAGCGCTACGGCGGCACGAAGATC
>Ga0256841_1003471_pt1 | contig 11786 bp, 16 predicted proteins | sample 356308metaG_FD_185971 | JGI IMG/M metagenome (GOLD analysis project Ga0256841, IMG submission 185971) | Hydrothermal vent microbial communities from Mid Atlantic Ridge, Atlantic Ocean - 356-308 | ecosystem: Environmental > Aquatic > Marine > Hydrothermal vents | place: Atlantic Ocean: Mid...
AGCGCAACCCGAGCACGTCCTGCATGTCGTACAGGCCGGCCGGACGGCCGGCGAGCCAGAGGGCGGCGCGTACCGCGCCACGGGCGAAGGTCATGCGGCTGGAGGCCTTGTGGACGATCTCCACCCGCTCCCCCTCGGCGGCGAACCAGACGCTGTGTTCGCCCACCACGTCGCCGGCGCGGATGGTCTCGAAGCCGATGAGTTCGCGCCGCCGCGGGCCGGTGTGTCCCTCGCGCCCATACACGGCCACCTTCTCCAGGTCGCGTCCGAGGGTGTCGGCCACCACCTCACCCATGCGCAGGGCGGTGCCGGAGGGGGCATCCACCTTGTGCCGGTGATGGGCCTCGATGATCTCGATGTCGGCCTCACCGCCCATCACCCGCGCGGCGATCTCCAGGAGCTTGAAGCAGAGGTTGACGCCCACGCTCATGTTGGGGGCGAAGACGACGGGGATGGCCTGGGCGGCCTCGGCGATGCGTGCCTTCTGCCCGGCGTCGAAGCCGGTGGTGCCGATCACCAGGGCGCGCCCGGCCCGGCGGCACAGGTCGAGATGGGACAGGGTCGCCGTGGGGCCGGTGAAGTCGATGAGTACATCGAAGGCGTCCATCAGGGGTCCGAGGTCCGGATGGATCTGGATCCCGTTGCGCCCGACCCCGGCCAGTTCCCCGGCGTCGGCGCCGATGAAACCGTGGTCCGGGCGTTCACTGGCCACGGCCAGTTCGGCCTCACCGGCCTCGTGCACCGCCTGGATCAGGTGGCGGCCCATGCGTCCGGCGGCGCCGGCCACTGCGATTCGGGTCATGGGATCATCACTCCTGACAACTGGATTCGAAGAGCTGGAGAGGGGGCAGGCCACGTGACGGTCCATCTCCGCACAAGGACGGCCTCAGCCAGCCCTACACGACTGGGATTATGCAGCGAACGCCCTGCCCGGAGAAGCCCTACAGGCGGAAAGAACCAGGGCTCCGTCATCTAACCGCCCCTCTGCCAGTGGCCTTCCCTGAAAAACGCCGTGAATACCTCCCTGTAGGCTTGACTGCGGCATCCCTGCCGCAGACATTTTCAGGGAAGGCCACTGGCGCGGTTTTCAATGACTTGAGTGGTTGGATGACGTGGTCCTGGCGGAAAGAACACCTTGGCCAGGACGGGGGCAGCCGGTCTACAATTCCCGGTGGCACCAAGGAGACACCACCGATGGGCCAAGCCGCCTTGCGTGAAGCGACCTACGAAGACCTGCTCCAGGCCCCTGAGCACCAGGTGGCGGAGATCCTGGGGGGACGGCTGTACACCCATCCGCGCCCGGCGCCGAGACATGCGCTCAGTGCTTCGATCCTGGGGACGGAACTCGGTTCCCCTTTTCACCTGGGACGCGGTGGCCCGGGCGGCTGGTGGATCCTGGACGAACCCGAACTCCATCTGGGACGGGACGTGATGGTGCCCGATCTGGCCGGGTGGCGCCGGGAGCGGATGCCCGCCCTGCCGGACGAGGCCTGGTTCGAGACGGCCCCGGATTGGGTCTGCGAGGTCCTCTCCCCCTCCACCGCGCAAGTGGACCGCAGCCTGAAGATGCCCCTCTGTGCCGGTCACGGCATCGCCTGGCTGTGGCTGGTGGACCCGCTCCTGCGCACCCTGGAGGCCTACCGCCTCGACGCGGGTCACTGGACCCTGCTCGGCACCCTGAAGGAGGACGACGAGGTCCGCTTGCCGCCGTTCGAGGCCGTCGGCTTTGCCCTCGACGACCTCTGGGCCTGAGCGCCCGCCATTCAGGTGAAGAAACTCCCCGCAAGGGTTCCGAAGATGAGCGCCCAGCCATCGACGAGCACGAACAACATGATCTTGAAGGGCAGGGAGATGATCATGGGCGAGAGCATCATCATGCCCATGGACATGAGTACCGAGGCCACCACCATGTCGATGATGAGGAAGGGGATGAACAGCAGAAAGCCGATCTGGAAGGCGGTCTTGAGTTCGCTGGTGGCGAACGCGGGCAGGAGGACGGTAAAGGGGACGTCCGCCGGGTCCTGGAATTCGCCATAGTCACCGATGCGTGCGAACAGGCCGATGTCATCTTCGCGGGTCTGGGCGAGCATGAACTTGCGCAGGGGCTTGGCGGCCCGCTTCAGGGCCTCGGGGGCCTCGATCTTTTCGGCCATGTAGGGCTGGAGTGCGGTCTCGTTCACCTCCTGGAAGACCGGGCTCATGATGAAGAAGGTGAGGAACAGGGCCAGGGCGATGAGGATCTGGTTGGACGGGGCGTTCTGGGTACCCAGGGCCTGGCGCAGGATGGACAGGACGATGATGATGCGGGCGAAGGAGGTCGTGAGCATGAGGGCCGCCGGCAGCAGCGTGAGCACGGTCATGAACACCAGGATCTGGATGGACAGGGTATAGGTCTGTCCACCCGCCGCATCGGTGGTCACCTGGAGCGCGTCCAGCCCTGGTACGGCATGGGCGGACAGCGGCAGGCCGAGCATCAGGATCCACCGGAGGCGCTTCATCGTCCCTGCTCCCGTTCCAGGCGCGCGGCGAAATCGCCGCTCTTCAGTACATGCAGCGCCTGCACCCGCCCCGGACTGACCCCGAGGACCAGACGCTCGCCCTCCACCTCCACCACCACCACGCGCTCGCGCCCCCCGAGGCTGGCCCCGCCCAGCACCTTCACCAGGCCGCCAGCCCCCGGCCGGGCGGCGCCCAGGCGTTTGAGCAGCCAGCCGCCACCCAGGATCAGACCGAGGATCAAGGCCAGGGCGGCCAGGGTCCTGCCCAGGCCCTCTATACCCGGGGCGGTCTGCGCCGCCGCGGCCGGCAGGGGAAGCAGACAGGAGGCCAGGAGCGGACCCACGCCTCGCGGGCCGGAGAGACGAACACCTCGATACATCATTTCAATCTCTTGATGCGGTCGGCCGGGCTGATGATATCGGTCAGGCGCAGGCCGAACTTCTCGTTCACCACCACCACCTCACCCTGAGCGATGAGGGTGCCATTCACCAACACATCCATGGGCTCGCCGGCGAGACGATCCAGCTCCACCACCGAGCCCTGATTGAGCTGCAACAGATTGCGGATGGTGATGCGGGTCCGCCCGATCTCCATAGAGATGGTCACCGGGACGTCGAGGATGGCGTCCAGATTGACACTGTCTTCCCCCTCAACGGCCCCTTCCGCGGTGGGTTCGGCCTCCAACTCCGGAAACGGGGCGGGCTGGGGTTCCCCCGCCTGCCCTTCCTGCTCGGCCAGGGCCTCGGCCCAGTCGTCCTCTTTAGCGTCTTCGGGCATGTCTGTCTGGTCATTCATCTGGCTTTGTCCTCGGTATGCGTCTCTGGGATACGCCGGCGCCCGTACGTGCGGCCGGGCCGTCCCGACATCCGCTTAGTCTCCGGTTCCCTGCTCGTAGGCCTCGGCCTCCTCCAGGAATTCGCGCAAGGGCTTGCCCTTGCGATACTCCACCCAGCGGGCCACTTGAATCGCGTACTTGCCGTCGGAGACCCCCAGACGACCGTCGAAGACCGGTAGGTCCTCGGCCTCCACGGTGACCAGTTCGGGCTCTTCCATGAGGATCACATCCCCGACCTTGAGGCGGGCGATGTCACGCAGGGAGAGTTCGGTCTCGCCCAAGGTGGCCCGGATCTCCACACGGGCGGCGAAGATCTCATCCTTCAGAGAGGACTCCCAACGCTCGTCACGCTCCCCCCGGTCACTCTGCACCCCGGCGTCGAGGAGTTCGCGGATGGGTTCCACCATGGCGTAGGGTAAGGTGATATACATGTCCCCCCCGCCGTTCTCCAGATCGATGTGGAAAGAGGCCACCACCACCACCTCGGAAGGGGCGGCGATATTGGCGAATTGTGGATTGACCTCGGAACTCTGGTACTCGAAATGCAGCCCGAGCACCGGTTTCCAGGCCTCGTGCAGGTCGTCGAAGGCCAGGTCCAGGAGCAGGCGTACCACGCGCAGCTCGGTGGGGGTGAAATCGCGCCCCTCGATCTTGGTGTGGAAGCGCCCGCTGCCACCGAAAAAGGTGTCCACCACGCTGAACACCAGCTTGGGATCGAGCACGATCAGACCCTTGCCCCGAAGCGGCGGGACCCGGACCAGGTTGAGGCTGGTGGGCACGAACAGGCTGTGCACGAACTCGGAGAACTTGAGCATCTGCACCCCGGCGACCGAGACATCCGCGGATCGGCGCAACATATTGAACAGGCTGGTGCGGTAATGACGGGCGAAGCGCTCGTTGATCATCTCCAGGGTGGGCAGGCGGCCGCGGACGATGCGATCCTGACTGGCGAAGTCATACCCGGAGACACCCTCGCGCTCCCCCGCGTCGGCCTCGGTCTCCACATCGCCCGAGTCCACACCATGCAGGAGGGCGTCTATCTCCTCCTGGGACAGGAGATCGTTGCCGCTCATGGTGATGCCGCTATTGCAACACGAAGCTGGAGAAGAAGACCTCGTCCACCTTGCCCGGCGCGCGATAGCGCTTGCCGATCCGGGCCAGGACCTTCTTGATGGCCGCGCGCAGATCCTCCTTGCCCTTGCGGGTCAGGAGCACCTTGCCGTCCTGGGTACCGAGCAGATTGAGGAGGTCGTTACGGATCATCGGGTCGTTGTTCTTGAGGAAGTCGGCCATGGCCTGACTGTATACGCGCACCTGGAGGCCCATCTGGACCATCTTCGGCCGCTTGGAGGCCAGATTGGCCACCAGGACCGGCTTGAGATCCACATACTGGGCCGGCCCCTGTTCGGCCTGGGGAGGCGGGGCCTCCTCGGCCTTGGCCTGCGCCTGGTCTGTTGGCGCCTCGTCCCCGCCGGAGAGAAGGAACCAGGCCGCCACGCCGCCACCGATCAACAGCAGCGCCACGGCCGAGATGATGATGATGAGTTTCTTCTTGCCGCCGCCGGCCGCTTCACCGGCCTCCAGGTCGTCTTGTTTGTCGTCCGCCATGATTTGGGCTCCTGCTGGGAATGCATGTCGTCCTATGCACGGAGCGTGCCAGAGACTCCGGCCGCGGATTCCTGCGGCCTGAGCGGCACCGGCGACGGGGAATTGACTGGACGGCGCTGGCGTCAGTCGGGTTCTCGGCGGTCAGGGCCGTCGCCGGACGGGTATGGGGGAGGGTGGCCGGCCCGTTTCCGGGTCAGACCCCCTCGTCCGCGCCGGCCGGGTCCAGGGAGCGACGGAAGGTCCAGACGTCGTTGACCAGATAGTTCACCACCGCCGCGCAGGCGATGGCGACGAGATTGGCCACCAGGTAATGGAGCCAGAGGGCGAGCAGATTGGTGAGCGCCACCTGGATGCCGATACCGATCCAGCCGGCCAGGAAGTATTGCCCCAGCTGGACCCAGAGGCCACGCCGGATATGTGCCCGGCGGTCGTGCCAGGTCCACAGGCGGTTCCAGGTGAAATTGTTGAGGGTGGCGACGAGGATGGCCAGGGCCAGGGCCAGGTTGAGGCGCAAAGGCCCATCCACCCAGGCGAACAGGTACTCACGCCCGATATAGAGCACCGCCAGATTGACCAGTACCCCTGAGGCGCCCACGGAACCGAAACGCACCAGACGCCATGCCAACAGGCGCCGCAGGGTGGCGTATAAGTCGTCGTTCATACGATGATTTTACGCCGGTTCGAGGGAAAGGCGAAATGTCCCTGTCAGGAATTGCCGGCCTGGCCTGTCTCATCAGGGAACCCGTCGCCGGGCCGCGACAGCGTGCTGACCGTTCACCCCCCTGCAAATTTCCCTCTCCCAGCGTGAGAGGTTCAGGGTGAGGGTGAAAGAGGGGGGGCTGAGCGATTGTGCGGCTCGGTGTCCACACGGGTAACCATCCGGGAACCCATCCCGGTCTTCAAGACAGCAAAACGAGGAAACGACCGATGAATACCGTCAAGAATCTCTCCGGGGCAGCCCTTTCCGCGGCCGCGGCCAGTCTCGTCCTGGCCGGATGCAATACCATGGGGGGCAGCGACCAGAGTGCCGCCGGCATGGGTGGGTCGAGTCAGGCCAAGGTCCATTGCTTCGGCGTGAACGCCTGCAAGGGCCAGACCGCCTGCAAGACCGCCAGCAATGCCTGCAAGGGCATGAACGCCTGCAAGGGCCAGGGCTGGCTGCCCATGAGCGCCTCCGAGTGCAGCGCCCAGGGCGGTGAGGTGCGAGGCTGAAGCCCCACCGGATCGGTGCGGATTTTTTGCGCCTGAGAACCTATACTCCCCTCGCGCCCACGAGGGCGCATGATTCGACCAACCACCACCAAAGACCAACGAGGAACCACCCCGATGAATGCCCAACAGAAGACCACCGCCGCCGCCCTCGCCACCGCCGCCGGGCTGATGCTCTCCGGGGCCGCCATCACCCAGACCGCCGCCGCCGACGAAGGCCAGGTGCATTGTTACGGCATCAACGCCTGCAAGGGCCAGACCGCCTGCGCCACCGCCAACAACGCCTGCAAGGGCATGAACGCCTGCAAGGGCCAGGGCTGGATGCCGATGCCCAGCGCCGACGCCTGCAAGGCCAAGGGCGGCACCGTGAAATAGGCCCGCCATGACCGCCCCCCGGCGCCCCGCCGGGGGATACGTCGATAATATACCCGTCGCACATGAATATTTCGCTACTGCGGCCGCCCCTCGCACCCCTGGGCGGTGTTGCGAAAGCTCGCCATAGTCCCTGCGATGACTCGCTTCCGCGCCTTGCCCAGGGGCACGAGGAACACCCTCGAAAAACGAGATATTCATGTGCGACGGGTATATCCCCCATCACCTATCCCCACCTGGGTTTCGGCCTCGGTCTGCGCAAGGAACACTACCAGGCCGTTCTCGACCGCCGCCCGCCCGTGGACTGGTTCGAGGCCATCACCGAGAACTACCTGGTGCCCGGTGGCAAGCCGCTGTATTTCCTGGAACGGGTGCGCAACCACTACCCCTTGGTGTTGCATGGGGTGTCGCTATCCATCGGCAGCGCCGATCCCCTGGACCGGGACTACCTGAGACAGGTGAAGGACCTCGCCGCCCGTATCGAGCCGGCCTGGATCTCCGACCACCTCTGCTTCACCGGGGTCGGCGGCGTCAACGCCCACGACCTGCTGCCGCTGCCCTATACCGGCGAGGCCGTGCGCCACGTGGCGCAACGGATCCGTGAGGTGCAGGACTGTCTGGGGCGGCGCATCCTGGTGGAGAACGTCTCCTCCTACCTGAACTACCGATCCTCGGAGATGAGCGAGTGGGCCTTCCTCTCGGCGGTGGCCGAAGAGGCCGACTGCCTGATCCTGCTGGACATCAACAACATCTACGTGAGCGCCCGCAACCACGGTTTCGACCCCCTGGACTACCTCGACGGGGTGCCGCCGGAACGCGTCCAGCAACACCATCTCGCCGGTCATCAGGACTATGGCGACTATATCGTGGACACCCACGACCACCCGGTGATCGATCCGGTCTGGGCCCTCTACGGGGAGGCGGTGCAACGTTTCGGCCCCGTCTCCTGCATGATCGAGCGCGACGCCCGCATCCCCCCCCTCGACACCCTGCTGGAGGAGGTGGAGCGGATGCGCGCCATCGCCGCCGGCGGGCAGGCCGCCCATGCCTGATCTGTCGGGGGTCCAGCAGCGCTTCGTGGACTGGCTGCTCCACACCGACCCGGCCTTCGCCGGCGACGTCGCGGACGACGGCCGAATCCCCCTGGAGACCCGTCTCGGCATCTACCGCAACGCCTACGCCCTGCGCCTGATGGAGGCCCTGATGGACGCCTATCCAGCCCTCCACACCCTCCTCGGCGACGCCCGCTTCGAGGACCTGGCGCGCGCCTACATCGACGCCCACCCCTCGTCCTATCGCTCCATCCGCTGGTTCGGCGACCGCATGGCCGCCTTTCTCCGCGACCGCCCGCCCTACCGCGAACAACCGGTGCTCGCCGAGATGGCCGCCTTCGAGTGGGCCCTGCGCGGGGCCTTCGATGCGGCCGATGTCCGGCCCCTGACCCGCGCCGCCCTGGCCGGCATCCCCCCGGAGGCCTGGGCCGGCCTGAGATTCGTCTTTCATCCCTCTCTCGCCCGCCTGGACCTGGGCTGGAACGTTCCCCGCCTGTGGCGGGCTATCGACGCGGGCGAGGCCCCGGTCCCCCCCGAGGCGGCCGAATACCCCGTGGGCTGGGCGATCTGGCGACGGGATCTGCGCACTTGGTTCCGCTCCCTGGAGGTGGACGAGGCCTGGGCCCTGGACCGCATGCGCGCAGGGGCGGCCTTCGCCGAGGTCTGCGCCGGCCTCGCCGAGTGGATCGACGAGCCCTATGTCCCCGAACGCGCCGCCGGCTTCGTCGCCCAGTGGCTCGGCGACGGGCTGATCGTCACCGCCGATCACTGAGGTCATGGCCCCGAGGCGTTGGCTGCAACCGCGCTATCTGGTCCTGCTGGGGGTGTTGTTCAATCTCGCCGCCGCCCTGATCAGCGCCCATTACATCGGTGCCAACAACGCCCGTATCGAGCACCTGCGCAAACAGATCGAGCTGCGCGCCACCCGTATCGACGGCCTCTGGCAACAGCGCCAGGACCTGGAGCGCAAACAGGAATTCCTCCTCCTGCTGATCCACCAACGGGGTCCCGGAGACGCCGTCACCCGCTATGCCAGGGCCTGGCTGGCCAGGCGCGAGGGCAAAGGCAACGCCCAAGGACCTCTCGACGCGGCGCGCATCATCGCCGTGGTGGGCCGGGCGCGGGACGAACTCATCGACCAGATCAACGACACCTACCTGGAGCGGCTCGAACTGGAACGGCGGATCGCGCCCCTGGAGGCGCGCAACGCCGATCTGCTGAGCACCGCCCTGTTCCTGCAACTGCTGGGCCTGATCCTGGTGCTGGCCCGCGACCTGGCCTCATAGGCGGTTGGAGAGCATCCAGGCGAGCACTCCGCACAGAATCACGAATACCGCCACCGAGGCCCAGCCCCAGATCCAGTGGCTGCGCGCCAGCGCCCGCTGGGGCTCCACCGAGAGGATGAAGGGCCGGCGGCTGTCGGCGGGTCGGCCGAGCACTGTAGTGCCGGGCCGGGCGGCCCGTTCCGCGCGCCCCTGGAGCACTTGCAGGCGGGCCAGGCGGCGCGCCTCCTCCCATTCGTCGAGGTCCACCCGGCCATCGGCGTTGCTGTCGAGGCGGCGCATCAGGGAAGGGTCGCGCTTCCACTCGCGCAGCAGGGCCGCGGTCTCCTCGCGCACGTCGCCCAGGTCCTCGGGACCGCCCAGGGTGCGCAGCAGGCCCAGGGCGTAGAGGGGATGCCCGTCCAGGATCACCTCTTCGGTGAAGCGGTACTGGCGTTGCCCGAAGGCGAACAGATGGCGTTGCTCCCGATCCATCATCGGGTTTCCGGTGGCGCCGTACCAACGGTCACGCCGGGCGGGTTTCACCTCGGCCCCGTCCGGGTCCACCACGCAGTCGCCGGTACCGTCGTCGAGCAGGAACAGGGCCTCGCTCACCCCCTGGCGGACCCGGGTCCAGCGGGTGTTCAGGTCCCCTTCCCGGCCGCGGTCATGCACGCGCCGCTCCACCGCGAAGCGATACCAGCAGCAGACCGTCCCCGACAGGGGGGCCCGCACCGGCTCACCCGCCATCGCCCGGGCGCGGCCCTCCAGTTCCACGTAGCCCTGAGGCGCCGAACGCAGGCGCGCGGTGGGGGTGTCTTCGATCAACCGCGCCCGGCGGATGCGGCGGAAACCCACATAGAGGGCGCCCAGGGCGGCCGACGCCAACAGCACCCAGGCGCCCCAGAAGCTGTCGGGGGATAGCGCGGCCAGGGCCCGGGTCATGCCGACGACCACCGATGCTCAGGAGAACAGGCGGGCGAGATCGGGATCGCGTTTCTCTTCCGCGCTGAACCGCAACAAGCGCTTCTCGCCGAAACCGAGCAGACGCGCCACGATCACGTCCGGGAACTGCTCGATCCGGATGTTGTTGATATTCACGCTGTCGTTGTAGTACTCGCGGCGATCGGCGATGGCGTTCTCCAGACCGGTGATGCGTGCCTCCAGATGGCGGAAGCTCTCGTTCGCCTTGAGGTCCGGATAGGCCTCGGCCACCGCGAACAGGTTCATCAGGCCCTGGCGCAACTGGGTCTCGGCCCCGCCCAGGGCCTCTATGTCGCCTCGTTCACGCGCCTCGGACACGGCCCGGCGGGCGCGCATCACCCGTTCCAGGGTATCGCGTTCGAAACCCATGTACTGCTTGCAGGTCTCCACCAGCTTCGGCAGTTCGTCGTGACGTTGTTTCAGGAGCACGTCGATGTTGGACCAAGCGGCCGCCACGTTGTGCTTCAGGCGCACCAGGTTGTTGTAGATGAGCACGAGGTAGGTGGCGGCCGCCGCGAGAACGGCGATGACGACCCAGGTGGCGATCTGCATGAGGGGACTCCGGAAGGCGGGCGACGCCGGTATTATCGGCGGGCACCCTGCGGACTTGAAGGGCCCCCGGATCTGGCGTCTCCCCATTTTTTCACCCGGTTCCCGGGGGTGCGAGCCCAACCTCCCCGAACACGTCATACATGGGTAGCCCCCCCGAATAAACTGGACACATCTTTGGTCGTAGAGTGATGGCGACAGGGGGTGTCCATGAGCGAGAAGAAACAACCGAGGCGTTGGTCAGCGAAGCGCAAGCAGGAAGTGGTACTCCGGCTGCTCCGCGGTAACAGCCTGGACGCGCTGAGCCGGGAGACCGGCCAGCCGGCTGCGGTGCTGTCGGGCCGGCGGGATGATTTCCTTAGAAGGCGGAATGGCGGCTTTGAAGCGGCGCACGGATGATCCGAAGGTGGCAGCGCTGGAGAAGGAGCTCAAGCGCACCAAGCGGCTGGTCGGGGATTTGGTGACGGGCAAGGAGCTGCTGGAGATGCGGATCGCCCGGCATGAGGGCGAACCCCCTTTTCCGAAGCGGAGGTCGAATCCGTGAGCCGGGCCTGCGCGGTCTCCGCTCATCGTGTCTATGGCAAGGCCCAGGTGTGTCGCCTGTGGGACGTGCCCCGTTCGACGTATACCCGTCGCACGTGAATATATCGCGTTACGAGGGTGTTCCTCGCGGGGACTATGGCGAGCTTTCGCAACACAGCCCAGGGGTGCGAGGGGCGGCCGCAGTAGCGAGGAGTGGCACAGGGAAGTGCCGTCTACGGACCGAAGGACGGAAATATTCACGTGCGACGGGTATACTATGCTCGCCGGGCGGCCGATGGTCGTCCTGCGCGGGTGGCATCAGTGACCGAATCGCCACCTCGTCGAGTGGCTTCAGGTCGTATGCGCTCCGTCGCATGTTCCAGATCCGACAATCCACCGCGCGCATCTCGGCCGGGCCAAGGGGCTTCGGGCGTCTATCCTGGCACGGCGTTGGCCAGGACGGACTCGTGTGAGGCAGGACCGGCGAGCGGTGTGGCCGCTTACGACACCTGAGTTTTGAAGAAATCGGAGTGGTTGGTTGGGGGTTGGACTATCCCGCCTGGGCCTGGATCAGGTAGCGGACCGCCGCGATCACGCCGAGGAAGGCGGTGAAGGTGAGGCCCAGGGACCAGAACATGAACCGATCGGTGCGCCTGGTCAGGTGTTCGAAGCGCTTGTCCATGGCCTCGAAGCGCTTGTCCACGGCCTCGAAGCGCTTGTCCATGTCCTCGCGCAGTTCGGCGAAGCGTTTGTTCATGTCCTCGAAACGCTTGTCCACGGCCTCGAAGCGCTTCTCCATGAGCTGGAATCCGCGCTCCATCAATATCAATTGATGCTTGAGCGTCTCCTCCACCCGGACCAGGCGTTCGCGCAGCTCCACCTCATAGACCGCCG
>Ga0256841_1003472_pt1 | contig 11785 bp, 16 predicted proteins | sample 356308metaG_FD_185971 | JGI IMG/M metagenome (GOLD analysis project Ga0256841, IMG submission 185971) | Hydrothermal vent microbial communities from Mid Atlantic Ridge, Atlantic Ocean - 356-308 | ecosystem: Environmental > Aquatic > Marine > Hydrothermal vents | place: Atlantic Ocean: Mid...
ACAGAATGCCGCCTTGGCGGAGGAAACCTCCGCGGCCGCTGCATCACTCACGGAGAAGGCCCATGAAATGTCGAAGTTGATGACCTTCTTTCATGTTAGGGAAGGTGCATTGGAAGAAGTGCATGAAGAATCCGAGGCATTGGACAATTTCAGTTTTGCAGACGCACGTACGGCACATCTGGCATGGAGGCAACGGATACGTTCTTATCTTGACGGCGAAGGGGCGCTGAGTGAGAAGGAGGCGGTGTCGCATCGCGATTGCAAATTGGGGCAATGGATCTATTCGGGTGCATTCGACAGATACGAAGATATAGCAGAGATGCAGGAAATGGAGAAGCGACACAAGGATTTGCATGACATGATCAAGGAAATAATTTCGATGAAAGGCGCAGGCAAGGATGCAGAGGCAGAGGCGCGTTTCCACGACCTGCACAATCTTTCGCACAAGATTATATCCCTGTTGAAGAAAGTCGAGGCGCAGGTCGATTAGACTGGGTGGGCGCGGCCATCCGCCCCACAGGGCCATCGGTATAGGCGGTTTTGGAAGCGGGTGTTCGTGCAACGCTTTCCCAGATACCCAATGATTGAAACGAATATAGAGATGCCTTTATGAATGCGGAGAATAGTCAGATGAAGAGCGTGGGCGATGGGCAGGTTGTCGCCGAGGAAGGACAATATCTGTGTTTTACGCTTGGGGAAGAGGTGTACGCTTTCAACATATTGAGAGTGCAGGAGATACGTGGCTGGACGCCCGTGAGGGTCGTTCCCGACAGTCCGCCCTATATGAAGGGGGTATTGGATCTGCGTGGTGTGATCGTCCCGGTGATCGATTTGAGGGAGCGGTTTTCCCTCCAGCATGTCGAGTATTCGAAGGAAACGGTTGTTGTGGTAATAACAATACAAGGAGAGACGGCATCTACGACTCTCGGGGTCGTCGTGGACGGCGTCTCGGACGTGCTCGACTTGGCGGCCGATGACATCAAGGCACCCAATATGGTGAGCGGCGAGATACGTGATTGTTATATAGAAGGTGTGACGAACAAAAACGGAAAGATCATTATGCTCATCGATAGCGACCTGTTATTCAAGGATATGTCAAATAGACTATGACCCTGCGTTGTCCTTCGGTGTGATTGATACGCGGTATTCGCGGTTGCATGAAACCATCAATTATATAGGTATCGATAATGAGACAAGGCGACCATTCAAATACAGACGAAAGGGAAGAGCCGATCGGTAACGATTCTTCCCAAATGGAAATATCTCTAGGGGAAGCACTGACAATTGAGCATGTTGGGAGACTTTACGAGGAGATGAAAGGGCGTATCGAAGGCAAAGATGATGAAATGCGTCTCGACTGCTCCAAGCTGGACCAAGTAGATGGTGCAGGGGTACAACTTGTTGCTGCGTTCGTGTTGGAGGCAAAAAACAGGGGCGTGGCCGTTCGTTGGACAGGGGATACTGTGCTGCTTCGGGAAGGTATGGCGCTTTTGGGGTTACAGCATGTGTGCTGTGGCGATTCTCTTGACCGTGTGCGCCCGACTTGACTTATCAAGAGGATCAGGGCCGGGCGTCACGTTTGAATGCCTCATATATGTCGTCGCCGGGTTTATAGTAGCTTCCCGTCAGTGGGTGATTGTATGGAGGGCATTGCGTCTCGTCGTGATGTTCATTGGACTTAGAGAGAATCGCATCCAGTGTACATGGCGGTGCCACATGCCTTACATATGGGATACCCGAAACGGTGTTGCGATGAAAGCGGATGAAAACAGCATATAGAGAGTATGCGAAGTATGGATGGTAAGCAAAGAGAATTTCCTTTCACCAGGCAGGAATTCAATATGTTGAGAAGCCTGGCGAACCAAAAGACAGGGATTGTTATCTCGGACGACAAATTCGATATGTTCTATTCGCGCTTGTCGAGGCGAGTCCGGTTATTGGGCATGAGGAGCTTCCGTGAGTATTGTGATCTCTTGAAGAAGGACCCCACGCATAAGGAAACAACGGAATTCGTCAATGCCATAACGACCAACCTCACCTCGTTCTTCCGGGAGATGCATCATTTCAGTTACTTGAAGGATGTCGTTATCCCTGAGCTTCTCACAAAGAACAAGGCGGAAAAGAAGATCCGAATATGGTCAGCGGGTTGTTCCACCGGGGAAGAGCCGTATTCAATCGCCATGACTGTCAATGAGGCCATGGCAGGTGAAAGAGGATGGGATGTTCGCATTCTTGCGACCGATATCGACTCCAATGTCCTGGAAAAAGCATCCCAGGGGGTGTATCCCATGGAGCGCATTTCAGGCATTCCAAAAGCGACACTAAAACGGCATTTTATGAAGGGGAAGGGAAAGAACGCGGGATTTGTGCGACTGAAGCCGGAAATCAGGTCAAGGGTGTCCTTCGGGCAGCTGAATCTCATGGAAAACTGGTCGATGGATGAGCAGTTGGACATCATTTTTTGCAGAAACGTCATCATCTATTTCGACAAGGAGACGAAGGCGCGGTTGGTGGATCGCTATGCGGACAATCTCAGGCAAAAGGGGTACTTGTTCATTGGGCATTCCGAATCACTCTACCAGGCAACGACAAGATTCCGATTGATTGGCAATACTATTTACCAGAAGGAATCCTGATATCCAATGAACAAACTGCCAAAACTCCAAAACGCCTTGCCAGGGTTTGAGTCGATTAATCGGTACTGGGATCGTCAACACGAAACCAACAGTGCGAAGATTCTTCCGGGGGAATACTACGTGACCCCTCATGACGAGATGATAACAACGGTACTGGGTTCTTGTGTATCTGCATGTATCTGGGACAAGGTGTTTGGTATCGGCGGAATGAATCATTTCATGTTGCCGTTGTCGAGTGGCGAAGGATGGGCTGGCGCCGAGGACATAGCAAGTACGGCCAACCGTTACGGTAACTACGCCATGGAAAATCTTATTAACAGTATCCTCTCCCATGGTGGACATAGGAAAAATCTTCGGGTCAAGATATTTGGCGGGGCACAGATAATAAACTCGGCAACCAGTATTGGGGAAAGGAATGTTGACTTCGTTCGTTGCTACATCGAGAAAGAGGGGATTCCGTTAGTTGCCGAGGATGTTGGGAGTATATATCCACGCAAAGTCGTTTTTTTTCCAAAAAACGGCCGGGCCCGGGTGAAAAAACTCAAGCATTTGCATAATGATGTCGTCGTAACGAGGGAGCAGGCGTATCAGAAGGACCTTGAACAGGAGCCTGTGCAGGGTGATATAGAACTGTTCTAGTCCGGCTGCGGTTGGAGTGTAGGACTGAGCACCAGGGGGCGAAGTTGATCAAAGTTATAGTCGTTGATGATTCTGCATTGATCAGGAAACTGTTGACGGAGATCCTCAATAGTGATCCCGATATTCAGGTTGTGGATGTTGCGGTTGATCCCTATGCGGCGAGAGAGAAAATAAAGGCGCACAACCCGGATGTGGTGACTTTGGATGTGGAGATGCCGAAGATGGATGGCATCACCTTCCTTAAGAACCTGATGCGATTGCGGCCGATGCCGGTGGTGATGATTTCGTCACTGACGCAGGACGGTGCGGATATAACGCTACAGGCATTGGATGTGGGGGCGGTGGATTTTATCGGTAAGCCGAAAGTGGATCTGGAGCATGGCATACAGGAATATGCAGAAGAGATCATAAGGAAGGTAAAAAACGCCGCGGTCGCAAAGGTTCGTCCCTATAAAGGCGATGTGAAATCTGAAGACGTCCGGAAAAAATATTCGGCAGATGTGGTCTTGGGCAAGGGGCATGCGCCAAGACATTTCCGGACAACGGATCGCATCATCGGGATTGGCGCCTCTACGGGGGGAACGGAGGCGATCAAGGAAGTACTGATGGCATTACCCCCGGAGATGCCGGGCATTGTGATCACGCAGCATATTCCTGAAGCCTTCAGTGCGCCGTTTGCAGCCCGCCTGGACAGCAACAGTGCGCTCTCGGTGGCAGAGGCGCATGACGGACAGCAGATATTACCTGGCCATGCCTATGTAGCGCCAGGAAATCGACATCTCATCGTCGAGCGCAGTGGGGCCCGGTATATCTGCCGACTGAATTCGGGCCCACCAGTAAACCGGCACAAGCCTTCCGTAGACGTGATGTTTCGGTCGCTGGCCCGGAATGCCGGCCCAAACGCGATATCGGTGATGTTGACGGGGATGGGCGATGACGGAGCCGAGGGCATGGGAGAGATGCTGGCTGCGGGCGCGTCGACTATGGCACAGGATGAAAAAACAAGCGTGGTATGGGGTATGCCCGGTGAAGTCGTGAAGCGAGGGTACGCACAACAAGTCCTGCCACTCAACAGCATAGCCGAGGCCTTGAAGAGTGTAGCGTGGTCCAGGTAAGGGCCTGTCAGTGAATATCGTGAAGTTCGGGAGGCCAGGCAAGGACGGGCTCAACGCCCATGTTGTGCGTCAGTAAAGTTGCTCTATGCAACGCCGATAAATGATTGTGGCTAGGATTCTGCGCAAGAGGCAGACGTGTGGACAAGCGTATTAGAAACCCCATCCTTTTGGCATTTGTTACCAATATTGGCGCAGGGATAGCGGCGTTGGCCGTAGGTGTAGGTTGGCCAGAGGTAATCATGATCATCACGGTCGGGATGATTTCGTTTGGAGTGATCTACCGAAGCAAAATATTGAATGAAGTCGGTGTGGAGACGCATATGCCTCAGACAGGCAACGCCATACCGAACGAGTTGGTTGCATTGGTATCGGAAATGGAATCCGGGATAAAGGCAAAACTAAACGAGATAGGGGAAGAACATGAGCAGGTAGCGAGGCTCGTGGCTGATGCGGTAAACACCCTGCAAGATAGTTTTAGTAGTATCAATGCGCACACCCAAAGCCAGACCGGTATCATTCATGAGTTGGTATCATCAATGGCGGGGTCCAGTCAGGACGATACACACATATCGTTTCAGGCTTTCGCCGCGGAAACGGACGATGTGTTGAAGTATTTTATTCAACATGTGATCGAGACGAGCAAGAATAGCATGGAAATCGTCGACAGAATCGATGATATGGTCGATCAGATGCTGAAGGCGAACACGCTGTTGGATGATGTAAAGACGATCGCGGATCAAACCAATCTTTTGGCGCTGAATGCGGCGATAGAGGCGGCGCGTGCGGGTGACGCCGGACGTGGTTTTGCAGTGGTGGCCGATGAAGTGCGCAAGCTTTCTGTTCATTCTAATCGGTTTAGCGACGAAATCCGTGATGTAGTGGAAAAGGCGCTGGGCAATATCCAGTCGGCACGGGAGATCGTCGCTTCGCTTGCCTCGAAGGACATGAATTTTGCGATTCAATCGAAGTCCCGAGTGGATAAAATGCTGCTTCAGCTTTCGGATATCAATACGATGAATAGCGCAAACATCAAGGAAATAAGCACACTCACCGAAGATGTCAATGTAAAGGTTGTCGATGCGGTGAGGACCTTGCAATTCGAAGATTTGGTTCGTCAGGTGCTTGAGTATAGTGACAAGCAGCTGAACAAACTGGATGTGGCGTTCGATCTGTTTAAATCGGGTTTGGATGATATCTATTCTTCGGAAGGAGGCATGCAGGCGATTTCAACACGATTGGAACAGACGCGAAAAGAACTCGCCATCTATTTCGAAAATGACCAATATACAAAACCGGTTGCACATCAGGACATGAACGAGGGTGAGGTGGAGCTGTTCTGAAATTCATCGGGTTCATCAGCAACGTCAGTTCGTTTGTGTGCAGTTAGCGTCTGTTGAATCCAGTTGTCGGCTTGCCATATGGCGGTTCGATGACTTTTGCGGTAAGTAGTCGAAAAAGGTGTAGCATTATGACCATTGTCAGTCAGGAGAGCCGGGATAATAACGAGGTTGAGATCAGGATAAACGGACGTTTCGATTTTTCTACGCACAAGGACTTTCGTGGTGCATTTGAATCCGTGGATGCAAAGTCGGTTGAGTTTGTTATCAATCTCCAAGATACTGAATACATGGACAGTTCGGCGTTGGGCATGCTGCTCTTGCTGAGAGAAAGGGCTGGGGGCGACAAGGCAAGGATAAAGCTGACAAACTGTAACTCTCAAATTCGCCAGATACTCGAAGTATCGCATTTCGATGAGTTATTTTCCATTCAGTAACCTGCCTGGCGTTTCGGCTCCAAGCGGCAATAGCCACCTCCAATTTCCCGTCACTTCCTCATGGCGACGGTTCACGTTACTTCACTGAGCCACCTATAGGGCTCTTCTCTTGCCTGGGTATGACGCCGTATCCTTAGCAGGATGTTGGAAAAGCCCTTCCATGGTCTTTCTCGACCCCGGAACCGGAAAATACGATTTCCCGGTTCCTTCGTTTTTCAATGACTTGCGCTCATCGAAAATGGCAGTACATCCTTGTACCGCGTACAGGCCGCTGAAAAACGGCGTTTTTCAGCAGCCTGTTGGAGCGAGGATTTCGCCATGACTCCGGTAGATGGCAAAGGCATCGAAGCACTGTTATCGTTATACTTCGACATGTTTCAAGGCCGCCGTCCATTCCGGGGGGGCGCGGGGTAATAATAAAACCACTGTAAGTCAGAGGGGTGGCAGGCTTGGCGCGGCACCCTGATAAAAGGAGAAAGGGGGAAAGGAGTATGGGGGATGCAGAATGGCGGTTGAGCCTCTATTTCGATCCTGCCGCGATCCGCGGCTTCGATCCGAGGCGGGTGGTGTCAGAATTGGTCTCATGTATCGAGGGCCTCGAGGCCCATCGTGAGTGGCTCTGTACTATCGTCGCGGAGTTATTCAACAATGCTATAGAGCATGGCCTTTTGACTCTGGATTCCAGTATGAAGTATACAACGGAGGGCTTTCAGGAATACTATCGGCGGCGAGATTGGGGCATCGATGCTCTTGATGATGGTTGGGTAAAGATGGAGTTCGTTCATCAGCCGACCTCAGAGGGTGGTTTTTTGCAGATTGAGGTGATCGACTCCGGAAATGGCTTTGACTATACCGCTGTTGCTGCAGGCCGTTCTCTGGAGCGTGGTCAGGTATCGCGAGGTCTGATGGTGGTACGCAATCTTTGCGCGGATGTGCAGCATTCTCCTCCGGGGAACCGGGTCAAGGCCATCTATGAATGGACTCGAAATCATACTGTACGCAGGTCCGGCGCCGGCCTGAAGCCCTGAATGCGATATATATTGTTGCCGGGTTAATAACATCATGAGTGCAAACGAGTAGTCCGAAGATGCCAGTCAGTGTAGAAGAAACCGACAATGACAGTGTCGTCATCCATGTTTCAGGCCGTTTTGATTACAGCATCCACAGTCAATTTCTGAGCGCATACGAGTCATTCCCGAAAGGGGAGGAGTGTTTCATTGTTGATTTGAAAGATGCGGAGTATATGGACAGCTCGGCAATGGGTATGTTGCTTCAGTTGCGGGAGCACAGTGACAAGGCGGCGGGTGGGGTCACCATTAGAAACAGTAGCGAGGCGATCAAGGATGTTTTACGCATTGCCAATTTTCACAGGCTGTTTACAATCGTTTAGCGCGGATTATTCATGAATCGCCGCGATGATTGCACAGAGAATTGTCATGAATAATCCGGGCTGGGTGATTGTCGCAATGTTTCTATGGATAGGCCGCCAACGCAAAGGCGCGGTGGGTCACCACATGGGGTGGAAAAAGTCGCATTTTTCCCCTATCCTTCCCGCCTTTTTCCGGAACGAAACTTGTTATGGGATTCAAATGCGGAATCGTCGGCCTGCCGAATGTTGGCAAATCGACACTGTTCAACGCCCTCACCCAAGCGACAATCGCTGCAGAAAACTATCCTTTTTGTACGATTGATCCCAATGTCGGCATGGTGCCCCTGCCGGATCCGCGTCTCAACGCGATAGCGGATATCGTAAGGCCCCAGCGTATTTTGCCCACCACGATGCAGTTCGTGGACATTGCAGGATTGGTGGCCGGAGCTTCCAAGGGAGAAGGACTGGGTAATAAATTTCTGGCGAATATTCGTGAAACGGATGCGATTGCACATGTGGTCCGATGCTTTGCAGATGAGGATGTGGTCCATGTGTCAGGCAAGATCGATCCTCTGGCTGATATAGAAGTGATCAATACGGAGTTGGCGCTCGCGGATCTCGACAGTGTCGAAAAGGCGCTGGAAAAAACGATTCGGCAGACCCGGACTGGAGACAAGAAAGCACTTCTGCGAAAAAGCCTTTTGGAACGCGTTCGGGATGAACTGGATGCAGGGCGGCCGGTACGGGCAATGGGGCTCGATGAAGACGAGCAGGCTGAATTGTATGATCTGTTTCTCCTTACGGCCAAGCCTACGATGTACGTTGCGAATGTGGATGAGGCGGGCTTTGAGAACAATGCCTATCTGGATGCAGTGATTACGTTTGCCGAGTCGGAAGGTGCAGAGGTTGTTCCTGTCTGTGCGGCGATAGAGGCGGAGATCGCCACCTTGGAAGAGGAGGACAAGTCGGACTTTCTGGCAGATCTGGGCCTCGAGGAGCCGGGCCTGGATCGGGTGGTAAGGGCCGGATATGCGCTATTGGGGCTGCAGACCTATTTTACAGCGGGGGAGAAAGAGGTGCGGGCATGGACCATTCCCGTCGGTGCAACGGCGCCCCAGGCCGCGGGGGTTATTCATACGGATTTTGAGCGAGGCTTTATTCGGGCGGAAGTAATTTCGTATGACGACTTCATTGCGTGCAAGGGAGAACAGGGGGCCAAGGAAGCGGGCAAGCTGCGGTTGGAAGGCAAGGAATATATCGTGCAGGATGGTGATATCGTTCATTTTCGTTTCAACGTGTGACCCTGGCGCTTGCAACGCAGGGTTGCAGATTGTATCTTTGGCCCTCCGGCTACGTAGCTCAGTTGGTTAGAGCGCGGCACTCATAATGCTGAGGTCGGTGGTTCGACTCCACCCGTAGCCACCATCTTATCCGTGATATCCCGTATCGGCCCTGCCGGGCCGATTCATTTTTCTGCATGTCATTGTATTGAGCTACGCCATTTTGTAGCATATCTCCGGTGTGGGGGGTAGCCAATGGCGGGTCTATTGCGGTGTGCCGTGTGCATCTGCCGCAGTCCATCATCTTGTACATCTCCAGCCCGATTCGTATCGAGTAATGAACACCAGTGCTCAATTTAAAGACGGGAACGACAATGAAGAATTCGTTTTTGAGAAAGAATGCCATTATCGTCTTGACGATGATGGGGCCGGGGAGTGCTGCAGCGGATGGGGCAACCGTGAGTGGTGCCGATACCGCCTGGATACTCACTTCGACGGCGTTGGTATTGTTTATGACGTTGCCTGGGTTGGCGCTGTTCTACGGCGGTCTGGTGCGGACCAAGAATGTCCTTTCGGTGCTGATGCAGTGCTTTGCCATTGCCGGCATGGCATCGATTGTCTGGTTTGTGTTCGGATACAGCCTCGCGTTTGGCGAGGGTAATGTCTTTATCGGGGATTTCAGCAAAATCATGCTGGCGGGGGTTGGTCGCAACACCTTGGTTGGCACGATCCCCGAAACCGCGTTTGCACTCTTTCAGATGACCTTTGCAATTATTAACCCGGCAACAATATATATCGCATTCAGCCGTGGCGTGCCGGTTCGCAACAAGGCGGCCCATCGCCGCTGTAGTCACTCTACAGCAAGATGGGGCAACGCAGTCTGCGGGCCGGCACGCCGCGGCCTGTCTTTGAATATCATAGGGTTAGGGGCTTCAGGCAGGCGCCGGACCTGCGTTCCAGTGCTTGGCAAGGGAATGACCCTTGCCTGCGCACTGCGCCTTGTTCCGGCGCCTGCCTGAAGCCCTGAATGCGATATATTTTGTTGCCGGGTTAATATTACACCCGCGCTCATCGTGGGTGGATTTGCGGAACGTATGAAGTTTTCCGCCATGCTCCTGTTCAGCATGTTGTGGTTGATTGCTGTCTACTTGCCGGTCACCCACTGGGTATGGGGCGGTGGATGGTTGCAAGGGATGGGGCTCTATGATTTCGCGGGGGGGACGGTGGTCCATATCACGGCGGGCGTTGCCTCGCTCGTGGCGGCAGTGGTGCTGGGGCCTCGCCGGGGATTTCCGGACACCGCCATGATGCCCCATAACATGACCATGACCATGAGCGGCGCGGGAATGCTCTGGGTCGGCTGGTTTGGTTTCAATGGCGGTAGCGCTTTGGCGGCGGATGGGAATGCGGCGATGGCAATGCTGGTGACTCATCTCTCTGCCGCAGCGGGTGCCATGACCTGGATGTTCATCGAATGGAAGCGTTTCGGTAAGCCCAGCGTTCTGGGAGCGGTCACCGGTATGGTGGCCGGTCTTGGGACCATTACACCGGCGTCGGGGTTTGTTGGCCCTGGGGGGGCGCTGGTCATCGGGGTTCTGGCGGGGGGTGTATGTTTCAGCGCCACCCAGTACATCAAACGGGTCTTGAGGATAGACGATTCTCTCGATGTGTTCCCGGTGCACGGTGTGGGAGGAATGCTGGGGACCCTGCTTGCGGGCGTATTTTCATCCACCGCCTTGGGCATCTTCAGTGGCTTTGGTTTTGCGAAGGGGATCGATTCGATGGGCGGGCAGGTGTGGGTCCAGTTTGTCGGCGTTTTGTCCACGTTGGTCTTCACCGCCGTGACGACCTTTATCGTCCTTAAAGTGGTTCAGGCCCTGGTCGGCCTTCGCGTCGAACCCGATGAGGAGATCGAAGGGTTGGATATCGTACTCCATGAGGAACGGGGTTACGATCTCCGCTGATGTGGATGCGCCAGATCAAGGGGACCGCATTGCCCATTTCAACAGTCACTTGCTTTGTGGGCTGGAAGCAAAGCAGCTTTCACTGATCCGGCGGCGAAGCCATCCCGGTATCGACCGGACCGGCGCCGCCATGGCGGCCTTTGGCCGTGCAGACCGATTGGTATCGTGGGTGGACGTCTGTCCTGACGCCAACGGGGCGGTCGGCAGGCTTTTGTGCCGCCTTCTCTGGAACGGATATCGCCTTCGACATAGTGAAAATGTTGCCATTGTTCTGGTGTAACGCTTGCTTTCACCTTGTCGATATTATGTCAATGCCCCGAGCTGAAGTTATCCAAGCCAATAATATTCTGGTCCAGTTTCAGCAATGCTTCCAGCAGATTGGAGCCGATGAAACCGGGAACACCGGTAATCAGCCAGGCTTTGGGTTCAAACGCAGTTCTTTTTGTGGTTCAGTATAACGGCTCATGCGGATTCCAAAGGCTCAAAAGAAGGTATGGTCAGTCGGCGCATCCATGATGATCATGGAAGTCTCGGTCCCGTGAATGACGCCAATTGTCCAGTGTATCCATGCGCTCGCGACATTTGGACATCCTGTCCAGTGCGCTGGAACGCAGGTCTGGCGCCTGCCTGAAGCCCCTAACTCTATGAATTCAAGGACAAGCTGCGACTGAATACAATATGCATTGTTGCCGGATCAATATCCTGAGAACAAACGATATGACAGTCGAGTTGACACGCCAGTTGCATCGGATGTGTTCAGAATCGGGTCCGCTGTCAGTTTATTCTTCTCGATGGTGGCTCAATCTGGCCATGGTGGCTGCTGCTTTTATGCTGGTTCTGTTGGCAGGGTGTCAGAGCGTACCTACCGAGCTTCATTGCGCCGTAAACAGCGTCCATGATGGGGACACGTTGCGTGTTACATGCGGCGGGCAGCGAATGAAGATTCGCCTCTACTGTATAGATGCTCCGGAAATCAGACAAAGGCCGTGGGGCAAGGAGTCCAGAGAT
>Ga0256841_1003473_pt1 | contig 11782 bp, 8 predicted proteins | sample 356308metaG_FD_185971 | JGI IMG/M metagenome (GOLD analysis project Ga0256841, IMG submission 185971) | Hydrothermal vent microbial communities from Mid Atlantic Ridge, Atlantic Ocean - 356-308 | ecosystem: Environmental > Aquatic > Marine > Hydrothermal vents | place: Atlantic Ocean: Mid...
GGGTGGGATTAAACGGGTTTGCCCCAAGATGCGCAAGATGAATCCTCTTTTCGTTTTTCTGATTCTGCTGGTGGGGGCTCCTTTGGTGGAGCTCTATGTGCTCATCCGCGTGGGAAGCGTGATCGGCGCGCTGCCCACCGTGGCCCTCTCCATCTTCACCGCCGTCCTCGGCGCCTTCCTGGTGCGCATGCAGGGGTTGTCGGTGCTCTTGCGGGTGCAGCAGACCCTGGCGCGGGGCGAGGCTCCGGCGCTGGAGCTGCTTGAGGGCGCTGTACTTATGATGGCCGGGATCGCCCTTTTGTTCCCCGGCTTCATCACCGACGCCATGGGCTTTCTGTTGCTCGTTCCGCCGCTCAGGCGCCGGCTCATCCTGGCGGTGCTGCGTCGTTCCGGCACGCTGAAACCTCCGCCGGGGCCGCCTCCTTCCAGCGCCCGCATCATCGAGACCCAGTGGCGGCGGGACGATTGAAATCGTGAACTTTTCCTCACCCAGCCCCTTGACATCGGAAAAGCCGCCCCTATTATTAGCACTCACTTCGGGGGAGTGCTAACACTCCCGAAATCCCAACCAACCTGAAAGCAAGCGATTTTGAGGAGTCTGTCTTATGAACATCCGTCCTTTGCATGACCGCGTGGTCATTCGCCGCACGGAAGAGGAGCAAACCACCCCCGGCGGCATCGTGCTTCCCGACACCGCCACCGAGAAGCCGATTCAGGGCGAGGTGATCGCCGTGGGCAACGGCAGGATCCTGGACAACGGCGACGTGCGTCCGCTGGACGTCAAGGTGGGCGACAAGGTGCTCTTCGGCAAGTATGCCGGCACCGAGGTGAAGCTCAACGGCGAAGAGCTGCTGGTGATGCGCGAAGAAGACATCATGGGTGTCATCGAAGGCTGAGCGTCACCGCGCAAACCTCTCATGTGAAGGGGCCGGTCGTTCCAGTCCGGCCGCAACGGTAAACCCAATTTCGAAATAGGGAATCAAGACTATGACTGCAAAAGAAGTACGATTCAGCGACGAAGCCCGTCAGCGCATGCTGGCCGGCGTCAACACCCTGGCCAACGCCGTCAAGGTGACTCTGGGCCCGAAAGGCCGCAACGTGGTGCTGGAGAAATCCTTCGGCGCGCCCACCATCACCAAGGACGGCGTCTCCGTGGCCAAGGAGATCGAGCTCTCCGACAAGTTCGAGAACATGGGCGCCCAGATGGTGAAGGAGGTCTCCTCCCAGACTTCCGACGTGGCCGGCGACGGCACCACCACCGCCACCGTGCTGGCCCAGGCGATGGTGCGTGAAGGCCTCAAGGCCGTGGCCGCCGGCATGAACCCCATGGACCTCAAGCGCGGCATCGACCAGGCCGTGGAAGCCGCCGTGGAGCAGCTCAAGGGGATGTCCAAGCCCTGCGAGGACTCCAAGGCGATCGCCCAGGTGGGCGCCATCTCCGCCAACTCCGACAGCGCCATCGGCGACATCATCGCCGAGGCCATGGAGAAGGTGGGCAAGGAAGGGGTCATCACCGTGGAAGAGGGCAACTCCCTGGAGAACGAGCTGGAGGTGGTGGAAGGGATGCAGTTCGACCGCGGCTATCTCTCCCCCTACTTCATCAACAACCAGCAGAACATGTCGGTGGAGCTGGAGGATCCCTTCATCCTGCTGCATGACAAGAAGATCTCCAACATCCGCGACCTGCTGCCCGTCCTCGAGGCCGTGGCCAAGGCCGGCCGTCCGTTGCTGATCGTGGCCGAGGACGTGGAGGGCGAAGCGCTGGCCACTTTGGTGGTGAACAACATGCGCGGCATCGTCAAAGTGGCGGCGGTGAAGGCGCCGGGCTTCGGCGACCGCCGCAAGGCCATGCTCCAGGACATCGCCATCCTCACCGGCGGCACCGTCATCTCCGAAGAGGTGGGCCTGAGCCTGGAGAAGGCTACTCTCAACGAGCTGGGCAACGCCAAGAAGGTGGTGGTGAGCAAAGAGGAGACCACCATCATCGACGGCGCCGGCGTGCCCGACGACATCAAGGCGCGCTGCGAGCAGATCCGCGCCCAGATGGAAGAGACCACCTCCGACTACGACCGCGAAAAGCTGCAGGAGCGGCTGGCCAAGCTGGCCGGCGGCGTGGCCGTGATCAAGGTGGGCGCCGCCACCGAGGTGGAGATGAAAGAGAAGAAGGCCCGCGTGGAAGACGCCCTGCACGCCACTCGCGCCGCCGTGGAAGAGGGCATCGTGCCCGGCGGTGGCGTGGCTCTGGTTCGCGCCCAGAAAGCCATCTCCGACCTCAAGGGCGACAACGAGGATCAAAACGTGGGCATCACCCTGGCCCGCCGCGCCATGGAGGAGCCGCTGCGCCAGATCGTCGCCAACGCCGGCGGCGAGCCTTCCGTGGTGCTCAACGAAGTGGCCAGCAACGAAGGCAACTATGGCTACAACGCCGCCACCGGCGAATATGGCGACATGGTGGAGATGGGCATCCTGGATCCCACCAAGGTGACCCGCTCCGCGCTGCAGAACGCAGCTTCCGTGGCCGGCCTCATGATCACCACCGAGTGCATGGTGGCCGAGGAGCCCAAGGAAGAGGCCCCGGCGGGGGCCGGCGCCGGCATGGGCGGAATGGGCGACATGGGCATGATGTAAGCCCGTCTCTTTCGAACCAACCCCAGACCCCGCCTCATGGCGGGGTTTTTTTGTGGGTTCCACGCGTTCATCCGCGGTTCCGTCGCAGATAAAGGTCGAGGTTTACTTCGTCTATCTGTTCCGGTTGCAGATAGGCTTCCGCGTAGCGGCGATGCACGCCGCTGCGCAGGAAGAGCTCGAACAGGTCCGGGTCGATGTGTCCTTCTTGCTTCATGAACCAGAGAATGCGCACCGCTTCGCTCAGCTTCTTCGGCTTTTTGTAAGGACGGTCCGAGGCGGTGAGCGCCTCGAAAATGTCGGCGATGGCCATCATTCGCGCCTGCAGCGGCATCTCGTCTCTTTTGAGGCGTCGCGGATAGCCGGTGCCGTCCATGTGTTCGTGGTGGCCGCCGGCGATCTCGGGAACCTGTCGAAGATGGCGGGGATAGGGCAGGCGATCCAGCATGAGGATGGTCTGCACGATGTGTTGGTTGATGAGATAGCGTTCCTCCGGGGTAAGAGTGCCCCGTTCCACGGTGAGATTGTGGAGTTCCCCGTGATCGAAACGGTTGCGAGGCGCTTTCATGTGAAATCGCCAGCGGCCGTTCTCCGGCGGCAATTGCCCGGGTTGCCAGGCGATGCGATGTTCCTCGCGATCCGCGAGCAGCGGCTCGGCGACGGGAAGCCTCTCCTTGTGTGCGGGGTCGGCCTGCTTGCGCTTGAGCTCTTCCCAAGAGATGCCCAAAGTGTCGTCCAGAGTGCGCAGCCAGGTGCGGCGGGCGATGCGGTGCAGCTTCGCGACCCTTTCCGGCGTCATCTCCGTGTCGCCCGAATTGCATTCGGCAACGAAAGCGAATTCCTCGTCGAGCTCGGTCAGCCGTTCCTCGAGGCGCCGCCGCGACTCGGACTCCGGCGCGCCTTCGGCCACCGCCCGCCAGTGATCGATCCAGGCGTCCCGCTTCAGGACCTCGAAACGCATTCGGATCTCGTGAATGCGGTCGTAAAGCGTTTCCAAGCGGGTGGCTTTGTCCACCACATGTTCCGGGGTGGTCACTTTGCCGCAATCGTGCAGCCAAGCGGCGATATGCAAGGCTTCCCGATCCGCGTCGGTGGGGCGGTAGTTCCGAAACGGAGGGTCTTCGCTACAGGCCGCCGCTTCGTCGATCATCTGGGTGAGCACGGGCACTCGCTGGCAATGGGCGCCTGTGTAGGGCGATTTGGCGTCGATGGCGCTGGCGATCACTTCGATGAAGCCATCGAGCAGTTCTTTGCGGGCCTTGAGCAGTTGTTTGGTTTCCAGGGAGACAGCGGCGAAGCCGCTCAATATGGAGATGAAGTGCTGCCACTGGCTCGGTTCCGTCCGAAAGCGGTTTTTCGGTTCTCCCGACGCGAAAAGAGCCACCACGCCCATGGACTCGCCGTTGCGGTTCACCAGGGGCAGCAGGGCGACCTCCAGAAAGCTTTCCGCGTCGGTGTCGTGGAGGGTGCCGAACCATCCTATCTTTCGGGTTTTCAAGCACAATAGTTGCGAATGTTTCTTTTCCAGCACCTTGCGAAAGGGTTCGCTCTCGGGATTTTTCAAAGGGAGCGAATCGGGATGCTCGCACCAATTCGGGCCGACAGCGCTCCAGCCCGCGCAGACGAGCCGCCTCCGGTCTTCGTCCAGTAGAAAGACGCCGGCCGCCTGGACGCCGCTGGCTTCGCGGGTTTCCTGGGTGAAGAGCGCCAGCATGCGATTGAAATCCTGTTCCGCCGTCAAAGAGGCGATGAGGTGCAAAAACCGGTTGATGGTCTCGCGCATGGCGTCCATGGCGTGGGCGAGGTGCCGCACTTCCCGCACCCGGGAGTCCACAGCCACCGGAGCGCCGAAGTCCAATCTTCGGATACGTGTCGTCTCCGCCGCCAAGCGGCGCATCGGCCGGCTGATGCTGTGCGCGAAGAGCCCCACCAGCGGCAGGGACAATATCACCATGGCGGCGGCGGCAAGGCTGCTGCGCGTGGCGATTCGATAGGCTTCGCCGAGCAGCTCTTTCTCGGGAGAAACGACGGCCAGACGGAGATCCATAGCGGCTCCCGAGCGCAACTTTCTCACCTGACCGATCCAGACGGCATCTCCAAACCGGAATCGCAGCGGTTCGCCGCTGGAGGCACGCAGCAGCAGAGGGGCCGCCGCTGCGAGGAGCGGGTTGCCGAGCTCGTCGATGCGGGCGATGCGAAATTTCCCCCCTTTTTCCGCAACCGTCAGCCTTTCGGGTTCGCGATAGGCGATGACTTCTCCGGTTCCCGTGAAAAGCAGCAGCTCCGTGGAGGGCGAGATCGCGTGGGACGCGAGCGTCTTGGAAAGGGCATCGAGAGTGGCGTCGGCCGCCAATACCGTTCCGCCAGCGCTGCGACAGGCGAGGGTGACGCCTACCTTGCCGATGAAATAATAGAGGTAAGGGGGACTCAGCACCGGGCATCCCTTCTTTTTCGCCAAGCGGTACCAGTTGCGACGGCGTGGATCGTAAGCGGGATTGTCGATGGTCTCGCGCTTCAACTGGTGCATGTCGGAATCGTAATGGATGCGAACGAGCTGGCGTCGTCCACGAGCGTCTCGTTCGATGTCGTCCGCCACGAAAAGCGCTTGGGCCGGCGAGCGAAACTTTCGGCGTTGAGCCGCTTCCGTCAGTTTTCGCAGGATGAAATAGTCGCCGTTCGCATAGCCGGCCTGGATGGCGACGAGGTGGGGTTGTCGAAGCAATGCCTCTTTCAGCAAAGGAAGAGACTTTTGTCGTTCCTCCAGCGTATCCGCCGAGGCGATCGAAGAGTGCGCGAGCAGCGATACCAAAATAGCCGCGGGCCGGTGGGTTCCGGAGAAACTCGCCAATAATTCCTGAACCACGGCATCGAAAAGGTTGGTGGACGCCGACAGGAGAATCTTACGGTTTTGGAGGTGGTTGTAGCTCACCAGCAAGGCGCCCACCGTCACCATGAGCAGTACGAAAAGCAGGGTGACCTGCCCCCGCAGCGAGAACGTTTTTCCAACGTCTTCCATGAAGTTCTCCGACATTCGGTTTTTCGGCACGAACGCCCGCACCATACCATAGGCCGCCGTCGGGCGAGATTGACACGAGCGCACAAATGGAATAGATTTGCCCGTCTTTTTCGTGGCCACGGCCCTGTTCCGTAGCCGTCTGTTGCAGAACGAAAAACCAGGAATCCGGGAAGAACCATGAAACGTACCTTTCAGCCGAGCAATCTCAAGCGCGCCCGCACCCACGGCTTCCGCGCCCGCATGGCCACCAAGAACGGCCGCAAGGTGATCAAGGCCCGCCGCGCCAAGGGCCGTGTCCGCCTCACCCCTTGAGGGCCCACGCCCATCGGAACCCAAAGGTTTCCGCGCGCCGCGCGACTGTTCAAGAGCGCGGAGTACAAGAGGGTCTTCGAGCGCCCGGAGCGTTCCAGCGACCGCTATTTCACGGTTCTTTACCGCTTCTCCGGATCGTCTCGGGCGCGCTTGGGTTTGGCGGTGTCGAAGAGGCGCCTGAAGCGGGCCACCAGCCGCAACCGCGTCAAGCGCTTGGTGAGAGAGAGTTTCCGCCGCCATCAGGATGAACTTCGCGGGTTGGACATCGTCGTCCTGGTGAAATCCGGGCTGGACCAGGTGGACAATCCCGCTCTTTTTGATTCATTGGAACGGCACTGGCGGCGGCTGGCGGACAGCGCGGCGCGAACCTCCACAGCATCGACGAACGGATCGACATGGACAACCTGAGACTCTTGCTCATCCTGGCGCTGGCCTACACCGGCTTTCTGCTCTGGCAGGCCTGGGAGAGGGATTACGGTCCCCAGGCGCAAACCGCCGCCGTGGAAGAGCGGAAGTCCGCCGGCACCTCGGCGGAAGAGACGGTTCCCAAGGTTCCGGCGGGCGGCTCGGTGGAGGGGGCCGCCGCCGCTCCGGCCGCGAAAACCGAATCCGAGGCGCCGGCCGAACGGTTCGTCGAGGTGACCACCGACACCTTGCGGGTGCGTATCGACCTGCGCGGCGGCACTCTGGCGGAGGCGTGGCTGCAGAAGTTCCCGGTGTCGGTGGAGAAGCCCGATGTGAAGTACCGCCTTTTGAGCCGCGATCCCAACGACTTCTTCATCGTCCAGAGCGGTCTTCTCGCCGGCGACGGCGAAGCGCCCACCCACGAAGCGCTCTACCGCTCGGCCAAGAGCCGCTATCGCATGGCCGAGGGTGCCGCCAGCCTGGACGTGGATCTGGTCTGGAACGGCCCCAAGGGAGTGAAGGTGACCAAGCGCTACACCTTCACCCGCGGCAGCCATCTGGTGAAGGTCCGGCACATCGTGGAGAACGGCTCCGGCCAGGCGTGGCAGGGCCGCGAGTATCACCAGTTGCAGAGGGGCGAGCCGAAAAAGAAGAAGCACTCCTTCATGTACACCTACACCGGGGGCGTGGCCTGGGACCCGGAAGAGAAGTACCAGAAGTTCAAATTCAAGGATCTGGCCGCGGGAGAGCTGGACAAGGACGTGACCGGCGGCTGGATCGCCATGATCCAGCACTATTTCCTGGGGGCGGTGATCCCGCCCAAGTCGGAACCGCGCCATTTTTACGGCAAGGGGCTGGCCAACGGCCACTATGTGATCGGCGAATACTCCAAGTCGAAGAGGATCGAGCCCGGCGGCAAGCACATCTTCGACGCCTCCCTCTACCTGGGACCCAAGGACCAGGACACCCTGGCCAAGATCGCCGAGGGGCTCGACCTGGTGGTGGACTACGGCTGGCTCACCATCCTGGCCAAGCCCATCTACCACATCCTCGCCTGGATCCACAAAATGGTGGGGAACTGGGGCTGGACCATCATCATCTTCACCGTTCTCATCAAGGCGGTCTTCTTCAAGCTTTCGGAGACCAGCTACCGCTCCATGGCGAAGATGCGCAACCTGACGCCCCGCATCCAGGCGCTCAAGGACCGCTATGGCGACGACAAGCAGCGGATGCAGCAGGCGATGATGGAGATCTACAAGAAGGAGAAGATCAATCCGCTGGGCGGCTGCTTGCCGATCCTCATCCAGATGCCCTTCTTCATCGCCCTCTACTGGGTGCTGATGGAGTCGGTGGAGCTGCGCCAGGCGCCCTGGATCCTCTGGATCAAGGATTTGTCGGTGCAGGACCCCTACTACGTGCTGCCGGTGATCATGGGGGTGACCATGTTCGTGCAGCAGAAGCTCAATCCGGCGCCGCCCGATCCCATGCAGGAGAAGATGATGATGGCGCTGCCCTTCGTCTTCACGGTGATGTTCGCCTTCTTCCCGGCGGGGCTGGTGCTCTACTGGACGGTGAACAACATGCTCTCCATCGCCCAGCAGTGGGTGATCACGCGCCGCATCGAGGCGCAGGCGAAAAAGCTCTGACGGCTTGTTGAAAAAGCCCTGCCGCGGGCTTTCTCGATCAGCGCCGGCAGTGGAAAATGGGATTCCAGCGGAACCCCGCCGCCGTTTGCACATGGTTTCCTTCTTTCACACCGACACCATCGCCGCCGTCGCCACCCCGCCCGGTCGCGGCGGCGTGGGAATCGTGCGCGTTTCAGGTCCCGCGGTGCCGGCCATCGCCGAAGGGGTGATCGGAGCCCTGCCGCGCCCGCGCCATGCCCGCTTCTGCCGTTTTCGGGACGCCGCGGGCGAGATGATCGACGAGGGCATCGCCCTCTACTTTCCGGCGCCACGCTCCTTCACCGGCGAAGAGGTTCTCGAACTCCAGGGCCATGGCGGACCCGTGGTGATGGATCTGCTGCTCAAGCGGGTGCTCGAGCTGGGCGCCCGACTGGCGCGGCCCGGCGAGTTCTCCGAGCGCGCCTTTCTCAACGACAAGCTCGACCTGGCCCAGGCCGAGGCGGTGGCCGACCTCATCGACGCCGAGACCGAGGCGGCGGCGCGCCTGGCCGGCCGCTCCCTTCAGGGCGCCTTCTCCCGGCGCATCCACGAGCTGGTGGAGCGGCTCACCGAGCTGCGCGTCTTCGTGGAAGCGGCCCTGGACTTTCCCGAAGAGGAGATCGATTTTCTCGCCGACGGCCAGGTGGCCAGGCGTCTGCAGGACATCCTCGACGCCGTGGAAAAGGTGCGCGCCAGCGCCCGCACCGGCGCACTGCTTCGTGACGGCATGAACCTGGTGATCGCCGGCCTGCCCAACGCCGGCAAATCGAGCCTGCTCAACGCCCTGGCCGGCGCCGAGCGGGCCATCGTCACCGAGATTCCGGGCACCACCCGCGATTTGCTCCGGGAACGCATCCAGATCGAAGGCGTGCCGGTGCACCTGGTGGACACCGCCGGCTTGCGCGAAAGCCCGGACCGGGTGGAGCGCGAAGGGGTGCGCCGGGCGCGTGACGAGCTGGCCCGCGCCGACCGGGTGCTCTGGGTCTACGACGCCGCCGCGGACCCGGGCAATGCCGGAATGGCCGGCGCACGCCTGCCCGAAGGGGTGCCCCTGACCCTGGTGCGCAACAAGGTGGACCTGGCCGGCGAAGCACCGGGCATCGGCGAACGGGCTGGTCTGCCCGAGGTGCGGCTGTGTGCCCGTTCAGGCGAAGGCGTGGAAGCGCTGCGCCACCATCTTCTACAGCAGCTGGGCTTCCAGGGCAGCGAGCAGAGCGAATTCCTCGCCCGCCGCCGTCACCTGGACGCCATCGACCGAGCCCTGAGCGCCCTGGAGCAGGGCCGGATCGTCCTGCAGGAAGGCGCCGCCGAACTCCTCGCCGAGGAACTGCGCCGCGCCCAGCAGGCCCTGTCCGAGATCACCGGCGAGTTCTCCGCCGACGACCTGCTGGGAGAGATCTTCTCCAGCTTCTGCATCGGCAAATGACGCCCATGCCGTGAATGGCCCCTCGGGTCAATCCAACGGACTCCGTACCGCGTTTCCTCCGCGATTGAGCACATGGGTGTAAACCTGTGTGGTTCGGATGTCCTTGTGGCCGAGCAATTCCTGAACGGTGCGGATGTCATACCCCCTTTCAAGCAAATGCGTCGCGAAGGAATGCCGCAGGGTATGGCTTGAGGCCGGCTTGTTCAGGCCGGCACGCCTTACGGCGGCCTTGATCGCCCTTTGAATCCCTTTCTCGTGAACGTGATGCCTGCGCAGCAGGCCGCTTCGCGGGTCGATCGCGGGTTTTTTGGCCGGAAAGAGATATTGCCAGGCCAATTCCCTTCCTGCGCGAGGGTATTTGCGCTCGAGGGCATGCGGTAGATACACTGGAGCTACTTGGTCATGGAGATCTTGCTCATGGATAGCGCGAACGCGATCGATTTGCGCGGACAACAAGGGAACCAGCTTTTCGGGCAGGATGGTATGCCGGTCCTTGCCGCCTTTCCCCGCACGAACCGTGATTTCGGATCTTTCGAGATCGATGTCCTTGACTCTCAACCTCAAAGCCTCCATCAAGCGGAGGCCCGAACCATAAAGCAGCGACGCAATAAGCAAGGGCGTGCCGTCAAGCTGCGCCAGCAACCGACTGACCTCCGTTTCCGACAGAACAACCGGCAGCCTGGGCGGTTTTTTGGCCCGGGTAACGCCGTCCAGCCAGGGAAGCTCGATCTCGAGCACTTCGCGATACAAGAACAGGATAGCCGCCAGTGCCTGATTCTGCGTCGACGCAGCGACATTCCGGTTCACTGCCAGATGAGTGAGAAAGGCCTCCACTTCCGGAGCCCCCATCTCGGAAGGATGGCGTTTTTGATGAAAAAGAATGAACCTCCTGATCCAGTCAACATAGCATTTTTCCGTGCGAATGCTGTAGTGCTTAACCCGGCAACGTTGACGAACCTGATCGAGCAGGCGGGGTTTATTGGACGATTCCATTGTCCGTTTTGCTCCATGATTTATTGTTTACCTAACGCGCAGCACTCGAAGGATTTTAAGGAAGTTGCGCGCCCGAGAAAATTTTATCGTACGAAAACGTCCTGTTGCAATAGGACGTTTTTGTCGTCGAATTATAGTTGGGCTCAATACTATTGGGAGAAGATCATGGGAGATAAAGCTATCAAAGATTACGATGAAGAAGTCTTAGAATTGCTGGAAAGATATGAGCCCTACAGATGTCTTACTGTATCAATCAGAGAGATGAGTGATCCTTCCAGCAAAGAACATGTGTATTCATTGGTATGGAGAGAAGATTCAACCAGACCCAAGGAAATGAGTGATGCCAACTCGTGAATATATCCAAAAAGAAATAGAGAGATTAAAGGGGGCGGGGCAAGATGATATTCGCCATAAATATTTGGCGAAGTTGCATAAGGTTACGGGGCGTGACACCGTAATATATTTTAGTTCGTTCGGAATTCAGAGAGCGTATCCAATCCCTCCGTCTGCGTTATCGGTTTCGCAAGATGATATACAAGGCTTCATGGCGAGCCTCCATAATTTAAAAGGGAAAGAGCTTGATTTGATACTGCATAGCCCGGGTGGTTCATTGGAGGCAGCTGATCAAATCGTTCAATACTTGCGCGCAAAATACGATCATCTGAGAGTAATTATCCCTCAAAATGCAATGTCAGCTGCAACTATGATTGCTTGTGCAGCTGATGAAATAGTAATGGGTAAACACTCCGCAATCGGGCCTATTGATCCCCAAATGCAGTTTGGGCAAATGTCTGTTCCAGCACATACAATTCTGGCTGATTTTGAAAAAGCTAGAAAAGATATTATGTCCGATCCTAAGCTGGGCAATTTATGGGCTCCAAGATTAGCCTCTCTTCCGCCGGGCTTTTTAAATCTTTGTGAACAAACCATTGCTCTTGCAAAGGAAAAGGTTGAGCTTTGGCTTTATAAATACATGTTTAAAGATAATGATCTAGATAAAGCAAAAGAAATCTCTGAATGGCTTGGAAAATTCGACGAACATAGAACACATGGAAGGCCCATTGGGTATGACTTGGCTAAAGAAAAAGGACTGAACGTAACAAGACTTGAAGATGACCAGCCACTGCAAGAGGCAGTGCTGTCAGTATTTCATGCAACTATGGTCACATTCCAGTCATCAGGTGCCATAAAAATTATCGAGAATCACAAAGGAAAGGGACACTATCTGGTGAGCGCGATTGCTCTGCAGATGCCTGCAAATGCTAACGCAGAAGCCCAACAAGGCGCTTCACTGGACGGCAATTCCGCTGCGCTTCATTGCCGCCAGTGAGCTTGGTCGTT
>Ga0256841_1003474_pt1 | contig 11782 bp, 8 predicted proteins | sample 356308metaG_FD_185971 | JGI IMG/M metagenome (GOLD analysis project Ga0256841, IMG submission 185971) | Hydrothermal vent microbial communities from Mid Atlantic Ridge, Atlantic Ocean - 356-308 | ecosystem: Environmental > Aquatic > Marine > Hydrothermal vents | place: Atlantic Ocean: Mid...
TGCAAAAGAGCAGGGCTATCATGTTAAGATGCACACCAGACAATTTCCAAGTTTCAATGTTTACTATCAGGGCTTGACCTCTAAAGAGAAGGCAAAAGAGGGTGATGTTGTTTTTTGTAAAGTAACTTCTCTTGATAGATACAAAAAATATGAAACACTATATAAAGAAAATGGATTTACACTGATAAGGATAGAAAAATGAAACTTTCACTGATCATACCTGTGATGAATGAAGAAGATAATATTAAACCACTATTGACAAAAGTTTATGAGGATTTAAAAGAGATCGATTATGAAGTGATATTGGTAGATGATGGTTCAATGGATGCTACTGTTTCAAAGATAAAAGAGTATGCCAATGATCGAACAAAGACAATAGTTTTTAATCGAAATTATGGACAGACAACAGCGATGGCAGCTGGGATAAATGAAGCAGAAGGTGAATTGATAGCGACGATTGATGGTGACTTGCAAAATGACCCTTCAGATATTCCTATGATGATTGAAAAGTTAGAGTCAGAGGGCTGGGATGTTGTTGCAGGACGGCGTGCAAATAGACAAGATGGTATGTTTTTAAGGAAGATTCCAAGTAAAATAGCAAACTATATAATCCGTAAATCAACTAAAGTTTATTTGAAAGATTATGGATGTACGTTGAAAGTTTTTAAAAAGAGTATTGCTAAAAATTTAGGGCTTTATGGTGAATTGCATCGTTTTATCCCTGTTCTTGCCAAAATGCAGGGAGCAAAAATTGTTGAAGTAGATGTTAAACATCATGCAAGACTTCATGGTGTTTCAAAGTATGGAATAGGCAGAACTTTTAAAGTTGTCAGTGATTTGCTATTGATGCTGTTTATGCAAAAATACCGTACAAAACCTATACATCTCTTTGGTGGGCTTGGTGTGCCTATGTTGCTTGTTGGTATGGTGATTAATTTTTATCTATTGGTGTTGAAAGTTTTTGGAGAAAATATTGGAAATCGTCCACTTTTGACACTTGGTATTGTATTGGTTATAGCTGGTATTCAACTTATCACGACTGGTTTTATCGCAGAACTTGTAATGCGAACCTATTTTGAATCACAAAATAAGACACCTTATAGTATACGAGAGATATTGATTGGTACAAAAAAGTAAAAAACTTCTAAAGTTACTACTCAAAATTGCACTTACTTTTGGTGCATTTTGGGTTGTGTTTTCAAAAGTCTCCTTAGAGGATGTCAGTGATGTACTTAAAACAAGCAATATATGGTATCTATCTTTAGCATTTGTATTTTTTAACCTTTCCAAAATCACATCAGCTGTACGTTTGAATTACTATTTTTCTATCTTGAAAATCAAGTTAGATTGGCTTAAAAATTTGATACTTTATTATATTGGGATGTTTTATAATCTATTTTTACCTGGTGGGATAGGTGGTGATGGTTATAAAATTTACCTTCTCAAAAAAGAGTATGGTGCAGAAACAAAAAGATTAATTGCTGCTACTGTTTTGGATCGTATAAGTGGTTTAATTCCTTTGCTTGTTTTTCTTGGAGTATTTTATCTTTTGAGTAGTTTTAGAAGTTATAATTATTTATTGAATATTGTGGATATTATCTCTTTATTTGTGGTTATTCCTGCTTTTTATTTGGTGAGTAAGCTCTATTTTCCTCTTTTTATGCCTGTTTTTAATACGACACTTCTTTATGGATTTTTGGTTCAGTTTTTACAGATTGTTTGTGCTTATTTTATCTTTTTGGCACTTGGTATAGATCATTATATGATGGAATTTATGTTCTTTTTCCTTCTATCTTCTATTGTGGCTGTTTTACCTATTACTGTAGGTGGGGCGGGAGCGAGAGAGTTAGTTTTTTTGTATGGGTTAAACTATTTGCATCTTGATACAACAATTGGTATTGCATTTGCACTTTTGTTTTTCTTGATATCGGCTCTCTCGTCATTGATTGGTTCTGTTTTTAAAAATCCATTTGCTAAGGAGCTATGAGATCTTTCTCATAACATACAGGATCAAATCTACAGACAATATCTGGATCAAAACGCAATAGTTTCTCATCTTTGCCTTTGTACTCCTGGTGACTTAAAAAGTGTTTTATGATATTGATACGAGCCTCTTTCTTTTCATCTGTATGTACGATATGCCAAGGAGAAAATACAAAAGATGTTTTAGATAACATCTCATCTCTAGCTTGTGAATATGCATCCCACAACTCTTGAGCTTTTGCGTCGATTGGACTTAGTTTCCATTGTTTTAGAGGGTCGTCCTTTCTTGCATTTAAACGTTTTTGTTGTTCTTCTTTTGATATATCTAAAAAATATTTCATAAATTTTATGCCTGAATGTGTAAGCATTTGCTCAAAATTGCCTACTTCTTCCATGAAAGACTTGTGTTGCTCTTTGGTGCAAAATCCCATTACTTTCTCTACCCCTGCACGGTTGTACCAGCTTCTGTTAAAAAAGACAATCTCTCCATCTACAGGAAGGTGCGGAACATATCTTTGAAAATACCACGAAGCTCTATCACGATCACTAGGTTTTGGTAGTGCGACCACACGAGCTTCTCTTGGGCTTAGATGTTCTATAAAACGCTTTATAGTGCCATCTTTTCCTGCTGCATCTCTACCTTCTAAAACAACACACACTTGTATATCACTCTCTATGATATGTCTTTGAAATTTGACAAGCTCTACTTGTAAATGATAAAGCTCTTTTTTGTACTCTTTTTTATCCATAACAAAAACTCCTAAAGCTTTTTTTTACTTTATCATAGTTATGAATACAAGGAGCTTGAGAATTATGATTTTTTCAAAACATATGTTTTGAAATATTACAAAAAATATTTAAAATTTTGATTTGATAATCTCATGAAGTGAGTTTTGATCAAATTTATAACGCATTTTCAAATAAACACCTGGTAATGTATCAGGTAGAGCATCATTATCTGAATATCCTTGAAAGTTATATCCTATACTTAACCAATAATTTTTAAATAAATTATATCCCATGTATATTCCTGTGAGGTAATTGTGTGTATGTCGATCCAAATAGTATTGTAATGCTGTATTTATACCTATGTCACTTTTGTTTGTAAGCTTATAGTTAATATCTGTTCCAAATGTGTTGATACATGTATCATAAATATAATCTTGTAAATTGTTACGTGTAAATTGAATTGCATAATGAAAGGTAAAGTCTGATTTTTGGGATGAATTATATAAAAATAATGTATTGTTGCTTAATTGTTTTATATTTTGGGCAGAATTTTTTCTAATAAGATATTCACTTTTATTTAGAAGTGTAAGTTTCTTCTTTCGATAGGCAAGTGAAAAGTTGCAAGATAATTTTTTATTTTTTATTGATGAAAATACTTCTTGTGATGAAATACCAAAAAGTAATCCTAAATTTTTTTGTGGATTTTCTTTATAAATACCAAAATCAGTATTTAATCTACTTTGATTTGAATCTTTGTATGAAAATTTTGTTGATATATCCCAATTATTTTTATGATAGTTAAGCGATCCATTGTATGTTGTATAGTCTTCTTGTAAATCATCATTACCAGAAAATTTACTATTCTTTTCAATACTTCCATTTATATAAAGATTATCATTGATTCTATATCCTTGTGAAAATAAATAATTGCCATATAAAGATGCAAGGTTTTCTTGTTGAGATGATTTTAAACTTAGTTTTATATCAGCTTCTTTCCATGGTTTATGAGTCAAACCACTTTGAAAGAGATAGTTAGATTTTGTGTATGAACTTACTTCTGTACGAAAAAAAAGATCTGTAAAAGAGCTTATAGAATAAGTTGTATCTAAAATTGTTTTTGTATGGTATTTACTACTTTTTGTATCTCCTAGAACTTGCTCATGTGAAAGATTAAGTCTTAATTTATTGCTTAAAAAGCTTTTTGTGATTCCAGTCAAAATCATATTTGTAGCACCGTATTCTTCTAAAATATATCGATATCCAAAATAATTTTGCATGATATTATTACGGTAATGATTTTTTATTTCAAATAGTATTCGTTTGTTATTACTATGTGATAGTAGTTGCTGGATATAGCTATTTATTTCTATAGTATAGTTTTGTGCATATTTATATTTACTTTCTAAACCAAATCTTTGTGTATTTGTAGGAAATTTGCTCTGTTGTCCATCAAGACCAAAGGAAGCATCATTCCTATGAAAATAACTTCTAAATGTTAATGTCTTGTGGTGATATTCTGCTTCAAACATATAGGCATTTGCTTCATTTGTATTATGTTTTTTTGTATGTGCTATTTCACCAGAAATAGTTAAATCTTTTGTTATATTGGTGTGAATATCAATCCCATTTAAAGAACTATCAGCTTCTTTTATAGAAGTGATACCACCTCCATATTTTTTATCAAAACTTTCAAGAGATACTCTCCCTCCTACAAGCAAAGTATCTTTTTTTTCTGAATTTATTTCATAGTTAATTTCAATATAATTTGGATTTTCGTTTTCTGAAGTTGAAAATACTGGGTTTTTTAAATAGATTTGACCTTGATTATAATCCAAAGAATAATCAAGTAAAGGACGAAGCTGAGTTCTTCTAATAACTTTTTGTTTATGATATCTTTGACGTGTAACAATATATATCTTCTCTGAGTTTTCTACGATATTTTTATGTGTTAGATTAAATACACCATTTGTACCATCTGCTCTTATCTCATCTTTGATTGATTTTGTGGCATTATCACTGATAAAAAGTGTTGCTTTGATATTTTTATGTTGGTATATTGCTTTAAAACCATTTATCTTTCGATCATAATGTGATAATTCAACTGTGTCTAATCCAGTATTTATATCACCAAAAATTGCTTTGTAAGTACTGTTTTCTAGTTTAATATAAAGTTTTTTACTGCTAGGTGTTTCATTGTTTTGTGTACTGTTATCTTGATAAATCGTATATTGTTGATCTGGCTTTATCTTCTCAAAAAGTTCAATATCTTTTTGTTTACCAGTATCATATGCAATTGTTAGTAAAGTATTTCCTGAAATAGTACCTTTTGCAAAAAAAGCTATTTGTCCTTTTGTGATAATTTTATTATTAGATTGATCTGTTTTAAGTTTTTCTTTTATTCTGTGGTATGCTATAGTACCTTCAGTAAAGCCTACTAAAAGCCATTTTCTCATTTTTGCGTGTAAAGGTACAGTAATAATTTGTTCATCTTTTTGTAGTTGCATATGTAATTTGACATCATTTGCTAGTGTAGTTGGCTCAAGATATATATGTACAATACCATTATCTTCAACAATATAGTTTTCATCTCTCTCTTTTATGTAATGACTCTTTTTTTCATGAAATACCTGATAAGGAGTATCTATTTTAAATTTACCTTGCATAGATTTTCTAACATAGTATCCATACTGATCAAAAAGTTGCAATGTAATTTTAGGTTTGTTCTGCCCATCTGCAATCAAATATGATTTTTTAGGTAAAAATTTTACTGTGTAAGGATCTGAAGAGAAGTGTACTTTCCTATTTAGGATATGTTGTAAAATTCCTTGTTTGTTATAAAATTTTGCTTGTAAATAGTTGTCACCTTTAAGAATATCAACACCTATATATTTTGTGATTTTATTTGTATATTTTGGGCTAGAGATTGTGCCATCAAAATTTAAAAGATCTACTTTTTTGTTATTTAAAAATAGTTTTACTGTTTGCTCTTTTGGAGATAAAAGTGCTACTTTTATTGAGCTGATTGCAGGAACAAAACCATCTTTTTGGGGCCATAGCCAACGATATGTTTTATTTTTATAGTTTGAGAGATTTGAAATACTATAATTAGGCATACCATTTTTTGTAGGCATTTGTTTTTGTTTACTTTTAACACTATGATTTTTTATAGTATTTTTTTTATATTTTAGACAAAATTTTATTTGTTTTGACATTTGTGGTTTAAGTATTACAAATATAGAATTATTTTCATTTATATTAGAAACATTTTGTTTACAGCTTGTTAAGCTATATGTTTTTGGAATGGAATCTTCGTCAATTTGTACAACCTGTGTACCTATTGGAACATTGCTAAAATGAAATCTTCCATTTTCATCTGTCCGACTTACCTGACCATTGGAAAGATATATTGAAATAGAATGTTTTTCAGGTATATGTATCCCCTCAATATGTCCAATAATTGTAGCTTTTTGGGTATTGATACTTGTATCTTTTTTAAATGTAAAGTTTAGGGGAATAGGATTTGAAATATTTTTTTTGTTATCAAATAATGTTATCATACCTTTTGCTTTGTTCCTAAAAGAAATATTTGAGCTAAAGTAATAGGGAATTTTTTTAATTTCACCTTTTGCTAAAGATTTGATTTTAATATAGTAATAGCCTTTTTGATTTGCCTTGTGAAATCTTTCATCTTTATTTTTGGTTGGTGGGTATGATATAAGTTGTAACTCTTTTGGTAAATATAATTTTAGTGTTATATTATCTAATTGTTTGTTTGATCTATTTTCGATAGTTACTTGTGCTTTTTTGACTTCTCCTGTGTTTATTTCAAAAGACTTTTGATTTTGTATAAGCCATACTTTATTTGTTGAAATTGATCGTTTATTTTCTTTTTTATTTTTGATGTTGATAGTTTTTGTTAATGTTGTTCTGCTTCTTTTAAAATTACTAACATTTAATGTAAGTACCTCATCATTACTGACAAAAAGTTTTCCGTTGTTTAAAATAGAATCTTTGGGATGAGATGAAAATTGTATTATTGCTAGATATGCATTTTTATCATTATCGAGCTTTGTAAATGAAGAATATTCTTGATCTTTTGTTGAAGCAACGGATACATGAGAAATATTTAATTTATTATTATTTTGTAGTGGGTGAAACTCGATAAATACTTTTTCATCAGGGAAAAAAGAATTTGCTGGAGATAATTTGTATGAAATACCATTTATAACTTTTGTTGTTTTGCCACGTTTGTCTTGATGATAAAATATTAGTCTGTTTTTGTGATCATTGTTGATAGAAGTTATAATATAATTGCTGTAAATATGCTGTATCTTATCATAAGTATTTGTATAGTATATACTAGCTCTATTGAAAATACTTTTAGGTTTATTTGCTGCATATAATGATATATTACTTATTAGTAGCAACAGTGTTGCAAAAATTATTTTTATATGCATAAATTTTTTAACACTGTTCTTATAATAATTAACGTAATTTTGCTTTGTAATTTACTAAAGTTTTTTTATGTTTTGCTAAAGGTTTATTTAATATCCAGCGTACATTAGTATATTCACTTGGTTTAGCAATATGTGAAACACCATTTGTGAGAATTGTAAGATTTTCAGGTGTATTAAAATGTTTACCATTATCAGCAGAAAAAAGTATTTTACATGGTGTTTTACATTTTGCACTTTGAGAAATATAAGCCATCTCTTTAGGTATAGGGTTATTTATTACCATATGTTTGATGGATTTATTTGTACCATTGTCAATAACATTATGATATACAACTATATCACCTGGTAAAACTTTTTTTGTATCTATCAATTTATGTTGCTGATGTCCAGATTTGTCTTTAACAACGATCTCTTTGTACGAATGTGAAGTAAGTGAAACTTTTCCACTTAGTGCATATATAGATGTAGCAAAGAGCGTAGCAATTGAAAATAAGACAGTAGTTTTTTTATTCATGGTCTTTCCTCTATTTTATTTTTACTTTAAAGTTTATATGTTTTGTTTGATTTGGATGTATATGATTTATATCGACTTTTATTAAATTATCTTTAGTATTAAATTCTCCAAAATCTTCATCTGAACTATCTGAAAGAGGTCTGTTTTCATAAAATATAGAGCATTTTACATAAGTAGTATGTTTGGGAATAGGATTTTTAAAGTGTATGTTATGTATTTTTTTATTTGCAATTGAATGAATTTTAATATCATAATTAATAATGGCATCTTTTATAGGTTCGTGAGTACCATATGGATCTTCTATTGTTGCTGTTTGCGTTATTATTAATTGCTGTTTATTGATATATTCCCAGATACCTTTTGCTGTGTCTATAGCACCTTGATCTCCATCGATGGCATCAACACCTCCTACCCCTTTTTTAGGATATATTTTCCCTCTGATACCAGAACCACCAATAAGTGAAGAAGCTTTTAATTCTATAATACTTTGTAAAGAATGGTTTATATTTTTTGGAATATCAGAAAAATTAGCTATAACAAATATGACAATCTCTTCATCTTCTTTTAGTAAAATCTGATCAGAAATCTGATCATTTTGGTCATATTTCTGATTATAATTTTTATCTATAGCTATTTGTATATTTTCCATATTGAAATCAGATTTTTGTGTTGTTCTAAATTCAATTTTAAACTTATCATTACCATTTCCAGTATTAGTTAGTTTAAATTTTAAAATAGGTACATTATTTTTATTTGTAATTTGTAAAGGAGAGAGAGAAATAGAATCAAGGCTTAAATCTAAAAGTTGTGCAACTACATCACTAACAATATTGCTTTGGACATGTGATTTTTTATCATCAAGCTCAAAGTCAAGGGTAGCAACATTTTGGATGAGCGTACCAGCAGTGGTACCTTTAGCATATATAGAGATATGAATAAAAAATAAAATAAATAATAACTTATGCAAATTCATCTCCTAAATTTACATAAGTTTTAAGCAAATAGTATGCCAATAGGCATACTAAAATTATCGAAGGATTACTTCATAATATGCACTTTTTTTCTTTCCTGCAGGAACTCCACCTAAATCAATTACAATCTTTCCATTATTTGTATCAACAGAACCACTATTATCCGGATTGGCTTGTGTTGTTAATCCAGTTACATTACTACAGTCAAATGCATCTGCACCATTATATATACGAATATCATTGTTAGTCATATTTGTAATATCATAGATACTTGTATCAGCGGTATCACCAATTTTTGCAACTGCTGCATCAGCATTACCACTGTTTTCAACTGTAAAACAATAACGTACTTTTGCACCAGGAATCCTTTTTGGATTGGTTGTATTATTTACAGGGTCTTCGACAACCACAGAAGTTTTTGTTATTGTCATATTTGCGATAACAATTTTGTAAGCATCTACACTACTAAATTTACCATCATGTTCACTATCTGCACTACCTGCACTATCTGCAAATACAATTTGTACTGTTAATTTATTATCTGCTTCATTGCTACTGTCTTGGGCTATTATATCTCCAAGTACACCTTGACTTCCTCCTTGGGCAACTTGTGCCTGTAAATCATAGACAGATGCATCACCATTTTGTAAGTTTGCTGGAATATCTGAAACGATAAAGACAAATTTTGATTCATCAATACCCAATTCATCTATATATTCTTGTGTATCTTTAGCAGGATCAAATTGTCCATCACCATCATCAACATAAACTTTAACATTTGTAGCGTCGAAAGTATCTGTTACAGTATCATTAAAAGCTTTAGTAGAAGTAGTTAAAGCATTTAATGCAAAATCTTGAACACTATTTCCTGTGTTAGTTACTTTGTATGTTAGTACAACACCAGTTGCGTTGGGTTTGGTGGAAATAGGTGTTACATCTATAGTTGTTACAGATATATCTACCTTTTTATCCACTTTAAATGTTTCACTATTTGATTGTACTTGTTCTAAAGTATCAGCATTATCTCCAAATGATAGTGTTGCAGTATTGGTTACATCTGTACCTGCTACAGTTCCAGAAGCCATTAGAGAAGAGCAAAAGCCGCTAAAAAGTACAAAAGCTATTGTACGTTTTAATTTTGTAAACTTCATTGAGTTATCCTTTATAGTTCATTTTGATAAAAAAAATCTTTTATCTAACTATTTGTATATCGGCGAGTTTAATTTTTATTGTAATGATTGAAGTTTTTTAGTTAAATTAGAAACTATATATGTTACTATTTAATATAGGGGTCACTGCCATTAAGTTAAGAAAGTTACCATTTCCGAGTATAAAATCTTTAACTTAATGGAGTTGTATGGGAAAAAAGGTGTTATTTTGTATCTGACATAGCTTGTTTTTTATATATCATTTTGATTTTTCGTATGATGAGAAAATTGTCGTCTGCTTTTTTTGATAATAAAGATGGAATAAATCTTGATTTTGATTTATACATGATTTCAAAAAATAAAAATTGTCGTTTTGCCTTTTTTAAGAGGGCTAAGCTATCTTTATTGTTTAGTTTATTTGCAGAAAGTGTTGTTAGGTTTTTATGATAGTTTTTCATGATTTTTTCTACATCCTCATGATAATTAGGTATTTTGACTCCCCATATACGAGCGAGATAATCTATGGTGATTTCTATAGGTTTACGGCATAGTTTTCCTGTTAATGAGATGAGTTCCAAATCAGGCGTAGCAAGTGGCTTTGTTCCTTCTAGTAGTTTTGTGATCATCTTTTGAAAATTGTCTTTTAACAAAAGTACATGGTTAATGTCTGGTTTTTTTTCGAGCATTGTTTTGTTTTGTTTCCATAACTTCATGGCTTCATCAAATGATTTTATAGCATTTTGTGCCTGGGGTGAATTTTTTTGTTTGAGTAAGGTTTGAAAATAATCTCTTACTTGATGTGCACGTTTATCATAATCAATAATCGCTTGTTCTAAGTCCTTTTTTGGATTTTGAAAAGTACTGTTTAGTCCGACCATGATATATGCTTTTAACATTTGTTGGCTTTGTGTCATTTGTAAACAGTTGATACTGAAATACTCTGTGAGTGTTGCATGCTTTGGAAAAGGATCAATTGTAAATCCATAAAGCATATGCATGCTTAATATAAGTGATAAAATTATTTTTTTTATATATTTCAAAATTTGTCTCCGAAGTTTATTCTATTCTGTAAGAAAATGATATAAGATTTTTGAGTAGTTAGTATATAGTTTATTATTAAAAATAATCTTAAAATAGAGATTTTTTTAAATATTTATTAGTAATTATTATAGTAAGTTTTAAGTAAGATAAGGCAGTGTAATTTTGCCTTATCTTAGTTTTGGTTTTATTCTTCTACTTTAACGATAACACGTCTATTTTGTAAACGTCCTTCATTTGTATTGTTGTCAGCTATAGGCATTGATGATCCATATCCTTTTGCAGTTAAAAGTGCTTCATCTACTCCTTGTGAGATAAGATATGCTTTGACTGTATCAGCACGTTGCTGACTTAGTTTGACATTGTAATCTTCTTTACCATGAGAATCAGTATGCCCTTGTACTTCATAGTGAAAATTTGTATGTTCTTTGATAACTGAAGCGATATTGTCTAGTAGCTTTTTACTCTGTGGTATCAATTCAGAACTGTTATATTGAAATTTCACTTTGCCAAGTGAAAATATATGTAACAACTCTTCTTTTGCCGTTAGTGCTTCTTTTTGCTCTTTGATCATCCCTTGAATATGTTTGATGTTTGCTTGTGCCTGTGAGATTTTCTCTTCTTTAGTAGTGAGAGTGGTCTTCATTTCTTCAAGTGCTTTTTGGGCTTCTTGAAGTTTTGCTTTTTCCTCTTCTAATGCTTGTTTATCTTTTTGTAATGCTTCTTGTGCTTTGGAAATCTCATCTTTTTTTGCACTGCAATTTTTTTGATCTTCTTCTAGTTTCGCTTTATATGCTTCGAGATCTTTTTTCTCTTGAGCAATTTTAGCTTCTTCATCTTTTGCAGCTGCTTCTTTCGTTGCCAATAGTGCAACTGCTGCCATAGCTGTTTTTATCTTTTTACTTTTAGCTTCTTGCTCTTGTAGTTTTGCCTGTAAAGCCT
>Ga0256841_1003476_pt1 | contig 11777 bp, 4 predicted proteins | sample 356308metaG_FD_185971 | JGI IMG/M metagenome (GOLD analysis project Ga0256841, IMG submission 185971) | Hydrothermal vent microbial communities from Mid Atlantic Ridge, Atlantic Ocean - 356-308 | ecosystem: Environmental > Aquatic > Marine > Hydrothermal vents | place: Atlantic Ocean: Mid...
GGTTAATGCGATCCACGCCCCTGTAGTGGTTCGATCTTTCAGCTTGTACCATATAGAGAAATTGTAGTATAGGCCTAGAAAAAAGAAGGCAGTTAATAGCACAGGGGCTAAAGAAAGACCTACTCTAAAATCTTTACCTACCAAGTATTGTATAAGGTCGATGTATTGCAAGACGCCTAAAATTATTACTCCTGCGGTTAGGCTATAAATTCTGGCCACATCTGCATAGAGGTCTGGCGAGTCTTTTCTTGAAGCATTTTGAAAGAAAAAGGGTTCGGCAGCATAATTAAAGGCAGTAGTAAATAAACTGAGGAGCATGGCGATTTTAAGTGCAGCGGAATAGATGCCTACATTAGAAACATTGTCAAGAATATTTCCCAGTAATTTGTATTTTTGAAATACAGTATAGGAATATTGATTGAATACCCCGGCAAGTCCTATCAAGACTAGAGGGCTGGCATAACGAATCATTTTAAACCATAATTTTTTATCAGGAAGCCTTAAATTAAAAAATTGTTTAGAGAGCATGATCCATGCAAAAATACTTGACAGCAAGTTGGCTATAAAGACATCCAGTATTATATCCTTGGGATGATAAAGTATATGAATGTATGGGATGCCAAGGCGCATAAAGTGAGGCATCCCCTCGATGAAAAAAAGAACCAAACCTACATTGACCAGGATCTGAAGAATCTTGATGAATGCGAACCTCATCGCGTGATTCTCCATTCGTAGACGAGCAAAAGGGACTGCTACTAACGCATCCAGTGCGACTACAGATGCTAATACACGTATATAATAGCCCTTGCCGGGGTAACTTAGAGCTTGTGCAATAGACTCGGAGTAGAGCAAAGCGAGAAACCAAAAAAATAATACATTGATTGCGATGTTCCATACTGCGACAGAAAACACCTTCTGCCTTCCTTCCTTAGTCGAATATCTAAAATAAGTCGTTTCCATCCTGAAGGTAAGTAGAATCAATAAGAAAGCTACATAAAAATAAAATTCATTGTAAATCCCATATTCCAGCCGACCAACTTTGAATGTTAGGTAGAATCCCAATACGACATAGTTGAGAATTCGACCTAGGATGAAACTCAAACCGTAAATTGCGGTATCGCCTACAAGTTTTTTGATAAGTGACATAAAAATTAACTCATGCTTTGAAGTTGAAGAATAAAATTTCTTCTTTTAATTGAAATTAAATATTAAAGAGGTTATAATTGTTTCGCATATTGAAGCGATAAGGATAAATCTTGTAATATGAAACGAACACGAATTTTATTAAACATAAATTTCACACAGAGTTTTGATCCTGAATTCATGTGAGAGCGCAGCGGTTACATAGCTACAGAAAATTTGTAATACATTTATTTTTAATTTATTAGAAATTTTTAAGCATATGAAATGTTTTTTGCATAAATGTTGATGGAATAAAAAACTAATATATTAGGTTTACTTATAATATCTGCAAATATAGAAGAAATTATGGGGATGTAACTGTCAGAAGGGTATTCTTACCTAAAACGAGGGTAAGAATGTGTATATCAAATTGTACATTTCCGTATCTTTGTCCTCGACGAATAGAACAATCAGGTATTTCCGAAAATATTTTAAACTATTGGGTATACTTAGAAATACTCAACTATGATGAAGCTTTGTTCTTTTAAGACGATTATCGGAGATAAAAATTTAAAAGAGTAATCATTGAGTAAGACGAGTAAGGTACACAGGAAACAGACTCCATTAATGGAGCAATATTTCTCTATGAAAGCTAAACACCCGGATGCATTGTTGTTATTTAGGGTAGGAGACTTTTATGAAACATTTGGTGAAGATGCTATTCGCACAGCCAATACATTGGGGATAGTTTTGACCAATAGGAATAATGGTGGTTCTAAAATTGAATTAGCGGGGTTTCCGTACCACTCTATTGATATGTATTTGCCTAGACTTGTTAAGGCAGGTTTTAGAGTGGCTATTTGTGAGCAATTGGAGAAGCCTTCAAAGGAAAAGAAACTGGTAAAAAGAGGGGTTACAGAAGTTGTTACCCCCGGTGTCACCTTTGATGAACACCTTCTTAATCACAAGAGTAATAATTTTTTGGCAGCGATTAATTATCTATCCGGAAGTAAGATAGGAGTTGCATTTGTTGATGTGAGCACCGGTGATTTTTTTGTGTCTGAAGGGGACAAAATGCACGTTGAAAAATTACTAAAGAGTCTAAGCCCATCCGAAATCGTGTACTCTAAAGGCGAGGGAGAGCGTGTAGAGCGATGGTTGGGAGATGAGTTTTATCAATATCCTCTGGAACAATGGGTGTTTACTAAAGAATATGCAGAAGAGAAACTTTTTGATCAGTTTCAAGTACAAAGCTTAAAGGGGTTCGGAATCGAACATCTTAGACTTGCCCAAATTGCAGCTGGGGCTGCATTGCATTATCTTGCAGTGACACAAAATGATAAACTCCAGCACATTAACAAGATCCAAAGGCTTCACACAGAGGAGCACATGTGGTTGGATCAATTTAGCATTCGCAATCTGGAATTATTGCACAGTCCACACCCATCAGGTAAAACCTTGATTGATATAGTGGATAAAACCATCACTGCGATGGGGGGGAGATTACTCAAACATTGGGTGTTGATGCCCTTAGTGCGTTTGTCTGCCATTCGACAGAGACATGCCTCTGTTGAACATCTGATAAAAGAAGTGGAATTAGCTGAGTTAATAACCTCCCAACTTAGACAAATAGGAGACTTGGAAAGAATTGTTTCGCGTATTCCTCAATTTCGGATAAGCCCTAGAGAGGTGGTCCAATTAAAACGCTCCCTAGATGCAGTTATCCCTCTGATAAAGCCCTTACAGGAATCAGGTGTACAAGGATTGGTAGCTCTGGGTGAACAAATTCAACCATGCACGCAACTTCTCAAACGTATAAGTACTCAGTTAACAGATGACCCTCCTGCTTCTGTAGCCAAAGGAAATATTATCCGCCCGGGATTTGACGATCAGCTGGATGAATTGCGACATGTTATAACCCATAGTAAGGACCTTTTGTTAGAGATACAAACAAAAGAAGCGGAAAGGACAGGTATTTCTTCTTTAAAGATTGGGTTCAATAATGTGTTCGGTTATTATCTTGAAGTGACCCATAGGTTTAAACATTCGGTGCCGAAGGAATGGGTTCGCAAGCAAACTCTCACCAATGCAGAGCGCTATATTACAGATGAGCTGAAGAAGTTGGAGTCCACTATTCTCACTGCTCAGGATACTATATTAGAATTGGAGGAGCGCCTCTTTAGACAGTTGGTCGAAGACTTACAGGAATATATTCCTGCCATCCAACAAAACGCTAGGATTATAGCCACTATCGATGTGCTCCAATCTTTTGCTTCAGTGTCTTCATACAATAACTATGTCAAACCGGAAATGGATGACAGCTTTCTTATCGACATCAAAAATGGTCGTCATCCCGTAATAGAACAACATCTTCCTCTAGGCGAATTTTATGTCCCAAATGATACTTTCTTGGACAAAGACAGCCAGCAAATCATGATGATTACCGGACCAAACATGTCGGGTAAATCGGCCTTACTTAGACAGACGGCTCTGATATGTATAATGGCTCAAATCGGATGTTTTGTTCCAGCTGAAGAGGCTAGAATCGGTTTAATTGATAAAATATTTACCCGGGTAGGGGCCTCGGATAATATCAGCTCAGGGGAGTCTACATTTATGGTCGAGATGAATGAAACGGCTTCTATAATGAATAATATTTCAGATCGAAGTTTAATCTTATTAGATGAAATAGGGCGGGGGACCAGCACATATGATGGGATATCCATCGCTTGGGCGATTGCTGAATTTTTACATGAGAACCCTATGGCCCGTCCAAAGACGTTATTTGCTACACATTATCATGAACTCAATGAATTGTCAGAACAACACGAACGTGTAAAGAACTTTAGTATTTCAACGAAAGAAGTAGGGCATAAAATTGTTTTTTTGAGAAAGCTGGTGCCCGGGGGAAGCAATCATAGCTTTGGTATTCATGTGGCTAAGTTAGCGGGTATGCCTAGGGAAATTGTGCTTCGGGCACAGAACATCCTCCAACAATTGGAAAGAAAAACAGTGGAGGACTCAGGCGTAGTTGCTCAGTCTCCTATATCTGGCAACATTAAAGACCATTTGCCACCTGAGGGAGTACAACTCAGCCTGTTTGATACTGTAGATCCGGAAGCGACTAAAGTAAAAGATATCTTATTGTCCTTAGATCCTAATACCATGACACCGGTAGAGTGTATGTTGAAAATTGTAGAGATTCGCAATATGTTAGAGAAGGACAGTTGAGATTGGTTCGATTGTTGTATTAAAAAGTTGTTGAGGATGAACATTTTAAACCTTTATGAATTAAGGTCTTAAATAAGTTAGAACTTCAATGATTAGATTTGCTTTTTTTCTTGTTATTTTCACTTTACCCATTAGGGGTATTGCAACAGATTACTACTGGGTAGGAGGGTCTGGAAATTGGTCAGATTTATTGCATTGGGCTACAACCTCTGGAGGTAGCACCTATCATATCCAGGCTCCTACTTCTAATGATAATGTCATATTTGACCAAAATTCTTTTAGTGCTCCAGGGCAAGTGGTAACTATAAACAGTGAGAATGTCTTTTGTAAAAATATGGATTGGAGAAGTGTCCGCTTTTCTCCAAGGCTGACTACTCTGCTGAAAAATGGGGTAATGCACATTCATGGATCTTTCTGGCTAGCCGCGGATATGCAATTCGATTATCAAGAAATATTGCGTTTTGCAGCTCCCACGAATGAGATCTCTGAGCTGAATACCAATGGGAATATCTTACCCTGCAAGACAGTTTTTGATGCCAATGGTAGAGTGAGATTATCCGCTGATTTAACCGTGGATAATTTGCTATTCATTAAGAGTGGAACAATTCAATTTTCCGGTTACAGTATAGATGTACAGTTCCTGAAAGTTAAGCCAACAGGAGTGACCAAATTGGAGTGGGATAATGCGGTATTGCATATAAAAGGGGAAGATTATTATGATGCAGGATGGGTGTATGCCTGTGCTATTTATCCTGAGGGATTGGAGCCATTTTCCTCCAATGCTAACTTTATTTTTTACGCAAAAAATTCCAGCTTTTATATAGATGACAAAGGGAATGCTTCCGGTTATAAGATGGGTGATCTTCGTTTTGTAAATCCCGATGGTCGCGGTTCCTTTAATAACTTATCTCGTGAACCCATTGTATTGGCTAATCTTTCATTTGCTAGTGATGGATATATCGCTGGTGAGAATACCATTGATAACATAACTATTTTACCCGGAAAGAAACTGATTCTAGCTTCGGGAGTTAAGCAAAGTATTGGCTCTTTGACAGCAGTAGGCAATTGCCAGCAACCCGTGTATTTGCTCTCCGACCAAACTCGCAAGTTTGCCCTTATCGAATCTTCCAATCCCGTTCGTGTAGAGTATTGCAATATTCAAGATATCCATGTATTAGGTAAATTCGATGCAACAAATTCAACTGATTTGGGTAATACGGATGGATGGAACATAATGGGGAGATCTCCTCAAAATTTGTATTGGGTTGGAGGCACAGGTTTTTGGAGTGACCCGATGCATTGGTCAAATAGCAGTGGCGGTGTAGGGGGGGCTTGTATTCCTACCGGTGTTGATGATGTGTTTTTTGATGCCAATTCATTTACTGCCCCGGGGCAATCTGTTACTATTTCTATTCCCAACGCCCAATGTCATACGATCAGTTGGGAAGGCGCTAGGTATAATCCTACTTTGAAAGGCCCGAATGACGCAATGTTGAGTGTGTATGGCTCTCTCCGTCTTATAAAAGATATGAAACACACCTTCGCTGGAAACTATTCATTTCTCTCGAATGCGTCCGGTGAAGTGATACAATCAGCTGACCAAATATTCAATAACTCAATTGTCTTTAATGGGAATGGGAGCTGGAAACTGTTGGACAATTTGGAAGTTATGCATGAGCTGAGATTGATTTCTGGAACTTTTTTGTCCAATGATCAACAGATTGTACTGGAGCATTTTTTATCTAAATCAAAAGCAATACGTAAAGTCGATTTAGGAAGATCAGATCTGATTTTAAGACGAAAAAAGTCCGGTGGCGCTTTATACCTTAGTCTCAATGCCACAAACCTGATGTGGGATGCCGGCACCTCTCATATCTTATTTGATAATGCCAATGGGGTCTTGGATGTATATGGCCAGGGACAAACCCATTTTAACGCAGTAAAATTTAAAAATGTAGGGTATTCGGAAGCTACTCCAAAGGTAGATCAATCAATTCATTGGATGGAAATGGGTAAAAATGGCTTTTTTAAGGGGAATCAGCTAGTAGATTCCCTACTGCTTAGTGCAGGATACAGGTATAGGTTTGAATCGGATTTTAACTATTCATTAGGACAGATTATAGCGCGTGGTACTTGCGATGCGGGCATGGTATATATAGAGACAGATCTTCCGGGACATCCCGCCATCTTCTCCCTTTCAAATGATATGTTCAATCTCTATAATTTGTATGTGGAAGACATTCATGCCACCGGTGGCACCCTTACATGTACTTCATCCATAGATGGAGGGAATACCATTGGCTGGGTGTTTCAATCTCCGGTGGGCCGGAGACTTTATTGGGTAGGAGGAACAGGATATTGGAATCAAAAGGAACATTGGTCTTTACAGAGTGGTGGACCTGGGGGCGAATGCCTCCCTACACCTGTGGATGATGTTGTTTTTGATCAAAATTCGGGTTTACAATCGAAATATGAAGTGCGAACAAGTGCCCAAGGATATTTACAGGCATGCCATGATTTGATTATTGCAGATGTGCGTAATACTCCACGCTTTTTGTTTGATCGTATTGTATGCTATGGTTCTTTAAAAGCTCAAGATCGATTGGCCACGAATTCATTCTTACAAATCGTGGAACTTAAAGGCCAAGCCAGTGATCTTGTGATCGATGTCCAATCCCCTTTTATCCGGGAGCTGTATTTCCGGGGAAGTGGCAAATGGTTCTTAAAAGATGATATCCAGTTGAGTTATTTTATCCTGATACATAACGGGTCATTTGATGCAGGTGGACATAAAATTACAGTACCCTATTTTCATATCAAAAAATCAGATCCTTTAACCACCGGTAACATTGATCTAACCAATGCCAATATCGTACTTACGGGTAGAGATAATGGATTTCATTATACTTTTCATGTCATTGACTATGATGTACAGGGGGAAGGATGTATTTTTCATATTACTAATGACTTAACTACATTTATTGTTAATAGGGACAGTGTTTTTCATACCAAGCAGATCCTCTTTGAAAATCCCTTGGGAAAAGCTAGTCTACAGATATATCATTCGGATACGAAGATTGGTAAAGCATATTTTTATGGCAGTGGGGAAATCAGGGGAAGTTTGGAGTTTGATTCATTGATTTTTTCTTCAGGGAAAGCGTATTGGCTACAAGCGAATATTGAGCAGAAAGTTAATAAACTGCTCTCAATTTTGGGTAATAATTGTTTTCCTATTCGGTTATCCTCTCTAAAGCCCGGTTCTCCTTCCTTGATTCGCATGGACAATGGTACATTGTTGGCAGATTTTATACAGATGAAAGATCAAAAAGCTGTTGGAAGCAAGCGTTTCTTTGCCGGTGAGCACAGTACAGATATTGGTGGGTCTAATGTCAATTGGAGATTTGATCAGTCCCCTGACAAGCGAGGATTAGGAATTTTGGGGGAGGATATACAGCTTTGTGAAGGGGAGCAACTTAAGCTTACGGGAAGTGGTTTTAATGATTTGTATCATTATACTTGGAGCACAGGAGATACGACCAAGGAGATTACTATATCTAGAAAGGGAGGCTATTGGGTAGAAGTACAATTTGAACCCGGGTGTGTCATACGAGATTCTATTCAAGTCAACCTTATTAAATACCCCGATGTAGAGTTAGGTGCTGATACCAGTTTATGTGTGGGAGATTCTCTTCTTTTAGATGTGCGGTCCTCCCTCGACTCTGTACAGTATCTATGGGAGGACAGTGTGTTGACCCCACAGCGAATTGTTAAGGATTCAGGTTTGTATAAAATTGTGTTGGACCATTATGGATGTACAGTGGAAGACAGCATTTTGATTCGCATTGACTCCTTCCCGGATTCCAATTTGGGAGACGACAGGGATGTCTGTATAGGAGACAGTGTATTTTTGTCGACAGCCGGAAAGGGAGATCAAATTCTTTGGAATAGCGGTGAAAGAGAAGATTCAATTCTTGTATCTAAGCCGGGGCTGTACTCTGTAGAGTTATCACATGGAAAATGCACCGCTCGAGATACGATTAAGGTCGATTTTCATATGCCGGAAGTTCCTGGACTTCGAGATACCGGCTTTTGTCAAAATTCATCTGCGACCATTGGTTTTCCACGACTATCTAAACCGTACACTTTTCTTTGGAGTAACGGAGAAACATCCCCTCAAATTATTGTAAATCGATCCGGTAGTTATAGCGTCACAGTTACAGATACCTTTCAGTGCAGTATTTATGACAGTCTAAGGGTGAATGTCATCCCGCCACCGACAGTCCGTTTTGTGCGAGATACTCATATTTGTGAAGGGACTTCTATTGTTTTGGATTTACAGACAGATGCTTCTAGTATGAAATGGCTGGACAATGGACTCGACCAACGAACCAGACAATTTGAAATGACCGGCACTTTTTATTTCATACTCTACAAAGAGGGATGTACAAGTGAAGATAGTTTTAATCTGGAAGTAATACCCCTTCCTGAGCTCCATCTAGATATGGATACGTCCATTTGTAAAGGAAAAAGCATCGATGTTTATGCAGAATATGATACTGGCGATTTTTCTTGGTGGGATCACATAATAGACAATCCTAGACTTATCGATAAGCCGGGAAAGTATGTTGCTGAAGTGAATAATAGGGGATGTATTTCGAGGGATAGCATCACCATCCGATTATTGCGATGCGAAGATTTATCGGTATTTATTCCTAATGTATTTACACCCAATAACGATGGAGTAAATGATATATTCAAGCCTGAATTTCCAGAGGATATTAATCTTCTAAAATACAGATTAACAGTATGGAACCGTTGGGGTGAGCTGATTTATGGGACTTCAGGTATACAGGAGGCATGGGATGGCACCCTGCACGGTAAATATGTTCTTCCGGGTGTTTATGTTTGGAAATTAGAAGCAATCGCAAAAGATAAATCAGGGGAGATTCATGATATAATGGAACACGGGACAGTTACTTTGATACGTTGACTTTATCCCTAATACATTTTTCCAATTGATAGAATTGTTGTTCAAATTCGTCTAAATTAAACTCCATTGGGGGCAGCACTTCCCAGCTAATGGTAATACCCAAGGGCATTTGAACCGGACCATTTTTGAGCAGTTTCCAAGAGCCGTTGATTGCGATCGGGACGATGAGCGCATTCGGGATATGCTCTATCAGTGCTTCCAGTCCTTTGCGCCTAAACCGTTTGGGTATACCGTCTTTACTTCTTGTACCTTCAGGAAAAATCAGAACCGAGTAATTGTTTTTAGAGATATAGCTTCCAAATGTTCTAAGTTTTTCAATCGCCTCCTTAGGGTTTTTCCGGTCGATAAGCACAGATCCACCATGTCTAAGATTGTATGAAATGGCTGGAATCCCGTGTCCTAAACTCATCTTTGAGACATATTTTACATGGTGGTTTCTAAAATACCATCCAACTCCGGGAATATCGTAAAGACTTTGATGATTTGCGACAAAAATTATAGGCCGGTCTAGCGGTAATTTGTAGGGATTAATAAATTGGGTTTTGGCTCCTATGATCCTTAGGTTAAGAAGACTAGTTCCGTTGAGTAAGTCTACCACTTTCTTATGTGTCTTATAACCACCAATGTTATATGCCAGCCATTGTAGCAAATGAAAAATAACCAATATCGCCCCAAATAGTAAGTAGTGCAACGAGGACAATATGAATGAAATGGGTTTTAAATAACTTGGCATATCCAATGATTAATATTGACCCTTTATCCAATGTTTATTATGCTCGCCTCTTCCATATCCAACAATCTCGGTAAAAGACTTATTTTATATTCTAAAGGCTGCATGCTATAAAAATAACCATTTCTAACAACAAAGAGTTGTGTTTCAACGAAAAATTAAGCAAAGAAAGCAACTCCTTTGATATTTTTTATCATATTTGTGATATATTTTAAACCCAAAACCTGTATTAGAATTTGTAGCGAAGTGTGTTTTGGCGAAAAAAGCAATTATTGAGAAAAGGAGGCATAATGGGCTATGCCGAAGAGGATGGATACTTGCTATGCAGTCAATATGTCTTAGTAGAAGAATACTTTAGGGTTAAGTGAGGGCGATAATTTAACTTTTCCGGTGGGATGAAAATGATATCATCTGGCAATAAAACCTTCCGGAGAATGGGCGGGTAAAGAAGGGTACAATATTTTTATTGTCTGTATTCTCCAGTACACTTGCGCTTAAAAATATTGGTCTAAGGCTTGATTTGGGCTAAATGAAAATGCATCGTATGCGAATTCTAGGAATTGATATAGGAGGGACAGGGATAAAAGGGGGCATCGTAGATGTCCAAGCGGTCAGATTGGTTACAGAAAGATATCGTGTCCTTACGCCTATACCTGCTACACCTAATAAGATGCTTCAAAGCGTCAAGGAGATTGTTGCCTACCATGATTGGAAAGGACCTATAGGTATTGGATTTCCCGGTTTGATACGAAGCGGGATTTGTATCGCTGGCAATAATTTAGATTCTTCTTGGATGGGCATCCATCTCGCAGAGTTTTTCGAAGAAGCCTTAGGTGTTTCCACATATGTTGCAAATGATGCTGATGTAGCGGGATATGCAGAAGTTCTTTGTAATGCTAAATTAGTGGGTATACCTAAAATTCTTTTTTTGACTTTAGGTACAGGGGTTGGATCTGCTCTCATTTGCAATGGAAAATTATCACCCGGTACCGAACTGGGGAGCCTCCGATATAAAAAGAGTATTTTAGAAAATTATATTTCTAATCGTGCCCGGAAAGAGAAACACCTTTCTTGGAAGGAATATGGTAAAAAGCTACATCAAGCCCTGATGTACTTAATTGAAATTTTGTCTCCGGATCAAATTATACTTGGTGGTGGAGTTAGTAAAAAACTGGAAAAATTTCAAAAGTATATTCGTACGCCCATTCCGGTGTCCGCCGCTGAATTGCAGAATACAGCCGGTACAATAGGAGCTGCACTTTATGCATATAATAACCTTTCGGGATTATCTTCATCAAAAGATTAATGAGGGAGTTTTTTTCTTAGTAATCCATATAAGAAAGTTCCCACAATCGCAGCTGCAAAGAATACAATGAGTGCTGAGTATCCCGCTCCCATCAGCACAAACATTGGACCTGGGCAAATCCCTGCTATAGCCCATCCCAATCCAAATATAAATCCACCTATTAGATATCTGGGTATACTCTTGTTCTTATCATGAAACTGGATATCACGACCATGCACATCTTTGACGTGAAAGCGCTTTATAATTTGAACAATTACAATGCCTACAGCTACGGATACGCCTATGATTCCATACATGTGAAAGGACTGAAACCGAAACATTTCCTGTATCCTAAACCAAGATACCGCTTCTGATTTGAACATCGTAATTCCAAAAATAATCCCAACCAAAAAATATTT
>Ga0256841_1003477_pt1 | contig 11776 bp, 11 predicted proteins | sample 356308metaG_FD_185971 | JGI IMG/M metagenome (GOLD analysis project Ga0256841, IMG submission 185971) | Hydrothermal vent microbial communities from Mid Atlantic Ridge, Atlantic Ocean - 356-308 | ecosystem: Environmental > Aquatic > Marine > Hydrothermal vents | place: Atlantic Ocean: Mid...
AATCAGGCAAAAAAAATAATATTAAATTCTCTGGATTAATGTTCAACAAAGTATTCTGTCTAGTTGCTGTATCAATGTTGACTTTATTGGTTAGCACTAGTTGTTCCTATAAACCCAATTATGCGCCAGTTAAAAGAACTAATCATTCTGTTACTGCAGGACGAGCCAAGGCTAAATATTACACTGTGAAAAAAGGCGACACTTTGTATTCCATTGGGTTTCGATATGGTTATAGTTATTTACAGCTAGCCAAATGGAATAATATCTCTGCACCCCATAACATATATGTTGGACAAAAAATCAAGTTGTTCGGAGCAAAGAGCAGTCCAAAAAAATCATCAAATAACCTTAAAAAATCCTTAAAAAGGAGACCTGCGTCACATAAACAGACAAAAAAACCGAGAAATACGTCACAAAAAAAACCAACAGTATCAAAGGCTAAAAAAAAGGTGTTAAAGTTTCACTGGCAATGGCCGATACGAGGAAAGCTAGTCAAAACCTTTTCTCAAACTGGCAATAAAGGAATCGATATTGGTGGAAAAATTGGACAGTCAATCAAGGCAGCTGAGGCTGGGAAAGTGGTTTATAGCGGTAATGGATTGATTGGCTACGGTAATCTATTAATTATTAAGCATAATTATTTGTACTTAAGTGCTTATGCTAATAATCGCCGCCTTTTGGTCAAAGAAGGGCAGGATATCAAAAAAGGCCAAGTCATTGCTGAAATGGGACTAGGGAAAGGTAAGCAAGCGGCTTTACACTTTGAAATTCGCAAGAATGGAAAATCTGTAAATCCGCTCAAATATTTACCTTAGCTTAGATGAATTTTTGTCGGCTTTAAACCGACTTGTTTTTTTGAGGTGTGTAATGAAAGTGGATGTAATTGAAACAGTTGGGGACGATGTTGCTATTTTATCTGATGAAATCGTTATTGCTGCTGATCCAGTAGCATTGATTGAAGAAAAAATCAGACCGGAACAAACCACTGAAACTCAGGGAGAGAATCATTTTGATGCAACCCGGATTTATCTGAATGAATTGGGAAAATCAAAACTACTAACAGCCGATCAGGAAAAAACCTACGGTTCTCGTGCGCTGAAAGGAGATGACGAAGCGCGAAGGATCATGATTGAAAGTAACTTGAGATTGGTCGTAAAAATTTCGCGGCGTTATTTAAACCGAGGACTTCCTTTACTTGATTTGATTGAAGAAGGTAATCTGGGGTTAATTCGGGCTGTCGAAAAATTTGACCCGGAACGTGGTTTCAGGTTTTCAACTTATGCCACATGGTGGATCAGACAGACGATCGAAAGAGCAATTATGAATCAAACCCGCACCATTCGGCTGCCGATTCATATTGTTAAAGAAATGAATGTCTATTTAAAAGCGCAAAAGCATCTTGCTCAGACCATGGATCACGACCCGACTGCAGAAGATATCGCTCAATATCTTGATAAACCTCTCAAGACAGTTGAGAAAATGCTTAAATTGAATGAACGTGTGACATCTGTTGATATTCCAGGGGGAAAAGATTTCGACAAACCTTTGCTGGAATCAATTTCTGATGAGGCTGACAGTACCCCAGTTGAGAAACTTCAGGAAGAAGGCATGAAAAACAATATAACCGATTGGTTATATCAGTTGTCAGAAAAACAGCGTGAAGTTATTTGTCGACGTTATGGGTTGTGCGGATATGAGCATTCAACACTGGAGCAGGTGGCAACTGAACTGGGTGTTACTCGTGAGAGAATTAGACAAATTCAAATGGATGCCCTGAAAAGATTGAAGGAAATTATCGAATTTAACGGGTTTTCATTTGAATCAATTTTCCATTAAGTATCATTAAATCTAACAGCCGTTTCATTTTCAAGCGGCTGTTATACTTCGCGCGGGTTAATCAATTTAAAATTTCTTTTTTCCAGATTTACATTTCTTAGCGAATTTTCCAAATAACAAACCGAGAGCTAAAAAAAAGCACTTCGGGTATACTTAAACCAAATTATTCATCCAAGAAAAGGGTTTAGTTGTGGAAGAGCTTTTGCAGTTTATACAGGCAAATATTCAGTATGCTCACTGGATTATTTTTGGCGCGTTACTTTTAGCAGGTCTTAATATTCCTGTTTCTGAAGATGGCATGCTGTTCATTTCTGGAGTTTTGGCCAGCCATTATCCTGATTATTTGGCACGGCTGTTTGTTGGGGTGTATATGGGGGCTTACTTATCAGATTTGATTTGTTACACCTTAGGTCGGAAGCTAGGTCCAAAACTTTTTGAAATCAAGTTTTTTGCCAATATGGTACCGCCGGAAAGGATTGATAAAATTCATAAATTTTATGAACGTTATGGCATAGTGACTTTGTTATTTGGCCGGTTCATTCCATTTGGAGTTCGCAATGGCTTATTTTTGACTGCGGGCTTGGGAAAAATGCATTTTCATAAATTTGCACTTGCTGATTTGTTGGCTTGTACCATATCAACAACGGTATTTTTTTCCTTGTATTATCATTTTGGTAATGCAGTAATTGATTATGTCAAAAAGGGCAATATAGTACTTTTTGCACTTGTCGCAATTGCAGTTGGAGTTTTTTTGTTTCTTAAAAACAAGAATCAAAAGGCCAGCATAGATTAAATTAAAACTTTATTAGCCAACCATGTGGTTTTAGAAGTATATTATCCGGTTGTTTAGACAGTTGGATAATTATTAATGGATACCATCAGTATTCGTGGTGCAAGAACCCATAATCTGAAAAATATTGATCTGGATTTGCCCCGTGATGCATTGATTGTCATCACTGGTTTATCGGGGTCAGGAAAATCTTCTTTAGCGTTTGATACGATTTATGCTGAAGGTCAAAGGCGCTATGTAGAATCACTTTCTGCCTACGCCAGGCAGTTTTTGTCAATGATGGAAAAGCCTGATGTTGATCATATTGAAGGACTTTCACCCGCTATTTCCATTGAGCAAAAATCAACCTCTCATAATCCGCGCTCAACAGTTGGAACAATAACCGAAATTTATGATTATTTAAGGTTATTGTATGCCCGTGCCGGAACTCCGCGTTGTCCTGAGCACCATACCTCACTTGAAGCACAAACAGTAAGTCAAATGGTTGACCTGGTTTTGGCGCAGCTATCTGGTCAGCGTTGGATGTTATTAGCTCCTGTTGTTGTTGAAAAGAAGGGCGAACATTTGCAATTACTGGATGACCTTCGAAGCCAGGGGTTTATTCGAGCTCGAATAGATGGTGAAGTTTATGAACTGGATGAGCCACCGAGTCTAGATTTAAGGAAAAAACATACTATTGAAGTGATCGTGGATCGCTTTAAAATTCGCGATGATATCAGTCTTCGATTAGCGGAATCATTTGAAACTGCCTTGCGTATTGCCGATGGTGTTGCTATTGCAGCATCTTTGGATGACAAGATCGAATTGTTGTTTTCAGAGCGCTATGCCTGTCCTCAATGTGGCTATAGTTTAACCGAACTTGAGCCACGGATTTTTTCTTTTAATAATCCCAAAGGGGCATGTCCAAGTTGCGATGGATTGGGTGTGAAACAGCATTTTGATCCTGAACTTGTTATTCATAATCCTGAAATCAGTCTTGCTGGTGGTGCCATTCGGGGTTGGGATCGACGAAATGCCTATTACTTTCAAATTATTTGTTCGTTAGCAGAGCACTATGGTTTTGATCCAGAGCAGCCTTTTTCAAAATTGGATAAAGAAATTCAGCACATTATTCTCTATGGTAGCGGAAGAAAAGCCATAGACTTTAAGTTTCTTACCAGTACTGGGAAAACCAAGAAAAAACGCCATAGCTTTGAAGGTATTATTGCTAATATGGAGAGGCGCTATCGAGAAACTGACTCACAAATGGTCAGAGATGAATTGGCCAAATATTTATCAAAAAAAGTTTGTGAAAGCTGTGGCGGCTCCAGGCTGAACACGGCAGCACGGAATGTTTTTATTGAAGATTTTCCGCTTCATCAGATAACGGCCATGCCGATAAGGAAATCACTGGAATTTTTTGAGCAGTTAAATTTACCCGGAAAACGTGGTGAAGTTGCCGATAAAATTGTTAAGGAAATCAAGGAAAGGTTAGAATTTTTAGTTAACGTCGGTTTGGATTATTTGACGTTAAATCGTAGTGCCGATTCGCTTTCCGGGGGAGAAGCTCAACGTATTCGTTTAGCTAGCCAAATCGGGGCAGGTCTGGTTGGTGTCATGTATGTATTGGATGAGCCTTCAATCGGTTTACACCAACGAGATAATCAACGTTTATTGAATACTCTGTTTAAGCTCCGGGATTTGGGCAATACGGTGATTGTTGTTGAGCATGATGAAGATGCTATTCTAGCAGCTCAACATATTGTTGATATCGGTCCGGGTGCGGGGATTCATGGAGGTGAAATAGTTGCTCAGGGAGCTGCGAGTGACATTATGGGCAATGAGAAATCACTGACAGGCCAATATTTATCAGGCCAACAACAAATCATTGTCCCTGAAAATATAACGGTTTACGATCAGAAAAATTGTTTTACAATTCGAAAGGCTTCAGGAAATAATCTGAAAAATATTGATGTTACCTTTCCGATAGGTTTGCTGACTTGCGTTACGGGGGTTTCCGGTTCTGGAAAATCGACATTGATTAACGACACCTTGTATCGACATGCGGCTCGTTTGATTAATCGATCCAGTGCAATGCCCGCGCCAAGTGAAGGGATAGATGGCTTAGATTATTTTGATAAGGTGGTTGATATAGACCAAAGTCCTATTGGAAGAACTCCACGGTCTAATCCTGCTACTTATACTGGTTTGTTTACCCCTATTCGGGAACTTTTTTCGGCTACGCCGGAATCCAGATCACGAGGTTATACCCCAGGACGGTTTAGTTTCAATGTTAAGGGGGGGCGTTGTGAGGCATGTAAAGGTGATGGCGTCATTAAAGTGGAAATGCATTTTTTACCTGATGTTTTTGTGCATTGTGATGTTTGTAACGGCAAACGCTACAATAGGGAAACATTGGAAATTCGATATAAGGGGAAAACCGTTAATGAAGTACTAAATATGACGGTTGAAGATGCAGCTGAATTTTTTAGTGCTATACCCGTGCTTGCGAAAAAGTTGAATACCTTGGTGAATGTTGGTTTGAGCTATATTACCTTGGGACAGAATGCAATTACTCTCTCTGGTGGTGAAGCGCAACGTGTTAAATTAGCTAAGGAATTATCCAAGCGGGATACAGGGAAAACTCTTTATATTTTGGATGAGCCAACAACCGGACTACATTTTCATGATATTAAACAGTTGCTTAGCGTTTTGCATGCTTTGCGCGATCATGGAAATACCGTAGTTATCATTGAGCATAATCTGGATGTTATTAAGACAGCTGATTGGGTTATTGATATGGGCCCAGAAGGAGGGGATGGCGGAGGGATGGTTATCGCTGAAGGGACGCCAAAGCAGGTGGCCAATAATAAAAATTCATATACAGGTCATTATTTGAAAAGGTATTTCAAATAAAAAAGGGCATACTTACATGCCCTCTCTTGTTGGATATGAAAGTATTTGTCCTTTCAGGCTTTAGCCTCAGTATTAGCTTTCGTGTTTTCAGCAATCGTGTTGAAAGCTTCAATGCGCTGTTTTCCGGTTTTAACCAAGTCAACCCCAGTATCAATGAGTAATTTGACGAGTTCAGGAGTTTGATAGGCAACGAATCCCAGGTATCCAACAGCAGGGACGGCAACAAAAGCAGCCAAAATGCCATTAAAACCAATCGCAGACAATATTTTGATCAGAATATAAAGGAGATCCAGAGGGATTAGCAATAGGGCGCCAAAATATGTCATCACCATAAATGTAAAAACGACAAAAACGACAAATTGCAAAAGTCTGACTAACGCAACATTAATATTCACTTTATTCATTTATTTTCCTGTAACCTGGAGGGCAACCTAACATGGATAGTCAGGTTGATAGTTCAAATCTGAACATTAAATTATACACAAAATTTACTCATTTAACGGGAATTATTCTTGATTTTCTGTGGCTGGTTGATCGAGCAGAAAGAAACGGTAAATGATACTTCCGGTAATAAATCCACCCAGATGTGCCCACCATGCAACATCAATGGCTATGTGTTCGAACACCATAGGGGTTGTTGCATTGTGCAGTTGTATGATCACCCAAACGCCTAAAAAACCAATAGCAGGCAAATTGAAATAGAATGGCCAAAAAAACAAAGGAACTAAAATGATAATTCGAGCATAAGGATAGAGAAAAAAATAAGCGCCTAAAATACCGGCAATAGCACCAGATGCGCCTACAACGGGTACAACCAGTTCCGGCTTGTAATACCATTGCAAAAAAGTTGCTAAAAACCCGCAAACTAAATAAAAAATGATGAATCGAAAATGTCCCATTCGATCTTCAATATTATCAGCAAAAATCCAAAGAAACCACATGTTCAGGAGTAAGTGCATCCAACTGCCATGTAGAAATAAATTCGTAAAAAAAGACAAACCTCCATCTGGAGGCAAACCAAAATAGGTAGCCCATTGTGGATTTGAATAACGGATTGGCACCATTCCATATTTATAAATGATTTCGCGTTGGATAGGTTCAGGTAGAAACTGCAAAATTATGAACAAAGCCGAGCAGATAAAGATTAACCCCCAGGTAACATAGGGCGTTGTATTACAAGGGGCAGTATCACGAATAGGTATCATTTGAGTTGTTTTCTGAAATTAAGAAAGGGATCCATTACTCCAGCGCCAGCAAGACCAATGATTGCGTATTGCGGCAGAAAGAAAATTAATAGATAAACGGGTAATAACATTGATTTACTCAATTTATTTTTTTCTACATAGAAGTGTAATATGGCGAGTCCTTGAAAAAAATAGATAATTGAAAATACTATTAATAAATCATTGAATAGATTTTTGTTAATCAGAAAACAGATAAGTAAAATTAATCCAATAAAATAAAGAAATCGTTTGGGAACGATTAAGTTGCTGAATTCAATGGCAAACCCCCCAGGGTTATATAGCATTGCTTGCAACCAGCGTCCTAATAGCAGACTGATGACTATACTGATTCCTAGAACCGAGGCAATTAAGCCATTCATGATTTTTAAACTGCCACTATCGACAAATCCTTGGTAACTGGTATTTTTCACGCCAGTTACAGCTGTTTCTAACCATTCACTCCACCATTGAATGGCATTGCCAGAATACAACTCAATGCCAACTGCAAAAAGTGCGGCACAAAAGATAGCGGCACTGATAGCCAAGCCTTGAGATTCCGTGGTTCTGAGTATTAACGCACTAATCCAAACAGGGATTAACAGCAAAATGACGATGGGAAAATCGAGGCCAGGTCTATTAGGGATGAATTGATTAGCAAGGTAACTGATTGCAATTGTTGCAAATACCACTATTAAAGCTTTTTTATGACCTTTCCTTAGTACATATAATGCAACAACTCCGGAACACAATATAGCAGCAGGCAAGATTTGTATTGATAAAATTCCAAACAGAGCTGAGATATTCAGAGCCTGAGTTGGTCCTCGCATGACATAGGAAGCCAGAAATTTCATAGTTTTTTCATTGTATTAATAAATAAGGTTTCTTCAAATTTTGGATATTTTGACTATTCTTTTACAAGGCCCTTTCCATAAAAATTATGAATATCATATTCATAATCATCCTGAATCGGTGATTTCAATGTGGAATCATCATAACAAAGGGTAGAAAAACAGAATACCAATAAAATTTGGAAGTTTTCTGTTTTTTGAGTTTTTGATTTCATAAAATTAACCTGAATCGGAGATTTCAATGTGGATAACAGCAAGCAAGATATTGGTTTAGCATGGGATTTGAAAAAATCTTAGCATCACCCTTAGGTTAAGCGGACATTTTTTCAACCCCTGATGAATCAAGAGTTTCTCACCTGTGCTGTAGTGAAGTTACGGATTCAGGATTAAATAACTACTTATCAAAATAACAGGAATAGATTAGAAAGAGATGATCTTTAACAAGCACAAACTTATCGATGCTGAAAAGCAAGTCGAGAAAAGTAAAAAGGAACAATTGATATTAAGACAAAAAGTGGACTCTTTGCAAAATGAAGTGAACGATCTTAAACAACAATTGCAAAAATATCAGGACACAGAGAGTTTTAATTTTGGTATTTTTCAATTGTTCCAGGAGTTTGGTTCGTCAATGACGGTGCTGCAGAATTCATTAGCGAGATTAGCGGATGTAATAACAACAGAAAGCAGTAACATAACAGAGAATCAGGTTGTTTTAAGTGATATGCATAAAGCAGTTGGAAGGTTGTCTGAATCTTTAGTCGAAATGGCCGGTGATGTGCAAGAAACAGCCCAAACTGTGGATGATTTGGATAAAAGTGCCGAAGATATTGAGGGGATTATTAATTTAATAAAAAATATTTCTGATCAGACTAATTTGCTAGCGCTAAATGCTGCAATAGAAGCGGCAAGAGCCGGGGATAAAGGTCGGGGATTTGCTGTCGTTGCAGATGAGGTTAGGACCTTGGCTAAAAGGACCAATGATGCAACCGGGGATATCGAAGGCTTGGTTTCTACGATTCATAATGAGACCATCAATGTTAAGCAACAAATGGCGCGAGTTGCTCAGGATTCAGTTGGTTTTGGCGACGTTGGTAATCAGGCAAATTCGAAAATGAATGAGTTGATTCATTTATCGGGTAAGGCACAACAAGTCATTACAGGAAGCGCGCTACGAAGTTTTGTGGAAGTGGTCAAGCTTGACCATTTAATTTATAAAATGGAAATTTACAAAGTGATAATGAGAGTTTCTCAAAAAACGGCAGCTGATTTTTCCAGTCATCATCAATGTCGTTTGGGAAAATGGTATTACAACGGAGATGGCAAGCGACTTTTTTCAAGTTTGTCGACTTTTACAAAACTTGAACTTCCCCATCAAAGTGTCCATGAGAGTGGTGTCTCAGCATTGGAAGCGTTGCAAAATAATGATAAAAAAGCAGTGCTGGAGGCCTTGTCAAAGATGGAACAAAGCAGTATGAGAGTGTTGGAGATTTTGGAGAGACTTGCTATCGAAGCTGAAACAAAAACTGATTAAACTGGATTTTTTTCGAAAAAAGAAACAAATCGAGTACAATCATTCTCCTGGATATCCAGGAGATAAAAATGGAAAATCAGTTAGACTCAGTTGCCGGTGGTGGATTACTTGATAGGAGATTGTTTTTAAAGCGTGGCCTGATTTTTTCTACTGCCACAGCTGTTTCACCACAGCTTCTTGCGAAAGTTAAACCTTTTGACAGTAGCTTGCCCGCTTGGATGCTAAAGCCAGGAGAGCCTTTTTCCAACTACGGCGAACCTTCCCAACATGAAAAAAAAACCATCCGCTGGAAAATGGAGAATGCAATGGCACCGGGAAACGGTGTTTCTTGGACGCCTCTTCATGATCTTGAAGGGACGGTAACACCAAATGGATTGCACTTTGAACGTCATCATAATGGTGTTCCTGAAATTGATCCGAAACGACACCAACTTTTAATTCATGGCTTGGTAAAAAGGCCACTGATGTTTTCTGTTGACAGCTTGCTTCGATATCCCATGCGCTCACTGTTTTGTTTTATTGAGTGTGGCGGCAATAGTAATGCAGGTTGGCGATCAAAGCCTATTCAAACCAAGGTAGGTTATTTTCATGGAATGGCTTCATGTAGTGAATGGACTGGAATTCCATTGTCAGTTTTGTTGGATGAGGCCGAAATCAAAGCTGCAGGAAAATGGTTGGTAGCCGAAGGCGCTGATGCGACAGCAATGAATGTTAGCATTCCACTAGACAAAGCAGTGGATGATTGTATTGTTGCTGTTTATCAAAATGGTGAGCGGATCCGCCCCGAAAATGGTTACCCGTTAAGGCTACTGGTGCCTGGGTGGGAGGGTGTCTTAAATGTAAAATGGTTACGGCGTCTGCATGTTACTAATCGACCTAGTATGACTCGTAATGAAACCTCAAAATATACTGAATTATTACCATCAGGAAAGGCCAGGCAGTTTAGTTTTTTTATGGATGCCAAATCATTAATTACCAGTCCATCGCCTGGATATCAAATGAATGGTTCCGGTTTGTATCAAATAACTGGTTTGGCCTGGAGTGGCCGTGGCAAGATCAGCAAAGTAGAGGTGTCTGCCGATGGAGGGAATTCCTGGGCTGAAGCACAATTGCAAGAACCTATTTTATCAAAATGTTTTACCCGTTTTCGCATCCCCTGGCAGTGGCAAGGCAAAGAGGCAATTATTTTGAGTAGGGCGATAGATGAAACAGGTTATCAACAACCTTCACGCAAAGCGTTAATAGCGCAACGCGGGAAACATGGTTATTTCCATTATAATGCGATAGTAAGTTGGAAAATTACTGCTGATGGGGAGATTAGTCATGTTTATGCGTAATTTTACATTGTTAATTTTTATCATGATGAATTATGCCCATGCCGAAACCATTCAAGGGCCAAATCTTGGTAAGCCAGTCAATCATGCTGTTGTAGAAAAGTGGAATCGTGATGTTTTTCCAAATGGGGAAGGTTTGCCAAAGGGGACAGGCACTGCAATAAAAGGCAAAAAAATTTTTGAGCAACAGTGTTTATCTTGTCATGGTGTAGAAGGAACTGGAGGGAGTGCTGATGAATTGGCGGGCGCCCAACATTCTTTAACAGACGATCCTCCAGATAAGGTAATCGGTAATTATTGGCCCTATGCGACAACTATTTTTGATTTCATTCGCCGATCAATGCCGTTACATGCCCCAGGAAAGTTGAGCAATGATGAGATTTATGCTTTAACAGCATACTTACTTGTTCTCAATGGTATTATTGACAAAGATTATGATATAAACAAAATCACTTTACCACGTGTTGAAATGCCAAACAAAGACGGTTTTATCAATTCCTTCAAGCACTAAAGCCAAATATTTGATAGCTAAAATTCAAGTATTTCTGGATATATCTTCTATTCTTAATATTAAAGATAGTTTTCGGATTTGTTCCATATTATTTGGGTTTGTGCACGACAAAAAATTTTATTTCCTATTTCTTACGATTTTTGTCATGTACAACGATTATTTAGAGCAATCAGTTTTTAATTTTTTAAGGATTAGATATGTCTACAATAGATATTTCTGACTTGTCAATTTTATTAATAGAACCTTCTCCCACTCAACTGAAAGTGATTATGAAGCATTTGCAGGAAGAAGGAATTGGCAATGTTGAAGGGATTGTTTCAGGTGCCAAGGCATTGGAAGTTTTGAATAAATACAAACCAGATTTGGTTATTAGCAGTTTGTATTTACCTGATATGACAGCGTCCGAATTGATTTTAAAAATCAGGCAGACGGAAGGACTCGATGATGTTCCGTTTATGTTGATTTCTAGTGAAACAAATTTCAATGCCCTTGATCCTATTCGGCAGGCTGGGGTGGTTGCAATTTTACCCAAACCTTTTTCTCATGATGATTTACATAGGGCATTAAAAGCAACGGTGGAAATTATTGATCCTGAAGAAATTGTACTTGACACATATGATGTTGAGTCACTGCGTGTATTAGTCGTTGATGATAGCAACTTGGCTCAAAAGCATGTGACCCGGATACTCAACAATCTTGGCATTGAAGATATTACTACTGCAAATGATGGCAAACAGGCTGTCGATGTATTTAATGCTTCACCTGATCAATTTGATGTGATTGTTACTGATTACAATATGCCGGAAAT
>Ga0256841_1003478_pt1 | contig 11776 bp, 14 predicted proteins | sample 356308metaG_FD_185971 | JGI IMG/M metagenome (GOLD analysis project Ga0256841, IMG submission 185971) | Hydrothermal vent microbial communities from Mid Atlantic Ridge, Atlantic Ocean - 356-308 | ecosystem: Environmental > Aquatic > Marine > Hydrothermal vents | place: Atlantic Ocean: Mid...
CCGCGAGGCGCTCCTTCTCTGTGAAGCCGCGGGCTTCGACCTGGTCGTGGTGGAGACCGTGGGTGTCGGTCAGTCGGAGGCCGTGGTGGCGCAGATGGTGGACAGCTTTCTCCTGCTCACCCTGCCCGGGGCGGGGGACGAGCTGCAGGGCATCAAGAAGGGGGTGCTCGAGCTCGCCGACATCATCGCCGTCAACAAGGCGGACGGCGACAACCTCGCCCGCGCCCGGGAAGCGGCCCGCCACCTCAGGGCGGCGCTGTCCATCCTCGAGCCGTCCGATTCCGCCTGGCACACGCCGGTCCTCCTCGTGAGCGCCCGCGAAGGCACCGGCCTCGACGAGCTGTGGGAGGCGATCGCGGAACACCGGCAGAGCGCCGAACGCTCGGGCCGCTTCCAGCACCGTCGCCGCGAGCAGCGGATAGGCTGGTTCCACGATCTGCTGCGGCAGGGGCTCGAGGAGATGCTGGAGCGGGATCCGGAGCTCCAGACGCGCATGCGCAGGCTCGAGGAGGCGGTGGCCGGGGGGCAGAAGCTCCCGGGCCGGGCGGCGGACGAGATGCTGGCGCTGTTCGCAGCGCGCATCTCGGGCTGAGAAGGCTCACAGGCCGAGTTCGACGCCGATGCCGATCCGCACCCGCGGGCCGAACAGATCGAACCCGTATTCCTCGGGATAGCGGTCGGGAAACAGGGCGCGTGCCGCAGCCCACAGCGTGCGTCTCCAGGCCTCCGCGCCCGCCTGCGCGGGCTCGGCCACGACCCGGGCCACGCTGCGTGCGCCTTCGCAATAGGCAAGGAGGAGCAGCTCGGGCGGACCGCCCATGTCGCCGCCGGCGCTGCAGGGCGCGCCTCGCGCCTGTTCGCGGCCCAGGAACCGCAGGCGCAGATGTTCGCCTTCCGGTGCTTCCGCAGCCGGCCGGAAGGAAACCCCGAGCGCCGGTACGCCTTCGGCGAGCCAGCGCGCGATCTCCCCGGGCGTCAGACCCGGCGGCGGGTTGTCGACGACCAGAGGCACGGGGCCCTGCTCGGCCTGCGCGGCGAGCAGGGCCCGTGCGGTCGTGACATCGCCGGCGCGCTCCAGCTTGGCCAGGGGCCCGGCACAGGCGGTGAGGGCGAGCGCGAGCAGAAGGGCGGGCCGGGGCAGGGGGCGGAGCATCGGCGGATCCTCGCTGCGACCTCCGCTCAGATGGTGGCCAGGAAGGGCGGGATCGACGGCCGCCCGTCAGCGCGCGAACAGGTCGACGGCGTAGCTCTCGACCGCCGGCGGCTCGCCGATCAGCCCCTGCTTCGCGAGGAAGGCCGCAAAGCGGCGGTAGCGTCCGACATCGAGAGCGGCCGGCCGCAGCGCGAAGCGGGGCAGCGTATCGCGCCAGGCGCGGCGATTGAGCTCGTCGCGGAGCTCGGGACTGGTCGCGGCGAAGATCTCCCAGGCCTCCTCGGGATGGTTGACGAGCCAGTGGGTCCCCCGTTCGACGGCGAGGAGAAAGCGTCTGAGGGCCGGATCGCCGATGCGGTCGCGGTGGGCCACGTAGATGAGCTCGTCATAGGCCGGCACCCCCTCCTCCTCCGGGTAGAAGGCGCGTCCGGGGTGGCCGGCGAGATCCATCTGGTTGAGCTCGAAATTGCGAAAGGCGCCGATGACCGCATCCACCTTGCCCGCGATCAGCGACGGGGAGAGCGAGAAGCTGACATTGACGAGCTCGACGTCCTGCATCGAGAGCCCATGCCGGCCCAGCATGGCCTGCAGCAGGGCGTCCTCGAAGCCGCCCACCGAGTAGCCGATCTTCCTCCCCCGCAGGTCGGCGATGGTGCGGACGCCGCCTGCGTCGAGCACCACGAGGGAGTTGAGCGGCGTGGCGATGAGGGTTCCGATCCGCACGAGCGGCAGCCCCTCGGCGACCTGGAGGTGGAGCTGGGGCTGGTAGGAGACCGCGAGATCGGCCTTCTTCGCCGCCACGAGCTTGGGAGGATCGTTGGGATCCGCGGGGGCGACGAGCTCGACCTCGAGCCCCGCGTCGCGGAAGAAACCCTTCTCGTTTGCGATCACGAGCGGGCCGTGATCGGGGTTGACGAACCAGTCGAGCATGAGGGTGAGGCTTTCCGCCCGCGCGGCCTGTGCGGCGGTGAACAGGAACGCGGCGAAGAGCAGGGTGCGCCATCTCATCTTCCGTTCTCCGTGCCGTCTTCGAGGGTTTCCTTCTGCCAGTAGACGATGCGCGAGAGCAGCCGGTCGAGGGCGAAGTAGAGCCCCGTCGCCATCAGCGCGAGCAGGAACAGGGCCGCGAAGACGACGTCGATCTGCATGCGCGCGTTGGCGTGGAGCATGAGAAAGCCGAGGCCGGCACTGGATCCGACCCATTCCCCGACGACCGCACCGATGGGCGCGACGGAGGCCGCGACCCGCAGGCCCGATGCCAGCGCCGGCAGGGCCGCGGGGATGCGGATCCGCAGGAGCACCGCGGCCGGCTTCGCGTCCATGATGCGGGCGAGCTCGAGCCAGGCCGGCTCGGTGCGGCGGAGCCCGTCGTAGAAGGCGGCGGTCACCGGGAAGAAGATGATGAGGACGGCCATCGCCACTTTCGAGGCCATGCCGTACCCCAGCCAGAGCACGAGCAGGGGCGCGAGCGCAAAGACCGGCAGGGCCTGGGAGATGACGAGCAGCGGCAGCAGCCAGCGGCGGAGCGGTCGCGAGGCCGCGAGCAGCACGGCGCTCGAGCCGCCGACGAGGCTGCCGAGGACGATCCCGAGGAGGATTTCCATGGCGGTGGTCGCGGCGTGGCCGGCGAGGAGATCGAAACGCGCGATGAGCACCCGCGCCACCGCCAGGGGGCCGGGCAGGATGAAGGGCGGCACGCCCGTCGCCCAGACGAGGATCTGCCAGGCGAGGAGGAGCCCGAGTGTCGTCAGCAGCGGCCGGATGACGCCCATGCCCCTTCCATCCGTTCGTCGGAGGCTGCGAGTTCGCGCAGCAGCTCCCCTTCGAGCCGCAGGACGCTCTGCTCCGCCGGATCGCGCGGCGGCGGTGACGGAGGAGCCGGAATTTCCCGGGCCTCGACGGGCCTGCCGCCGAGCACGAAGATGCGGTGGCCGAGCCGCAGCGCTTCGAGCGGGCTGTGGGTCACGAGCAGCACGGTGTGCCGGTCGAGAAGGCGCGCGGCGAGATCCTGCAGCCGGAAGCGGGAGATCGCGTCGAGGGCCGAAAACGGCTCGTCCATGAGCACCACGGGCCGCTCCTCGAGCAGCGTGCGCGCGAGCGCGGCGCGCTGGCGCATGCCGCCGGAGAGCTCGGCGGGGAGGGCATCGAGGTGACGGCCGAGTCCCAGCCGTGCGAGCAGAGCCCGGGCCCGGTCCTCGAGCTCGCGGCGTCTTGCGCGCAGCTCGCCGCGCAGGCGGTAGCCGAGAAGGGCGTTGTCGAGCACCCGCAGCCACGGCAGCAGCAGGTCCTGCTGGGCCATGAACGCGATCCGGCCTTCGAGGCCGCGGCCGTCGTCGGTGACCACGAGCGCCCCTTCGAGGGTCCCCGCGATGAGCCGGAGCAGGGTCGTCTTTCCCACCCCGGAGGGGCCGAGAAGGCAGGTCCAGCGTCCGGCGTCGAGATGAAAGCGGAAGGACTCGAAGAGTACCGTGCCGTTGAGGGCGAGATGCGGCACGCCGACCGCGATGCCCGGCGGGCGTTCAGACACCGAGCCGGGCCTCCAGATAGCTCATGATCGAGACCCGCGGCCAGTCGCCGAGCTCGTCGAGCATGGCGCGATACGATCGGGCGATGCGTGCCTCGATGCCCCCCGCCTTCTCGAAGCCGGTGAGAAGATCGGCGGCGATCTGCCGGGTGGCGTCGATGACGTCCTGCGGAAAGCGCCGCAGCCTGACGCCGTGCTCGGCCACGAGCGCCCGCAGCGCGGCTGCGTTGCGCCGCTCGCTCTCCGCGAGCGCATAGGCGTTCTCGGCGCGGCAGGCCTCGGCCACCGCCGCCCGCAGCGCGCCGTCGAGCGATTCCCAGAGGGGCCGGTGAACGAGGCACTCGCCGCTGCCGTTGGGCTCGTGAATGCCGGGATAGTAGTAGTAGGGGGTGACCTTGTAGAAGCCGAGCGCGAGATCGCTCGCCGGCGCCGCGAATTCCGTCGCGTCGATGGCGCCGCTCTGGAGCGCGGGCAGGATCTCCCCGGGCGGCAGCGATACCTGCACGACCCCGAGCGGCCGGTAGAGCTCTCCGCCGAGCCCGGGCATGCGCCATTTGAGCCCGCGCAGATCCTCCTTGCTGTGGATCTCCTGGCGGAACCAGCCGCCCATCGACATGCCGGTATTGCCGGCCATGAAGGGTTTGACGCCGAAGTCCGCGTAAAGCTCGTCGTAGAGGGCCTGGCCCCCGCCGTGCTCGATCCATGCCATGTGCTCGAGCGGCGTGAGGCCATAGGGCACCGCGAGGAAGAAGGCGGCGGCCCGCGCCTTGCCGAGCCAGAAGACGGCGGCGGTGTGACCGAGTTCGGCGACGCCGCGCCCCACCGCATCGAGGACCTCGAAGGCGGGTACGATCTCTCCTGCCGCGAAGACCTCGACCTCGATGCGACCGCCGGTGAGGGCGGTGATGCGATCGGCGAGGCGCTGCGCCGTCACCCCGGGGCCGGGGAGATTTTTCGGCCAGGAGGTGACCATGCGCCAGCGCTGCCGGCGCTCGGCCCGCAGCAGCGCGGGCCTGGCCACGGCGGCGGCGCCACTCGCTGCGAGCAGATGGCGGCGGGTCATCGCGGTCATGACGGATCTCCGAGATGCGACCAGAGGGCGTGGAAGTGATGGACCGGTCCGTGCCCGCGCCCCACCTCGAGTTCGTCGGCGTGCCGCAGCGCCTCGGTGAGATATCGCTTGGCGCCGGCCACGGCCTCCGGCAGTGAACGGCCGCGCGCGAGAAGGGCGGCGATCGCCGAGGACAGGGTGCAGCCGGTACCGTGGGTGTTGCGCGTCGCGACGCGGGGGCTCTCGAACCAGTGATGTTCGCCACCGTAGAGGAGCAGGTCGGGGCTCATGTCGCCACCGAGATGCCCGCCCTTGAGGAGCACGTTGCGCGCTCCGAGGCCCTGCAGCCGGGCGGCGATGTTCCCCATCCGCGCGCGCTCCCGCGTCGGCTCCTCGCCGAGCAGCACGGCGGCCTCGGGGAGGTTGGGGGTGACGAGGTCGGCAAGCGGCAGAAGCTCGCGGCGCAGCGTCTCGACCGCTTCCTCGCGCAGCAGCCGGTCGCCGCTCTTCGCCACCATCACCGGGTCGAGGACAATCCAGCGCGGCCGCCAGTGACGCAGCCGCTCGGCGACCACGGTGATGACCGCAGGCACGGACAGCATGCCGATCTTCACGGCGTCGACGCGGATGTCGTCGAAGACGGCGTCGATCTGGGCGGCGATGAACTCGGGCGCGACGTCGAAGATCGCCGTCACCGCTCGCGTGTTCTGGGCGGTGAGGGCGGTGATCGCCGTGCAGCCATAGACGCCGAGGGCGGAGAAGGTCTTGAGGTCGGCCTGGATGCCGGCGCCGCCTCCGGAATCGGAACCGGCGATCGTGAGCGCGACGGGAATCATGCCACCGACCTCCTCTGCGCAACTGCCTCGTCGATCACGGCGCGGAGCTCCCGGGCCGCCCGCTCGGGGTCCTCGGCCATGAAGATGGCGGAAATGACGGCCACACCGTCCGCCCCGGCGGCGATCGCCGCGGCGGCGTTTTCCCGGGTGATGCCGGCGATCGCGCAGACGGGAAAGCCGGGGAGCCGGGCCCGCAGATGACGGATGAGCCGGCCGAGCCCCTCGGGGCCGATCGGTGCATCTCCCGGATCCTTGCTGCGGGTCGGGAAGACCGGGCCGATGCCGGCGTAGTCGGCGCTCTGCGGATCCACGGCATCGGCCTCCCGGGGATGGTGGACGGTCACGCCGATCACCGCCTGCGCACCGAGGATCGCCCGCGCGTCCTCGGGGCGCATGTCCTCGCGGCCGAGGTGCACGCCGGCTGCTCCGGCCGCGAGCGCCACATCCACGCGATCGTCGACGATCAGCGGCGTGCCGCTGGCGGTGAGCGCCCGCCGCAGCCGCCGGGCGAGTTCGATCACCGCACGCGCCCCGTAGCGCTTGTCGCGAAGCTGCACCATGGTCGCGCCACCGCGCACGGCCGCGACGGCGAGCGCGACCGGATCCCGCCCGCCTGTGTGATCGGGGTCGAGGATGGCGTAGAGGCGGAGATCGAAGGACGGTTTCACGACAGCCTCGCGCGTGCTTCGAGGGTGCGGCCGTCGAGACGGTAGAGGGCGTCGACGAGCCGGGCCGCGAGCGTGCCCGGGCCGTCGGCCTGCTCGGCCGCGCATTCGGCCGCGACATCGAAGGTGAGGACCGCCGCGGTGGCCGCGGCGAAGGCATCGGAGGTGACGGCGAGAAAGGCGCCCAGGAGCGCGCTCAGCGTGCAGCCGGTGGCGGTGAGCCGCTCGAGGAGCGGGCTTCCGTTCGCGATCTGCGCGCTGCGCGATCCGTCGGCGATGACATCCACCGCGCCCGTAAGCGTCACGACGATCCCGCGATGGGCGGCGAAGGCCGGCGGATCGCCACCGCCGAGCGCGGCGAATTCGGCCGCATTGAGCCGGATCACCGCCGGCCCCGCATCGAGGAGGCGCTCGGCGAAGCTGCGACGGTGGCCGCTCACCTCGACCTTGACGGGATCGAGCAGCCACGGTCGTCCGAATCTGCGGGCGGCTTCCACGGCCCGCAGAATCGCCCGCTCGCGCGCGTCATCGAGCATGCCCAGATTGACGACGAGGGCTCCGGCGGCACGCACGAATTCGGCGATCTGGCGTGGTTCGACGGTCATCGAGGGTCGCGCGCCGAGCGCGCACAGCGCATCGGCGGAGCGGGTCATCGCCACCGGATTGGTGAGGACGTGGACATGCGGCCGCAGCTGCCGCACCCGCTCCAGAAGCTCGATGCTGCCGTCGCGGAGCTGTGCGGAGTCCGCTCCGCCAGCCTCACTCATCGCCGCCTCGCGCGCTTCGCGCAGGGATCGGCGATGTGCGCCTCACGAGGATCGGCCATCTCAAATCCCTACGCCGGTGCTAACCGGATCAGGTTCGACGGGTTGCCGCGGGCATCACGCGGCTCTCAGCCCCTCGCCGGGGCACCCCGTTGAGATCCACCTTCATCTAGGCGCTCGGCGGCGGGGCGGCAAGCACAAAGCGCGCTCAGCCCGCTTCCCCGAAGGCGAGATGAGACGCGCCAAGGAGCCCCGTCTCGGTGCGCCGCACGCGCCAGACCGGGACCCTTTCGAGCAGCGCCTGCAGCCTTCCCTTGGCCTCGAAGCGGGCGCGGAAGAGGTCGCGATCGAAGAGGTCTCCGAGCCGCTCGAGCAGTGCGCCCACGAGATAGGCGCCGGCGAAGGCGCCGTGCGCGAGCACCATGTCGCCCACATACGCTCCGAGCAGCCCCGAAAAGAGCGAGAGCGCCTCCCGGCAACGGGCGCAGCTTCCCTCCCGCGCCTGCGCGACGACCTCCGCGGGATCGCGGAATGTGCGCGCCTCGCCGTCGAGGGCCGATACAGCGGTCGCGAGGTTGACGATCCCCGGGCCCGAGAGCACGCGCTCGCGGGACACATGAGGGAACCGTGCCCACAGCAGACGCAGCAGCTCGAGCTCGCGCGGCGTCTCGGGGGCGAGGGAAATGTGGCCGGCTTCGGTGGCGATGGGCCGTCTGCCCTCCGGGCAGGGCACGAGCACGGAGGTGCCGAGACCGGTCCCCGGTCCGATCACGACCATCGGCCGCCCGGCAAGCGCAGCGCCGCCGCCGATGGGTTCGAGATCCTCGGCGGGCAGATGGGCGACCGCGATCGCCTGCGCGACGAAGTCGTTGACGACGACGAGGCGCTCGAGGCCGAGCGCCGCTTCCAGCTGCCGCCGCGAGAACCGCCACGGGCTGTTGGTGAAGCGGATCTCGTCGTTCTCGACCGGTGTCGCCACGGCGAGCACGGCGTGGCGCACCCGCGCAGCCGTTTCCTCCAGATAGCGTCGGATCGCCTCTTCCGGGCCCGGGAAGTCCCGCACCCGGAAGTTCCGCAGCTCCCGCAGCGAGCCCGCCGCGTCGGCGAGCGCGAAGCGGGCGTTCGTGCCGCCGATGTCGGCCACGAGCCGGGTCATCGGTCGCCGAAGGAGATGCCGAGCCCGCGCGCGGTGTGGACGAGCGGATCGTCGGGGTCGACGCGGGCGCAGCCGGCACAGGCCTCCTCGAGCGGAACGTCGACGACGCGGCGGTTCTGCCACGCCACCATGCGATCGAACCTGCCCTGGGCCACGAGGTCCACCGCGTGGACGCCGAAGGCCGAGGCGAGAAGGCGGTCGAGCGGCGTCGGCGAGCCCCCGCGCTGGACGTGTCCGAGCACCGTGACCCGCGTCTCCGCGCCGGTGCGCCAGGCGATCTCGTCGGCGATCACGCGACCGATGCCGCCGTAGCGGATCTGCCCGTGGGCATCGCGGTAGGTGGAGATCTCACCGCTCGGCGTGCGCACGGATTCGGCCACCACCACGAGGCTGAAGTTGAAGCCCGACCTGCGGCGCTCCTCGATGCGGGCGCAGACCCGCTCGATGTCGTAGGGGATCTCCGGGATGAGAATGACGTCCGCACCGCCGGCCACCCCCGCGGCGAGCGCGATATGGCCGGCGTCGCGGCCCATGACCTCGAGCACCATGACGCGACTGTGGCTCGCGGCCGTCACCTGCAGGCGATCGAGCGCCTCGGTGGCGACCATCACCGCGGTGCTGAAGCCGACCGCGCGCTCGGTGTGGCCGAGATCGTTGTCGATGGTCTTCGGAATGCCGACGAGATTCCAGCCGCCGCGCCGCGCGAGCTCGCGCAGAATGCGGAAGCTGCCGTCGCCGCCGACGCCGATGAGGGCATCGAGGCCCAGCAGGCGGTAGCCCTCGAGGACTTCCGCGCTGCGGTCGCGGCGGGTTCCGTCGGGCATCGGATAGTGGAAGGGGTCGCCGCGGTTGGTGGTGCGGAGAATCGTGCCGCCGGTGGAGAAGATCCCGCGCACGTCCCTGGGCGTGAGGACGGTGTACGCCACCGGTCGCTGCAGCAGCCCCTCGGTGGCTTCGTGAATGCCCACGACCTCGAAACCGTATCCGCGCACCGCCCGCAGCACCACCGCACGGATGACGGCGTTGAGTCCCGCGCAGTCACCACCACTCGTGAGGATGCCGATGCGCATGCAGGATCACTCCTGTGCGAAACCCGTGACCATCAGCGGCAGGTGCATATCGGGCGATATCGGGCTATGATGCAAGCGCTTCCATCTCCTGGGAGCCGAGTTCCAGCGTGGAGGTCGGGTTCCATGAAAAACCGCTATGAGCGAGAGGATATCGAGCGTCGCCTCGCGGCTCTGCGCGAAGCCCACAAGCTCCTCGACGAACAGGTGGAACGGCTCGCTTATGGCGGCGGTGACGATCTCGAGCTCAAGCGGCTCAAGAAGCAGAAACTCGCCCTCAAGGACCGCATCGCGTTTCTCGAGCAGCTCCTGGAATCGGAGGCATCGATCCCGGTATCCGGCTAGTCGCGGCCCGGCGGGAGAAGACGGGTGACGTGACCCATCTTGCGGCCCGGCCGCACCTCCCGCTTGCCGTAGAGATGAAGCCGCACCCCCGGATCGGTGAGGTGCGCGGGCCAGCTTTCGACGTCCGCGCCGAGCAGATTGTCCATGCGGGCATCGAACAGCCGTGCGGTGCTCCCCAGGGGGAGACCGCAGATCGCCCGCACATGCTGCTCGAACTGGCTCACGAGACAGGCATCGAGGGTCCAGTGACCGGAATTGTGCGGCCTCGGCGCGAGCTCGTTGACGAGCAGGCGACCGTCGCGGGTGACGAACATCTCCACCGCGAGCAGCCCGACGATGTCGAGCGCTTCGGCGATCCGCTCGGACAGCGCCACCGCCTCCTGCCGCAGTGCTGCGGCGATCGGGGCGGGAGCGAGGGTCGTGCGCAGGATGCCGCCCTCATGCCGGTTTTCCACCGGGACGTAGCTGCGTCGCGCACCGTCCGCACCGCGGGCCGTGATCACCGAGATCTCGAGGTGGAAATCGACGAGCCTCTCGGCGACGGCGCCCCGCGGCAGAGTGGCGGCCGCGCGTGCCAGCTCGTCCGCGCTCTCGACGCGGATCTGTCCCTTGCCGTCGTAGCCGAGGCGACGCGTCTTGAGCACGAGCGGCAGCCCGAGCTCGCGCGCGGCGGTCTCGAGATCGTCGCTTCCGTCCACGGCGCGAAAGGCGGCCACGGGGATGCCGTGTTCGGCAAGAAAGCGCTTTTCGGCGAGGCGGTCCTGACATATCGCGAGGGCCCGCGGGTGCGGTCGCGCGGGGCGCCTTTTCGCGAGGAACGCCAGGGTTTCCTGCGGCACATTCTCGAATTCGATCGTCACCACCTCGACGTCCCGCGCGAAGCGGGCGAGCGCGTCTTCGTCGTCGTAGGCGGCGCAGGTGAAGGCGGCCGCGACTTCTGCCGCCGGGCTCTCCGCCTCCGGCGCGTAGATATGGCTGCGATAGCCGAGCCGGGCCGCGGCGATGGCCGTCATGCGGCCGAGTTGCCCCCCGCCGAGGATGCCGATGGTGCGGCCCGGAGGAATGAGCGCAGCGCGCTGCGGCACGGAAGAGACCCGCCTGTCATGGCCGGTCGGGAACGGCCTCCGTCTGCGCCCGCCGCCAGGCGTGATAGCGTTCCCGCAGTGCGGGATCGCCGAGGGCGAGAATGGCGGCTGCGAGCAGCGCCGCGTTGCGCGCACCGGCGCGGCCGATGGCGAGGGTCCCGACCGGCACCCCGCCCGGCATCTGCACGATCGAGAGAAGGCTGTCGAGCCCCTTGAGGCTCCGGCTCTCCACCGGGACGCCGAGGACCGGCAGCGGCGTGATGGCGGCGATCATGCCGGGCAGATGGGCCGCACCGCCCGCGCCGGCGATGATCACCCCGATGCCGCGCTCCGCCGCTTCCCGGGCGAAGCGGTAGAGCCGCTCCGGGGTGCGGTGGGCCGAGACGATGCGCACTTCGTGCGGAATGGCGAGCTCCTCGAGCAGCGCCGCCGCCTCCCGCATGGTCTCCCAGTCCGAACGGCTGCCCATCACGACCGCCACGCGCGGCCGCAACTCTGAACCCGCGCCTGCCGCTCCGGAGCCACCGTTCACCGCGTTTCCTCCCCATCCGCAGGTCGCACGGGCAGTTCCTCGAGCAGACGGCGCGCATCCCGCACCGCGGCCGCATTCTCGGCCGCGATCTGGCGGTGGATCTCCTCGCGCAGCACGGTCGCCGTCGGCGGGAACCGGAAACCGAGTTTGACCGAGCGGCCGCGGACCTCGATCACGCGGATCTCGATCTCCTCGTTCACGATCACCGCTTCGCCCACCTTGCGGGTCAGGTAGAGCATGGTCCCTCTCCGTGGCGCGGCCGTGAGCCTGCCGTCCGAGGCTTAAGGTTCTGTTAACCTTGGACTGATAGGCCTGCAACCACGGGACGGCCCGGATGGAGACCCATGCTTCAGACTGCGCTCTTCCGTCTCATCGCGGCGCGCACCGAGTGGCTCGGCAGCCGCTTTACGGTGCTCGCGGAAAATATCGCAAATGCGGACACGCCGGGCTACCGGGCACGCGATCTTGCGGCGCGGGACTTCGCGCGCCTGCTCGAGACGCAGATGAAGGGAAGGGGCGGCACCGAGCTGCGTCGTACCCACCCGCGCCATGTCGCGGCGCCTGCGCCCCGCGTCCGCGTCCGTCCGGTCGAGGTGCG
>Ga0256841_1003479_pt1 | contig 11775 bp, 12 predicted proteins | sample 356308metaG_FD_185971 | JGI IMG/M metagenome (GOLD analysis project Ga0256841, IMG submission 185971) | Hydrothermal vent microbial communities from Mid Atlantic Ridge, Atlantic Ocean - 356-308 | ecosystem: Environmental > Aquatic > Marine > Hydrothermal vents | place: Atlantic Ocean: Mid...
CCGTGTCGCCGGCGCGCAGGGCGTCGGCGGTCTCGCACAGGGTGCGGTAGAGCCGCGGCGCCCGGCGCCGTTCGTCCTCGTCCAGGTACTGGTTGCGCGAACTCATGGCCAGGCCGTCGGCCTCGCGTACCGTCGGTGCCCCCTCGATGGCCACCGGCAGGCACAGGTCGCGCACCATCTGGCGAATCACCGCCAGTTGCTGGTAGTCCTTCTCGCCGAACACGGCCAGGTCCGGCTGCACCAGGTTGAACAGCCGCGCCACCACCGTCGCCACGCCGATGAAGAACTGCGGCCGGCTGTCCGCGCACAGGCCCTCCCCCACCCCCGGCACGACGACACGGGTGGTGGCCGCGGCACCGCCGGGATAGAGCGCCTCGACGGCCGGCGTGAACAGCAGATCGGTGTCTTCCCGCTCCAGCGCCGCGCGGTCGGCGTCCGGCGTGCGCGGGTAGGTGTCGTAGTCCTCGCCGGGACCGAACTGCGTGGGGTTGACGAAGATGCTCACCACCACCCGGTCGGCCAGCTCGCGGGCGCGCCGCACCAGCGCCAGGTGGCCTTCGTGCAGGTTGCCCATGGTGGGCACGAAGCCGACCCGTTCGCCGGCGCGCTTCCAGCCGCCCACCCGTTGGCGCAGATCGTCGATGGACCCGGTGACGTGCATGACCGCGGACTCAGGAGAAGCTGTGTTCGGCGGCCGGGAAGGCGCCCGACTTCACGGCCTCGACATAGGCTCTCAGCGCCGCCGGTATGTCGCCGGCCTCCCGCAGGAAGTCGCGCGAGAAAACCGGCCGCCGGCCGGGCGTGATGCCGAGCATGTCGTACAGCACCAGCACTTGGCCGTCGCAGTCCGGCCCGGCGCCGATGCCGATGACCGGGATCTCCAGGCTGCGGCTCACCGCCCCGGCCAGCGCCGCCGGCACGCATTCCAGCACCAGCATGGAGGCGCCGGCCTCCTGCAGCGCCAGCGCGTCGGCCTGCAGGCGCTCGGCGTCCGCCGCCTCGCGGCCCTGCACTCGGTAGCCGCCGAGCTGGTTGACCGACTGCGGGGTCAGGCCCAGATGCGCGCACACCGGAATGCCGCGCGCGGCCAGCGCGGCCACCGTGTCGAGCACTACTTCGCCGCCTTCCAGCTTGACCATGTGGGCGCCGCCCTCGGCCATCAGGCGCGCGGCATTGGCCAGCCCCTGGGCGGTGCTGGCGTAGCTCATGAAGGGCATGTCGACCACGCGCAGGGCGTAGCGGCCGGCGCGCGCCACACAGGCGGCGTGGTAGATCATGTCCTCCATGTGCACGCCCAGGGTCGACTCGCGGCCCTGGATCACCATGCCCAACGAATCGCCCACCAGGATCACCTCCACCCCGGCCTCTTCCAGGCGCTGCGTGAAGCTGGCGTCGTAGGCGGTCAGCACGGCGATGCGCTCGCCGGCCGCCTTCATGCGTCTCAGGCTGGCCGTGGTGACGGCCTTGCGCGCCTCAGCGGCCATCGCCGGCCACCTGCGCCTTGAGCGCGTCCGGAAGGGGATTGAAATAATGCCGCCCGCTGCGCACCACGGCCAGGGTGTCGAGCAGCGCCTGGTAGTCGGAATCGGAATCGACCAGGTTGATGTCGGCGGCGTTCACGATCAGCAGCGGCGCCGCGTCGTAGTAGTGGAAGAAACGCATATAGGCCTCGCACAAGGACTGCAGGTAGCGCGGCGTCATGTGCCGCTCGGCGGGGATGCCGCGCCGGGCGATGCGCTGCTGCAGCACCTCCACCGGCGCCTGCAGGTAGATCACCAGGTCCGGCACCGGCGCATCCAGGGTCAGGTGCGAATACACCTGCTCGTAGAGCTTGAACTCCTCGTCGTCCAGGGTCAGGCGCGCGAACAGGCGGTCCTTGTCCATGAGGAAATCCGCCACCCGCACCGGTTCGAACATGTCGCCCTGGCGAAGTTCCTGCATCTGCTGCGCGCGCTGGAACAGGAAGAACAACTGCGTCTGCAGCGCCGCCTGGCGCGGGTTTTCGTAGAAGCGCGCCAGGAAGGGGTTGTCGCCCGCCCCTTCCAGCAGCAGCTCGGAGCCGAAGGTCTCGGCCAGGCGCCGCGCCAGGCTGGTCTTGCCGACGCCGATGGGGCCTTCCACGACGATGTAGCCGGGGTTCTGGAGTGTCATGTCGTTGTTTGCTTCGGGTCGTCTCTTGCAGCTCGCCGTATCGGCCACACGCCCTGCCTGTAGGAGCGGGCTTGCCCGCGATCCATCGTCACCATCCCCCCGGCTGCACCGGGTTCGCGGGCAAGCCCGCTCTACAGGGGTTGCAGGCCGCCGGACGGGCAGGTGGCCAGCAATGCCGCCAGCGTCCCGTGGCCGGGAATATCCAGCCCCGGTTCCAGGTCGGCCAGTGGCCGCAGCACGAATTCGCGCTCCGCCAGGCCCGGATGCGGCACCTGCAGCCCGGGCTCGTCGATCACCCGGTCGCCGTACAGCAACAGGTCCAGGTCCAGGGTGCGCGGCCCCCAGTGTACCGCACGCACCCGCCCGTGTGCGGCCTCGATGCCTTGCAGCGCCTGCAGCAGTTCCCGCGGCGCCAGCGTCGTCCGCACGCAGGCCACGGCGTTCACGTAGTCGGGCTGGTCGGGAGGCCCCAGGGGCGGGCTGCGGTACAGCGCCGAGCGGGCCGCCAGGCGCGTGTGCGGCAGCCGGTCCAGTTCGTCGAAGGCCCGTTGCAACTGGCCGGCGGGGTCTTCCAGGTTGCTGCCCAGGCCGATCCAGGCCGTCACGGCCTCAGGCATCGGCGCCGCCGGCCGGCTTGCGGCGGCGCCGGCGCCGCGGCCGGCGCTTCCTGCCGGGCGGCGCCTTTTCCACCACCGCCTCGCGCTCGCGCGGGTTGAGTTCCTGGAAGTCGGTCCACCAGTCGGCCAGCTCCTGCGGCGCCTCACCGCAGGCGGCGCGCAGCAGCAGGAAATCGTAGGCGGCGCGGAAGCGGGGGTGCTCCAGGGTGCGGTAGGGCGCCTTGCCGCGGCGCCGCTCCAGGCGCGGCTGCAACATCCAGATCTCGCGCATGGGGTAACTGAAACGCTTGGGCAGCGAGGTGTGCTGCACCTGTTCGCTGGTCACCTGGTTGCCGGCGATCTGGATGGCCTCCAGCGGCCCGGCGCCCTCCGCTTCCAGCTCGGCGGCGCGCTGGCGCACCGGCTCCCACAGCAGCGCCGCGTACAGGAAGGCCGGCGTCACCGGCTTGTCCTCGGCCAGGCGGATGTCGGTGTTCTCCAGCGCCTTGCCCACCAGCACCAGCGGAAAGCCCTGCTCCTCGCGCGCCAGCGCCGCTTCGGTGAGCGGGAACAGGTAGCGGAACAGGTCGTAGTGGCGCAGCAGTTCGAAGGTGGCGAGCGCGCAGCCACCCAGGAACAGCTTGAGGATCTCCTCGAACAGGCGCGCCGCCGGCACGTCTTCCAGCAGGTGCCCCAGTTCGGACAGCGGCGCCTCGGTGTCGGCATGGATACGGAACCCCAGCTTGGCGGCGAAGCGCACCGCCCGCAGCATGCGCACCGGGTCCTCGCGGTAGCGCTGTTCGGGGTCGCCGATCAGGCGCAGCACGCCGGCTTCCAGGTCGGCCAGGCCGCCGACGTAGTCCACCACCGAGAAGTCGGCGATGTCGTAGTACAGGGCATTGACGGTGAAGTCGCGGCGGAAGGCGTCTTCCTCGATGTCGCCGTAGACGTTGTCGCGCAGGATGCGCCCTTCCTCGTTGAGCGCGCCCTCCCCGTCGCCGTCCTGGTGGCGGGCCCGGAAGGTCGCCACCTCGATGATCTCGCGGCCGAAGCGCACGTGCGCCAGGCGGAAGCGCCGTCCGATCAGCCGGCAGCTGCGGAACACGGCCTTGATCTCTTCCGGGTGGGCGTCGGTGGCGACGTCGAAATCCTTGGGCTCGCGCCCCAGCAGCAGGTCGCGCACGCCGCCGCCGACCAGGCAGGCGCGGTAGCCGGCTTCCTTGAGGCCGTACAGGACCTTGAGCGCGCCGGGGCTGATATTGGCGCGCGAAATGCGATGTTCGGGGCGCGGGACGATCGCGGGCGTCACGCCGCCGGGCGCGGTGTCGGCTGGAGCTGTCACGGGGTATACGCTTGTTCCTTCAAAGCTTGCGGGTATAATACCACCCCTTCAACACCCGTGTGCTCCCTTCGTCTAGCGGTCAGGACACCGGCCTCTCACGCCGGTAACAGGGGTTCGATTCCCCTAGGGAGCGCCATCTTCCCCTCACCCGGCACCGGCAAACCCGCGAACCCGCGAACCCGCCGCAGGCGGAATACCCGTTTGCCGCCCCCAGCGTCGGCGACCCCCTGTAGGAGCGGGCTTGCCCGCGATCCGACGTTGCCACCACATACCCCGGCTGCGCCGGGATCGCGGGCAAGCCCGCTCCTACAGGGATCGATTGGTCGCGCCGGGGGGCTGTGGCCGCCGGGATCGCGGGCGAGCCCGCTCCTACAGGTAGCTGGCGGCTTCCTTGAGTTCGCGCATGACTTCGGTCATGGAGGCCTCGGCGTTGTCGACGAAGCACACCAGGTTGCCGACGCTGCACACCGAGGCGGTCTGGCCACGCACCATCCAGCCGCCGGGGGGCGTCCAGCCCGGCATCTGGGTGAACATGGAGAGCTGGTCGGCGTTGCCCTGCACCATGCGCTTGTAGTCGTGGGCGAACTTGGCCAGCCGCACCATCATGTCTTCCGGGAGGATGCCGTAGCCCTCCACGAAGGCGCCGTCGTCGCGGAAATGGCATACAACCAGCACACCGTCCAGGGCCAGCATCTGCTTGATCATGGCGGCGCCTCAGTGACCCAGGATAGCGTAGGCGGCTTCGTAGTCGGCCTTGTCATTGGCCAGCACCACGCCGCAATGGCCGTTGCCGACCGCGGACCATTCCAGGCCCACCAGGGTGAAGCCCTCGATGGGATAGAAGCCCTTCTGGCCGGTCATGTTCTCCCAGCCGCGCGCCTGCATGGTGGCGATGGCGATGTTGGCGACGAACACGTGCGCCAGCAGGTCCAGTATCTCGGGCGTCAGCGCCGAGTCGTCGGCGATGCGGTGCTCCGTGAGTTCACCGCGATCCGTGAACGAGAAGGCGGCCGACGCGCCCTCCAGTTGCATCAGGTCATCGATACTGCTCATAAGATCCCTCCACCTCCCCGTCTAGATGAGTTCCTCGACATCGGCCAGCCGCTTGCGCATGTGCGCCAGGACCGTGTTCAACGACCCCGCCTCGTTGCTGACGAAACAGAATACGTTGGCGACCACGCACACCGTGAAGCCCGGGCCGCGCACCACCCAGCCCTGCGCCGGGGTCAGTTGCGAATTGCCGGAGTTGGCGGCCAGGATGTCGGCCTGCATGTGCACGGCCATGGTCGTGGCGCGGCACATGATGGATGCCATGCGCGCCATTTCCTCTTCGAGTTGGCCCTTGAAGTTGTAGCGGTCGCCACGGTAGGAATATTCGCCGGCCGCTATCACGCCCGGCAGCTCGGCCAGTTCAGCGTATACGCTCATCCGACTGCACCTTCTTGTTATTGCCCCGACCCGCATCGCGGCGCGCCGGCACTGGTTGTTTTGTTTTCCCGTCGGTTTCTTATTAGCACAGGCCGCCGGCCTTGTCACCGTTGCGGCACACGAAAGCCAGCCGCTATGCTGGTGGGCCCCGTTATGCCGGAAACGGCCGACTGCCTTGAATGACGCTGCCCCACAACCCCGCCCGGCCGGCCTGCTCAGGCGCCTGGCGGCGCTGGTCTACGACGCCATCCTGCTGCTGGCGGTGCTGTTCGTGGCCACCGCCCTGGTGCTGCCGCTGTCCGGCGGCGAGGCCATCACCCACAACCCGCTGTTCTCCACCTGGCTGCTGCTGGTGAGTTTCTTCTTCTATGCCTGGTCGTGGGTGCACGGCGGGCAGACGCTGGGCCTGCGCACCTGGCACATGCGGCTGGAACGTCTCGACGGCGGGCCGGTCGGCTGGTGGCAGGCGCTGCTGCGCTTTCTCAGCGCCATCCCGTCCTGGGCCTTGTTCGGCCTGGGCTACCTGTGGATCCTGGTCGACCGCGACAAGCTGGCCTGGCACGACCGCATCTCGGAGACGCGCATCGTGCGCATCGACCCGCCGGCGCGCTGAAGGCCGGCGGCGCGGCCGGGCTTCAGCCGAAGCGGGTGATCAGGGCTTCCAGTTCGCCTACCATGTGCGCCAGCTCGCCGGTGCGGCTGGCGACGTTGTGTGCGCCCTGCAGGGCGGTGGCGGCATTGGCGTCGATGCTGGCGACGGTGCGGTTGATCTCCTCGCTGACCGCGCTCTGCTCCTCGGCGGCCGTGGCGATCTGGGTGTTCATGTCGTTGATGCTGGCGACCCGTTCGGTGATGCGCTGCAGGGCGGTGACGCAGTTGCCCACCTCCTGCGTGGTGGCCTCGGCCTGGGCGGCGCCGTTCTCCATCTGCACGGTGGCCTCCCGGGCACCGGCCTGCAGGCGTTCGATGAGGGTCTGGATCTCCTCGGTGGAATCCTGGGTGCGGCTGGCCAGGGTGCGCACCTCGTCGGCCACCACCGCGAAGCCGCGGCCGTGCTCGCCGGCGCGCGCCGCCTCGATGGCGGCGTTCAGCGCCAGCAGGTTGGTCTGCTCGGCGACGCTGCGGATGACGTCCAGGATGGCGCCGATGCTCTCGGTCTCGCCGGCCAGCGAAGCCACCGCCTGACCGGTCTCCTCGATGGCGCGGCTGAGACTGGCGATGGCGCCGGTGGCATCGCTGCCGGCCTGGCGGCCGGTCCCGCATTCGTCGTTGGCCTCGGCCGCGGCCTGCGCGGTGCGGGCGGCGTTGGCGGCCACTTCCTGCACCGTAGTCGCCATCTGGTTCATGGCGGTAGCCACCTGCTCGATGTCGACGCGCTGGCGCTCCAGTTCGTCGCTGTGGTCGGAGGCCGCGGCCGCCACGGCCGCCACCGCGGCCACTTCGCCGGCGGCGTCGCGCAACCGGCCCACCACGGTGCGCAGGCGCGCCTCCAGCATGAGACGCGCCACGGTGATCTGGCCGATCTCGTCCGTGCGTCCCGCATACACCTGCGCCATGAGGCTGTCGTCGATCACCTCGCGCGCCGCGGCGGCGGCCGCGACCACGGGCCTCGACAGCAGCCAGCCGGCGGCGGCACCCAGCGCGGCACCGGCCAGGGCCCAGCCGGCCGTGGCGAGCGCCCCGGCGTCCGCCGACCCGCCGTGCAGCAGGCCGGCCAGGCCCAGCAGCGACGCCAGCCCGGCCGTCAGGCGGCTGCGGAACGAGCCGCCGCAGAACAGGCGGCACACGCGGCCGCCCCGGTTCAGCCGCCGGTAGGCCTCGTCGGCGCGTTTCACGTATTCGGGCCGGGCCTGTACCCGGACCGACTCGTAGCCGACCACCTTGCCGGCCTCGAACACCGGCGTCACATAGGCATCGACCCAGTAGTAGTCGCCGTTCTTGCAGCGGTTCTTGACGATGCCCATCCAGTGCTGACCCGCCTTCAGGCGCTTCCACATCTGCTCGAAGGCGACCGGCGGCATGTCGGGGTGGCGGACGATGTTGTGGCTGCTGCCGATCAGTTCCGCCTCGGTGAAGCCGGAAACCTCGATGAATCCCTCGTTGGCGCCGGTGATGACGCCGCGGGTGTCGGTGGAGGAGATCAGTTCGACCTGCCCGGAGAAGGTCTTTTCCTGGTCGGTGACGGGGAGATTGCGTTTCATGGCGGTCCTGCCTTGTGTCGGGTTGGTTGTATGTTGTTGATTGTCGATTGACTGAGGGTCAGGCCAGTTAGCGGTTGTCGCATCGATTTCTTTAAGCGGGCCGCGCCCCCCGGCCGCCCAGCAGCGCGAAGGCCGCCCCCCCGACCAGCAGCGACGGCAGCACCGCGACGGCCGGCGCCGGCAGCCCGTAGACCAGGCCGGCCTGGGCCAGCAGGTCGTCCAGCAGCGTATACAGCAGCCCGACCAGGATGCCGGCGAACAGGCGCCGGCCGGCGCCGCCGCGCCCGGCCTCGCGCAGCACGAAGGCCACGGCCAGCGCCAGCATGGCCAGCGCCGACAGCGGCGCGGCCAGCCGGCTCCAGTAGGCCATCCGGTAGGGGGCGGCGTCCAGGCCGCTGGCGCGCAGGTGGCGTATGTAGCGCTGCAGTTCCCCCAGCGCCATGGCGTCCGGATCCAGCGCCAGCACCTTCACCAGGGTCGGTGTGAGGGTCGTCCGCCAGGCCAGGCGGGCGCTGCGGCGGGTCTCGACGCCCTGTCTGACGAACAACGACTCCTGCACCCCCAGCAGCCGCCAGCCGTCGCCGTCGTGGCGGGCGCGCTCGGCGTGCAGGCTGCTGCGCAGGCGGCGGTCCGGGCCGAAGTCGAACACGGACACACCGGCCAGGCCGCCATCGGCATCCAGCGCGGCGACATGGACGAAGCGCGAGCCGTCGCGGACCCACAGGCCCTGCTCGCCGGCCAGCGCCACCCGGTCGAACAGCGCCAGCGCGCGCTGCAGGCGCGCCTGGCGCTCGGCGGCCGGCGCCAGCGTCTCGCCCAGCGCCACCACCAGCACCAGCATCAGCACCCCGGCCTGCAGCACGGAGCGCAGCAGGCGCGGGCGCGAGAACCCGGCCAGCCGCAGGGCCACCAGTTCCCCGTGGGCCGCCAGCGTGCCCAGGCCGAGCAGCGCCCCCAGCAGGGCCGACACCGGGAACAGCCGCCAGGCGGCGGCCGGCGCCGACAGCAGCACGTAGCGCGCGGCGTCGGCGAGCTGGTACTGGCCGCGGCCGATGTCGCCCAGTTCGCCCAGCAGCAGGACCAGCGCGTCCATCGCCGTCACCAGCAGCCAGGCCAGCGCCGTGGCGCCGACGACGTGGCGGGCGACATACCGGTCCAGGCGTTTCACGCCGCTGCGCTCCGGCGCAGCCGGAGGCGCCGGCCGACCAGCACCAGGGCCGCCGTCAGCAGCGGCAGCAGGTGGGCCCAGCCCATGCCCGGCCAGGCCGGCAGCAGGCCCCGCCCCACCCACAACTGCAGCGCGGCCTGGAGATTGAAATAGACGATGAAGAACAGCACTCCCGCCAGCAGCATGCCGTAGCGGCCGGCGCCGGGCCGCGCGCCGCCCAGCGCCACCGCCAGCAGCGCCAGCAGCGGCATCGACAGGGGGCGCGACAGGCGCTGCTGCCACTCGGCCAGCGCCTGCGGCTGCTGCATGCCGCGCAGCCGCGCGGTCGGCACGGCGTCCCACTTGAAGGCCGGCTCGACGGCCGCGCGGCGGATGCGCACGGCGTACTCGTCGAAGCGCAGTATCCGGAAGTCGGCGCGCCCGGGTTCGCCGTCGTAGCGGTAGCCGTCCTGCAGCACCACGAAGCGGTCGCCGCTGCCGGGATCGGGCCGCACCACGGCGCGCGCCGCCGACACCAGGCGCTGCCGGCGCCCCTGCCCCGACAGCACGAACACGTCTTCCAGCGAACGGCCGTCGACGCCGGCGCGCTCACCGAACAACAGCAGTTGACCGCCGCGCAGCGGCAGGAAGCGGCCGGCCGTCAGCAGCCGGGTCTGCGCCACCTCGGCGGCCTGCGCGCGCAGCGCGTAGCCCTGGCGCGCGGTCTCCGGCACCACGAACAGCGTCAGCACGGCCGTCAGCAGCGTGGCCGCCAGCACCGGCAGTGCCAGCACCCGCACATAACCGGCCGGACCGAAGCCGGCGGCGGCCAGCGCCACCGTCTCCCGGTCCCGGTTCCAGCGGCCCAGCACCAGCAGCAGCGCCAGGAACAGCGACAGCGGCAACAGAAACACCACGAAGCCGACCGACTTGAAGCCCAGCAGCGCCAGCACCGTCTCCGCCGGCAGCCGGCCGCTGGCGGCCTGGCCGAGGTACAACGAGAAACGCGCGCTGACCAGGATCAGCCACAGCACCAGGGTCACCCCCAGCCAGTGCTGCAGCAGTTCGCGGCCAAGATAGCGCGCGATCACGCGCGGCATGGCCGCGGCCTCGCTGACAGGCTTTCGGAACAGTTTTGGCCGCCCATGGCGCTTCCAGTACACTACGGCAATCCGGGTCGGTCACCATAACCAGCCGGCCGGCCGACTGCAATTTCCGACCAGGGGAGCGAATACATGGATTTTTCCGTCAAGACCGGTGATGCCGACAAGCTCAAGAGCGCCTGCGTGGTGGTGGGCGTATTCTCGCCACGCCGCCTGTCGCCCGCCGCCGAACGCCTCGACAAGGCCAGCCGCGGCCAGTTGACCGAACTGCTCAGGCAGGGCGATATCGGCACCGACTGCGGCAGCACGACGCTGGTCCACCAGCCCAGGGGCCGGGTCCAGGCGGAACGCATCCTGGTGGTGGGCTGCGGCAAGGCGAAGGACTTCGACGCCCGCGCCTACAACAAGGCCGCCGCCGCAGCCGCCCGGGCGGTCGACGCCGGCGCCGCCACCGAAGCGCTCAGCTACCTGCCGGAACTGGACGTGGAAGGCCACTCGCTGGCCTGGAAATGCCGCCAGGTGATCCTGGCCAGCCACGACGCCGCCTACCGCTTCGACGAACTGAAAAGCGACGCCAAACCCCCGAAGAAACCGCTGCGCAAGCTCGCCATCGGCGTCGGCGACAAGGCCGACGCCGCCGAGGCCCGCCAGGGCGTGAAGCAGGGCCGCGCCGTGGCCGCCGGCGTGGAACGCGCCCGGCGGCTGGGCAACCTGCCCGGCAACATCTGCACGCCGGCCTACCTGGCTGCCCAGGCCCGCGACATCAAGGCGTCCTCCGACAGGCTCAAGGTCAAGGTGCTGGAAGAAAAGGAGATGGAGAAGCTCGGCATGGGCGCCCTGCTGTCGGTGGCGCGCGGCAGCCGCCAGCCGGCCAAGCTCATCAGCCTGGAGTACAACGGTGGCGAGCGCGGCGACAAGCCCGTGGTGCTGGTCGGCAAGGGCGTGACCTTCGACTCCGGCGGCATCTCGCTGAAGCCCGGCGCGGCCATGGACGAGATGAAGTTCGACATGTGCGGCGCCGCCAGCGTGCTGGGCACCCTGGCCGCCGCCGCGGAGCTGGAACTGCCGATCAACCTGGTCGGCATCGTGCCAGCCACCGAGAACCTGCCGGACGGTGACGCCAGCAAGCCCGGCGACATCGTCACCAGCATGTCGGGCCAGACCATCGAGATTCTCAACACCGACGCCGAGGGCCGCCTCATCCTCTGCGACGCCCTCACCTACGCCGAACGCTTCGACCCCGAGGTGGTGGTGGACATCGCCACCCTGACCGGCGCCTGCATCGTCGCCCTGGGCCACCACAGGACCGGCCTGCTGGCCAACGACCAAGAACTGGCCGACGAACTGCTGGCCGCCGGCCGCAACGCCAGCGACCCGGCCTGGCAACTGCCCATGGGCGAGGAATACGACGAACAGTTGAAGAGCAACTTCGCCGACATGGCCAACATCGGCGGCAAGGGCGCCGGCACCATCACCGCCGCCTGCTTCCTGGGCCGCTTCACGAAAGACTACCGCTGGGCCCACCTCGACATCGCCGGCGTGGCCTGGAAGAGCGGCCACGACAAGGGCGCCACCGGCCGTCCGGTGCCGCTGCTGATGCAGTTCCTGATGGATCGCTGCGAGAAAGGGCGCGATGACTGACCACAAAGGCGCACGAAGGAAAAATATTTCCTTAACCGCGAAGGACGCGAAGGAACGCGAAGGAAAATCCCGGGTAAGAAATTTCTTGTCATTCCCTTCGCGGTTGATCTTTTATCCCCTTCCTTCGAGCGCCCTTGTGCGCCTTCGTGGTTGATAAAACCATGAC
>Ga0256841_1003480_pt1 | contig 11775 bp, 9 predicted proteins | sample 356308metaG_FD_185971 | JGI IMG/M metagenome (GOLD analysis project Ga0256841, IMG submission 185971) | Hydrothermal vent microbial communities from Mid Atlantic Ridge, Atlantic Ocean - 356-308 | ecosystem: Environmental > Aquatic > Marine > Hydrothermal vents | place: Atlantic Ocean: Mid...
AGTAGGAGCCGATTAACAACTGCCGTTCCTTGCTGAGCGGCTTATCCAGGATTAAATAGGGGCGCACATCTTCGAACCGGCGCAACAAAAACTGCTCAACCCGGGGATGACGCTGTTCAAATTCCGCCATCACCTGCTTCAACTCCTGTTTCACTTCCGTTTTGGAAAGGGACATGATCCGGGCAATAATTTTCATCACCCGGCTTTCATCCCGGGGCTGAAAGGGGCGAAACAGCACCCGCCGGGGATTGGGCTCGATGAGAACATCCGTAACACGCTCTGCCTTCACACTCATTACTTTCCCTCAATAATTATCATTTCCAGTGATACCACTTCATCATCCATCCTCTCAGCAACAATTCTTTTTTCGACCGTTTCTACGGGGATGTTAAGATTTCCCGGTAAAGGTGCAGGTATCGCTCCACCATTCCATCCACCGTAAAATGTTGTGCCACATGCTCCCGGCACCGGGAACGGTCAATTCCTTCCAGCAAGGGGAATTTTTCCACTGCCTCCTCCCAGTGGTTGACCAGCCATCCGGTTTTGCCATCCACCATAATTTCCGGCAGGGAGCCCCGGTTAACGGCGATGACCGGCGTGCCGCAGGCTAACGATTCGATGATACTCAACCCGAACGGCTCGTCAAAATTAATGAAATGCAGCAGGGTTCGCGCATTGCCCAGCACCTCCGATTTGCGATCCGGTCCCACCGGCCCGATAAAGCGAATATTTTTACCATCCAGGTAGGGGGCAACTTTCTCATCAAAGTAAGTTTGGTCCTGGATGATGCCGGCGATGACCAGGGGCTTGTGCACCGCCCGGGCAAATTGAATGGCTTCGTGAACACCCTTGTCATGGTGAATGCGCCCGAAGACCAGCAGGTATTCCCCCGGTTCCGGATGAAATTCGTATTGCTCCAGCGGAATCCCGTGATGGATGACCGCGGCATAATCCAGGGCAGGGTGCTTATCCGCCTCACTGATCGCCACATAATGCACCCGGCGGTTGTATTTTTGATAGACCGGGAGAATTTTTTCCGATGAAAACCCGTGGATGGTGGTAACCACCGGGGTATCCACCAATGCGGAATAGGTTAAGGGCAGGAAATCAAAGTGATTGTGAATTAAATCAAATTTTCCGGCTTTTTCAAATACATTGGCGATGTGCAGCCCCTCCCAGACTTTGGGGTCCAGGGATTGGTCTTCTTCATACCCCCGGGGCACCACCCAATCCAGACGGGCACGGGTAAGGGAATCCCCGGTAGCGAACAGGGTGACTTCCACCCCGCGGTTGACCAGACCTTCCGTCAACTGGCTGACCACCCACTCCCAGGGACCGTAATGCCGGGGCGGGGTGCGCCAGGCAATGGGAGATAGCATGGCAATACGCATGGGAGCGGCTCCTCCTCCTTTTTTTAAGTCATTATTCAGCATTCGAATAACACCACCAACCGATTTGCTATGTCGAAGTCAATTTCATGTCACCGCTACACGGTTTATTGTTATGCAAAACTTTTTTCTCCAAACATACCACCGCTACGCGGGGGTTATCGCTTTATCGGTTTATTTTGTAACAATGAACCCCGTTAGGGGTGCGATGTTCATAGAAAATGGATTTCATAGAAAATAGTGAACCCCGTCAGGGGTGATATATGATATTCCTTGTAACTATTCAGCTTTACTTGCAAATTTGATTTCGTTAGTTCTTATTCATGGTTAAGCGGTTGTTTTTATTAACCTCACCCAACCCCTCCCGCCCCAAAAAAACGGGGCACCCTCCTCCGAAGGAGGGTTGGGGTGGGGATGGGTGAGCTTCGTTGCATATTCTTACGACAATACGCTCATAAATACCGGTCATAGATTCCTTTGGAGAATCTCCTACCCCGGAAGAATGCCGGAATGCCACAAACGGGCATATAGCTGAATAGTTACTATTCCTTTATAAAAACAAAGCTCTTGAGATATAAAGCGCCATTTGATATGCGCCTAAAAAAACCGGCTTGTGTTGATGCGAAACCCATACTCTCATTCTTGCCATGTCGTGACAGGGCTGCGGAGGAGTCGCATTTTTACGATAGTCTCAAATGAACGGCGGACTGCCAATCCCACGACCTATCGAACTCTATGCGTCCACAGGACATCGATTAACTCTGACAGGCTACCAACTGCCAGGGCAACGACCTTATCCGCAGCACCATAGTATATTTGCAATTCATCCTCAAACACCGCCGCACCTTCCGGGAACACCACATTGTTGACATCCCCCACCCGTTCATACACCCGTTCCGGTTCCAGGATGGGATAGGGCAGCCGGGCAATCACCCGGTAGGGATTTTTTTCATCCAGCAGCGCTGCCCCGGTGCGGTAAACCATTCGTTTATCTTTACCATGGTAAATCAACAGCCAGCCGGCATCGGTGCGAATCGGCGGTGGCCCCGCACCGATCTTCAGCGATTCCCACTCAAACTCCCGCCTCATGACCGTGTAGCTATCCAGATGTTCCAGATGATGCTCCCAGTATCCGGGCTCCGGATGCAACAGATGCTCCAAATCATCAAACATCGCCAGTTGGATGTTGGGCTCGATGCGGTGCAAAAAAGCCACCTTACCGTCAATCTTTTCCGGGAAGATCATGGCGTCCTTATCCTGCATATCCGGTCCCACCAATCCCAATTTCCGGTAACGGATAAAATCATCCGTTTGCGCCATCACCACCCGGGCATTTTCCCCCCTTTCCGGGTATTTACCATCATAACCGGTGTAAAAAATGTAACAGGTGTTACCAAAGGGCACAATTCGCGGGTCTTCGCAGCCCCGGGCTTCATAAGGCATTTCCCGGGTAATCACCGGCTCGGGACGCCGTTCCAGCACCTGTCCGTCGGCATTGAGGCGGGCATAGCCAATGGCGGAACAATTCTCTCCCTCCACCGCCCGGTACAGTACATGCACCCCATTGCCCTCCCGCACCGTGCCGGGATTAAACACCGCCCCGGATTCCCAGGCGTGGGCAGGCTCCGGCTGCAAAATGGGACCGTTTACCCGTTGCAATTGATAGTGTGGCATTTTGGGACCCCTGTGTTGTTGTTTAAAGATAGGGATTAGGCTGTTAGCTATTTGCTGTTGGGGGAGATGACACCGATTTTCATTCTACGCCCCAGTTTGTTCCCGACTCCTACCCAATCACCTGACAAGCCACCGCCTATTCCCCTACCGCCTAACAGTCTAACAGCCTAATTTCTACGGTTCCGTTCTTTCGAGATACCCCAGCATCACCTTGCGGGCGACGGGATGCCGCTCCACTTCCAGAATGGTGAGCAGCGCCTCGATGGTGGATTCCGCCCCGGCATTTTTGTTGATGCGCTCCCGGCTGAGGATGCCGTCGTAGCAACGCCCGCTGTGGCGGTCATACATTACTTTCCCGGCGACATTGTTTCCCAATAACCATCCGGCAATCTCTCCCGCCAGCCGGGCATACGCGCTGTCCCCGGTAATTTCATACGCCTGCAAGCTGGCAAATACCATGGGACGAATGTCATAGGCAATCTGTTCAAACCGCTCCGTTTTAAGGGGCTTAATATCAGCTATCCTGCCCGAAAATTCAATATGATGAAAAAATTTTTTCTGCACCAGGTAGGCATAAAAACCATCTACTTCCCGAAGGGCGCGGCGAATCAGCAGGGTATCCTGCAACGCCTTTCCGGCAAGCAGGAGGGCAACCGCCTGGCTGTTGCCCCAGGCATGCCAGTGATTTCGGTAAGAGAGAAACGCGCCGGAAAAGGACTGGGGGGTATCGGGAACTTGCATCATCAGGATTCCTTCAGCGATGCGGCGAATGGGAAGCACCACCGTGCTGTCGGCAGTGGCGTTCAGATAATTCACCAGCCCGGTGAGCAGCACCGCCGCCTGGTCCGCTGCGCCCCCAACCGGCAGCCAGGCAGGTTGGGGAAAGCGCTCCGGCGTTTCTACCCGCGGGTATAAAGCGAGTAGAGAATCGATATGGGGAAATACCCGCTGCATGCCTTTCTGCAATGCATCGGCAAAAGCGGTATCCTTTGCCCGGAATACCGGGTAGGCTTCGGAGAGCGCCCGGAACGCCCGCCAGCTCCACCAATCGGCTCTGGGCCGGCTGTTCTCCCGGGTTTGGTTAATGGAATGATCCGCATAGATGAAGTTATAGAACAGCCCGTTGGCAGCCTGCATGTGAAGGATAAAGCGGAGCAGATGGCGGGCTTTCCGGAGACTCTGTGGGTTCCCGGTATAGCGATAATGGCGCAGGTAGAGTACCGCTGCCCGGGCGACATCATCCACACAGGCGATGCCTTCCCCGGGGGCTTCCACCGGTTGATAATCCGGATACTCGCTGTAGATATAGACAAACGCTGCCGGGAGGCTGTCTATCGTCACCGCTTGATAGAGATGCTCAAGATGGGCAAAGTTAACCAGGGAGTTGGGAACATGGGAAGGTGCTTTGCTGCAGGCGGCGGTGAGAATCGTAAGGAGGAGCGGGAACAGCCAGCGCACCATCCACCACCGCCTGCGGAAAAAACGAGGATTCTCTTCCCGGCAGGGGGTTCCGGTAGTCGGCAGTGGAGCGTCCGGGCAGCCCGGGTATTCCGTCAGGGATCTGCTATGAGCGCCACTCATCTTTCAACGCCGCGGATAAGAGAGGAAGTTCACATCATCCATGGACCATCTGCGGATGGTGTAGTTACGAAATGGCAGTTTCATGTTGTACCTCCGGTTGGGAGTGGGGTATCAGGGGGATAGTTATGAGTTATGAGTTTTGGGTTGCCGGTGTCACCAGCAGAGATGGATTTGCAATCGGGGATTGAAAATTTAAGATTCGGTAAAGGGTTTGGGTCCCCTTCCCATTGGCAAATCGCCTTTCATCTTTCCTCTTTAATCTTTCATCTTTCATCTTTCATCTTTCATCTTACTCCTTCAACCCCGATGACGCCATGCTCTGGATAAAATAGCGCTGGAAGAAGAAATACGCCAGCACAATGGGCATCGCTAACAGGGTGGCAGCAGCTAACTTGACTCCTAACTGGGATTCCGCCCTGCCGCCGACCACAAACAGCGCCACCAACTGGGGCATGGTCATCATCTCCTGGTCACGGATGACAATCAGAGGCCAGAGCACCTCGTTCCAGGCGGTCATAAAGGTGATGATGCCCACCGTGACCACCGCCGGGATCGAATTGGGCATGAGAATGCGGAACAGAATGCGCAGTTCCCCACAGCCGTCTATTCGCGCCGCATCAATTAAATCCTGCGGGATGGTCATAAAATGCTGCCGGAACAGGATAATGGCAAAGGCATTGATCATATACGGCACAATCAACGCCAGGTAGCTATCCACCCAACCGAATTTCACCATCATGATGTACTGGGGGATCAGGGTGATTTGAAACGGCAGGGTCATGGTAAAGATGATGATGTAGAAGAGCAGATTCTGCCCTTTAAAACGGTAGCGGGAAAGGGCATAGCCCACCATGGATGCCAGCACAATCACGGAGAGGGTGATGGCACTTGCCACCAACATGCTGTTCAGTAGTGCCCGGAGAATGGGAATTTTGGCAAATACCTGCTGGTAGCTGGTCCATACAAATTTGGACGGCAGCAGCAGCAATTTGCTGATTTCCTGCTCCGGGGCAAAGGTGGCGCTTACCATCCACAAAAAGGGATAGGTAAACATTACCGCGCCGAGGATGAGAACAAGATATAACAAAAGCCGTTTCATATCATCATACCTCCTTCTCCACAAAGCGCCGTTGAATGGCAATTACCAGCAAAATCATAAAGGCATACACGATGCCCAGGGTGGCAGCATAACCCATGTGGTAGAAGAAGAAGCCTTCCTTGTAAATGTAGAGAACGGTGGAGAGGGTGCTGTTCAACGGACCCCCGCCGGTAAGGATATAGGGTTCGATAAACAGGGAAAAACCGCCGATGGTGGACAGCACCAGCACCATAAAGATGGTGGGATTAATCGCCGGCAGGGTGATGTAGCGGAACTTCTGCCAGTGGGTGGCGCCGTCAATGTCCGCGGCTTCGTAATAGTACGGCGGAACACTTTGCAGTCCGGCAAGAAAAAGCACGATATACAAGCCCACATTCTTCCAGGTGGCAATGAGAGCGATGGAGGGCATGGCAATTGCCGGGTCGACCAGCCAGCCGACTTTACCCAATCCCAGCCGCACCAGCAGCCGGTTGATCAGCCCGGAATCAAAGCCCATGAGCTGCTGCCAGAGAATGGTGATCACCACCCCGGAGACCACCACCGGCAGAAAATACGCACCGCGGAAAAATCCTCTCAAGCGAATATTTTGATTGAGCAGCTCGGCAAAAAAGAGGGCGATGATGATTTGCAAAGGGATATGAATCACCAGGAATATGACCGTGTTGAGCAGGGAGCGAAAAAACATGGGGTCGTGAATCAGGCGCACAAAGTTGGTTAACCCGGCAAACTCCATGGGCGCAATGATGTTCCATTTGTGAAACATCAACACCACGGAGAAAATCACCGGAAAGGCAATGAAGGTCAAAAAGAAGATCACGTAGGGTGAAATGAACAAATAGGGGGTTAGTTTGTTGGTCATTGATTTCATAATGGTTATGGGTATAGGGTATCAGGTATAAGGGTATAGGGTATAAGGGGTGGGGGTGTGGACAGATATTTTTTTAACCGATCCATTTATGTTGACCGCTGACAACACACCCTGCCTTTATACTCCTCTCCCCATTGACGCCCCTTCACCATCCTTTCCCTTTTCCCCTTTCACGCTTCACATCAACAGCAGCCGCACAACCCTGGCAGCATCTTTGATGGCTTTCTCGGGCGTCTTTCTGTTGTAAATCACACACGCTTCATATTGTTGCGAGATGGCATCGAAGACCTCTTTGAGCACCGGGCAGATATCGGTGCCCCGCACAAACTGCGCCTGGCGGGCAAAGGGTTTCATCCGGGGATGTTGCGCAAAGAACGGTTGAAAGAGCGAATCGCTGAACAGGTTTTTCCGCCGCGGCAACTGGTTGGAGATTTCCAGAAAGCGCAGGTCATTTTCTTTATCGATCATGAATTTTACAAACTCCCAGGCGCGGCGAGGCTGCCGACAGGTGCTGAAGATGACGATGTTTTTGGGATCGCCGTAAGTGTAGATGGGACCCCGGCGGTCATCCGGCACCGGCACATGATGAAAAGCGAATTCGAAGCCTTCCGGTTTAAAGCGCTCCGCCCGGGCAATCTCCCAGGGACCGGTAAATTTGGTGGCAATCGCCCCGGATAAAAAGGCGTCCTGCCGGGTATCCAGCCGCTCCCGGGAAAAGTAGTTCTTCCGATACAATTCCTGCAGAAAGGCAAAGGTCTGCACCGCATACCGGTTATCAAACGCCACCCGGTTATCTTTGATGAGCGGCATTCCCCCGGAGGCAGCCAGGTAGAGGGTGTAGAAGTCAAACAACCGCAGCCACCAGGTGACCTTGACGTTGGAATAGCCCACCCAGCGGTCCACATAGCCGTCGCCGTCGGTATCTGCCTGGATGCGCTGACCGGCATTCAGATATTCGGAGTAGGTGGAGGGCGGGGTGTCAAATCCGGCAGATGCCATCAGCTTCCGGTTGTAGATCATCATGATGGGATTGATTTTCCAGGGGATTTGATAAATATGCCCGTCAGTGGAGGTAACCTCGGCGACGACCGCGCTGTCACAGCGCCGGTAGATAAATTCAAGGAAGCCGGGGAGGGTATCCAGGGCGATAAGCGCCCCGGCGCGGGCGTAGGCTTCCACATCGCCCTGCCACATGTTGGAATAAATATCGGGAGTGGTTTTGCCAACCACCGCGGCTAAAATTACCTCCTCGCTGGACTGCCCCTCCGGCACCGGCTGGGTGTGCACCAACATCTCCGGATGGGCTTCATTCCAGTGCGCCACCATCTCCCGGGCAAAGTCAATCTCTTGCTGGTTGTTGGAGGACCAGTACAATAATTGAGAATTACCGGGCGTGTGGTTATTCCCGCAGGCAAGCAGCCACAGCACCATCAGGCAGCCGACGAAAACACCCCATCCCGGGATCATGAAACGCAAGAATGCTGAAGCACCCATTCCGCCCGTATGATTATCGTGAGAAGCACTCATGTTCCCAAGGTTTTTTGTAACCCCATCCAAAGCCAGAAGGCATTCGTATTCCAATGCGGTTGAACTTACCAATTTAAAGGGATATTTCCAAATTCGGTGTATCGAAGCAGAGACTTGTCCCCTCACTCCCCCAGCGCTTTCTCTATCCGCCGGTCCGGGATAAGCCACATAAGGGCAGTTAAGGAATACAGACCAAAGGCTATCCATTCATTGACAAAGGCAAGCGGGATGGCAACCAGGTAAATTCCAAGGGTAATTTTTTCCTTCCATTTCCGTTGAATAGCAACTGCCAGTACCGATTGCTCATGGTGATGCGTTAACAACACCACGGTGAGAATGTAATATGAAAATCCCGCCATGAACAGGACCATCCCGTAAGCCGCCACCGGGAGGGTTGCCAGGTGAGTCTCCCCCATCCAGGCGGTGACAAAGGGAATTAAAGAAAGCCAGAATAACAAATGGAGGTTTGCCCAGAGCACACCCCCGCTAATCTTCTCCACCACCTGGAATAAATGATGGTGGTTCATCCAGTAAATCCCGATGTATAGAAAGCTCAGTACGTAACTGAGAAAAACCGGCAGCATGGGTACCAGCGCTGTCAATTTCTCATCATGAGGCACTTTCATTTCCAGCACCATAATGGTGATGAGGATGGCAACCACCCCGTCACTGAACGCTTCGATTCGACTTTTTTTCATTGAACTCTCCGTTTATTCTCAACCGGCAGGGTTTCTCAATAGCGCCCCCGGCATTGAAGTTCGGGGGAACACCACAGCCCGTTCATCTCAAAGCCCATCGGAAGATACGGCTTATAAAGGAATTATAAAAATAGTAACGATTCAGGTAGATAACCTGCTTGATTCATCCCTACATGATCCCGTCGGGATAAACATCTCACCCCGCCGCGGCGGGGCTACGGTCGCAAAGATAGAGTCGACCCAAGACATTGTGCACGTTGCGTTTGCTTTGCGTTCGCTGCGGTTAAGCAAACCGCTGGAAGCCATTACTCTGGCATCTAAACAATCCGAACAGGTACTAAAAATAAAACGAAGTAACGTCAGTTCCACATAAAAACATTAAACGCGGATGGATCCGGATGACCCGTCATCCGTGTAAATCGACGTTCTTTGTGTTCTATATTATGTTCTCCTTTTTCGGTGGTGAAACATTCAGATGGCTCAATCGTTACCAAATTAAAAAAGAAGGACGATCGTTGCGGGATGCACGACAATCGATGCCCCCATGCCGAAAACTTACTTCTGTTCTTTTTTTTGATGCTTCCTCTTTTTATTTTCCTTCCATAGGCTTAATTTAAAGAAAACAAAGGGACAGAATTATGCTTTATGTTGCGTTAATGATCTTGCTCAGCTATCTGATTGGCTCCATTCCCACCAGCATCCTTGCCGGAAAGTTATTAAAGGGGATCGACATTCGTCAGCACGGCAGCGGAAACGCCGGCGCCACCAATGTCTTCCGAGTATTGGGATGGAAAGCCGGGATTACGGTGCTGTTGATTGATATTATGAAAGGAGTGGTTCCCACGGTATGGGTTTATCAAATCGGGTTAGCCGATCTTTCCTGGCAGCCGATTAACGCCCAGATTTGTGCCGGGCTGGCAGCAGTTTTCGGGCACATCTGGACGGTTTTTGCCGGATTTAAAGGCGGCAAAGGGGTTGGAACCGGCGCCGGAATGATCATTGGACTGGCGCCCCTGGCAGTTCTGATAGCACTGCTCGTTTTTATCACCACCGTGGCAGTTACCCGTTTCGTCTCCCTGGGGTCCATTCTGGCATCTTTGACCCTGCCGGTGGTGCTTTTTGTAGAACGGTTTGCCCTTTCCCAACCGGTGCCGAACCAGTTACTCGTTTTAAGTCTCTTTATACCATTATTAATTATTTACACCCACCGTTCCAACATTCAAAGATTGCTCAAAGGCGAGGAAAATAAAATCCAATTTCAATCCGGTGGGCAATAATCACCCAAACATGGTACCGAACAATGTTGTTTTCAAACATAGTGCTCCGAACCGAAATTCCCGGCGCCAGGTTGCGCAACCGGGGAAAAGTTCGGGATATTTATGAAGCGGAAGAAAATTTGATCATTGTTGCCAGTGACCGTCTTTCCGCTTTTGATGTGGTGATGGAAGAGGGGATTCCTGCCAAAGGGATTGTGCTGACCCAGGTTTCCAAATTCTGGTTCCGGAAAATGAGCGACATCGTCCCCAATCATTTTATTAGCGACGATGTCTCCCACTTCCCCCCTCCCTTAAATAGGCACAAATCCTTATTAAAAGGGCGATCGATGCTGGTTCAAAAAGCGGAACCGCTACCGGTGGAGTGTATCGTGCGGGGATATTTAGCGGGATCGGGATGGAAAGAATATAAAACCAGCGGCACCCTGCACGGGGTTCCACTCCCGGGGGGGCTGAAGGAGGCAGACCGTCTGCCGGAGCCGATGTTCACCCCATCCACCAAAGCGGAAGAGGGACATGATCGGAATATCTCTTTTGAGGAGATGAAGGAGATCATTGATCCGAATTTGGCGGAATTCATCCGCGAAAAAAGTTTATTGATCTACGAGCGGGCGGTTAAGATTGCCGAAGAGAAAGGGATTATCATCGCCGACACCAAACTAGAATTTGGTTTAAAGGATGGCGAATTGTTGTTAATCGATGAACTTCTCACTCCGGATTCCTCCCGTTTCTGGCCTGTGGCACAATACCAGCCCGGGAAATCTCAGCCCAGTTACGACAAGCAGTACGTGCGGGATTACCTGGAATCCCTTCCCTGGAACAAAATGCCGCCGCCACCTTCCCTGCCCCGGGAAGTGGTGGAAAACACTTCTCGGAAATACCAGGAAATCTTAAAGATCCTGACCGGAAGAACAGTGGAGGACATTCTAACCGAAAATGAAAGTGACAATGGCGATACGTAGCGAATTTTGGAGCGGGTGAAGGGAGTCGGAGTGAAATGATTGACTGTCGGCTTTCCATAACCAATGAGTGAAAAAATGAAGGGGAAAAGTTCTCACGCTTCACCCGCCCTCCCGATCTTCCGAATATCTTATCGCCATTCAACGAGGGATATCTCATGAACGAACAAATTGCAGTCATCGGTGCCGGGAGTTGGGGCACCACCCTGGCGGTTTTGCTGGCAAAAAAAGGATATGATGTTACCCTGTGGGTATATGAGCCGGAACAACTGGCAGAGATGGAAGACATCCGGGAAAATCGGAAATATTTACCGGGAGTGATGCTGCCGGAGAAAATTCGACTTACCGGGGCAATTTTAGCAGCCGTGACCACTGCAGATTATCTGGTGATGGCAGTGCCCACCCATGCCATGCGGAGTGTTTGTGAGCAGATGACCGCTGCAATTAGCCGCAGTCATGTGGTCATCAATGTTTCCAAAGGCATTGAGAACATGACCCTGAAGCGGATGTCCGAGGTAATCCATGAAACCCTTTCGGTTCCTTTCGAACGAATTGCCACTCTGCATGGGCCCAGCCATGCAGAAGAAGTAAGCCGGGGGATTGCCACCGCGGTGGTGGCTGCCAGCACCGATCTGCACACCGCCCGGAAAGTGCGGGAACTGTTTTTTACCGAATATTTCCGGGTGTATTCCAGCGACGATATCATT
>Ga0256841_1003481_pt1 | contig 11773 bp, 8 predicted proteins | sample 356308metaG_FD_185971 | JGI IMG/M metagenome (GOLD analysis project Ga0256841, IMG submission 185971) | Hydrothermal vent microbial communities from Mid Atlantic Ridge, Atlantic Ocean - 356-308 | ecosystem: Environmental > Aquatic > Marine > Hydrothermal vents | place: Atlantic Ocean: Mid...
AGGGTGATCGAATCCCTAGGAAATTCGTAGCTTATTCATAAAGTACAGAATAGTTTTAGTTGGTGTAAAGAGCGACGAATAAGATGATCTACGAACCGCCAAGTACGAGACCCGTACGCTTGGTGGTATGAGAGGGGCACTCCGTCCCTATCTAGGGGCGGAGTGCCCCTACTCGATTGTACTTTCGTTATTTTTTTATTTGGCTATCTAAAACTTCAAGAATACGATTAATCCTTTTCATTAATGTTTGAGATTCTTGATTATTGAACATATTTAGAGTTAATGACCAAGCAATCTTACCTTCTAATTTTGAGTCTCTCAAAAGTTCATTTGTAGTTCTTGTTATGAGTTTTGATTTTCCAGGTATGAAGTTTTTAACTTGTTTGGATTCTAACAAGTTTTTAGGTGCGTCTTCCCAGAGGGTGTATGCTACATCACGTTGTATATCTATTTCATTTAGATAAGGATAAATCCTTTGTTCACAAAATCTGAAAAACATTTGCTCTACTTCTTGAAGTTGAATCACATCAGTGCTCCAATTAACTAGTAGTTGCTTTAACTCTTCATCTTTCAAAATTTCGATATTTCCAGAACTTACTAAGTCGTTTTGAATAGGGTCAAAAGTTGTTGGCTGAATAGTACTTAAATAAACTACTATACTATCGCGTGTAGCATTTTCTGGTTTATCAAAATTTTCTAATAATTGCCTACAACTTTCAATCAAATTGTTTCTAAGTTGAATTTTATCTAGAAGCTGTTCTTTATTCGATATAAACTCCTTTTGAAGCCTTTTTAACATAGCTTGCTCTTTTATATCTTCTTTACGTTGATCATTCCAATTGTTAATAGATAAAGCAATCAAAATCCCAATTACAACAAGTACAATTTCTCCAATAGCGTACTTAAAATACTTTCCTGTTTTCCCTTCTGAAAGTACGTTTTGTCTAATTTTTCTAAAGAATTTTATCATTGATTAGCGGTTTGTCATAATGAAGCACAACGGCCACGGCTATGAGCAGTGGCGGATATATAATCACTTATTTTCATATTTAAACTGATGTTTATTTTATTCATATATCTTTGATTTTAACACTTAACCGCCATTGCTTATAGCCATTGTGTGTGCCTCGAATGGCAAATATAAGTTTTTTTTTCTTAAAAGTAAGGAGAAGCATCCCAAAGGGTTAAAGTCCCTGACACGAGGAAGTAACGCTCCTAAGTGAAGCAAGCGGCAAGGTGGTTTACCGTGAGGTAAGGACTGAAGTAAGCCGGACTGCGTAATTGGTTCTGACGAACAGGAACTGGATAGGAGGCTATGAGGTTGGATGAGCAAGCACATCATTGTGAAGTCCAAAACCTTAATTTTCGGATTAGGGATAACCAAAATAGTAGATTCAGCAGATATCAATTAGAGGGTATTTGTCTTACCGAGGGAGGTCTTCGTAACCATTAGATGGTAAAGCGAAGAAGTCAGCAGAGGTCATAGTAGGTAGCACAAGCCTCGACGAGTTTCGAGAAACTTCCGTTACTGAAGGACTGAACGTAGTTCTTTTGGAAATAAGAATAAGAGCGAATAAACCAATAATAGGGTGATCGAATCCCTAGGAAATTCGTAGCTTATTCATAAAGTACAGAATAGTTTTAGTTGGTGTAAAGAGCGACTAAAAAGATGATCTACGAACCGCCAAGTACGAGACCCGTACGCTTGGTGGTATGAGAGGCGCACTCCGTCCCTATCTAGGGGCGGAGTGCCCCTACTCGATTGGCAAATGTTTGTCTTAACAACAATTAAAATACATTACTACTTTCTTTTCTTTTTTTGAGTAAGCTATTTTACTTCCATTTTCTGCTCCAATTAAGTAATAAAAACCTATAGCAGTCGAGTCAGATTTAATGTCGTTCCAAACTTTTAGGTCAGAATAATCTTCATCATACTTTAAATCTTTTTCTATCGCTGGAGTGAAAAAGTTGTCATCCTTAAAAAACTCAGCAACTCTTTTTTTTATATGTTCTTCTTTTTTTTCTATAGGGTCATCATCATCGAATTCATATCCAATTAGATAATTCGATGGATATTCTTCTTTTAAAATCACATTTCCATTTGAATCTGTAATTTGAAATATCATTTGTCCTTTCAAGAGGGAAGGCCCCGTAATTTTAATACTAAAAATGTCCTTCGTATTTGGATTTGAAAATGTCCTTTGTGTATTATTTACAAGAAGAATATTATTCTTAATTTCTTCTGTATTTGTTCCCAGCTTTTCTTTTTCTTGCTTGTGTGGTATAACTGTATTTTGCCCAATCTTTTTATGTCCATAATCACAGGATAGAATTAGCAGAGATAAAATAATAATGATACTTTTCATTTTTTTAATATTTGCTAACGGCTAGTATAAAGTTAGTTGCTGTAAAGATAGAAAAAATTTTGAATTTCAGACCAAAATTTGAAAAAAATCTGCGGTCGTTGCACTTGCGGCTACCTTAGCAATTAATTTTATACATTGCGTGTGCCCAGCATGGGCATGCTTTTTCGTATAAAGATACAATTAATCTCGAGTGTGAAAATCACTTGTGGGCGGAGGTAACGCTTCGAACCACTAGCAAGTCGCAAGGTTGTTATCCGCGAGGATAGAACTGAAGGAAGCGAGACTGCAAAACTCGATACTGACGAACAGGAATCACATATGAGGCTAATGAGGTCGGATGAGCAAGCACATCTTTGCGAAGTCCAAAACACAAAAAGTGAGCACTTTATTAGTAGATGTGGCAGAGATCGAAACGTAATATTGGCACTATTTAAACCGAAATCACTGGCATTATCTGTCCGAAATCAATGGCACAAAACAAACCGAATTATCCAGGAAATAAGAATAAGAGCGAATGTACCTATAATAGGGTGATCGAATCCCTAGGTAAGTCGTAGCTTATTCATAAAGTACAGAATAGTTTTAGTTGGTGTAAAGAGCGACTAAAAAGATGATCTACGAACCGCCAAGTACGAGCCCCGTACGCTTGGTGGTGTGAGAGGCGCACTCCGCCCCTATCTAGGGGCGGAGCCGTCTACTCGATTGGCGTTTAGTTGTTTTAATTTTATCATTTAGTTTTTTATTTTATACTACTTTTTTATAGTTCTTTATTCATTTTCTTCGTAGTAATATGAGTAATCAATACCTTTCATAAACATTTCACGGTCATTTATTTTTGTGGTTAGTGCATTATTCAAAAGAGTTTTTAGAACACTACTTTTTGTCGGACTTAACATCATTGCATTCATATAATCGTTCTTACTTATTTTACTCCAATCTACACATTTTTTTAGGCGCTTTTTTAATATCAAATCCAACCATATTCGAGTACTTCTGCCATTACCTTCCATAAAAGGATGTGCAATGTTTATTTCTACGTATTTGTCTATAATTTCGTCAAATGTGTTTTCAGGCATTGCTTCTATTTGTTTTAATGTGTCGCCTAAAAATCGTGATACGGCAAATTGAAATCCTCCTTTTGAAATATTCTTTTGTCTGATTTGTCCAGCAAAATCATATAATCCTCCAAATAAATAAGCGTGTATTTGCTGCAAGCCTTTTGTCGTTCCAACCTCTATATTATCAATGAACGAACTTTCAAACAGAGCATATGCTTTTGTTTTACTTTTACCGTCAATACTTTCATCGCTGTATGTAAACCATTCAATAAAGCGATTTGCTTTTGTTCCGGGAAATGTTTTGCCTAAGGCAATAATACCATTGTAATCAAGCATATCGGATTTATATTGCTTGCCGTCTGACGCAGTTAATTTCAGTTGGGTAGTGGCACTAACCAACTGACTATTTTCTTTCTTCAATTTGGCTTTTAGATATTTCCAATAGTTACGTGTTTTAGAGTAATCATCTTGATCAGTAAGCACGGCAACAATATCCAGAACGCTAAACCACCATTTGGCATTTTGTTCATCCCAAACAGCTCGTACTTCACGGTCATCAAAAAAACGTATGGATATTTTCGCTTTATTCATAAACTTATATTCTCAATTTTGTAATTTTCTTTAACAAAGTTAATGTTTTATATCTTTTGGACGAAATTTACTGTGTATCTCAATGACCGCCAACTACCCTATATAACGAACAAATCTATATCAAAAGTTCCGCTTTTTTATCTTCTTTGTCATTTTTTTAAATTATCTAGGGCAGATAGGATGTTTTTAAGGGTTTTATTTGTGACGGGGGGGTAATTAAGGTAGTTTTAATGTCTTTGTGTCCTAGTAGATCATGGGTATATCTGCAGTCAAGTCACGAAAAGATTATATGATTTATAACAGGTATTTATACCACAATGTGGTGTTATTCCGAAGGGGGGGGATAGATGTACCTGAGACATTGTTCCTTTCCTGCCCAAATGTCCCTCGTTGCCATTACTGCGGTGCGTTTTAGCCTTATATTAATACTCCAATAAGGTAGTCAGAGCGGAGGCTACTTTTGTAGCATTAGGCAGCATGGTTTGTTCTAATATTTGGTTGAGCGGGATGGCGGGCATATTCTCTGCGCCTATAATCTGTATAGGCGCATCAAGATATTCAAATGTCGATTGTTGAAGTCTTCCGGCTAGGCTTTGTGCAAAACTACTGTGTACCGGTTCTTCTGTCAATACTAGGCATCGACCGTGCTTTCGGATACTTCTCTCCATTAACTCAATATCCAATGGATATAAGGTGCGCAAGTCGATTATCTCAATACGACCGGAAAAGGCTTCTGCTGCTTTTCTGGCCCAATAGACTCCCATACCGTAGGTGATGATCGTGGCTGTTGGCTTTTCCTGATCTGCATCTGCTGATAAGACGATACGGCCTTTACCAAATGGAATTCTGTAGTCCTCGGAAGGCAAAACGCTTTTGGCTTCCGAGGTGCCGGGCACCTTGGACCAATACAGTCCTTTGTGTTCGAGGATAACGACGGGATTGGGATCCTCGAAAGCAGATTTCATCAAGCCAAAGAGGTCAGCGCCTGTACTGGGGTAAGCGATTTTTATTCCACGAATATTAGTAATTACAGATTCTAAACTCGTAGAGTGAAAAGGTCCACCACTGCCATAGGCTCCGATGGGGACACGAAGGACCATACTGACTGGCCATTTGCCATTGGAGAGATAGTAGGAACGACTAACTTCGGTAAATAGTTGGTTCAATCCCGGCCAGATATAATCGGCAAATTGTACTTCTACAATGGGCTTTAAGCCTACAGCAGACATTCCCACTGTACTGCCTACAATAAAAGCTTCCTGAATCGGGGTATTGAAGACCCGATGGTTTCCGTATTTTTTGGCGAGTAAGGCGGCTTCGCGAAATACACCTCCTAATCGAGCACCTACATCTTGACCGTAGAGGAGTGCCTCCGGGTGATCTCTTAGTATTTGGTTGATGGCATGCAAGGCACTATCGACCATTACATGCATATCATTCCCCTCGGGAGCTCGAATACCGGTTTCTTCTGTGATAGGGGATGGCTTGAAGTCATGGGTCAAAAGGTCTTCCGGCCGGGGATCCTCTGCATTCAGGGCTTTTTGAAAGTCGACTTCTACGACCTTTTGTGCTGTTGATTGGACATTTTCTATCTGCTTCTTATCGCCGACCATTTCATACAAGACCTGCTTGAGTTTGGGATAAGGATCCCGCTTCTTTGCCTCCTCCAGATCGTCGCGGTACCACTCCATCCGGACGCCTGAGGTATGGTGATTTAACAAAGGGACCGAAGCATGTACGAGAAAGGGTCGGCGTTCTGTCCGTATGAGATGAATCACCTGCCGGAGCTGGGTATAGCATGCTACAAAATCCGTCCCATCCAAACTGATGGCGTCCAATCCCTTGAACCCCCGAGCATATTCCGCTGCATTATTGCTCCGCACTTCTTCCCGATGTGCCGAAATATCCCATTCGTTGTCCTGCACCAAATACAGGATAGGCAATTGTTTTAAGGCGGCCATCTGAAAGGCTTCGGCCACTTCCCCTTCCGTAACACTCCCATCTCCAAGTGAACAAACGGCAATGGGAGGAATTTCGGAAGTCTCTAATCCGGCTTGTTCCTTGTACCACATTCCTAAAGCTACTCCTGTAGCAGGAATGGCTTGCATACCTGTGGCGGAGGATTGGTGTGGAATTTTCGGTTTGTCCGGCAGGTTTAAACTCGGATGACTGTAATAAGTTCTTCCACCTGAGAATGGATCCTCTCGCTTTGTCATAAGCTGCAACATCAGATCATAAGGACGCATCCCGATCGCTAGCAACAGTGCATCGTCTCTGTAATAAGGGGAGACAAAGTCCTGCTTCCCTAGCTGCATTCCCAAGGCTATCTGAATCGCTTCATGTCCACGCGAAGTCGCATGCACATACTTCCCGGTAATCGACTTATTGGCCTCATAAATCTCCGTCATGGACGTGGCGTAAGCCATCAGTTCAAAAGCTTTGAGGAGGATGTCCAGATCGATTTTAGGTTTAGTTTGAAGCATTTAATTCCTTGATTTAATTTTTTTTAACGCACTTCTAGTGAAGGGAGATAACACGAGTTTTCCACTTATAGCAGCTCGTTGTTCTAACAAGTTATCCCAGTCCTCTGTTCCTTTCCACAGGATATTTTTAAGTGCAGATAATGCTTCGGGGTTATACGTTTTTATTTTTGATATGAAATGGTTGACATAGGCATCCAATTGATCTGTCGAGTCGAATACTTCTTGAAACAATCCACGATCTTTGGCCCATTGAGCCGTTTGCCACTCTTCCGGATTGAGGGAGAGCTGACTAAAGGCAGCCAATCCCACTTTGCGCTCTACCGCAGGACCCACGACGAAGGGGCCGATTCCGATCGCGAGTTCACTGAGTTTGACAGAGGCGTATTTTGTCGCCATGCAGTAATCTACTGCTGAAGCCAGCCCGACACCTCCGCCGACGGCCTTGCCCTGTACGCGTCCGACAACGATTTTTCCACAAGTACGGCAGGCATTAATCACATGGGCGAAACCCATAAAAAAGGCTTTCCCCATCTCTTCATTTTCAATCGAAATCAATTCATCGAAGCTCGCTCCTGCACAATACGTCCTGTCCCCCTTGCTCTTGAGCAATACAATCTGAACATCTTCTCTACTTCCCATTTGACGTATGCTATCTGCTAATTCGGCGAGCAGATAGCCGGGCAATGAATTGTGCGCCGGATGATAAAATTCAATGGTGGCTACTCCTTCTTCTACTGTTGTCGATACAAATCCTCCTTGCATGGTTTTTTTTGATGGGTTATGAAATGAAAATGATTTTTATTAATCATAATTGCACACACAAAGATAATTAATAAAGTTTCATAGGAGAGCTAAGCGGTTACATACGTGCAGAATCTTTGTAAAAAAAATTGGCCATAGGCCAAATATAGTAACATAGAATGCCATACCCAAGCCCAGCTCCGTAAGAGCGCAACCAAACCTATCTAAATAATAACGAGAACGAGAAGAGATGTGTCGCTCCTACGGAGCTCAACTACACTATGCAATATTATTGCTACAAAGGTTTAGCTCCTCCGGAGCTGCAATCAAATCAAGAATCCGTTTTCGCATATTAATGCCTTTCTCAATGTTTTGCACCTCCGGAGCTACAAGCAAGCCCCATCGGGGCGCTCCCTTTGAACCGACAGTAAAAGCCCAGTCCCTTCGGGACGAAATCTTTGTAGCAAAAGAACAACATAACGAATGCGAGCTCCGTAGGAGCGCAACCAAACCTATGCTGTCAACCCCTTCCAAAAATACGTTCAGACGGTCATTACCGTACAGGGCAAACAAAATCAAAAAATACGCTAGCGAGAAGAGATGTGCCGCTCCTACGGAGCTCAACTACACTATGCAATATTATTGCTACAAAGGTTTAGCTCCTCCGGAGCTACAAGCAAGCCTAGATTCCGTTTTCGCATATTAATGCCTTTCCCCTACATTTTACCCCTACAGAGCTACAAGCAAGCCCCATCGGGGCGCTCCCTTTGAACCGACAGCAAAAGCCCCGGCCCTTCGGGACGAAATCTTTGTAACAAAGAATGCCATACCCAAGCCGAGCTCCGTAGGAGCGAAACTATACCATGCAATTTCATTGTTACAAAGGTTTAGCTCCTCCGGAGCTACAAGCAAGCCTAGATTCCGTTTTCGCATATTAATGCCTTTCCCCTACATTTTACCCCTACAGAGCTACAAGCAAGCCCCATCGGGGCGCTCCCTTTGTAACCGACAGCAAAAGCCCCGTCCCTTCGGGACGAAATCTTTGTAACAAAGAATGCCATACCCAAGCCGAGCTCCGTAGGAGCGAAACTATACCATGCAATTTCATTGCTACAAAGGTTTAGCTCCTCCGGAGCTGCAATTAAATCAAGATTCCGTTTTCGCCTATTATTGCCTTTTCCAATGTTTTGCCCCTCCGGAGCTATAAACCAGCCTCAATGGTGCCCTCCCTTTGTAACCGACAGCAAAAAGACAAGAAGCCAGTCCCGTAGGGACGATATCTTTGTAGCAAAAGAACAACATAACGAATGCGAGCTCCGTAGGAGCGCAACCAAACCTATGCTGTCAACCCCCTCCAAAAATACGTTCAGACGGTCATTACCGTACAGGGCAAACAAAATCAAAAAATACGCAAGCGAGAAGAGATGTGCCGCTCCTACGGAGCTCAACTACACTATGCAATATTATTGCTACAAAGGTTTAGCTCCTCCGGAGCTGCAAGCAAGCCTAGATTCCGTTTTCGCCTATTATTGCCTTTTCCAATGTTTTGCACCTCCGGAGCTATAAGCCTGCCTCAATGGGGCGATCCCATAGTACCTGACAAAAGCCTAGTCCCTTCGGGACGAAATCTTTGTAGCAAGGATTGCCATACCCAAGCCGAGCTCCGTAGGAGCGAAACTATACCATGCAATTTCATTGTTACAAAGGTTTAGCTCCTCCGGAGCTACAAGCAAGCCTAGATTCCGTATTCGCATATTAATGCCTTTCCCCTACATTTTACCCCTACAGAGCTGCAAGCAAGCCCCAAAGGGGCGCTCCCTTTGTAACCGACAGCAAAAAGACAAGAAGCCAGTCCCGTAGGGACGATATCTTTGTAGTAAAAGAACAACATAACGAATGCGAGCTCCGTAGGAGCGCAACCAAACCTATGCTGTCAACCCCCTCCAAAAATACGTTCAGACGTTCATTGCCGTACAGGGCAAACAAAATCAAAAAATACAAAAGCGAGAAGAGATGTGCCGCTCCTACGGAGCTCAACTACACTATGCAATATTATTGCTACAAAGGTTTAGCTCCTCCGGAGCTACAAGCAAGCCTAGATTCCGTATTCGCATATTAATGCCTTTCCCCTACATTTTACCCCTACAGAGCTACAAGCAAGCCCCATCGGGGCGCTCCCTTTGAACCGACAGCAAAAGCCCCGTCCCTTCGGGACGAAATCTTTGTAACAAAGAATGCCATACCCAAGCCGAGCTCCGTAGGAGCGAAACTATACCATGCAATTTCATTGTTACAAAGGTTTAGCTCCTCCGGAGCTACAAGCAAGGCTAGATTCTGTTTTCGCATATTAATGCCTTTTCCCAACATTTTACCCCTACAGAGCTGCAAGCAAGCCCCAAAGGGGCGCTCCCTTTGTAACCGACAGCAAAAAGACAAGAAGCCAGTCCCGTAGGGACGATATCTTTGTAGCAAAAGAACAACATAACGAATGCGTGCTCCGTAGGAGCGCAACCAAACCTATGCTGTCAACCCCCTCCAAAAATACGTTCAGACGTTCATTGCCGTACAGGGCAAACAAAATCAAAAAATACAAAATCGAGAAGAAATGTACCGCTCCTACGGAGCTCAACTACACTATGCAATATTATTGCTACAAAGGTTTAGCTCCTCCGGAGCTGCAAGCAAATCAAGAATCCGTTTTCGGATATTAATGCTTTTCCCAACATTTTACCCCTACAGAGCTGCAAGCAAGCCCCATCGGGGCGCTCCCTTTGAACCGACAGTAAAAGCCTAGTCCCTTCGGGACGATATCTTTGTAGCAAAAGAACAATATAACGAATGCGAGCTCCGTAGGAGCGCAACCAAACCTATGTAGTCAACCCCCTCCAAAAATACGTTCAGACGTTCATTGCCGTACAGGGCAAACAAAATCAAAAAATACAAAAGCGAGAAGAAATGTACCGCTCCTACGGAGCTCAACTACACTATGCAATATTATTGCTACAAAGGTTTAGCTCCTCCGGAGCTGCAAGCAAATCAAGAATCCGTTTTCGGATATTAATGCTTTTCCCAACATTTTACCCCTACAGAGCTGCAAGCAAGCCCCATCGGGGCGCTCCCTTTGAACCGACAGTAAAAGCCTAGTCCCTTCGGGACGATATCTTTGTAGCAAAAGAACAATATAACGAATGCGAGCTCCGTAGGAGCGCAACCAAACCTATGCAGTCAACCCCCTCCAAAAATACGTTCAGACGTTCATTGCCGTACAGGGCAAACAAAATCAAAAAATACAAAAGCGAGAAGAAATGTACCGCTCCTACAGAGCTCAACTACACTATGCAATATTATTGCTACAAAGGTTTAGCTCCTCCGGAGCTGCAAGCAAATCAAGAATCCGTTTTCGGATATTATTGCCTTTTCCAATGTTTTGCCCCTCCGGAGCTATAAACCAGCCTCAATGGGGCGATCCCTTAGTCTTTGTACCTGACAAAAGCCCAGTCCCGTAGGGACGATATCTTTGTAGCAAAAGAACAACATAACGAATGCGAGCTCCGTAGGAGCGAAACCAAAGCTTGGCGAACCAGCCGATATAATCAAAAAAAGCTGTGGTATAAGACATACCACAACTCTTTAGTCGTATCCAATGACAGTTTAAAGAAGGTCGTTGGATCTGGCGTTCGACAAACTGAATTAGTCTATTTCTTCTACTTCAGCTTCTTCTACATCCTCGTCTTCGGGAGTAATGTTACTGTTCTGTTCGACCGTAAAGGTAAAAGCTCCTTTGTCATTGGCGTCGACCCGAATTTTGTCTCCTTCGTTATAGTTGCCTGCCAAAAGGAATTTGGCGAGCTCGTTGATGACATATTTTTGGATGGCACGACGCATAGGTCGGGCACCAAATTGCGGGTCATATCCATAAGTGACCAATAAGTCATATGCAGCATCTGTCATTTCAAACTCCAGTCCCTTTGCTGCCAGATTTTTAATCAATCCCTTCATCATAAGATGAGCTATTTTTCTAATCTGTTTTTTTGTTAGAGGCAAGAACATGATTTTCTCATCTATTCGATTAAGAAACTCAGGTCTCATCTCCTGCTTCAAGATATCAAATACTTCTTTTTGTACATTGGTGACGACATCTTTTTGTTGTTTTTCAGTTAGTTCATCATAGTCTTCCAAGTTGTCTAGGATTACTTGTGCTCCTAGGTTAGAAGTCATGATGATAATGACATTTCGAAAGTCTGCCGTTCTACCTTTATTGTCGGTCAGCCTTCCATCATCCAATACTTGCAAAAGGATATTGAACACATCGGGATGAGCTTTTTCGATCTCATCGAGCAATACGATCTGGTAAGGTCGCCTTCGGACGGCTTCCGTGAGTTGTCCGCCTTCGTCGTATCCGACATATCCGGGAGGAGCTCCGATCAATCTGGATACGGCATGTCGTTCTTGATATTCACTCATGTCTATCCGGGTCATGGCATGCTCATCATCAAATAGTTGGTCTGCCAAGGCTTTCGCCAATTCGGTTTTA
>Ga0256841_1003483_pt1 | contig 11759 bp, 10 predicted proteins | sample 356308metaG_FD_185971 | JGI IMG/M metagenome (GOLD analysis project Ga0256841, IMG submission 185971) | Hydrothermal vent microbial communities from Mid Atlantic Ridge, Atlantic Ocean - 356-308 | ecosystem: Environmental > Aquatic > Marine > Hydrothermal vents | place: Atlantic Ocean: Mid...
CCTTGTACACCCGTCCGAATCCCCCCGTTGCGAACAGTACGGCTTTCGCATGGAACACTTCCAGACCGCCCGCCTGCAGGTTCCAGGCGACGACACCGCAGGCCCGGCCGTCGTGCAGGATCACGTCGAGTACGAGGTACTCATTGAAGAACTCCACTGCCTGTTTAATGCACTGCTGGTAGAGCGTCTGCAGGATCATGTGACCGGTACGGTCAGCCGCATAGCACGACCGGCGAACCGGGGCCTCCCCGTGCGCTCGGGTATGCCCACCGAATCGGCGCTGTGCGATCATTCCCTCGGGTGTACGGTCGAACGGCAGTCCCATATGTTCCAGTTCGATGACTGCATCGATGGCTTCCCGGCAGAGGATCTCCACGGCGTCCTGATCGGCCAGGTAATCGCTGCCCTTCACGGTATCGAACATGTGCCATTCCCAGTGATCCTCCTCCAGGTTCCCGAGCGCGGCACCGATGCCCCCCTGCGCCGCTCCGGTATGCGACCGCGTCGGATATAACTTGCTGATCACGGCGACACGTCCGCCCCGGCTCGCGTGCAGGGCCGCACTCAGCCCGGCCCCGCCGGCACCGACAATGACCGCATCATACCGATGATATTTCACCATGATACCCCCTCAATCCGGTATGTCCGTCCGGTGTGTCCCGGGGTTGTCCATGCGGGACTCATACTGGAAAAGTCCAGATAACCATCGACCCGACTACAAAAAAGATAAACGTCACAACATACAACAACGACTGTACCACCAGACGCCAACCGGGTGCGTGCACATAATCGTCCAGAATGATACGAATACCATTGGCCCCGTGCAGCAGCGCGAGTGTCAGCAGCATCCAGTCATAAATCTGCCAGATCGGATTGCTCAGCCGGTCCATGACAAAGAGGTCATCAATATCGTGGACAGTATGCTGGACATGCATGATGAACAGATGTCCGAGCGCCAGCAGGACAAGCAGCAGCCCGGATAGACGCATAAAATACCAGCTCCACACTTCAAATCGACCGGATTCCGGAATGCCATTCGGCATCAGGACCCTCCTGCATGCATCCATACGGGTTTGACGAGAAAGTATACACTGGGGATGAAAAGCAACACGAACGTGATCATGGCCGCGGCAAACAGGTGTCGATGGTATGTGCTCGGGATGTCAAAGAAGTCGATCACGATGATCCGTATGCCGTTGAGCGCATGATAGAGCACCGTCGCAACGAGTAAAATTTCAAACGGTTTAAACCACGCCTGCGCATACACGTTTTGCACGAGGTGATTGAACGTTTCCGGGGCAACGCGCACGAGCAGCGTATCGAAGATATGCAGCAGCAGGTACAGGAAAATTCCAATTCCGGTCAGCCGGTGCACGATATACGCCCATTGTCCGATGCCCCCTCGATACATGTATGGCCTCCACAAGGGAATTGTCGTTCGGAACCGGAGTTTCGACCCATGGTTACGGGTTGAGGCATTGCATTATAGGACAACCCATGCGCAGGGACAACGCAAACGGGACCTGGGAGCGGGACAGGCCATGGGACTTGAAAACCACCGGATCCACCGGTGTGCCGGTGGACAGCGGTCTCAGGTCTGACACCTGGGACCTGAGACCTGGGACCTAACAACCGCACCATCCGTCTATCCGGCGCATCCCCTGTCCCATTGCCCGTCCCGATCTCAGCATTCACTTGACTTCCCAATACGCCCCACATTACGCTGGTATGATGCATGGTGGAGTATCCGTCCGATGTGGTGGATTTTCGGCAAGTCGCCCAAAAGCCGTGCGACATCATCGAAACCACTGGAATCCGAAAGACCCTCCGTATGGGTTGATCCCGTATGTGGACTGCGGTTGAACCCACGGTATATTCAGCATTTTTCGCTATGGAGAGGTCGTCGATACGCGTTTTGCAGCCAGGATTGCAAGTTGCGATTTGACCAGGAACCGGACGCATACGCCCATCTGAAGTAAACGCGCGGTGCTTCAACCGGATGTGCTCCCCGCGGTGATCGAAACCCTCAGCGTACGGCGGAGCGGGACGGTGTGGATCGGGATTGAACTGACGGCATCGTTTATCAAACACGGGCTTTTTGACGGGCAACGGCTGATCCACCGGGAGGTGACGGGTATCCACAATCGGGAATCGGACCGGCTGATCGAGCAGATCCTGCAGATCCTCGAAAACGCCCGCAATCGCGAGAAGGTGCGCGGTATCGGTATCGCCATTCCGGCGCAGGTCGATCCGGACCACCATGAAATTCTTGAATCCCCGGCGCTACCCGCGATCGAGGGTACGGGGTTCCTGCATCGGATCGGCGAGCAGTTGCCCGTGGCCGTTACGGTCGGGTCCGACGTGCAGATGGCCGCCTGGGGGGAATACCATTTTCATCCGGAGATCCGTCAGATCCGGGCGCAGAATGTGATCTACATCGCGCCGGAGTTTCCGTTCCGCGTGGGGCTCGTCCTCGGCGGCCGGTTGTATACCGGTACGCTCGGTCTTGCCGGCCACCTCGGACACTTTTCCGTATCTCCGGAGGGTCCCAAATGCACATGCGGGCGTACCGGTTGCGTGCAGACCTGGATCACGCCGGCTGGACTGGTGACTGCCGTGCAGTCCGTACTCTGGAAATACCCGCAGTCCCGTCTGCGACAGATTCGGATCGAAAACCTGCGTCCGGAAGACGTCTTCGAGGCTGCGCGTTTTGCGGACCGCGCTGCCATGGAAGTGATGGACACCAGTGCACGCGTGCTGGGAATACTGCTCGGATGCCTGACCAATATGTTCCAACCGGATGCCATTCTGTTCGGCGGTACGGTCTTCGCGTCGAACGACTTTTTTGTCCAGAAAGCGTGGAACCACGCCCGGGAGATCGCGATCCCCCGGGCCAGTCGACACTGCGTGTTGCTCCATTCTCATTTAAAATACTTTGCTGCCGTATGGGGTGCCGGTCTGCTGGCCATGCAGCGGGACGCGACAGCCCGGAAATCAGCGCGATCCTCTCGAAAGACGCGGCCGCGTCGGGAATGAAAAGCGATGGCGAATGGCGGATGGCGGATGGGACAGGCCATAACCCGCATCGGTCAACCGATCGATGCCGTTCATTCACAACGGCGACCGTCGAGAACGGTGACATGGACATGCTTACGGGATGATACCCGTATGGATGGTGTTGTGTGCACATCCGCCATTCGCCATCCGCCATTCAAAATCTCTCGGTAATCCCCACGAATGAGGAATGGTCATGTCGGACCGATACACGCAACTGTTTGCCGAATACACTGCCGCCATCCGATGGGACGATCTCCCGGACGCCACCGTTCATGAGATCAAACGCCGCATCATGGACAGTATCGGTGTGGCGATTGCGGCCTTTGCGGAAGACGCACCCAAAGCCGTTCGTGCGTATGCTTACGCCATGGCCACTTCGCATGGAGCCACACTCTGGGGAACACCGGTCAGGACTTCTCCGGAGATCGCCGGATTCGTGAACGGTGTCATGGTCCGTTATCTGGATTACAACGATACGTACCTCTCGAAAGAACCCCTGCACCCGAGCGACATGATCCCGGCCCTGATGGCACTGGCTGAATGGCGCGATACGGATAGTCGCGATCTGCTCACCGCGATTGCGATCGCCTATGAAATCGGCGTATGCCTCTGCGACGCGGCAAGTTTACGCGCACACCGGTGGGATCATGTGAACTATATTGCTATCGGAACGGCCTGTGGCGCGGCCAAAATCCTGGGACTCTCTCGGGAAGCGATCGAACATGCGATCGCCATGGCGATCGTGCCCCATGCGGCCATGCGCCAGACACGCGCCGGAGAACTCTCCATGTGGAAGGGTGCCGCAGCCGCAAATGCTGCACGGAACGGGGTGTTCGCCGCGCTGCTTGCCGCACACGGGATGACCGGACCGTACCAGCCGTTTACCGGTGAGATGGGGTTTTTCCGCCAGTTGCTGCACGGTGAAACGTTCGACGACGCAGCACTTGTGCCCCTGCGCGAGAAGCGGCCCCCCGGTCGAATCATGGATACATATATCAAATACTGGCCGGTCGAATACCATGCCCAGAGTGCGGTCGATGCCGCACTCCAGATCCGACGGGAAATCGACGATCCGAGGCAGATCGCGTCCGTACATATCGACACGTTTCGCGCCGCATACGAAATCATTGCCAAAGATCCGGAAAAATGGGCACCACAAACGCGGGAAACCGCGGACCACTCGTTACCCTACATCACGCTGGTGGCATTGCTCGATGGAGATGTCACGGCCGCATCGTTCTCGCACGCGCGGATCACGGACCCGCATATTCGCACGCTCCTGCGTGACCACACGACACTGCGTGAAGATCCTGAACTCACTGCCGGATACCCGGAGGGCATCCCGAACCGGATTACCGTACGGACACGGGATGGCCGTACGTTCGTTCAGGAAGTCCGTTATCCCCGGGGACACGCGCAGAATCCGATGACCGACGATGAGGTCGTGCAGAAGTTGTACAAGAACGTGCAGAGGTTCTGGAATGCACTGCAAATTCAGCGGATCGTCGATTGTATATGGAATCTGGAGTCGTGTCGGATCCGCCACCTTGTTCAATTGATGTGCATCTAACCCGCCGGAGGCATACCGATGACCTGGCTGACGCATCCGGAGGTTTCCCCCCATCCGGCCCGGCAGTTACGGGACATGATCACGCGCAGGGAACCTCTCGTCGCACCCGGCGTGTTCAATGCGCTCGTCGCCCGGATCGCACAACGGTTGGGGTTTCGGGTGCTCTACTTTTCCGGCGCTGCCTTCTCCGCCAGTATGGGACTGCCGGATCTGGGACTGTTCACGCTGAACGAACTCGTGGACAGCGTTCGGTGGATTGTGCGCGCCACGGGATTGCCCATCATTGTGGATGCGGACACCGGTTTCGGTGAGGTCCTGAACGTTATGCGTACGGTACGCGAACTGGAAGCCGTCGGTGCGGCGGCCGTTCAGATCGAGGACCAGGTGATGCCGAAAAAGTGCGGCCACCTGGAGGGCAAACAGGTCATTCCCGCGGAAGCCATGGTTGAAAAGATTCGGGCCGCAGTGGAGGCACGCAACGATCTCCTCATCGTTGCCCGAACGGATGCCGCGGCCACACACGGCCTGACCGAAGCCATTCGCCGTGCCCGGATGTACGTTGAAGCGGGCGCCGATATCATCTTCCCGGAAGCGCTCCAGTCGGAAGCAGCGTTTCGCACGTTTGCAAAAGAAGTGCATGCACCACTCCTGGCGAATATGACGGAATTCGGAAAAACGCCCTACATTCCGGCTGCACAGTTCCATGCGTGGGGGTACGCGATCGTCATCTTTCCGGTGACCACCCTGCGGGTCGCAATGAAAGCCGTGGAACACGTGCTCCGCGATCTGCGGGACAGGGGCTCGCAGGTGGACTGGCTGGACCGCATGCAGACACGCCAGGAATTATATGATATGATTGAATACGCCCAGTATGAATCTCTCGATCGGGCTCTGGCACGCCATCTTCGGGGTCCGGATCAGGAGAAGCCATCATGACCCATCAGGAATACAGTCCCGGTTTGCAAAATGTGATCGCTGCCGTCACCCGAATTTCATACCTGGACGTGGAACAGGAAGAGATCGTCGTTCGCGGATACAATCTGATCGAACTCGCCGAGCACTGTACATATCTCGAAGTGGCTTATCTGTTAATCTATGGCACGTTTCCCACACGGGAACAGGTGCAGGATTTCGAGAGCCGGTTACGCTCGGAAGCGGAAATCCCGGAGAGCCTGTACCACACGTTCCTCGGATTCCCGAAACAGATGCACGTCATGGACGGACTGCGCACGGGCATTTCCCTGCTCGCCGGATATGAAGATCCCGAACTGCTTGCCGACCCCTCCCGGGAAGCGAACATCACCAAGGGGTTGCGGATTCTCGCCCGCGCCCCGGCCATCGCAGCGAATGTCTACCATGCCATGAACGGGGAACCGTTCGTGCACCCTCATCCGGATCTTAATTTTACTGCCAATTTCCTGTACATGATCCAGGGAAGAGCACCGGACGACCAGGCGGTCACGATTTTCGACCGCATGCTTGTGTGTTACAGCGAACACGAACTGCCGAACTCGACATTTGCCGCACGCGTGATCGCGTCCACACTGACGGACATCTACGGCGCCATCGTCGGAGCGATCGCCTCTCTGAAGGGGCCACTCCACGGAGGGGCGAATGAAGCGTCCCTGCGGATGTTACTGGACATTCTCGACCGCGGCGGCAGTGAGGTGGCCGAAACATACGTGCTGGAAAAACTCGCCCGCAAGGAACGGATCATGGGGTTCGGGCACCGCGTGTATATGCGTAAACACGATCCCCGTGCGGTGCTGCTTGAACAGTACATTCCGCAATTGATTCACCGGAAACCGGAGGGTCCGGAACTGTATGCGATCTACCGCAAGGTGGCAGAAGTCATGGCACGGGAAAAGGGGATCTATCCGAACACGGACTATCCGATCGGATTGATCCTCTATCTGCTGGACGTTCCGATCGACCTGTATACGCCGATCTTTCTCTGTGCTCGCACGGCCGGACTCGTCGCGCACGTCATTGAACAGCATGCCCACAATCGACTGTACCGACCACGCGTGCGCTATGAAGGACCGCGGGGACTGCACCCACCCGCAATGGATACAACGTAGGCAGGAATGGAAGGGACGTCCGCATCAGTAGAGACGAACGACCGGATATGCCCGGCCACGACGCTGCAGCGGCCATGGTTATGTTATGGCCGGGCGATCCCTGCAGTCATTCCGCGCCACCCTCCATCACTGTTCTCCCCGCACACGCCGGATCTCGATACGTACCCGACGCCCCGTGCGTTCGAGATGCCATCGGATCGGAATGAGTCCCGACAGGCGATCCCGGCGGTGTAATGCTTCCCGTGCCGCCTGGACAAACTCCTGGGCATCCTGTTCACGCACCCATTCGGTGATTGCAATAAAGGTCCACTGCCCGGTGTTCGATTCCAGCAGGACCGCGCCATCGCCGTCCCAGCCCGTAGCCGCTTTTTGTGCGACGTCCTCCTCCAGAAAGTGATCCAGCCAGACCTGCCAGACGAGTTCGCCGATCCAGCCGCGGTATCGTACCGTTGCTGTTTCCGAAACGTCCACTTGCAGACGCCGCCCCGGCCGGTGGTGAAAATATCTGTCCAGATGCATCAACTGTGCGGAGGTTTCCGGCGGGTCCCGATACAACCGATTGACGCCGGCCCACCCGTTGCGACGGTACGCCTCCAGACAGATCCGCATGCCGTAGACATACGGCGAGAGAAAGAGCTGCACGATCCATTCCGGCAGATCCACCGCGCCGAGATAGGTCTGCAGATCCAGCCCCGTCATGATCGTTGCGAACGCATCCGGATCGGCGTCCTTCAGCCAGTCAACCCCGTTTTCTGCCATTCCCGCCTGTTCCATTGCATACGCAAGCATTACGATGGTCGCATCCCCTTCCGCGACGGCACGCCGGACCATCATCCGTTCACTATCCTGGCGAATGTCGTCCGCATAGATGTAAGCCCGCAGGTCAAAATGCTGATCGACGAGTGCATGTGCGAGTTCGTGCACGACGATCATGGCGGTCCATCCCGCAAGTGTACCGGTTCGGACATACATCACCTTGTCCAGCGGATCGTAAACCCCCGCCACCTGCTGTTGATACAGCGGATCCAGTAACTGCCGCAGGTGCTCGTTCGACCGCAACAGTCCGAGCAACCGCAGAATGACCGCTTCGGCCTGCAACTGGGTGGCGTACTGTTCCCACTGGCGATTCAACAGTTGCCGCAGGGTCGCATCCGTCAGGGGACGTACGGGCACCGGTTGACGGAATTTCAACCCCCGGAGACGCTCCGTGACCCGCATGAGCGGCGCGAGATCGATGGCGTCAATGGACCGCACGGGGACCGCAACCGCACGGCTACGGGCCAGTCGGTCGATGTGTACACCCGGAAACAGCCATAGCCAGAGAACGCATCCCCATATACCAATTCGCACCCATCGAGCCATTTCGGAATCTCCCCCCCGGTTCATACGAACTGCACCTGCAAGTGCGCAAACACCGCACGCACCGCACGTGCAACGGCATCCGCATGGGTATAATTGCGTGCAAATACCCGGAACTGGACCACCCGTGCGGGCAGCCATTCGAGCAACCGGGACAACGCTTCCTTGCCCACGGTACGCGTCGTCGGTTCGTAAATGTAAATTTGATGCGACCCCATTTGCAACGGGTTCAACGGCCGCGCATCTTTCATTGCCATGTCCACCCGCAGTTCAAGACCCCGCAAGGATTCCGGAAGTGCGGAACGGATCATTGCCTCCCACTCTTCGGTACCGATCCGGAGCGTCTGCAGATGGTCCGCGGTGGCCAGCGTCAATGTCGTTTCATAGACGCTCTTCCATTCGATCTTCCGTTCCAGGAGATTCTGCCAGGCTTTGCCAAGGCGGTAACGTCGACTGTTCGGCGGCGCATGGATCCAGTCCCGAACGGTCTCCAGAATATACCAGTCGGTCAAACGGTGATACACTTCCGGGTGGTGTTCCGGAGGCGCATGCACGAGTTCTTCCATGGTCTCCGGAAAGATGTCCCGCATCTGCAGGTCGATCGCCCGGGCCGTACGGTGGTAATAGACGTTCTGGTACAGGTAAATGCGTGCAGTCAGAAACATGAACAGCGCCTGGCTACCGGCGCGATGAATGGCGAGGCCTTCCGGTGTGAAAAACGTGTAATACAGCAGCCGGTGAATATCCACAGGCCCGATGGCCACGCCGCACATATAGGAATCCCGCAGTACGTAATCCATATTGTCCGCCGTGTACACACCGCCAAAGATCGGCGCGAGCATACGCACCCAGCGGGGAATCGTGGGGTTTTCGACACGACCTTTCTGCATGAGATAGGCTACCCATTCCGGTTGCAGCGTTTCTCCGGGATCGAGCGTGTGGTCCGGCGTGCGCCGGATCCCCCGGATGAGATCCCCGAGTTCTGTCGTCACAATGCGGGCGCCGATCTGTTCATGACTGAATCCCCGGGGACGCAGATAGTTCTCTTCAAAGAAATGCGAAAACGGTCCATGGCCAATATCGTGCAACAACGCGGTTACCCGCAACAGCGCCTGGACAAGGCCGAAGGATGGCGTATCGGCACAGACCGCCCGCAGTGAGGGATACACCTGCCGTGCCCACAGATCGGCAACGGCCATCGCTCCAATACAGTGCTGAAACCGGGTATGTTCCGCAGAGGGATACACCCATCGTGCACTCTGCAACTGGAAAATGGACCGCAGGCGCTGAACCCATGGGTGGTCGATGATGTCCTTTTCCGTGACCTCGTCGCGCCCGGTCAGGGGAACGGTGAAACGGATGTATCCGTGGATCGGGTCGTTGAGAATCCCGACACCGAGATATGGCTGCGACGGTAGATGTTTCATCGGGCACTACCCGAGGTCTTTCGGGCGTTGCACAAACGATGCCGAATTTTTCCGAGCCAGACGTTGATCGGATGGCTGCGCGGCAGAAACGGCAACACAGGACGTTTGCGGATACCCATTTTTTGACGTAATTCCCATGCGGGACCGTACTGCGGATCCCAGGTCAATGCACGATTCAGGGCATCGAGCGCGGCCCTGCGGTTGTGCCAGCGCAGGTGCACCTCGGCCGCGAGTACGTGCCAGCGGGGCTGATATTCTTCGATCTGAATCGCCCGGCTGATATGCCGGATGCCTTCCACATAATTGCGAAACCCCATGGCCAGCACATATCCGAACAGGGCAAGAACACGGGGATCATCCGCATGGTGCCGCATCGCATTTTCCAGGTATGCCCGCGCCGTGTAATACGCCCGGGATGCAATCGCTGCCTCGGCCATCTGCACCCAGCGGTCGATATCCACGGTTTCGGTCATGCCACCCTCCCGAATTAATGTCGACACAAGGAACGGTCGGGTCGATCGACCGATCGCGCCCGGCCGCGTCCTTGACGGGCACCAGCACGCCGTGCAACGGTCGCGATGCTGCGTCGGCCACGGTATGTGCGGGCGACTCCTCCCGATCGGGTCACCCCTATGACCGGTCCACCCGTACGATTTTGCCTCCCAGACGGTCCAGGAATCGACGGACGTCCGGATCCCGTTCCACCTCCTGCCGCAGGTCGTTTACCCCCTCCAGGGAGCCGCCGTGTTCCGCTTTCGTTTCCGTTTCCCGGAGAACGATGGTATACACCCGACCCAGTCGTTCGTGCATGAGACGGCGCAATCCCGCCTGTTTCTGCGCCAGCACCATCTCCACAGCGGATTTCCAGCTGGCGGGCATCGAAAGGACTACGGTCCCGTCCGCTTCACGGACCTCCCAGCCGGTGACGTGGGAAAACAGGAGCGCGTACTCCGGCTGATCCCGTAACCATCGCAGAAACTGCTCCACAGACGACTCACCGGACGGCGTAGCGGATACTGTCTCCTGCGACGGTTCCGCAGAAAGCAACGGCTGTGCGGGAGGCGGCTGGTCCCGGCGTGCGGACGGTGCCGGTGCGGTCGGGGCACCGGGTTCCGCCGGTTCAGCCGATGTATCCGGATGCCACTGGTAGGGACGGCCCTGAATCCAGTGATCGAGTAACTGTTCGATCTCCACAAGACGCGGTAACTGGCAAATGCGAGCGAGCGTCAGTTCAACGTGTAACTGCGGAGTTTCACTATACCGAAGACGGTCCGCGCACTCGAGCAGTTGCTGGCAGATACGCAACACGTCTTCTTCACGTAAACGTTCGAGTATCTCCTGCACGGCCGCCTGTACGTCCGGATTGTGCACGATGACGACCGGTTCGTCCGGCTGGAACCGTGCCCATAACACCGTCCGAAAGAAATCCAACAGGTCATCGACCACCGTTTTGATGTCGTACCCTTCCCGCAAAATCGCGTGGAAGTAAGGCAACGCCTGGGCGGTATCACCGCTCACCAGATACCGCGCCAGCGTAAGGATACGCGTCGGCTCGGTCAGTCCCAGGATCTGCGTAACGACGTCCAGAGTCACCGGGCCGTCCGCAAACGTACGCGCCTGATCGAGGAGACTGAGTGCATCCCGGAGGGACCCGTCGGCTGCACGTGCAATCCGGCGCAGCGCGTCCGGGTGGGCTTCGATGTGTTCCGCTTCGGCAACGTCCAGTAACCTGCGGTAGATATCATCCTCGCGGATGCGGTGAAACTCCATGTGCTGGCAGCGGGAAAGAATCGTGACCGGTACCTTGCGGGGTTCCGTGGTCGCGAGGACAAACACCACGTGTTCCGGAGGTTCCTCCAGGGTCTTCAACAGCGCGTTGAACGCTTCAGGGGTCAGCATATGGACTTCATCAATGATGATGACCTTGTAACGTCCCCGAACGGGTCGATAGCGAATGAGTTCCTGAATGTTGCGGATCTCGTTGATGCCCCGGTTGGACGCGCCATCGATTTCCAGGACGTCTACGGCACGCCCGCGTGCGATCTCCACACAGGGCGTACACGAAAGACAGGGCTGCACCGTCGGGCCGCGTGTGCAGTTCAGCGATTTCGCCAGGATACGCGCCAGACTCGTCTTGCCAGAACCCCGCGGACCGGAGAACAGGTAACAATGGGCAATACGGTCTTTTTCGACCGCACGACGCAGGGTGAGCACAATATGCTGCTGATTGATGACCTCATCGAACGTCTGCGGACGCCATTTCAG
>Ga0256841_1003484_pt1 | contig 11754 bp, 5 predicted proteins | sample 356308metaG_FD_185971 | JGI IMG/M metagenome (GOLD analysis project Ga0256841, IMG submission 185971) | Hydrothermal vent microbial communities from Mid Atlantic Ridge, Atlantic Ocean - 356-308 | ecosystem: Environmental > Aquatic > Marine > Hydrothermal vents | place: Atlantic Ocean: Mid...
CTCAATCCATTTGGCTGGAGGATTTATAAGAATCCCCTGTCAGTCAACCATTAAGGATTTAAGGAACCGATATGGCCTACTCTTTCACCGAGAAAAAACGTATTCGCAAAAGTTTTGCAAAGCGTTCCGAAGTTCTCGAAGCCCCTTATCTGCTACAAATTCAAATCGAATCTTATAAAAAGTTTTTACAGGAAGATAAGCATCCAGACAAACGCTCCGATCAGGGTTTGCATGCTGCCTTTAAATCCGTATTTCCGATTGAGAGTCATAATGGCTACGCAGTCCTTGAATATGTCAATTATAGGTTAGGTGAGCCGACTTTTGATGTCAAAGAATGTCAGCTGCGAGGTGCCACTTATTCTGCGCCTCTGCGAGTCAAAGTAAGGTTGATTCTATACGATAAAGACTCTCCTGCTTCAAGTAAGATCGTTAAGGATATCAAAGAGCAAGAAGTCTATATGGGTGAACTGCCATTGATGACGGAAAATGGCACATTTGTCATCAATGGAACTGAGCGGGTTGTTGTGTCCCAATTACATCGCTCGCCAGGCGTCTTTTTTGATCATGATCGGGGTAAGACGCACTCCTCTGGGAAATTGCTTTTCAATGCGCGAGTGATTCCGTATCGAGGTTCTTGGTTAGATTTCGAATTCGATCATAAAGATATCATTTATGTCCGCATCGACCGGCGCCGCAAGCTGCCTGCTACTATATTGTTGCGGGCATTGGGATACGATAACGAACAAATTATCAGGATGTTTTTTGAAACCGACACTTTTTGGTTGTCGAATGAAGAGATTACCCTGGATTTGGTTCCCGACCGGCTTAGAGGGGAAATAGCACCGTTTGATATTGCCTTGGATGACGGGACTGTCATAGTTAAAGAAGGACGCAGGATTACTCCTCGCCACATTCAGAAAATGAAAAAGGCCGGGCTGGATAAATTAGTGGTGCCAAGGGAGTATCTCTACGGCAAGATACTCGCTCATGATGTGGTGGATGAAAAGACTGGAGAGTTGATTGCTCCTGTCAATGCTGAAATTACTTCTGAATTGCTTGATCAGCTCATTGAAAATGGTATTGAGAAGATAGCAACCCTGTATGTCAATGAATTGGATCGGGGTCCTTATATTTCCAATACACTTAAGGTTGATCATACTACCACCCAATTGGAGGCCCTGGTGGAAATCTACCGGATGATGCGTCCGGGAGAGCCTCCCACCAAAGATGCCGCTGAAACTCTGTTCCACAATTTGTTCTTTTCTGAAGACCGGTATGACCTTTCAGAAGTGGGGCGAATGAAACTTAACATGCGCCTGGGCCGGAAGGATGAGACGGGGCCCAGGGTGCTGACGAAAGAAGACATCCTCGATGTTCTAAAAGAACTCATCAATATACGTAACGGCAAGGGGCAAGTGGATGATATCGACCACTTGGGTAATCGGCGGGTGCGCAGTGTCGGGGAAATGGTGGAAAATCAATTTCGCGTGGGGCTGGTGCGAGTTGAGCGGGCTGTGAAAGAGCGTTTGACTTTGGCCAGCAGCGAGGGATATACCCCCCAGGAAGTGATCAATGCGAAGCCAGTGGTTGCAGCAATCAAGGAATTCTTTGGATCCAGTCAGCTGTCGCAGTTTATGGACCAGAATAACCCTCTATCCGAGATTACCCATAAGCGGCGTGTTTCCGCCTTGGGGCCAGGAGGATTGTCCCGCGAGCGCGCGGGCTTTGAAGTACGGGACGTGCATGCGACGCATTATGGCAGACTTTGTCCCATTGAAACGCCAGAAGGGCCGAATATCGGCTTGATTAATTCGCTGGCAATTTACGCGCGCACCAACCGCTACGGTTTTCTGGAAACCCCTTACCGTAAGATCGAGAACGGCAAGCTAACGGATGAAATTCACTACCTTTCGGCAATTGAAGAAGGAAAATATGTCATAGCTCAGGCAGGTGCTTCCGTGGATGAAGAAGGGCGCTTGAGCGATGAAATGGTTTCGTGCCGGCATAACAATGAATTTACCCTGGCATCACCAGAGATGGTCCAATATATGGACGTGGCCTCCAAGCAGATTGTGTCGGTGGCAGCTTCGCTAATCCCGTTTCTCGAGCACGATGACGCTAACCGTGCATTGATGGGTTCCAATATGCAGCGTCAAGCTGTGCCCATGCTCCGTTCCGAGAAGCCGCTCGTGGGAACCGGGATCGAAAGAATCGTTGCCCGGGACTCGGGTACGGCTGTCGTGGCTCGCCGCGGTGGTGAAGTGGTCGCCGTGGATGCCGCCAGAATCGTGGTGCGGGTCAACGACGATGAAACCGAGGCCGGAGAGCCTGGGGTAGATATTTACAACTTGATTAAATATACCCGTTCTAACCAAAACACGTGCATCAACCAGCGGCCTTTGGTGAAAACCGGGGATATGATTGCCAAGGGAGATATCATGGCCGACGGTGCCTCTACCGACATGGGGGAGCTGGCCTTGGGACAGAATCTTCTGGTTGCTTTTATGCCATGGCAGGGCTACAACTTCGAGGATTCTATTCTGATCTCCGAGCGGGTAGTGGAAGAGGACCGTTATACGACAATCCATATCGAAGAGAAGACCTGCGTTGCCAGGGATACCAAATTAGGTCCAGAAGAAATCACCGCCGATATCCCCAACGTCAGCGAAGCGGCGCTATCGAAATTAGACGAGTCGGGTATTGTGTTTATCGGTGCCGAAGTCAAGGAGGGCGATATTCTGGTGGGCAAGGTGACTCCGAAAGGGGAAACTCAACTAACGCCAGAAGAAAAGCTTTTGAGAGCGATTTTTGGTGAAAAGGCTTCAGATGTAAAAGATACCTCTTTGCGCGTGCCTTCAGGGATGGCGGGGACTGTGATTGACGTTCAAGTCTTCACCCGTGATGGCGTGCAAAAAGATAGCCGCGCCAAAGCGATTGAAGAAGAACAGCTTTTGAAAGTCAGCAAAGATTTGCAGGATCAACTTCGGATTCTGGAACAGGATATTTACCAGCGGGTTTATCAATTGCTGTTGGGTAAAACCGTTGAATCAGGCCCTGGCGGTATTAAAAAAGGGGTTGCTGTTACCGAAGAGCTTCTTAAAGGGATGAATCCTGATGAATGGTTGAATATCCGTCTTCAAGATGAAGATCTCAATCTCCAGTTGGAAACCATCGCCGAGCAGTTGGAGTTCCAGCGTAAGGAAATTGACCGCCGTTATGAGGAGAAAAAAGCCAAGGTTACGATGGGGGATGATTTGCCGCCTGGGGTTTTGAAAATGGTCAAAGTCTATTTGGCTGTCAAGCGACGTATTCAACCAGGCGACAAAATGGCAGGGCGCCATGGTAACAAAGGTGTTATCTCTCAAATTGTTCCAGTAGAAGACATGCCTTATCTGGAAGATGGTACGCCGGTGGACATTGTCTTGAATCCCTTAGGCGTTCCTTCCCGTATGAATGTAGGGCAGGTTTTGGAAACGCATTTGGGATGGGCGGCAAAAGGGCTGGGGCATAAAATCGGCAAAATGTTAGAAGCCAAAGCCGCAGTGCAGGAAATCCGAGAATATCTGGAGAAAGTCTATAACAGTTCCGGTAAGAAAGAGGATCTGGATGGTTTTTCCGATGAGGAAATCCTGGAACTGGCCCATAACCTGAAAGGCGGTGTGCCGATGGCGACGCCAGTATTTGATGGTGCCACCGAAGAGGAAATTAAGGCGTTGCTGCGTTTGGCCGATTTGCCCGAAAGCGGGCAGACTCAACTGTGCGATGGCAGGACGGGTGAGCCCTTCGATCGAGATGTTACCGTAGGTTATATGTATATGCTCAAGTTGAACCATTTGGTAGACGATAAAATGCATGCGCGTTCAACTGGGCCTTACAGTCTGGTGACCCAGCAACCGTTAGGAGGTAAGGCGCAATTTGGCGGCCAGCGCTTTGGAGAAATGGAAGTTTGGGCGTTGGAAGCTTATGGCGCGGCCTATACCTTGCAGGAGATGCTGACGGTTAAGTCCGATGATGTCGTCGGCCGGACCAAGATGTACAAAAACATCGTTGACGGTGATTACCGTATGGAAGCTGGCATGCCAGAGTCATTCAAAGTGTTGGTAAAGGAAATTCGTGCTTTGGCCATTAATATCGAATTAGAGCAGGATTAAACGCCAGGTTGTTCCGGTTCAAAACTCACGTGGGAGTTTAGCATTGAAAGATTTAATTAAATTCTTGAAGAAACAGAGTCAGGTCGAGGAATTCGATGCCATCCGCATTGGTCTATCTTCCCCTGATATGATCCGGTCGTGGTCTTATGGTGAAGTTAAAAAGCCGGAAACCATTAATTATCGGACGTTCAAGCCCGAGCGGGATGGTTTGTTTTGCGCCAAGATTTTCGGCCCGGTGAATGACTACGAGTGTCTGTGCGGCAAGTACAAACGCTTGAAACACCGGGGCGTGATTTGCGAAAAGTGCGGCGTAGAGGTGACCTTGGCCAAGGTGCGCCGTGAGCGCATGGGGCATATTGAACTGGCTAGTCCGGTGGCCCATATTTGGTTTTTGAAATCACTCCCTTCCCGAATTGCGCTCATGCTCGATATGACATTGCGCGAAGTAGAGCGGGTGTTGTACTTCGAGTCTTTCGTCGTCACAGATCCCGGAATGACACCTCTGGAACGTTGCCAGCTTTTAACGGACGAGGAGTACCTTGATGCGTTAGAGCAATATGGCGACGATTTTACGGCCAAGATGGGCGCCGAAGCAATACAGCATTTGTTAAAGTCTTTGGATTTAAAAGCGGAGGTAGTCCAGCTGCGCGAAGAAATCGAGGCGACAAATTCCGAAACGAAAATCAGGAAACTGTCAAAGCGGCTTAAGCTCATCGAGGCTTTCTTGAGTTCCAATAACCGCCCGGAATGGATGATTCTGACAGTACTGCCAGTATTGCCTCCAGATTTGAGGCCGTTGGTACCGTTGGATGGCGGGCGATTTGCCACTTCTGATTTAAATGATTTGTACCGGCGGGTGATAAACCGCAATAATCGGTTGCGCCGGTTGCTGGAATTGAATGCTCCAGACATCATTGTCCGTAACGAGCGGCGAATGTTGCAGGAGTCTGTAGACGCGCTGCTGGATAATGGCCGCCGTGGCCGGGCCATCACTGGGACCAATAAGCGTCCTCTTAAGTCATTGGCCGATATGATCAAGGGAAAGCAGGGACGTTTCCGGCAGAATCTACTCGGTAAAAGGGTGGATTATTCGGGCCGTTCCGTCATCGTGGTGGGCCCAACCCTCAAACTGCATCAGTGCGGGTTGCCAAAAAAAATGGCGTTGGAACTGTTCAAGCCTTTTATCTTTGGCAAACTCCAGGCGCGAGGCATCGCGACAACTATCAAAGCAGCCAAGCGGATGGTGGAGCGTGAAGAAGCCGATGTGTGGGATGTGCTCGACGAGGTCATCCGCGAACATCCGGTGATGTTGAACCGGGCGCCGACACTGCATCGTTTGGGAATTCAGGCTTTCGAACCGGTCTTGATTGAGGGTAAGGCGATCCAGCTGCATCCATTAGTGTGCACTGCATTCAATGCCGATTTCGACGGGGATCAGATGGCGGTCCATGTGCCATTGTCTCTGGAAGCCCAGTTGGAAGCCCGGGCCCTCATGATGTCTTCAAACAATATTCTCTCCCCTGCCAATGGCGAGCCCATTATTCATCCTACCCAGGATATTGTTTTGGGGCTTTATTACATGAGCCGGGAAAAGGTGAATGCCCAGGGCGAGGGAATGATATTTGCCGATGTTAACGAAGTGCAACGAGCGTTGGATAATAAGGTGCTCAGCTTGCATGCCAAGATTAAAGTGCGGATTGAGGAAAAAATTCGCAATGAAGACGGTTCTATAACCGCTGATCATCGGATTGTCGACACCACTGCGGGTCGGGCATTAATTTGGTCGATAGTACCTGAGGGATTGCCCTTTGAGTTGATCAATCAGGACATGACTAAAAAAGCCATTTCCAATGTGATTAATGTTTGCTACCGCAACCTTGGTCTTAAAACGACGGTGATTTTTGCTGACCAACTCATGTATCTGGGATTCTCCAATGCCAGTAAGGCGGGCGTTTCCTTTGGGGTGAATGACATGGTAATTCCTCCCGAAAAGACCAAAATCATTCAAGAGGCTGAAAAGGAGGTCATGGAGATTCAGCGTCAGTATGAATCAGGCTTGGTCACCAATGGTGAGCGCTATAACAAAGTGATTGATATTTGGTCCCATGCCAACGACCAAGTGGCAAAAGCAATGATGAAGGTCCTTGGTGAACAAGAGGTAGAAGATGCGGAGGGTAACAAGGTAAAGCAGAAATCTTTTAATTCCATTTTTATGATGGCCGACTCCGGCGCCCGGGGCTCTGCGGCTCAAATTCGCCAATTGGCAGGAATGCGCGGCCTGATGGCCAAGCCTGATGGTTCCATCATCGAAACTCCCATTACTGCCAATTTCCGGGAAGGCCTCAACGTTCTACAATACTTTATTTCCACCCATGGTGCTCGTAAAGGATTGGCGGATACCGCACTCAAGACCGCCAACTCTGGTTATCTCACTCGGCGTTTGGTGGATGTGGCTCAGGATTTGGTGATCACCGAACAAGACTGTGGAACCACTCAAGGGATATTGATGACCCCCATTATTGAAGGTGGGGATGTGGTTGAACCACTATCGGAGCGCGTGCTTGGACGGGTTGTGGCTGAGGATGTGTTGGATCCTAAAACCGAAGAAGTTGTCGCTCCAGCGGGTACTTTATTGGATGAGCGTTACGTGCGTTTGCTGGAAGAGCATAGCGTGGAACATGTACAAGTGCGCTCGGTAATTACCTGTGAAACTCGCTATGGCGTCTGTTCACATTGTTATGGCCGGGATTTAGGACGTGGTCATCGTGTGAGTGTTGGTGAATCGGTGGGTGTAATTGCAGCCCAATCCATTGGTGAGCCCGGAACTCAGCTGACCATGCGTACTTTTCATATCGGGGGGGCAGCCTCCCGTTCTGCGGCAATCAGCAGCGTCGAAGTGAAGTCACAGGGCACGATTCGTCTGACCAATTTAAAGACGGTTCGAAACAAGGAAGGGAAATTGGTGGCCGTGTCGCGTTCAGGAGAAATCAGCGTAATTGATGAGCATGGGCGTGAACGTGAGCGCTATCGTATCCCTTATGGTGCTATTTTAAATATTGAGGATGGCAGCCAAGTTAAAATGGGTGATGTGGTGGCTTCTTGGGATCCTCACACTCATCCGGTTATTACCGAAGTCAGCGGTACGGTCAAACTGGAAAACTTCATTGAAGGCGTCACGGTTCGTGAACAAATGGATGAAGTGACCGGTTTAAGCTCTATGGTGGTGATTGATCCTAAGCAGCGTACTTCGGCTGGAAAAGATTTGCGGCCGATGATCAAACTGGTGGATGAGAATGGTGAAGATATTTTCATCCCAGGTACCGAGATTCCGGCTCAATATTTTCTTCCTGCCGGGGCGATTGTTAATATTCGCGATGGCGATGGGGTAGAAGTCGGAGATATTCTGGCCAGAATACCGCAAGAATCGACTAAAACCCGCGATATCACGGGTGGTTTGCCAAGAGTTGCCGATTTGTTCGAAGCGCGTAAAACAAAAGATCCGGCAATTTTGGCGGAAGCGACGGGTACCGTGAGCTTTGGTAAGGAGACGAAAGGTAAGCGTCGGCTTATCATTACCGATTCGGAAGGCAATCAACATGAAATACTGATTCCAAAATGGCGTCACGTCACAGTATTCGAAGGAGAGTTTGTAGAGCAAGGGGAGACGATTGCCGAAGGGGAGTTGACACCTCATGATCTACTGCGTCTGCGTGGTGTGGAAGAGCTGGCGGCCTATCTGGTCAAGGAAATCCAGGATGTTTATCGGTTGCAAGGTGTCAAGATCAATGACAAGCACATTGAAGTAATCATCCGTCAGATGTTGCGCAAGGTTGAAATTACTGACCCAGGCGATACCAGCTATCTGGCTGGAGAGCAGGTAGAACGTTCTAGGATTCTGGAGGAAAACGAAAAGCTGGAGAAGGAAGGGAAGAAACCTGCTATCTTTTTGCCTGTCCTGTTGGGGATTACCAAAGCATCATTGGCGACGGAATCATTTATCTCTGCGGCTTCCTTCCAAGAAACCACTAGAGTATTGACCGACGCGGCAGTGCGGGGATTGCGAGATGATCTTCATGGATTGAAAGAGAATGTCATCGTAGGCCGTTTGATACCGGCAGGAACCGGCTTGGCATATCATCGGGAACGCAAACGGAAGCGGGCGTTGGCACAAATGCCTGCGCCAGAAGCTGAAGTGATGGGAACGGAAGAAGTAGAAGAGGCGTTGAAAAAGGCATTTAACCCTTAGGGTTTACCGTTCACCAGTCTTAAATGCCTAAAATTGAATGGCCGGCTGTAATTCAGTTGACAGTCGGCTTTTTATTATCTATAATACCCAGCTTTCAGCTAGAACCCAATGATACATATAACTGATTGATTTTTCTTGGGTTAGCTCCTTAATCTAGTTTTGTAAAGATTTTATATGCGCCGATTGAGTTGTAGGGAGATATATTGGTATGGCAACAATTAACCAATTGGTTAGAAAGCCTCGAGTCCGAAAAAAAGAGAAAAGTAATGTGCCCGCTCTGGATGCTTGTCCTCAAAGGCGGGGAGTATGTACTCGAGTGTATACCACAACGCCCAAAAAACCCAACTCGGCGTTGCGTAAAGTGGCGCGCGTGCGATTGACCAATAGTGCAGAGGTTACCAGTTATATTGGCGGCGAGGGGCATAATTTGCAGGAGCACTCGGTGGTGCTTATTCGCGGCGGCCGGGTAAAAGACTTGCCTGGTGTGCGATATCACGTTGTTCGCGGAGCATTGGATGCTGCTGGTGTCGATGGTCGCCGTCAAGGGCGTTCCAAATACGGAACCAAGAAACCTAAAAGCTAAGTTATTTAGGGATTAAACAGATGAGAAGAAGGGCTGCAGAAAAACGGCAAATTTTGCCGGATCCAAGGTTTGGTAACGAGACAGTTGCCAAATTCATCAATATGGTGATGGTAAGTGGAAAAAAATCCCTGGCTGAGCGTATTGTGTACGGGGCGTTAGATATCATTGAATCTCGTGGTCATGAGGATTCATTAGGGGTCCTGGTCAAGGCGCTTGAGAATGTCCAACCTTTGGTTGAGGTAAAGTCTCGCCGCGTTGGCGGGGCAACTTACCAGGTTCCGGTGGAAGTGCGGCCTGACCGGCGCCGGTCTCTCGGTATGCGCTGGCTAATTGATGCGGCCCGCAAGCGCAGCGAGAAAACCATGCCGCAGAGATTGGCTGGTGAGCTAATGGATGCGGTGGAAAATCGCGGTGTGGCGGTTAAAAAGCGCGAAGATACTCATAGAATGGCGGAAGCAAACAAGGCTTTTTCTCATTATCGTTGGTAAATGAAGTAGAAATTAAGGGTTAAAAGACAGTGGCACGCACAACTCCAATCGAAAGGTATCGCAATATTGGCATCATGGCCCATATTGATGCAGGTAAAACGACGACAACCGAAAGAATACTCTTTTATACGGGGGTCTCCCATAAAATCGGTGAAGTTCATGACGGTGCTGCTGTAATGGATTGGATGGAGCAGGAGCAGGAGCGCGGGATTACGATTACATCTGCTGCGACTACTTGTTTCTGGAGTGGGATGGATCGTCAGTTTCCTGAGCATCGTATCAATATTATCGATACTCCGGGGCACGTGGATTTTACGATTGAGGTAGAGCGCTCGCTGCGTGTTTTGGATGGTGCTTGCGCTGTATTCTGCGCTGTTGGTGGCGTTGAGCCACAGTCAGAGACGGTATGGAGGCAGGCGAACAAATATGGTGTGCCGCGTCTGGCATTCGTCAATAAGATGGACCGCCAGGGGGCTGATTTTCTGCGCGTAGTCGGTCAGCTAGAAGATCGGCTCGGGGCAAGTCCTGTGCCTTTGCAGTTGCCTATTGGCGCTGAAGAGAATTTCGAAGGCGTCGTGGATCTTATTCGTATGCAAGCTATTTTCTGGGATGAGGAAACTAAGGGCACCAAGTATGAGGCCAAAGATATCCCCGAAGATATGACTGAAATTTGCCAAGAATATCGTGAGAAGCTGGTTGAGGCGGCGGCCGAAGCTAACGACGATTTAATGAATAAGTATTTGGAAGGGGAAGAGTTATCTGTCGATGAAATTAAGCAGGGTTTACGTTTGCGCACCCTTGCAGGAGAAATTGTGCCTGCGCTATGTGGTTCTGCCTTTAAGAATAAGGGTGTTCAGGCTTTGCTTGACGCGGTAGTTGAGTTGTTGCCTTCTCCTGTTGACATTCCACCGGTTAAAGGTGTGGATGAGGATGGTAATGAGGTAGAGCGGAAGGCGAAGGATGATGAGCCGTTTGCTGCGTTAGCATTCAAGATCGCTACCGATCCATTTGTGGGTGCGTTGACGTTCTTTCGCGCCTATTCCGGTGTGGTTAGCTCGGGAGATACTGTCTATAACCCCTTGAAAAGAAAACGGGAAAGAATCGGTCGTATTGTACAGATGCACGCGAATTCCCGTGAGGAAATTAAGGAAGTCAGGGCGGGAGATATTGCCGCCGCCATTGGGTTGAAGGATGTTGCGACGGGGGATACCTTGTGTGATCCCAAGGCCATCATAACCCTAGAGAAAATGGAGTTCCCGGAGCCTGTGATTTCCGTGGCAATCGAGCCGAAAACCAAGGCAGACCAAGAAAAGATGGGTGTTGCTTTGCAGAAGCTTGCCCAGGAAGATCCTTCATTCCGCGTGCATACTGACGAGGAGTCGGGTCAAACAATTATTTCTGGAATGGGCGAGTTGCACTTGGAAATTATTGTGGACCGTATGAAACGTGAGTTTAATGTGGAAGCTAATGTAGGTGCGCCTCAGGTTGCATACCGCGAGACAATTCGCAAGTCTGTCGAGCAAGAAGGGAAGTTCGTGCGTCAGACTGGTGGCCGGGGTCAATACGGTCACGTATGGTTACGTCTTGAGCCGCTTGATCGCGGTACTGGATACGAGTTCGAGAATGCGATTGTTGGCGGGGTAGTGCCGAAGGACTACATACCAGCGGTAGATAAAGGCGTTCAGGAAGCAATGGAGAGTGGTGTGGTTGCGGGTTATCCGGTTGTGGATATCAAGGTTACTCTGTTCGATGGCTCCTATCATGATGTGGACTCCAGTGAGATGGCCTTTAAGATTGCTGGCTCAATGGCATTTAAAGAAGGAGCTAAAAAGGCCGATCCTGTGCTACTTGAGCCCATTATGAAGGTGGAGGTGGTAACGCCTGAAGAATACATGGGCGACGTGGTAGGCGATATTAATCGGCGTCGCGGCATGGTTCAAGGTATGGATGACGCGCCATCAGGAAAGATTATTCGCTGTGAGGTGCCTTTGGCAGAGATGTTTGGGTATGCAACGGATCTGCGTTCTCAGACCCAAGGTAGAGCAACTTATACTATGCAGTTTGAGAAATATCTTGAGGCACCAGCGAGTGTTGCCGAGGCAATCATTAAAAAAGCATCATAATTTTTCGCAATTTAGTTTTAAAGTGAGGTGTAGCAGTGGCCAAGCAGAAATTTGAGCGTACCAAGCCGCATGTAAATGTGGGGACGATTGGGCATGTTGACCATGGTAAGACGACGCTGACGGCGGCGCTGACCAAGGTGTCTGCGGAACATTTTCAGGGTGC
>Ga0256841_1003485_pt1 | contig 11754 bp, 11 predicted proteins | sample 356308metaG_FD_185971 | JGI IMG/M metagenome (GOLD analysis project Ga0256841, IMG submission 185971) | Hydrothermal vent microbial communities from Mid Atlantic Ridge, Atlantic Ocean - 356-308 | ecosystem: Environmental > Aquatic > Marine > Hydrothermal vents | place: Atlantic Ocean: Mid...
TAGGTCCACCAGGCCGAATCGCGGTGGATCAGGGCAATGACGGCTGTCGAGCGCGGCAGGATCGGCGGCTCCTGGTTGGTGCCGAAGTCGGTGATGCGGTGATGAGTCTCGACCAGGATCTCTTCGAGCAGCGCGCGCGCGCTGTCGGCCGGATGGGCGGTCTGGCGGAACAGGTCGATGCTGGTATCGACGAGAATCTGTGCCGCGACCTCGCCCTTTGGATGGCCACCGAGACCGTCGGCCAGCACGATCAGCACGGTATCGTCGCTTTCGATCACGTGGGTGCGGTCTTGATTCAGCTTGCGGCCACCGATCAGACTGACGGTGGCGCTTTCGAAATCGGACGTGGAAGAGACGTTTTCGGGAGAATTCATGAGGCGCTACGGGTCGGCGTGTGGGCATCCCAATTGGGCACGGATTTCAGCAGCACGTCGTGGAACTCCCGCGCCGATTGCGGCCGGTTCTTCGCGTCGATGGCCATTGCCCAGTCGATGGCTTCGAGCAACGGACCGGGATAGGTGGACTGGAAAGCACTGACCGCCGGTTCCATGGTGTCGCGCGCATGGCGCTTGGTTGCCGCTGGTGGCGAGCGGCCCTCGATGCTGGCGCGCATGCTGGCGCCGATGGCGTAGACATCGCTCCATGGGCCGACCTTGCCGCGCGAGTAGTATTGCTCGACCGGCGAGAAGCCTGGCGTGACCACTTGGCTGGTCTTGGTGCGTTGTTTCTCTTCGTACAGGTGTGCCGCGCCGAAATCCAATAACAGCGGATTACCGCCTGGGCGCAGATGGATGTTGCTCGGCTTGATGTCCAGATGCAGTAGCGATTTGGAGTGGATCAGCGACAAGGCATCCAGTAGTGGGGGGAATACCGTGAGCAGGAAGCGCGTGCTCAGGCGTCCCTTGCGGCGCTTGATATAGCCGCCGAGATTCTTGCCACGCTCGTAGTCCATGACCAGATAGGCCGTGCCGTTTTCGAGAAAAAAGTTGCGCACGCGCACGATATGTGGATGGTCCAGCTTGGCCAATGCCCGGGCTTCCTGGTAGAACAGCTTGCGCCCTTGATTGAAGGTCTCGGCCTTGTCTGGAGAGATGACCTCGACCCTGCGCGAGCCGGCGCGGCGTATCGCCATCTTCTTCGGTAGGTATTCCTTGATGATGACGCGCTCGTCGGTATCCTCGTCGTCGGCCTGATAGATCAGGCTGAAGCCACCGCTGCCGATCAGCTTGGTGATGCGATAGCAATCGATCACTGTATCAGCGTGAAGGGCCTTGCGTGGCGGCTTTTTTTTCGGCGTGTCTGTCGTCATATGTTCACATGCGGCTGGCTGGGCGCCTGTCGGATTCGCGTGAAAGTACGTGGTTGATCGCCTGTGATCCGTCCGCGGGAACGCCGTGAATACGTTCCCGTAGGCTTGGCCTCGGCCTCCCGCCGCTGAATCATGGGCAGCCTTCATGACAGCGGGGTGTCGCTTCCATCATGACCGATGGCTCGTTCTATGGCTTCGCCACGATTCCCAATGGACCGTTGGAAGAGATGCTACACGGCCTTTTCAACAACCTGCCGAACCCGGCGGATTCCTGGCGCGCCGATATCGACACGCGGAATTTCCACGGCGCGGCCAGCCTGTCCCGATGGATGTTCACGTTAGTTAATGCGAGAGCGGTCTGTTCGCCCGATCTCTGTATCGGTATGATACACGCTTTCTTTCGGTCCAACAGGATCACGCATGGCGAATAGTATGACCGCCTTTGCACGCGCCGAGCGGCACGGCGACCACGGCGATCTGGTTTGGGAGGTTCGTTCCGTCAACCATCGCTATCTCGAAGTGCTGCCGCGTCTGCCAGAGGAACTGCGCGCGTTGGAGCCCCGGGTGCGCGAGCAGGCCGGCCGTAGGTTGCGGCGCGGCAAGCTGGACTGCGCGTTGCGATTTCAGCCGGCGAGTGACGCGCCGGAGGCGCTGCGCGTGAATCTCCGCCTGGTCGAACAACTCATCGATGCAGCCGACCGGATCGCCGCGCGCACCGGCCGCGACGACAGACCGGCGACGGCCGATCTGTTACGCTGGCCGGGCGTGATCGAGGCCGCCGGTCAGGATATGGACCGGGTGCAGAGCGAGGCCGCTGCGTTGCTCGATACGGCGCTCGCCGGGTTGGTCGAGATGCGTCGCCGCGAGGGTGGGAAGCTGGCGGTGATGATTCTGGAGCGCTGCCGCCAGATGCAAGCGCTGGTTGCGGAGGTACGCACGATGATGCCGGCGATTCAACAGCGCGGCCGCGAGCGCGTGTTGGCGAGGCTGGCCGTGCTGAACGCCGATCTGGACCCGGATCGTCTGGAACAGGCGTTGGTACAATTGGTGCAGAAGATGGATGTCGACGAAGAGCAGGACCGTCTCGACGCCCATCTGGACGAGGTATGCCGGGTGCTGGAATTGGATGAGCCGATTGGCCGGCGCCTGGATTTTCTGATGCAGGAGCTGAATCGCGAGGCCAATACCATTGCGTCCAAATCGGCCGACGCGGAACTGACCGCGATCACGGTGCGCATGAAGGTGTTGATTGAACAGATGCGCGAGCAGGTGCAGAACATTGAGTGAAACAGCGCAAGGCCTGTTGTTCATCGTCTCGGCGCCGTCCGGCGCTGGCAAGACCAGCCTGTTGAAGGCGCTACTGGTACGGGACGCCAGCCTGAATCTGTCGGTGTCGCACACCACGCGCGCGGCGCGCCCCGGTGAGCGAGACGGGGTGGACTACCATTTCGTCTCGATGGATGTATTCCAGCGGATGCGCGATGCCGATGCATTTCTCGAATGGGCCCAGGTATTCGACAATGCCTATGGCACGGCGGAGGCAAACGTGCGCGCGCAGCTCGACCAGGGTCGGGACGTGATCCTGGAGATCGACTGGCAGGGCGCGCGTCAGGTGCGCGCGCGCCTGCCCGAGGCCATCGCCATCTTCATCGTGCCGCCTAGCGTAGAGGCGTTGCGCGAGCGGCTTTCCGGGCGCGGCCAGGACAGCGTCGAGGTCATCGAGCGACGCATGCGCGATGCGCGCGCCGACATCACGCACTATGACGAATATGACTATCTGATCGTCAACGATGTGTTCGACGATGCGCTGGACGAACTGGCGGCGGTAACCGCCGCCGAGCGGTTGCGCACCTCGGTGAAATTGCCGCGCCTGCCGGAACGGTTGCGGCGGTTGCTCGCCGGCCGGGGTTGAGGCGGACGCCGGCTGGCGGCCTGCTCAGTCCGCCAGCCTGGCTGGATATCCGGCTTTTGTCAGCGCCTGGATGACACGCTCGGCATCGACCGAGCCGTTGACCTCGGCGCTGGCCGATTCCAAGTCCACCTTGGCGTTGTTCACGCCCGGCAGCTTCTCGATCGCGGCTTTCGCCGCCGCGACGCAGCCGCCGCATTTCATCTTTTCCACATGAAACTTCAGCATCGTCTATTCTCCCAGTATTCGTCTATCGACAGCTTGCTTTCGTAACGTCCGATCCCCGATAATGCCGTGATTTATCGGTCGCGTCGATCGATATGGCGAGCAGCGGAAGATCATAAATTCATGAAACTAGGTATCCCGAAAGAAACCCTGGCGGGCGAGAAACGCGTCGCTTCGATCCCGGAGGTCGTGGCCAAGCTGGTCGCCCAGGGGTTCGAGATATATGTCGAAAGGGGCGCCGGCGAGGCCTCCGACTATCACGATGGCGACTATGAGGCGGCCGGCGCAACATTGGTGGATCGCGCCGCGGCATTCGGCGCGGATGTGGTATTGAAGGTACGCAGGCCGACCCTGGACGAGGTTGCGCTGATGGCCGAGGGGGCTTTCTATGTGGGCTTCATCGAAACCTGTGGCGAGGACGAAATCGTCGCGGCGATGCACGCGCGCGGCGCGCGCATTCTCGCGATGGAGCGCATTCCGCGCATCTCGCGGGCACAGTCGATGGACGCGCTCTCGTCGCAGAGCAATATCGCGGGCTATCGCGCGGTGCTCGAAGCGGCGGTGCATTATGGCCGCTTCGTGCCATTGATGATGACTGCCGCCGGCTCGTCCAAGCCGGCGCGCTTGGTGGTGCTCGGGGTCGGCGTCGCGGGTTTGCAAGCGATCGCCACGGCGCGACGGCTCGGCGCGGATGTGTCCGCCTATGACGTGCGTCCCGAGACGCGCGAGCAGATCGAGTCGTTGGGCGCGAAGCCGATCGATCTGGATCTCGGCGAGAGCGGCGCTGGAGAGGGTGGCTATGCGAAAGAACTGTCGGAAGCGGCCAAGGCGCGTCAGCAGGAACTGCTCGCCGACGAACTGGCGAAGGCGCATATCATCGTCTCCACGGCGTTGATCCCGTGCCGGCCGGCGCCCGAGTTGATCACCGAATCCGTGGTCGAGCGCATGCGCGAGGGTTCCGTGATCATCGACCTGGCAGCGGCGAACGGCGGTAACTGTAAGCTCAGCGAGGCGGACAAAGTGGTCGTGAAGCATCATGTCAAGCTGGTCGGGCATACCAATTATCCGTCGATGGTGGCGGCCGACGCGAGCGCCTTCTATGCGCGCAATATCATGAATCTGTTGAATACCATGTTCGAGTCATCGGATGCCGGCCCGGTGCTGAAGGATCTTGCCAAAGACGAGATTACCGAACACGCCGAATTGAAACCGGAAGAAGAGTAAGGAGTCCGCCATGCCTGATGCACTTGTTGCGCTGTACGTCTTCGTCCTGGCCTGTTTCATTGGCTACTATGTCATCTGGGGGGTGACCCCATCGCTGCATACGCCGCTGGTCGCGCTGACCAATGCCATCTCCGGCATCGTCATTGTCGGCGCGTTGCTGGTCGCCGGTTTCGATCAAGCGAGCGGACTCAGTGAGGTGATCGGTTTTTTTGCCGTGTTGCTCGCATCGATCAATGTGTTCGGCGGCTTTCTGGTGACCAATCGCATGCTTGCAATGTTCAAGAAGAAAAAGAAGTAAGGGGCGGAATCGATGCAATTCTCGGCGAACGGCCAAGCGCTGGCCTATCTGGTCTCGGCGATACTCTTCATCCTGGCGCTGAAGGGGCTGACGCACCCGGGTACCGCGCGTAAGGGTAATTACTACGGCATGCTCGGCATGCTGATTGCGATCGTCGCGACCCTACTCGGCGCGGAGGTCAAGTCCTATGGCTTCATCATCGCCGGCGTTGCCGCGGGTGGCGTGATAGGCGGGATTCTCGCCGCCCGGGTGCGAATGACAGCGATGCCACAACTGGTTGCGGCTTTGCATAGCTTCGTCGGGCTGGCGGCGGTACTGGTTGCAGTCGGCACTTTCCTGAACAGGCGCGAGGCGGGCATGCTCAATCCGGTGCTGATGGGCGAGTTGTCGGCCGGCATCGTCATTGGCGCGATCACCTTCACTGGTTCGGTGATCGCTTTCGGCAAGCTTCAAGGCTTGATCTCTGGCGCGCCGGTACGGTTTCGTGGTCAGCATCCGCTGAATGCGCTGATCGCCCTGGTCACCATCGCCCTGGCAGTGCATTTCGCGACCACCGGCAGTGCAGTATCGCTGGGCCTGATGACAGTCTTGGCCCTGTTGATTGGCGTGACCCTGATTATTCCGATCGGGGGGGCGGATATGCCGGTGATCATCTCGATGCTGAATAGCTATTCTGGCTGGGCGGCGGCAGCCACCGGTTTCACGCTGCACAACAATCTGCTGATCATCGTCGGCGCGCTGGTGGGTTTCTCCGGTGCGATCTTGTCACTGATCATGTGCCGGGCGATGAATCGCTCGATCTTCAATGTCGTTTTCGGCGGTTTTGGCGGCTCTGGCACGGCCGAGGCGTCGGCTGTTACGGCGGCTGCCGAGAAGGGCGTCAAATCGGCGTCGGTCGAGGATGTCATCTACTGGACCGAGGATGCCGACAAGGTCATCATCGTGCCAGGTTATGGCATGGCCGTGGCGCAGGCGCAGCATGCGCTGAAGGAATTGATGGAGTTGCTTGAGGAGCGTGGCGTGAAGGTATTGTTCGCCATCCATCCGGTTGCGGGGCGCATGCCGGGGCATATGAATGTGCTGCTGGCCGAGGCGGATATCCCCTATGATCATGTGCTGGAGATGGATGAGGTCAACCCAGAGTTTCCAACCGCAGACGTGGTGTTGGTCGTCGGCGCAAACGATGTGACCAATCCGGCGGCGCGCAGCGATCCTTCCAGCCCCATCTACGGTATGCCGATCCTGGAGGTCGGCAAGGCTCGCCAAGTGTATGTCATCAAGCGTTCCATGCGTCCGGGTTATGCCGGCGTGGACAATCTGTTGTATTACCAGGATAACTGCTCGCTGGTTTTCGGTGACGCGAAGGCCGTCTGCGAAGGTCTGGTGAACGCGTTGAAGGGTGGTGGCCATTGATGCCCATTCGACTGATCGTTGCATGGCCACGGCCTTCTCGCGCCTTATTGGCGTGAAAGCGCGCGGTCGGTTGCCTATGCCCGTCTTTGGGTACGCCGTGGACATGTCCCTGTAGGCTTGGCCTCGCGACATAGCCCGCGGGGGGGGGAATGCCGGGAGTCTTTCCGGTGCCCTGCCTCGGGTATCCCGCCGTCGAACAATGGGCAATGTTCATGACCGCAGGGGTGTTGTTCTCACCAGGAAGGTACCGCCATTTTCGATGACGGCAAGCCATTAAAAATGAAGGAACCGGGAAATCGCATTTTCCGGTTCCTTAGTTGAAAAAGTCCATGGAAAGACTTTTTCAACATGTAACTACTCAGCAAGTAGGAAAATCATGCTGTAACTGCTCAGATTGCCGCTGAAATGTGTCAGATCAAGGCGGGAAATGTGAGTTTACAGGTGTAAATGACCATTTTCCAACGCAGAGATGGCGCATTTCAGTGGTGAGCTGAGCAGCAACTTCAACATCTTGTTAGAAATGAAATGGCGCGCAGGTCGAAATCCGATGTTCGATTGGCCGTGATCATGGCACTTGTGTTTCCCCTCCTGCCGAATGCCCGCCATTGCCGATAGGAATCTTGTTCGCGACGGACGCCGCGGCGGTTTCCTGCTAAGCTGAAGGGCGGGAAACAATGACCATGGCAGCACGTCCGTGAAGCGAATTGAGCAAGGCAGCGATACCCAGAATTCCGATGCCTCTTCGGGAAAGCGCGCATCCGTGCCGCTGATGTGGCGATTCCTGTTCCTGTTGACGGCGATTCTCGCCACTGTCACCGCGTTTGTCATCGGTTTGCATCTGAGTGATGAACGTCACGGCGTCGAGGAAGCGCAAGCCAAGTATCTCGAATGGGTTGCCGAGCGGCTCACATCACCCCTGCGGGAGCATCGTTCGGTCGGGGAGCTGCGTGGTCTTCTCGCCGCGTATGCCGATGCCGGGGTGGTCGATGCGCTGTGGCTCGGCGGGCCGGACAATCAGCGTATCGGGGTTGGCAAGCAGGATCCCGCGCAAACCTGGATCAATGTACCCATGGCGGTCGAGGGCTGGTCTCTGTTCGGCCGTGCTCGGAATGGCGCGCATACCGGCGAGACGAGCAATCTGATTCCTGCGTACCTGCTGTTGTTTCTCCTTGCGGCAGGTTTGATCGGCTGGATCACGCGTCGCTATTTCGCTGCTCCGTTGCGGCAGTTGACACAGAGCGTTGAGCGCATCGGCTCGGGGAAGAGCAGTGGGCCGTTGGTGGTGAGTGGCAGCAACGAATTCCGCATGTTGGCGAGCTTCATCAACCGCTTGCTCAGCCATTGCGACGGCCAGCGCGATTATCTGCAGCAGGCGCTGGTCAGCGTGCGTGACTCCCGCGAGCGGCTGGAACAGACGGTGCGGGAACGTACCGAGTCGCTGGAAAAGACGGCTCGCGCGCTGCGTCGGCGAGAGGTCTTGCTTCAGGAATACGCCGAGGTGACCAGTCAGCATATCGATCTGCGTGGCAGGATTCGTGAGCTGATGCGCTTGGCGTGCCGCATGCTGTCGTTGCATTACGGGCTGATCATCAATGCGCGCGAGGGCGCGCTGAATGTCATCGAACGTTATCCGCTGGGGCGGAATCTGCCGTTGCCGGATATCGTCTTCGTCGCGGATGTGCTACGCGCGGAAGGTCCGTTGGTGCGTAGTGGAAGTCAGGATTCAGAGCACCCGAATATCCTTAGCGAGGCGGCTCCCGCCGCGTTCGTTGCCTTGCCGCTGGAGGTGTTTGGGCGGCGCAATTTTGTGCTGTTGATCGCCTCCGATGTCACTGCGCCGGCGCCGTTCTCTCGCGAGGATATCAGCCTGCTTGCGTTATTCCGGGATTGGATATCTGCGACCTTGACGAATGAGGCGCAAGAGCGCCTGATCTTTCGTCAGAAAGAGCGCGCCCAGGTGACCCTGGAGTCCATCACCGAGGCGGTGATCACCACCGATAAGCACGGTATCGTCGATTACATGAACCCGGTGGCGGAGATGTTGACGGGTCGATTGGAGGCGGAGGCGCGCGGTCTGCCGGCGGCTGATCTGCTGCATCTGTTGCGCGAGTCGTCGCGCGAGGCCATAGAGAACCCGGTGATGCGCTGCCTGCGCATGCAGAAGGTCGTGGTGCTCGCCGAGGATCTGCTGCTACGTAGCGAAAAAGGCAAGGAATACGCGGTCGAGGGTTCGTTCGCGCCAATTCGTGATCGGCGCGGGGATCTGTCGGGCACGGTGACCATCCTGCATGATGTCAGCCAGGCTCGCGAGATGGCGACCCGCCTCAGTTACCATGCGACTCATGACGCGTTGACCGGTCTGTGCAACCGACGTGAGTTCGAGGGCCGTCTAAAGACCGCGTTGGATTCGGCGCGTGGCGGCAAGCACACGCATGCCTTGCTGTACATGGACCTCGATCAGTTCAAGATCGTCAATGATACCAGCGGCCACACCGCTGGCGATAACCTGCTGAAGCAGATCGCCGATGAGCTTCAGCGGCATATCGATGAAGACGATACCCTCGCGCGCCTGGGTGGCGATGAATTCGGCGTGCTGTTGCTGGATTGTGATGTCTCGCATGCCCAGCTTGTTGCTGACCGCCTGTTGCAAGCAGTCAAGGCGTTTCGCTTCGCCTGGCGGCATCGTACCTTCGATGTGGGCATGAGCATTGGCTTGGTGCCGATCGGACGTGGTTGTGGCCATCTGTCGCAACTGATGAGCGCGGCGGATACCGCCTGCTACGCCGCCAAGAACGAGGGCCGTAACCGGGTGCATCTCTATCAGGTGGACGATGCGGCGGTCACCGAGCATCGCGGCATGATGGAATGGGCGGTCACCATCAACACCGCCTTGCAGTTGAACCGTTTCGTGCTGTTCCGACAGCCCATTCAGCCGCTGTCGGCGCCCGCGCGCAAGCGTCATTATGAGATATTGCTGCGTTTGCGCCGCGAAGACGGCAGTCTGGTCGAGCCAGGGCATTTCATTCCAGCGGCGGAGCGCTTCGACATGATGCCGGCGGTGGACCGGTGGGTGATACGCTCGGTTTGTCGGTATCTGGCTTCCCAGCCGGAGGAGGCGCGCGATGCCATCGATTACTCCATCAACCTTTCGGGCGCTTCGGTAGACGATGAAACGCTGCTTGAGTTCATCACCAATATCTTTATCGAATTCGATATCAACCCAGCGACCATCTGCTTTGAGATCACCGAGACAGCGGCTATCTCCAGCCTGCACCGGGCCATCGAGTTGGTGCGCGAGTTGCGTTCCATCGGTTGCAAGTTCTCACTGGACGATTTCGGCGCCGGCTTTTCCTCGTTCAGTTACCTGAAAAACTTTCCGCTCGACTACTTGAAGATCGACGGCGCCTTCATCAGTGGCATCATCGACGATCCGGTCGATCAGGCAATGGTCAAGGCGATCAACGATGTAGGCCATACAATGGGGATCGAAACCATTGCCGAGTATGTGGAGTCTGAAGAGATAGCCATGCTGCTACGCACGGTAGGAGTCGACTACGCGCAGGGATTCTGGATTGCGCGGCCCGAACGTCTTGTGCTCGGCGAGCGGGTGTCGACGCTCGAAGCGAAAGAAATCCTATTGAAATCCGGTCGTTGAGTCGACCGATTTCGTCTTCGGAAAACTAGCGAGCGAACCTGAATATGTTGATAAAACGCAATGCCTGTATTCCTTCATCGGAGATCACGGACAGAAAGGTCTGGGAACAGCGGCGGGATTTTCTGCGAATCGCGGCGCTCGCTGGCGTCAGTCTGGCTGGCTGCGCGCCCACCGAATCGGAGGGCGGTAGTCGTGAACCCGTCGTTCATGGCGCGCCGATAAAGGGCATCGTCAAGAGCCGCTATCGTGTTGAACAAAAGCCAACCGACTACGCCGACATCACCACCTACAACAATTTCTATGAGTTCGGCATCGGCAAGAGCAAGCCGGCGCGGAACTCACGTGATTTCGTCACTCGCCCGTGGAATATCCAGATCGAGGGCGAATGCGAGGCGCCAGGCGAGCTGGGAATGGAAGACATCCTCGCGGGCTTTACTCAGGAAGAACGTATCTACCGCTTTCGTTGTGTCGAGGCTTGGTCCATGGTGATTCCCTGGGTGGGTTTTCCATTGGGGGATCTGCTGAAGCGCTTCAAGCCGACCTCGAAGGCGCGCTATGTGGCCTTTGAAACCCTGTACGATCCGAAGCGCATGCCAGGCCAGAAGCGCCGTGTGCTCGATTGGCCCTATCGTGAAGCCTTGCGCATGGATGAAGCCATGCACCCGTTGACCCTGCTCGCCACCGGCTTGTACGGGGAAGCGCTGCCGAATCAAAATGGCGCACCATTGCGCCTCGTCGTTCCGTGGAAATACGGCTTCAAGAGCATCAAATCCATCGTCACGATACGTTTCACCGAGAAGGCGCCGCCATGCACCTGGAACCAGATGGCGCCAGAGGAATATGGCTTCTATGCCAATGTCAATCCCGAGGTCGATCATCCGCGCTGGAGCCAGCGTTATGAGCGTTACATCGGCGAAGGGCTGTTCGGCGGCAAGCACCGCACCCTGCCATTCAACGGTTATGCCGAAGAGGTGGCATCCCTCTACAGTGGCATGGACCTGACCTTGTATATCTAGTGGTGCTCCCCTTGTCTGGCTCTTGGCGTTGGCTTTTCAAACCGCTGGTCTTTCTTTTGTGCCTGCTGCCCGCCCTCCGCTTGGCTTGGTTGGCATATAGCGATGCCCTCGGCGCCGATCCAATAGAGGCGTTGCTACACGGCAGCGGCGATTGGGCGCTGCGTTTCCTGTTGATCACCCTGGCGCTCAGTCCGCTGCGGCAATGGACAGGCTGGGGCTTCTGGCTGAAATATCGGCGCATGCTTGGCCTGTATGCCTATTTCTACGCGCTCGGGCATTTTCTTGTCTGGTTGTTGCTCGATCAGGCGCTGATGTGGGAGACAATCGTCCCGGATATCGTCAAGCGCCCATATATCACCGTGGGCTTCACAGCCATGCTGCTGCTCACTCCGCTGGCGCTGACATCGACGAAGCGCATGATGCGGCGACTCGGGCGGCGCTGGAAGAGGCTGCATCGCCTAGTGTATGTTGCCGCCACGCTGGGTGTGATCCATTTCCTCTGGCTGGTGAAGGCGGACCTGCGTGAGCCACTCATCTATGCGGCGATTCTCGTAGCCTTGATGGCATGGCGCTTGCCCCGCCTGTGCCAGATTCGTATTAATCTAGCCTAGGAGCCTGTCGGATTTAGCCCCTGCATTCCTATAGAATAGGGATATCGTACCAAGAAAGGGGCGAAGCCAGCATGTCAAGCAAATTCCAGCCGAT